>JAEEGL012599271.1_pt1 | contig 45078 bp, 47 predicted proteins | sample 9134231 | NCBI WGS metagenome assembly JAEEGL01 (sample SAMN16246548, study PRJNA631951) | gut metagenome | biome: gut microbiome; feature: rumen; material: fiber-attached | host: Bos | place: Iran: Karaj | collected 2018-10 | reverse complement strand
TGACCCCACCATAATTGTCTTGAAATACACCAATCATGAGTATCAGTCATCCAACTTCTTAAAGTGTTTTCAAATTTTTCAGGAACAAAGTTTACTTTTTTAGTTTTATCGTCTTGGGTATTAAGAACCATCTTAGCTAAGCCATCCATTTTAACAAACCATTGTTCTTTAATCATTGGTTCAACCATTACACCAGTTCTCTCGCTATGTCCTACTTCATGAACAAGAGGTTCAATTTCAAGTAATAAATCTGCGGCTTTTAAATCTTCAAGAACAGCTTCTCTACATTCTTCTCTTGTCATACCTTGATACTTAGCTGGTACATTTTCGTTCATAGTTGCATCATCATTCATAATACAAATACGTTCTAAGTTATGTCTATTACCAACTTCAAAGTCGTTAGGATCATGTGCTGGAGTAATTTTAACTACACCAGTTCCTTTTTCCATATCAGCATGTTCATCCGCAATAACTGGGATTGATTTGTTCATAAATGGTAATTCAACTGTTTTACCAATATATTTTTGGTATCTTTCATCTTCGGAATTAACCGCAACTGCTGTATCACCAAATAAAGTTTCTGGTCTTGTAGTTGCAACATCTAAGTATTCTTCACTACCAGTAATCTTATATTTTAAATGATAGAAAGCACTCTTTTCTTCAGAATACACTACTTCTTCATTTGATAAAGCTGTTTGCGCAGCAGGATCCCAGTTAATTATCTTTTCACCACGATAAATTAATCCTTTATTATAGTAATCAATAAATACTTTATTAACTGCTTTAGCTAATCCTTCATCTAATGTAAATCTTTCTCTTGTATAATCTACAGATACTCCCATAGCAGCCCATTGATCACGAATATGTCCACCATATTCATGAGTCCAATCCCAACAAGCATTTAAGAAGTTTTCTCTACCATATTCGTATTTATCAATACCTTTATCTTTTAATCTCTTAACAACTTTAGCTTCAGTTGCGATAGCAGCATGATCCATACCTGGAAGCCATAAAGTATCAAATCCTTGCATTCTCTTATAACGAATAATTGCGTCTTGTAACGCTACATCATAAGCATGTCCTATATGTAATTTACCTGTTACATTTGGAGGTGGAATAACGATACAATATGGATCTTTACCCTTATTCTTTCCTGCTTCAAAATATCCTTTATCTTTCCATTCTTGATACTTATCTTTCTCTACTTCACTTGGATTATACTTAGTATCTAGCATAATATCACCCTTTCTAAATAAAAAAGCGACCATCACCCTATAAGGGCGAATAGTCGCGGTACCACCTTACTTATATCTTTCGATATATCTCTAATCGATAACGAGATTAACCGTTCTATCCTATTTACTTAGATAGTCACTCCGAAGCTACCTTCAATACTCTTATATTGTTAACTTTCACCAAACGTTAACTCTCTATAAATACTTAAGTATTTACTCCTCTTCCTCATCGCATTACAACAATTATAATGTTTAGACCTATTTTTGTCAATATTATAATTTACTTAAGTTTTTAATAAATGATTTAGTATTTAAATATAATCCTGTATAACGATCATAATAATCATCAAGAAACATATTTATTTCATTTTTAACACTATCACTTATATCTAACTTTTCAATCTTACTTATATCTACATAATAAAACATACGAATTAATTTAATTGTTTTCTCAGATACTATTTTTTCATCTTTTAAACAATCACTACATAAGTAGCCACCTTTAAAACTTGATATTGTAGCGATATTAGTAGTTTTACCACAAACACTACAGGCATCTAAGATTGGTAAAGCTCCTAAAAATTCTAAATATTTAAGTTCCAAGATATTTGTTAGAACTAGAGGATCAAATCCCTCTTCAATTTTTAAAATAGTATTTATAAGTAAATCAAATATTTTTTCATACTCATTATTTTGTTTTACTACTTGACTAGCAAGTTCTATTAAATATGAAGTATAACTTATTTTTGTAATATCTTTTTTAATATTCTTTAAACTATTAAGTGCATCAACATTAGTTAAAATTGATAGTTTATCTTTATGGTAACGGAAATAAAACTTTCCATAAGTAAGTTTTGTACTAACACTACGTAATGGACTTTTCATTGTACGTGCTCCTTTAGCATGCATTCCTATTACTCCATAAGTACGTGTTAAAACATTTATTATCTTACTTGTTTCTCCATAATCTAATTCACTAATTACGATTCCTATATCTTCAGTCATTTATTTCTTCAAAACGATATTCTTGCTTAATATCCGGATATTTTTCTTTATCAACTAGTGACGCAAACATAGCATAGTCTCTTACCCATATTTTATTATCACCATATAAAGCTTTATAAACAACTAATTTTCTTGGTTCAAGATCATTATTAGTTTCTGAGTCATACGCAATAGCGATAACTTCATAGTCATTACCTTTAAAATGGCGATATTTTTTACCTACTTTAATTTCTCTCATATATCCTCCTACGCTTCAAAATCGTTAAAACCAAATTCCGCAAGATACTTATCACGATCACGCCATTTTTTAATAGTTTTAACGTATAGTTCAAGATATACTTTTTTACCTAGTAATTCTTCTATATCACGTCTAGCTTGCATTCCTATTTCTTTTATCTTATTTCCTTGTTTACCAATAATAATTCTTTTAACTGAATCACGGTCTACAACTATTACCCCATTTATTTGAAAAGCATTATTATGTTTTTCAATATTTTCTATATAACAAGTTACGGAATGTGGTATTTCTTCTTCCGTAAGATTAAATACTTTTTCACGAATCATTTCACTCATTAAAAATTCCATACTCTTATTTGTTGAAGTATTTGTATCATAGAATTGTACTGATTCCGGTAAATAATTTTTAAGTACTTTTACTACTTCTTTAACATTATCTTTCTTAAGAGCAGATACTGGAATTATTTCTTTAAAATCATATAAATCTTTACATTCATTAATTTTATTAAATAATTCTTCTTTTGTTAATTTATCAATCTTATTAATTATTAAGATAACTGGTTTATTAGTATTCTTAATTCTTTCAAGAACAAACTTATCTCCTGACCCGCAAGCTTGAGTAGCATCTATTAAGAATAAAATAATATCTACATCATCAATTGAATAATAAGCTTGCTTATTTAAATAAGTTCCTAATTTATGATTAGGTTTATGAATACCGGGAGTATCAACAAATACTATTTGCGTATCATCTTCATTATAGATACCTTGAATTATATTACGTGTTGTTTGTGGTTTATTAGAAGTAATCGCTATTTTTTTACCAATAATACTATTAAGTAAAGTTGATTTACCTACATTAGGTCTTCCTACTAAACTAACAAATCCACTACGCATTTAAATCATCCTCACTAAATGGATATGGACATAATTCTTTAACTGTATATTCTTCCCTATCACCATTTTTATCATAGCAATATATTTTAGCATTTTCATCAAAAAATTCACTAATTACTTGGCGACAGTTAAAGCAACAAGTACTTATCTTATTACTATCTACACACATTACATGTAGTTCTTTAAAGTCCCCTTTTTTGTATCCTGCTGATACAGCGGATACAATAGCAGATCTTTCTGAACAAATACTTGCTCCATAAGAAGCATTTTCTACATTAACACCATAAAATTCTTTACCATCATTCATTACAAGTATTGAGGCTACTCTAAAATTTGAATATGGTGCATAAGAATTTTTAGCTAATTCTAATAATCTTTCTTTCATAAGTCCTCCCCTTATCTTAATATATTCGCTTCAAGCATTATTTCATCTTGTAAATCAAACATTATTTTTTCATCTTCTTTAGATAAAGTATGATCATATCCTAATAGGTGTAAAAAACCATGAACGGCTAAAAAGCATATTTCTCTTTTAAAACTATGTCCATAACTTTCAGCTTGTTCTAAAGCTTTATCAACAGATATATAAATATCTCCTAAAATACGATGATCAACTTCGACAAAATCTTTATTGTCTTCTAAAGCAAAACTAATAACATCTGTAGGACGATCTATCCCACGATATTCTCTATTTAGATTATGAATATATTCATTATCCACAATAATAATATTAAATTCTAAATTATCTAGTTTTTGATGTTTAATTGCAACATCAATAACTCTTCTTACTTCATCTAATTCTTTAATTTCTCTATTTGTTTCATTAAAAATTTCTATCTTGTTCATTAACTCACACTTTCCTCTTTAATTATATTATAAAATGTCTTATTTTTCAATTAAACAAAGAAAAAAACTATCAAAGATAGTTTTAATTATAACCTCTTCCTAGAAGTTTTTCATTTACTTTATTAGGGAATGAATAATAGCTTAATCTTAAACATTTAATTGACTTATTACCAATACCTGTTTCAATCTTAACTACACCCATATATTCTCTATTTTCGCCATCTATTGTAACAAGGACATTTTCGTTATCCGGTTCAATAGTTATCTTTTTATGTTCTGGAATTATTACTGAATTAAATATTGTACGATATACTTTGGAATTTAATGGAGCGATTGGTGTTAGTTGTAAGGCTCCCATAGAATTATACATAATAGCACCATCATAACTAATATTATGCCCTGTTGAACCAAAACTAGAACATACTAAAACACCATCACCAATAAATCTTTCTAGTAAATCACCATCTATTTTAATAGTTAATTTAGCAATCTTTAAATTAACATCACGAACTATAATTTCGTTTAAAGAATATACTTTATCTTGGTATTCACTACAATAAATATCTGATTCTTGAATACCTACTTTTTCAATACGATATTTACTGCGCTTTAAAGCCTCAATAAAATCATCTAAATTATCCATTGTTACTTCTTGAATAAATCCTAGTGTACCTGTATTTATTCCTACATAAAAAATATTACTATTAAAATTAGTTCTCCTTACCATACGAAGAAAAGCTCCATCGCCACCTATAGCAATAGCAAGATCATAATTTTCTTCAACTATTTTAAACTTATTTGCGATTAATTTTTCTTTAACAATACTAGCCGCCTTTTTAGTTTTTTCTTCATCATTGTAAAATAGTTTAATATTCTTAATCACTATATCACCTCTTACATAAAAAGGGTAGTTTTACTACCCAAATAATTCACCATCAAATTCATCATACCAGCTTGGAGTTTCATTTTTAGCTTCCGCTTTACTCTCAGCCTTTTTTGTAGATATTACAAATCCGTTTTCATCAAACATGATTTCATCTTTAACTTCTTCTTTTGGTTTTTCTTCCTTAGCTGGAGAAATTACAAAACCATTTTCATCAAACATATATTCTTCTTTAGGTTTAGTTTCTTTTTGGGCTTCAATAACGAAACCATTTTCATCAAAAGTCAAACCTTTTAAAGTATCTTTTTTAATTTCTTTATTTTCAAGAACATTACCATCTTTATCAAGTTTAGTTTCTAAAGATCTAACAACTGGAGTATTATCACTAATTACATTACCTTCACTATCAAATTTAATATTTATATTTTGTGTACGGTTAGTTGTTCCATTACTATTAGTATTTTTAGAACTTACAGTATCAGATATTACTGTACCATTTTCATCAAATCTAATTGTTGTTTCAGTTTTCTTTTCACTACTTCCACTTAAAACAACACTATCTTCTTCAAATGAAACTCCTAAATCGGAAGGAATATCAATTTTACCATATTCTTCAGCAACAATTACATTACCTTCACTATCAAATTGTATATCTTTAAATATAGGCCAGTTAGAAGAATTTTTATCTACTTCTTCTTTCTTAGTTTCTTTAAAACTTGTGACAAAAGGATTCTCTACTAATTTACGATATTTTTCATCTTCTATTTTCTTTGTAGTACCATCACTTACAACAACACCGTTTTCATCAAAATAAATATCTACTTTTGTAGGCTCACTTGGAACTGGTGAAGTTAAGACATTACTTTCAAGTTCATCTTTAAAAGTATTAAATATATTATCCTTATACCCTTCAAATACTACATCAAGGATTTCATTACTATTTAAACCTGTTGTTTCAAATCCTGATGGATATAAACATGCTGAATAATCATATTTCTTAATACCATTATCATAAGCATATGTAAAATATCCTGTTATCATATATAATTTTTTTCTTGCATTTACTACTGTACCTATAGGTAATATTCCTGTTTTATTCATATATATACTCCCTTTTACTCTTATAAAAATATTATATTATAAGATATTAAAAAAAGCAATATTTACTTAATATTGCTTTCTCTTATTTTAGCTGGACTAGGAGTAACTGTTTTAGTATTCCTTAATATTTCATCTTCCAGATTAGTATAGTCTCTAATACTAGTTTCTGCCCATTCTTTAGCATAAACAAGTTTATCTTTTTCTGCTTCTAAAAAATTATCTAAATTAGCTAAAGTAGAAGCTCCAGAAAAGCCTCCCGGTATATCTAAACTACTAGCTTGTCTAATCGCATCACTTAAAGTATCTATTGTATTTGTTAAACTATTAATTACAGGATTATTAACTCTATCACTATTAAAACTTAAACGCATTATCCTCTGTACTCATCTTTCTTAACAGTAACATCATAACTATTTGCGATATCAGTTAAAAATTTACCTAAATTATATACTTCATTTTTAAGTTCAACATATTCTTCTTTATCTACTTTGCAAGCCTTCTCATACTTTAAAGTACTATCGCCAACCCATTCATGAGTTTTTGATGACATTAAAGTTAAACGATTAAACATTTCATCAATAGCTGAGTTTAGATCATTCGATAACATCATAATATCTTTACCAGCATTATTAACTTTATCTGTATCAATATATACTTCCATACATCCTCCTAATTAAAAAACTAGACAAGTCTAGTTTTTCATCATTTCTTCTAAAGCTCTTCTTTCTTCTTCCTCTAGACGTGAGATTTCTGCCTCGATTGAACTAATCTTATTACTTATCATTGGCATAATAGAACCTGTAAGTTCACTTGCCTTACTATTTAATCTTTCTTTAGTAATTCTTATTTTGCCCTTATCGTAAGCCTCATCATTAACATTATAAGCATCCCTTATTCCGTTAACTGCCCCATCTAGATTAGAACTACTTTGTCTAATTTTTCCTGCGACATTTTTTACAGCATCATATAAAACTTGATATCTTGCTTTTTCGTGTCTTAATGCATCAATCATTTATTATAATTTTTCTGTATATCCGCCTGAAGTACCAAATCCACCAGCAGCTGAATCGATATTTCCAGCCATAGATTTGGCTTGTTTTTCCCAAGCGTCTTGAACGTCTTTTAATTTATCGCTGAATGTCAAAATATATGATACTAAATTTTGAGCATATTCTTTAACTGCAGCAATATATTTATCTACAGCAGCTTTTACATCTTCATTTTGGATGGCTCCAGCTTGTGAAGATGAAGTATTAGCACCAATTTGATCTAAATAATCTTGGATATTTTTAACATATGTTCTAATAGCATCACGCATTCCTGGTACTTTAGTTGCATTAATACCAACTACGTCATAATCACTAGATACATTACTGTTTCCAAATAATCCACCACCAGCATATCCAGATCTTGTTCCTTCTCTTTCACCAGTAAAATTACTAACTGCAGCGCTTGTTTCTATTTGTGAAGCACGAGTTGCTTCTGTTGAAAAACTTCCCATATTATTCCTCCTATTTTAGTTATATAAATCTTTATCTTGTCTAAAGTAATTATCTTGTAATTCATCTAAACGATTTTGAACATCTTTGTATTCTTTTTCTAAATCTTCAACAAGAGTTTTTCTTACTTTTTCAAAATCTTTTAAGAATTTATCACGAGATTCACCTTGCCATCCGCCATTAATAGCTGTGATGACTGCCTCAACATCTTCAATTTTTGTCTTAACATTTGTTAAAACATTAGTTTTTAAATCTTCTTCATATTGAGCCATACCTGATCTTGATATACCAGTTGTTAAACTTGAAATTCCTAATTCACTTGAACCTGTACTCATAAATACCTCCTATTTCCCGTACCTTTCTTCACCTTTGACTTTTAAATAAGTTGTTGCTTCTACTACTCTATTAGCGTAGTTTTTCTTAACTTTTTCCATGTCATCGGCATAACTTAGGATATTTTTGCCTGCAATATAGAACTTATCTTTATATTGTTGGAATTCATGTCTTATTAAATTAGCAGTATCTGACTTATAGAAAGTACTTGTACTATCCATAATGTTTTCAACTTCATTAAATATTTCTCTTATACGATCATAATAAGAATAAATATCCTTAATAAGTAGATCAACTTTTTGATCATTAACTCCACTTATGTTTTCCAATATATCACCTCTATACTAGCAATCTATCTTATCCAAAATATAACATATATTTATTTATATCGCAATATATTCTGTCAAGCGTTTTACATTTTATGGGTGTATTCGCTTTGAACACTAAATGTATTAGTATTAACATATCCACCTATTGAGTTATATAGCTTATTCATATAATTATTTTCTTCTTCACTTAATAAACTAGATGGTTGATATGAAGTCATACTATTTACGTATTCCATATAAGCAGATTTAATATCTTGATAATCAACACCCATATTTTCCGCTATATCATTAAATAGTTCATCTTGCATAACATTATAATTAGCTACAAACTCTTCGGAATTACCCGATCTATCATATATAACACTCATTTCTTGCATTCTAACTACGGAGAATACATCTTTAAGTAAATAGTCATTTCTATTTTCTAATTTGTGTGCTAAATCTTTATAAAAATTCTTTGATAAAGTAGTAGCAATACTACTTGATAAACTATTCTTATATTCTTCTTTAGCCGATGTATTCATATTTTGTGCTTCAAAATATTCTTTAGCACTAGGAAAATCCTTAGTTAAATTATAGGCATTTAACATATTAAGAATTTCCATTTTATCTTCTTCTGTTTCACAATTAAAGTAATCATAAACTTTATTTATATCGTTTTGGAATGATAAATGTTCTAATTCTAAAGCATCACCACTTAAGATATAAGATGATTTGATAGCATTTAATCCTCTTAAAGCATTTTCATATAAAAGTATTCCATCATCATTTAATTGTTCCATAGCCATACTTTCCGCACTTACTTCATATAAGAATTCATTTTGCATACCAGTATTACCGTCATTAAAACGATATCCTGTACCATAACCATATTCATAGCTATCCCCTTTTTGATCTGCTTGAAGAAAATGGTTTGATTCATGGGAGATAATTCTTTCTAAAGCATTATCTTTATCTATTGAGTCTATGCCTTTCATATTAACTGCGATAATATCTTCAGCTGGATTATTAAAAGCATATCCAAAACTAGAATAACTAAGTACTTTTAAATTATTAAGTTTATTCTGTAAATTACCGGTAGATATATTTGTTTTACTTGTTTGGTAATTAACAGTATTCATAATATAAGTACATATTTGTTCTAAATCTTTATCTTTTAATTCTTCATAGTACTTAGTACCAGTTTCTTGTAAGTATTTACTATTATTAGCTTTAACTATTTTAACTAACTCATCTGTTGTCATACTAAAATTACTACTATTATCACTACGATCTACTTTACTATAATTAGCTAAAGCTTCATCAATACCAAATGTTTCACTACCAGCATATGTCACCTTGATATTATCAATATTTGCTATTTCACTAGCGACATCTTCACTATCTAGATAAGCTCCTGTTCCTATTAAGGAATTATACTTACCTAAATCTATTTCTTCATAAGTATTAGTCATGTTATTAGCATAATCATCAACATTAGTTTCGTATGTAACTGGTGTATCAATATGTGTTTCATAACTACCAAATCTAGAAGAACATCCTGATAATACAGCAGCCGCTATAGTACCAGCAAATGCTACCTTAAACATTTTTTGTTTTGTTTTAAATTTATCGATAGAAAAAATTTTAATTCTTCTTATCATCTTATCACCCTCTATTATAAGTATACTTTATTTAGAAAAAAAATAAAAGGACTAGTGTAAACTAGTCCAATACTAATATTGCGCCATTACGAATATTAGTTTCATATATCATACTATTAGGATCATATTTTTCTCCTGTTTCACGATTATATAAAGATACTGTATCACTTATTTGATAACGTCCGGAAGACATTTCAAATATGGCTTTATTGATAAGTAATACTACTTTACCAACTCTTTTATTAACAGGAATAAATAAATTATATCTTTCATCTATTTTAGGAATAATTATTTCTACTAAGATTTTATTTTTCATTAGTATCACCTACTACTAGATCTTCATCTATGATATATTTAATATTCTTTTTACGACCATTATTAACCATAAACGCCATACATGGATAATTTAATTTACGATCCTCTAATGTTAAATTAGTTATGTTAATAGCCATTTGAGAACCAACACCATCACCCATCCAAATACCATTGCTTGTATTTACATTTGTACGGTACCATTCTTCGACTTTAAGGTTCTTAATATCATCGTAATCATCCGCAAAGATGAAGAAATTATTTTCAAGAGCATTAGCATTACTAAACATTTCATTAACTATTTGCTTAGTTTCATCACGAAGTTTAAACTTCATTGCTCCCGGAGCTACAAAGATATAGAAATTCTTTGTCTTAGCTTCTTTATCAACTTTTAATTGTTTAGCTATCGCAATTAATACTTCATCAAATGATTCTTTAAATACTTTTACCTTATCAAAAGAACGATCAACAGCATTTACAAAATCGACAATCATAATATTTGTATTTGGAATTGTTGTAAGCATACGGATAACCGCATATACAAGTTCCATATGAATTGACATTTCATTAGATAAAATCATGTTAATACGATCACTAACAAAGTTATACTTAACAATCTCTTTCTTATCAATATCATATCCTATTGGCATAGCCATATATCCTTCTAAGAATGGCATAACTTTGTTTAATCCTACGGAGTTAGGAATTACCATAATCTTATCGGCTTTAACTTTATAAGCTGGTGCTAATTTATCAGCAGCCATCTTAATAACTTGACTCATTTGGTTTGGATTACAGAAGTAAGCAGTTTGGAATTCAAAGAATTCATTATCTAACTTAACAAGTCCACGACCAAATATTCTTGCTGGGATTAATCCCCTCTTTACATCAAAGTTATTACGATAATCTTCATCTTTAGGAAGTTGAAGAGTTATAAAGTTATCAAAATATTGACTCATACGCATACGAACTGCTTGCGTACTTACCGCTGTAACAACAAATACAATTCCATATTTACTACACTCACGATATAAAGACATAACATCTTCACCGAGTTTAGCAAAGTTTTCAATAAAATTATCATAATTATTAATAATAACTGTAATTAAAGGAAGTTTCTTACCACTATTAGCGCAGTAATTAACATAACTACCAGCATAGTCAGCAAATAAATCTTTTCTTCTTTCAATTTCTTCATATACTTTTTCAAATATACCAGTTACTTTTTCAGTTTCTTCTCTTGTTACGACATCTCCTACATGTGGAATACGGTAGAACATCTTAAGCATCTCAGCTCCGCAGTCAATAACATAGATATTTACTTCTTCTGGAGTATGAGTTGTAATGATACTCCAAATTAAAGTACATAATAAATTTTCTTTACCCGAACCACTTTGTCCATAAATAAGGGTATTACCTTTATTTGTTAAATCTAAAGTTAATAAACCTTGATATTGGGAAGCTGGGCTATCATATTCACCAATAATTGGATTAATAACGTATGGCATTGCTTTATATCCATATTTTTGTTTTAATTGTTCTACAAAAATATATTCAGGGATTTTATCTAACCATAAATTATTTGTTTTTAAATTATTTTTAACACCTAGATTATAAATATATTTAACTATATTAGTTAATTGATCTCCTAAATCTACAGTTGTTTCTTTTTCTTTTTCTTCTTCATCAATGCTCTTAATCACATAACCTGTATTATTTACAAAACCAATTGATTCATCAAGTTTTTTAACAATCTTATTTGATGGTACGTATTTAGCACCACCCCAACCTGATTGACCAATATCAAAGTAATCATCATAACCAATTTGTAAATAGAAACGTCCTGCATTTTTAATACTTGCAGCATCAGGTTTCTTAAGCATTTCCATTGAATCAGAACGATCTTGTACTTTAAGACAAACTTTAAATTTAGAGTTTGACCAAATTTGATCATTAACTACACCACTAGGTTTTTGTGTTGCTAGGATTAAGTGAACTCCTAAAGAACGACCTATACGGGCAGTTGATATTAATTCATCCATGAAGTCTGGTTGTTGAGCTTTAAGTTCCGCAAACTCATCACTGATAATAAATAGATGAGCCATTGGTTCTTTAACTTTACCTTCACGGTATAATCTTTGATATTTATAAATATCAATTGTACTTTCTCCTAAAGCATCTTTAGTAGCATTAAATACTCTTTGACGACGTTTTAACTCACTATTAATAGATACTAAAGTACGATTCATTTCACTAGTATCTAAGTTTGTTATGGTACCAACTAAGTGTGGTAATTTAACTCCTGTTTCTTTATTTAAGAAAGCACCTGCAAGTCCACCACCCTTGTAATCAATTAGAACAAATTGAACTTCATAAGGATGATAGTTAATTGCTAAAGATAAAATATATGTAATTATAAATTCTGATTTACCAGATCCAGTAGAACCAGCTATTAATCCGTGTGGTCCATGGAATTTTTCATGTAAATCTAGTTTAAATGGTTCTAAGTCACTATGAACACCAATTACTGTTGATAATGATGTAACTGGATTATTAGTTTGCCATCTATTTAAAATATTTAATTGTTCAATCTTTGAAACTTTAAACATTTCAAGGAATGAAAGTGATGTAGGAAGCTCTTTTAATCCATCTTTAGGCATTAATGGAATATTAGCTAACTTCGTACATAAACCTTCCATATCAATATTTTGGAAGTCACTATTTCTAAATTTAATTTGTGATTTAGAATCTACCTTCTTAGTTAAAATACAACTATTAGTATCACTAATTTCAATAAAATTAGCACATCTATTAGGTAGATATTTCATTGAATCAGCCATTGTAAGAATAGAAAAACCTAAGTTATTCTTTTCTTTTAAGATATCTAAAATAATTTGTAAGTTCTTATAATTTAAATAATTATCTGTGATTATTAAATAATAAGGACTGTAGTTTTTATAAATATCTTTTTTATCGGCATTTTCATCTTTGTTATTAGCTGCTTCTTCCTTACGATTTTTAAATTCGGTATCTAAATAAGAAGATATTTCATTAGCTTCTTCTAAACTAGATGCAAAGAATCTTAAACTCTTATCTTCACTCCAACAATGTGGAAGTATTTTAGCATATGACCAGTAAGACTCATTAGCCTTATCAGTTAAAATAATTATCTTTAAATCTGATCCACTATGGAATGTAGCAAACTTTAACATTACTTCATTAACATAGTCATTACGATAACTACAATTAAATATCATTGAACTAATGTTGTTAGTTCTAAAATCAAACATAATTGGAACATTATGTAGATATTTATGATCTTCTACTACTTTAAGAACATCCGTAAATAAATTATCTTCATCTAAAGTAAAGTGTTCTTCAGGAGATTGAATATTAAATTTAATCGGAATATCTCCTACTCCTAAACTTATATTTAAGAAATCATCATCTACTATTTCTCTATTCCAAATATTACTCTTTATTACTTTTGATACTACTTCAATACATTTAGCTGTGTCATCATTATTTTCGTTAAGTATCTTTTCTTCTAAAGCAATTTCATCTTCAATTTCTTTAGTTTTATCCGCTAAATATTTTTTATATTTATGTTGACGATACTTCTCACGTTTTTTCTTTAAACGTTTAGTATATAAACTTAATAATCTTGGTAAAATTAAACTACTTATTAGCATCGCTACTAACATAACAATTTGTCCTAAACAGTCCATTATTGTTTTACCAGAACGAAGATTATTATATAAACTGTAACCCATAACAAATGATGAGGCTAACATTGTAAGAGAAGCTCCAATAGAGAATATTGCTGGTAATTCACCACCCTTTTCTCCTGATGGAGGTTGGTCAATAACAATAGTCTTCTCTTCAATTACTTCTTCAATTTTAGGAATATGATAGAAATAATCATCTTCACGATATAATTCTTTACTTGCTTCTTCATCACTTACGGGAGTTGTTCCAGCATTATTAGTTTCCCCTTTTACTAAGTAAGGATCAATTCCTTTAACAAGTATTTGTTTTCCTGGATTATTTATTTTAAATGAATTTGGTAACCATATTATTCTTAAACCATTAATAAAAATAATATCTCCGTATTTTAATTTTTTATATTTAGCTTGTTTATCATTAACAAACATCATTATACGAGCATTATCACTTGCTTTAATACTATACCCGTCATCTTCTTTAGTGATAACTGCATGCTCTTTTTCAATTAATGGATGATTAAAATAAATATTAGCATCACTATTTGATCCGATTGTAATTTTATTTAAAGGTTTATAATCTAAACTATATAATTCTGCTTCATAATCAGGCATAGCATAAATAATTGTATATCCATCAATACCAATTAATTTAGCAAAGTAGCAGCGATACTCAATTAATTCTGCTTCATCAATTACCGAATCTTTTGAAACAATATCGACACTACCATTACTCTTTAAATACCATTTACCTGTTTCGTTAGAAATGATGGTAATAGGATATTTTTCACGAGTGTTATCAGGTTGATATTCAACAGAAAAAAACTCTTCCAATTTAATTGGCAAAGTGTATTTAGTTATTCTTTTACTGCTTGCTACATATAGTTTCACTATAACCACCCTTTATTCTACTATAAATAGTATAACATAACTATTACTAAAATAAAAGAAAAAAGAGTGATTATTCACTCTTTAATACGTCCATAGCAGCTTTCATTTCTAAATCATATTTAATCATTTCTAAGCCACCCATAGTTTTTAAGAAATCTTCTTTTTTCATTTGATATTTAGTTGCGATTTCTTCAGCTTCTTTTTCAGCTTGTTTATCAGTTACTTTAATCTTTTCAGCTTTAACGATAGCTTCAAGAATTAATCTATAAACTACTCTATTTTTAGCTTCATCATGCATTTGATCAATTAAAGCTTCTTCATTAGAATTTGTATATTGATAGAATTGTTCTAATGTTAAACCTTGCATTCTTAAGTTTTCTTCATATTGGTGAACCATTCTATGAGCTTCTTCGTGAATCATAGCTTCAGGAACATCAATCTTAGTTTCTTTAGCTGCTGCTGCTAATAAATCATCAATGTATTTATTTTCAGCTTCTTGTTCTTTAGCAACTTTAATTGTTTCTTCAAGTTGTTTTCTAAATTCTTCTTCAGTTTTAATATCAGTAGCTCCCATATCAGCAAATAAATCTTCATTAATTTCTGGATATACTACTTCTTTAATTTCATTTACCTTTACTTTAAAAGTGGCTTTAGCTCCTTTTAATTCTTCAGCATGATAATCTTTAGGGAAAGTTACTTCGATTTCTTTTTCTTCTCCCTTTTTCATACCGATTAATTGTTCTTCAAATCCTGGGATAAATGAACCACTACCAATTGCTAAACTGTAGTTTTCTCCTTTACCGCCTGGGAAAGCAACACCATCTTTGAATCCTTCGAAATCGATAACAGCGATATCACCATTTTCAACATTACCTTCTTCTTTAGTAACGTTTTCTGCATATCTATGTCTAATTTGTTCGATTCTTTCATCTACTTCTTTTTTAGTTACTTTAACAGTTTCTTTTTTAACTCCTAATCCTTTGTATTTACCTAATTTAACTTCAGGTTTAGTAGTTAATACAAATTTGAATTCAACATGATTTTCATCAATTGCTAAGATATTTACTTCAGGTTGAGCAACTAATTCTAAATCTTTGTTATCTTCAAACATTTTTCTATATGCTGCTTCTAAAGCACTGTCTGCAGCATCCATATATAAAGCTTCAACACCATATTTCTTTAAAAATACTTCTTTTGGAGCTTTTCCTGGACGGAAACCATCTATTTTTACTTTTTTATTTGCTTTCTCAAATGCAGCATCAATAGCGTCTTTCCATTCCTTACCTTCTACTTTGATTGTTAATTCTTTAACATTTTTACTCATTAAAATTCTCCTCTCAAAACATAAATAGTATATACTAAAATACCTTTTTTTACAAGTAAAAAGCACAAATTATTGTGCTTTTATTTCTAATACTTCAACATCATAACTATCAGTTTCAGTAGTTACAGTAGCAACTTCACCAACTTTTTTACCAATAATAGCTTTAGCAATTGGTGATTCATTAGAAATTTTATTTTCAAATGGATCTGCTTCCTTAGTTCCTACTATGTCATATGTATCTGTGTCATTATCATCTATAAATTTAATAGTTACTTTTGTACCTAATCCAACTGTATCTGTTTTAACTTCAGTAATAACAACTGCGTTTTCAAGCATTACTTCTAATTCTTGAATTCTGCTTTCAATTACTGCTTGTTCATTTCTGGCTGCATCATATTCTGCATTTTCAGATAAATCTCCTAGAGCTCTAGCTTCTTTTAAAGCTTGAATGTTTTCTGGTCTTTTAACATTCTTTAATTCATTTAATTCTTCTTTTAATTCATTTAACCCTTTTTCAGTTAAATATATTTCTTTTTTATCTGCCATTTTTTTCACCTCTAAATTGTTTTCATATAACAAGCAAAATAATACTATAAATTATTTTGTTTGTCAACACTATTTATACGCATCATATCAAACTCATGAAGTTCATTATCTACATGCAGTTTAACAATTTGTTTTGGATGTCTAACGACATCAATACTATTACCATCTTCATCGATTATTTCATCTATTTGATACTTAAAATAAGTATTAGGTCCAAAGAATTCTACTAAGTCACCTTTTTTAAAATAATTTCTTTGTTCTAAAGTAACAGTATGTGTTTCTTTATCATATGCTTTTACCAGTCCTAAGAAGTCTTGATTTGATAATTCAACTCTACCATTATAATACTGACTTTCTTTACCATAATTACCATTAAAGAACTGACTTATTGAATCACGATTAGCTACATTACGTAATACTACTTCATCATGACTATCATATTTATAATTATGTTTTAAATAAGCATCAATTGCTCTTCTATATACGCCTACTACAGTAGCAATATAGTATATTGAACGCATTCTACCTTCAATCTTAAATGATGATATACCTAAATCTATCATTTCTTCAATATTCTTTAAATTACTTAAATCTTTTGTACAGAAAGTAAATGGTTTATCACCAGCTAAAGGATTTTTATTTTCGTCAAGTAAATCAAAATCCCAACGACATATTTGAGCACATCCACCTCTATTAGCATCTCTTCCAGTAAAGAAATTTGATAATACACATCTACCACTATAAGAAGAACACATAGCTCCGTGAATAAATGTCTCTATTTCAATATCAACATTATCAATAATTTCTTTAATTTCTTCTTTACTTGCTTCACGAGCAAGAACTACTCTCTTAGCACCTAATTTCTTAAAGAATTTAACTGCTTCGACATTTAAAGTAGATGCCTGAGTTGATACATGAACTTGTAAAGATGTATTATCTAAAGCAAGTTTCATAATACCCGGATCACTAACAATAATAGCGTCTACGCCTCTTTTTTCTAATTCTTTTAAATAATTTACTACTTCTGGTATTTCCTTATTATGTAAGGCAATATTTACTGTTACGTGGACTTTTTTACCTAAATTATGGGCAAATTTACATCCTTCTTCTATTTCGTCTAATGTAAAATTAATAGCGTTTGCTCTTAGACCTAAACTAGGTCCCCCAATATATACAGCATCAGCGCCATATATAAAAGCAACTTTTAATCTTTCTAAATCTCCTGCGGGAGCTAGTAGTTCGACCATTATTTCACCTTATAGATAGTTTCTTTATATAGAAAACCTAAATCAGTATCTAACATACTATCTATTCTTTCTTTATATTCTAAAACATTAGACTTATCCACAGTATAAAACATTTCTACTACTTTACTAAAAATATCGTCTGGTATACTAAAACTATTTAAAACAATATAATCTGTCTTAATATCTAAAGACTCTTGTATTCCGTTTAGGACACTATGCGAATATGCGATTGTTCCTAAATCTGAATCGATTATTTGATATAAATAATTCTCTTTATATAAATAATTAATCTTACTATCATCTTTAATATTAAAAGTATCTAAATAATTTTTTACTAAATGTCTTTTAGATACAAACATAGGTAAATAACCAAACATATTTACCATTGTAAGGGCTTTAGTATTTTCCGCTATTTCATTAATTTCATCTAGTGTTATTTCACTAGATAGATATACATACTTAGCACCATACATATTCCAAAAATCACAAGTTAAATAATTTGTTGTTAAATGCTCTTGACTCCATACTAAAGGAGTATTTATTTTTAATTCATCTTTTAAATTAACTAAAGCAATATCATAGTATAATATTCCTTCAATATTTAAAGTATCTATTTCTTTTAAAATATCTTTTAAATAAGGAATATCTTTATTTTGCATATTCTTATTTAACGCAATAAATACTTCTTTATTATTATCTTTACATATCTTAGTAATTTCTTTAATATTTTCCATACTAAAAGTAACTGGCATATTAATAGCGTAATCTCTAAGACCGATAATAACACCATCATAGTATTTAGTTAAATCATTAATTTGTTTAATACTATTTGGCATAATAATTTTTTTCATAAGATCACCTCTTATCTTCTAATATAAAACATAATATATCATTTTCTTATAAAATTCAACTATTTATTAAAAAGTTCATAGCGAGCATCTAAATACTCATTACATACTTTTTTTATTGTTAAAGTTGGGTGTTTACCGAACTCACTATCTTCGTTATAAGCTCCAGCATCATAGATATTTTCCATCGCTCTTCTTATCTCATATTTATTAAATGGTGATAATATAACATTATTAATGTATTCACTTCTACCTTCATTTAAAAAAGCAGGTATTTCTGGAATTGAATACATTCCCTCTCTTATACGACGAAGTAAAACAAGTAAATTATTTCTTGAAATATCTTTAACTGAATAAACTAAAGTTAAATAATTAAGAAGTTCTAACCATTCTTTCGAAAGACCATATCCCCCACCAAACACTTTACGGTCAACTCTCTCTAAAGAATTATTTTTTTCTTTTTTTTCATTATAGCAACTATTTTTATCAAGTAATTCCATAAATGAAGGAACTACTTTAAAAGAAAGAGATTCCATATTAGTAACTCTATCAGAATTTGCAACTATTTCCTGCATCTTATGATAATAACGTGTATCACGAAGTAAGGCATTAGAAAAATTAATATCTAGTTCCGTACGTGATAATTCCTGTAAAAGTTTACGCATTCTTTTATAAGTAAAATATGCATGATGATCGTAACTCTTCGAAATATACACATAATTATTATCTTTAACTAGATTAATTTCTCTTTCCGATAAATCAATTGATTTAAAAGACGCTAATCCTTGAAAACGATATAAGTTCTTTAATGCCATAATAATTCCTCTTTCTAAATGTTAAAGTATTATATCACTTATACAAGAAAAATCAAAGAAAAAAGAGTACTAAACTCTTTTACTTATCATTAAACCGTCCCCTATATTTTCATATCTTGATGTATATTCTTTATTATCTTTAAGAAAATCTAAATAATCATGAATTTTTCTAATCATTTGTCTTAGATTTCTACTAGGAGCAGGTTCCTTACTAAAAGTTAATCCGTGGAAATTTATATTATCAGTGATAATAGTTCCATCTTCCTTAAGTAATTTTTCATATCTATTAAAGAATTTAATTGATTGAGATTTAGCTGCATCAATGAAGATTAAATCATATTCGCCACTAACTTCTACTTCTAAAGCATCACCAAATATAACATTAATTCTATCTTCCATATTAAATGCCTTAATATTTTTGATAGCTTCATCATATCTAATTTTATCCCTTTCAATAGTAGTAACTGTAATACTATCATCTACTAAACACATACGAATAGCTGAATAACCAATCGCTGTTCCTATTTCTAAAATATTTTTAATATTATTCTCTTTAATATATTTAGTTAAGAATTCAATACCTTCTTTTTCCATAATTGGAACATTATTAATTTTAGCATATTCTTCCATTTCTTTAATACTCATAAAAATCACCACACACATTATAACACAAAAGGTTTATGCTTGCCATAAACCTTTATTCTTTAATTCATTTATTATTCGATTATGTTCACTATAATTACTTGTTAAATATGTCTTACCTGTCTTATCAGCAACAAAGTAATAGTAACTATGACTTGTAGGATTAATAGCTGCTTTTATAGATTCTTCTCCCGGTAAGCATATAGGACCTACAGGTAAACCTAGTTTGCTACTACATCTTGTATTATATCCATTATTACATGTATTTAATTCTGATTTAGTTAAAGAATGTGAAAAATCATCAATCTTTAAAGCATAATATGTAGTTACATCACTACCTAATGCCATACGAGCATTAATTCTATTTACAAATACTCCCGCTACCCCACTACGGTCATTAGCGTTACCTGCTTCTAATTCAATAATTGAAGCAAGAGTCATTATTTGATGAATACTAAATTTACTACTTGTAATTTGGTTTTTATATTTACTTAAAACTTTATCTGTTTGATCAAGTAATACTTTAAATATTTCTTCAACACTAAATTTAGTTGATATTTGATATGTATCTGGGAATAAATATCCTTCTAAAGGATAATAGATACTTGTATTTAAAATATCTTCGTTTAAAAACCAATATTTACTAATTAAATTATTAAGATAAGTTTTATCACTTACTTTACTAAGTACATCATCGTAAGTATTTTCAGTTTTTTCATCTATTAATTTAGCAAGCTTTCTAATATTTAATCCCTCTTTAATAGTTATATTGATTAATGTACCATTAATCTTTGAACCACTATTTAAAGTATCAATTATTTCATCTAAATTCATTGCTTTATTTAATTCAAAAACACCAGCTTGTAAATTATTTGGTTTCTTTAATTTTATTTGTATTTTATAAATAAAACTATTTCTAATTAAACCTAAACTGGTAAGTTTATCTCCAATACTATAAAAAGTATCATTTTTGTTTACTTCTAATCTTAGATTTTCACTATTATTTTTATCAACAGGTGAAGTATAGTAATTATATAAACATACACATCCTATAGTTGTAAGAACAACTAATACACCTACTAAAAATATTATTTTTTTTAATAAACTTTTCATAAGAAAAAAGTGCGTATTAATTAGCACTATCCTTTACTTCTGATTGAATTTCTTCTAAGATTGTTTCGATTATTTTCCATTCAGCTTCTGATTCAATTGGTATTAGTTCGCTTTCTGGTTTTTCAGGATCATATATTGAAGCATATACTTTAACATTACCTTCACTATCTGTAGTGTTATCAGTATAAACCATATAATTTTTATTTGTTTCTTCTGATTCGAAAGTAAATAATACTTCACATTCTACTTCTTTTCCTTCATTATTTACTGCTTTAAAAGTCATTTTTTCTTCCATTTTATTTTCTTCCTTTCTCTATATCCAAATATGTTTGAAGTATGATATTAGCTGATAGCCTATCTACTCTTTCTTTTCTTTTCTTTCTCGACACATCAGCTGCAAGCATATAATTATGAGCCGCAACTGTTGTTAATCTTTCATCTTGTAAAACAACAGGTATATTTAATTCCTTTTCAACTAATTCTTTAAACTTAATAGTTGTTTCGGCTCTATCTCCCATTGTATTATTCATATTCTTTGGCAAACCTAAAACTATCTTTTCAACATTGTGCTCTTCAATTATTTTTTTTATTTCTGGAATAATTGATTCATATTCCGAATCATTAAAACGAATAGTTGTTAATATACTCGCTATAGTTTTAGTTTCATCACTTATTGAAATACCTAAAGTACGTGTTCCTAAATCAAAACCTAAGTATCTCATTTAATAAATTCTTTAACGATTACTTCTAGTACTTTAGTTCGATCAATTTTAGTTATTTTTTTACGTGCTTCTTTATAACTTGATATATAGCCAGGATCCCCACTCATTAAATAACCTACTATTTGATTAACAGGATCATATCCCTTCTCTAACAAGTTATCTGCTACCTCTTTAACTGTTTTAATAATAGCAGCTTCTTGAAAGTCTTTAGCATTATAAATCTTTGTTTCACCCATATAAATCACCTCTAATATGAATACAAATTTATTATATCATGAATAAAATTATTTTCCAATATAATTAGAATTCTATAACTGGTCGAACAGCAAAATAGTATGCCGCTAATGGTGGCACTGGAATAATATTAAGCATATCATACGGCATTCCACCGCTTTCTAAAGAGAATGTAGCATAAACTTCAGTCGCACTACTAGCCGTACCTAACCAATATGATGACCCAAAAAACAAATCACTGCTGTTATCCACTATTTTTTGACCAACTGATGTACATGTTACAGGATTCATATTAGCATCAGGATATATTTGTGCATCATCCACATCTTCCTGAGTACATATCCTACCTTTCATACACGTTGCAGAAGGTCCATTATCACTATCACCTGTATCTTCGGTAATTTCAATTTCACATCCATGCCCTATCATTTCATCGAGTTTTAAAAGATCCCCTGTTATTTCTTCTTGCGTGATATTTTTTAATCCTTCAACATATTCATTAATATATGAATATATATTACTATTACTATCATACACATTTGCTGGATAACTAGAACCATACTTAGATAGCAAGTTACCACTAGCATTAATCCAGTAGGAAGAATAATTCTCAACATTAAAATCATCATCTACTGTTACTGCCGTAGAAGTTCTTTCAAAATTAATAACACCTTTTGCTCTGATTGTTGACGTAGAAAAATTAGAACTAAATTTTATTATAGCTCCAGCTATACTCGAATCTTGCTTTATAGATGACGGTTTTAATTTAGTATGAGTAACACCACTTAAAGAAATTCCACCGAAATCAGAATAATACGCTACATCATTGTTATTAACAAATTCTTTTTCACCATCTTTAGATAATTCATATCCTACGTTAAGTGGATATTTAGCTAAAGCTCTAGTCTTATGTGTACTCTCATCAAAGGAAATAATATAGAATTCTTCATCACCGATACTTATAGTTTCACCGAAATCTCTTTCTCCATTATGATTTTCATCATTAAAGATTATTTCTACATCAGGTTCTTCTAATTCAAGTTCACCCGCAGTACATTTATATTTACGACAGTTAAAAGTATAGTCACCAAATACTAAAACTGAATCTCCTATTTTACCGTCAGTTATATTGATACTACCACTGTCAGGTTTATTACCTTTAACTACAATATCTGTTTCATTAATATCATCAATAGTATATTCACCATCTTCTAAAGAATTGTCTTCCATTTCTCCTAAAGATAGTTCTTGTCCTAATAATTTAAGATAGTTTTGAGCTGATTCTAAAGCAGATTTTTCTCTTGCTTTAGATATCATATTACTTGTTACCGGAACCATTATTAAGGCAATAACACCTAAAATAACAATTACCGCCATTAATTCTATTAATGTAAAACCTTTTTTCATATAGGATACACCATCCTTTTCATATTATTTTTATTAATTTTTACAGCCGAGCCAGTTACCAACACGAAGACGCACCATAGTAAATTTCACAAGAAAATGAGCCACGTGCATCAATATAGCCATTATCATATACTACAGCACTATCAGATCCAACAAAATAACGAACAGAAAACCCGGTTTGTCCTGTATCTGTTCCGTATGTTCCATTCATATCTGTTACACCTTCATATGCCGATGTGGACGTTTTGCTGTCCCATTTATAAAAATTCGATAATTCTACTACTTGTTCTTCATATTTATTATTTATCCATTTTTTAGTTTCTTCATTATATGTTGCGTATGATTCTCTACATAGTGTTCCCCACGACGTAATATTACATAATTCGGTTTTAGTTATTATTCCATATTCATCTATTGTATGTTTTAGATAATTTATGTTATTTTTACTTCCTACTGGTGTTCCATCCGGTTTAATTGACACAGTCAAAACATCATCTATATTTGTTGAATAAATACCAGTCATTGGTTTTGTTTTATCTGTTGGAACATTGATAAAATCTTCATTCGTTGGCACATCAATATGATCTTTATTTCCAATATAATTAAACTTTGTGTAGTTTGTTATTGTTTTATTTACTAAATCTATTTTATCACCAATAAATAAGAAATCACTACTAAGCCTATAAACTACTGCTGGCCCTAATTTTTGTACATTTCCTTCTGTAATTGTCTTATTAGTACCATCATATGATACTGTATAATCTCCTATTACTAGAGAGTATTCACTAACATTACCATCTTCTATTTTTACCCAACCATCAGTTGGAGTTTGTCCTTTTAATTTAACTCTATATTTAGAATCTAAAGGTATATCATAAGTTCCATCATTAATATCATCTGTTGGATCAGAATTCATTTGATTAATCGCTATTTGTTTATCAATAGCATTAATAAATTGATTAACGCTTTGTTCTGTTGCTCCTTTTTTAGCATCTTCAACTATATTACTAACTGCAGGTACAGCGATTAAAGCTATTATTCCTAGTATTAAGATAACCGCTAGCAATTCTATTAACGTGAAACCTTTTTTCATATCTATCTACCTTTCTTTATTCCCAACACTTAGAACGTCCATTTGCATATACGCCACAATTAACATGAGCAGCATAATCAAATGAATATGCATCTCCTATCGAATGAATATAAGATCCTTCTGCAACATTTATACAGTATGAATCTGAAGAATACACACTACAAGAAAAACCACTATATTCTGATGTATTAGTACTTGTATTCCATTTATAAAAATCTAACATTGTATTTTTCTTAGCTGCATATTTAGAATCATTCCATTGCCCGTTAGTTGAGTTAAATACACCTTCGCCTCCAGTTTGGCAGAATGTTCCCCATGAAGTTTTTACGCATGTTTCAGATTTTGTAATGATACCTTCTTCATCAACAGTATGTTTTAAGTAAACAACACTGTTTCTTTCCGCTACTGAATCACCATTATAATTTGTTGAAACAGTTAATACGTCATCTAAGTTTGTTGAATAGATACCTACCATATTATTTGTTATATTAGGGTCAATATATTTATTTTGACTATCACTCCACACATGATGCGAAGTGATTTTTTTGTTTTTTAAATCTATCTTATCCCCTACATATAATTCATCACTACTATAGCGATATATTATTTTAGGTTGGTTAGATACAACTGTACCTTCAACGATTGATTTACTAATTCCGTTGTATGTAATTGTATAGCCACCAACTACTAGAGAATATTTACTTACACTACCATCACTAACTTCTAACCAGCCACTAGTTGGTGTTTGTCCTTTTATTTTAACATTATATTTAAAATCTAAAGGGACAGTATAAGTTCCATCATTAATATCATCAGCGCTATTAGAATTCATCGAATTAATAGTTATTTGTTTATCAACAGTGTCAACAAAACTAACAGCGTTTTGTTCCGCTGTCCCTACTCTTGCTTCATCAATAATATTTCCAATTACAGGTATAGCTATTAAAGCTATAATTCCAAGAATAATGATTACCGCTAGTAACTCAATTAATGTAAAACCTTTTTTCATACTCTCACCTAGTATAATTATACCATAAAATATGAAAAAAACTATCTTAATCTAAGATAGCTTTTATTCTTCTTACGCCAGCACTACTTGCTTCTTCTTTAGCAATATGGAAATGTCCTAATTCACTTGTATTTTTAACATGAGGACCACCACATAATTCTTTAGAAACAATACCATATTCACTATTACCAATAGAGTATACAGTAACTACATCTGGATATTTTTCAATAAACATGCATTCAGCTCCGGACTTAATAGCATCTTCTTTACTCATAGATTCTACTGTTACATCAAGACCGGCCTTAATCCATTCATTTACTAAAGCTTCAGTTTTAGCTTTTTCTTCATCACTTAACTTATGATCACAACTAAAGTCAAAACGCATACGTTCATCAGTTATGTTTGAACCTTTTTGATGAACATCTTTATTAACTACTACTTTTAAAGCAGCATTTAATAAGTGGGTTGCTGTATGATATCTAGTTTCAATTTCTGAGTTACCTGCTAAACCACCTTTAAATTTACCAGCGCTATTAGTTCTTGATAATTCTTGGTGTTCTTTAAATTTAGCTTTATATCCTTCAACATCAACTTTAATGCCTAACTCTTTAGCCATTTCTTCAGTTAATTCAATTGGGAATCCATAAGTATCGAATAAATGGAATGCTGTTATACCATCAATATCTTTATCTGATACTTTATTAAATTCTCTTAATCCTTTTTCTAGAGTACGATTAAATTTAATTTTTTCATTTTTAAGTACTTCTAAAACAACTTCTCTATTATCTTTTAATTCACTATAGTATTTATCATATAAAGATAAAATTACTAAAGCAATTTCTTCTTCCCAATTACTATTAATATCAATATTTAATTTCTTAGCATGACGAATAGCACGTCTAATTAATCTTCTTAAGATATAACCTTGATCAGTATTAGAAGGTTTAATACCAGCTGGATCGGCCGAAATAAAGATAGCTGTACGTAAATGGTCAGCAATAATACGCATTGATTTTTCATTGCCTTCATAAGGTAAGTTTGTTATTTCTTCTATTTTTTTAATTACAGGAGTCCATACACTTGATTTATAATTATCTGTTACTCCTTCTAAAACAGCAGCAACTCTTTCAAGCCCCATACCTGTATCAACATTCTTCTTAGGTAATTCTTCAACTGTACCGTCAGCCTTTTTATTATATTGCATAAATACATTATTCCAAATTTCTACCCAACGTTCATCTTCAGTATCAAATTTTGTTGGGATTGGATCATTACTACGCCAGTAAAAAATTTCTGTATCAGGTCCACAAGGTCCTGTTTCACCAGCTATCCAGAAATTATCATCTTCTGTAGGTACTATTCTATCTTCACTAATACCCATTTTAATCCACATATCATGAGCTTCTTGATCAAATGGAATAATATCATTTCCTTTAAAGATAGTTACCGCTAATCTTTCAACAGGAATATTTAATACTTTAGTTAATAATTCAAAACTCCAAGTAATTGATTCTTCTTTAAAATAATCTCCTAAACTCCAGTTACCTAACATTTCAAAGAATGTATGATGATAAGTATCCCCAATATTATCTAAATCATTAGTTCTTACACATTTTTGGTAATCACATAATCTAGTTCCATATGGATGAGGTTGTCCCATTAAATATGGGATTAATGGTTGCATACCGGCTGTATTAAATAATACTGAAGGATCATTTTCTGGTACTACAGGAGCACTAGGTATTTGTTTATGTCCTTTACTTACAAAAAAATCTATATATAAATCTTTTAAATTCATAATTATTCTCCTATCTCTTTTAAAACATCTTTTATTTTATTAATTAAATCTTCTTTATTACCACTATTATCAATAGTAAAATCATAATTATTATAATCATCTAAAGATGTTTCTGTATCATGTTTTCTTTGTTCTTCTGTTAGAGATAAGTTATCTCTTCCATATAAATGAATACTTACAGCATCTTTATATTTTTCTTTTATCATATCTATTTCAGGAGCAAATCTTGCATCAGTAATAATAACATTATCAAAGAAATAAGCATAAACACTTATGTCTTCCATAACTCTTCTTATTAAAAGAGTCTTATCGTTTAATTTACCTCTTACTAAAGATGAACCTAATTGTTGTAGTAACTCACGAGGTTTAGTTTCTTCTTTACCATCCCAATCCGTAATATGTTTAGCATATTCTTTTAATTGATCAGCATACGCAAGACAAATTGTACTTTCATTTTTTTCTTTGAAAATATCTTTCATAATTTCCGATAAAAATGTTTTTCCATTACCACTTTTACCGCATAATATAAATACTTTTGGATTTTTACTTATAAATTCCATATTATCCCTCCTAAAATAAAAACCACGCTCTTCCTAGGAACGAAAGAGTCGTGGTACCATCCTAATTTTTACTTAATTTGCATAACGGTATTACCCGAGAATGTTTACATTCCACTTAGAAGTAGCTTTCAAGTACCATACTCTTAATTTTCACCAAACATTAAGTCTCTACATAGTATAAAATACCTTACTTTTCTTCCTCATTGATTTAATCGAACTTTAATATATCATACTTTTTATCAAAATACAATACTACTGCTTTAATTGCCGCAATTATTGGTGTAGATATTACCATACCTGGAATTCCCCATAAATGGCCACCTACTAACAATCCTAACATAATTGTAACTGGATGTAATTTTGTAGTCTTTGATAAAATTACTGGTTGTAAGAAGTTTCCTTCTAAGAATTGAATAATTCCAATTACGATTAATGTTAATATACCTGTTGTAATTCCTTGGGAGAATCCAACTACTACTGCTGGAATTCCACCAATATATGGTCCAGCATATGGAATAATATTTGTTATACCACAGAATAAACCAAATAATAATGGTGCTTTAAGTCCAACAATACTTAAACCGATTGATGTAATTACAAATATTAGTAAACAGTCAATAATTGAACCTGTTACAAAAGTTCTTAAAGCTCCATCTACTTCATCTAATAATTCTTTAGTAACTTTTTTAGCTTTCTTTGGTAAGAATCCAATTAATTGATTCATATCTTCAAAACTTAATAATAAGAAGAACGCAATAATTAAACCAACAACAAAGATTCCAACTCCTGAGAAGAAGCTTGAAACAGCTGATATTATAGTTTCAGGTAATCCTGATACTAAACTAGTTCCTAAATTTTCAATTTTAGTTAATACTTCAGTCTTAATATTCGCTACATTAATTCCTGCTATACCATCGAATGAATTAATAAATGAGACAAACCATTTTTGTAATTTATTCATGATATTTGGAACTGTCGAAGCAAAGTCTTGAACTTGGGTATATAATGTTGGAATAAATGTACCAACTATTAATGCTAATAATCCAATAAATACAATAAATACTGCAGTTGTTGCTAAGCTACGACGAACTTTCTTTTTCTCTAACCATTTTATTATTGGATTAAATAACCACGCTATTACAATACCTACAAATAATGGAGATATTACTTTTAAAATAGAAAGAATTGTTTTAAATACACCCATTTCTTTTCCTAATTTTATAAAAGCATATATACCTAAGATAATTAAAATAACATAACCTATTTTAAATATCTTTTTCGATATTCCAATAATGACATTTAAACCTTCAACATCAAGTTTATTTTTTGATACTTTCTTTTCTTCATCTTTCATATTATCACTCCTATTATAATCTTATAACAAATCTATTTTTTTGACAAGGTAAGTTTACACTTAAAAGAAAAAATGTTATCATTAATTAGGTGATAATATGTTAAGAAATTTTTTAAGTGGTGTTGGTGTTGGTATCGCTAACATTATTCCCGGTATCTCAGGAGGTACCATCTTAGTTATCTTAGGGTTATTTGATAAGTTTATGCATGAAATAGCCAATATCTTTGATACTAAATCTAAATTTAAAGACAAAGTAAAATCAGGAGTATTTATCTTACAAGTACTTGTTGGTGTTGGTGTTGGATTAGTATGCTTTGCTAAATTATTAAATTACTTATTCGTTCATTTTGAACTACAAACAATATCTTTATTTGCAGGATTCATAATTCTAAGTCTTCCTTCTTTAAAAAAAGAAGAAATGAAAAATAAAAATATTAACTATGTATATTTTTGTATAGGAATTATTTTGATTGCTGCCTTGGCTATTTTCTCTCCGGGAGAAAACGGTAATATCGTTTCATTAAATGAATTACTAGCAAAAGATTTAAATATTATTTATTTATTATCTTTAGTTTTACTAGGAGCTATTAGTGGAGCAACAATGATCTTCCCTGGTATATCAGGATCAATGGTCTTACTAGTCCTTGGATGGTATCATTTATTTAAAGGATATGTAGCTAATGTAACTACAATTGATTTAAAAATATATATTCCAATCTTATTTATTGGTATTGGTGTATTAATAGGTGTTATAGGAAGTGCTAAACTAGTATCTAGTTTACTTAAAAAACATAAAGATAATACAATGAGTTTTATCTTTGGATTAATTCTTGCTAGTGCAATAGTAATCTTCCCTACTAATATTAAAATATATACAAAAATAAATATCTTAACTTCAATAATTACATTTATCTTAGGTGGATTAATTGTTGTAGGATTAGATAAATTAAAAGACAAAAAAAAGATTCGTTAAGAATCTTTTTTATTTTAATTTTCCACCTTTAATTCCTTTTAAACCTTTAGCGCCTTTAGTACCATTAAAGTTTGAAAGAATATTTGTATCAAAAGAGAATACTTTCTTATTCTTAGCTTTATAGTCTTTAATAGCTCTAGTGATTGCTTCATCAAGTAAATCACTATATTTTTTACCTGTTGGTTCCCATAAATAGAATGATAATGATCCTGGAATTGTATTAGGTTCATTTACATATACTTTATTTTCTTTCTTATCAATTAAGAAATCGATACGGCAAATACCACTTAAGTTTAAAGCTTTAAAAGTTTTTTTAGCAACATCTTGTACTTCTTTAGTCATCTTGTCTGTTAAACGAGCTGGTACGATTCTTGAAGTTGAAGCCATACCTTTAGACTTACCTGTCTTTTTACCATTTCCTAAGTATTTATCTTTATAAGTTAAGAATTCATCACTACTCATTACTTCTTCAAGTACTGAAGCATCTTGGTGTTCATAGTTACCTACAACACTACAGTTTACTTCTACTAAATTAGGCACCATCTTTTCAACTACGATTTTTTTATCATAAGTAATTGCTTCCATGATAGCCTCATCTAAACGAGCTTCTTCTTTAACAACAGTAATACCTACACTACTACCTAATGTAGCTGGTTTTACAATAACAGGATATCCCATCTTTTTAATTTGTTTTTGGTAATTAGCTGGATCATTTAAATAATCTGCATCAAAGAACCAAACATAATCAACAATAGGAATATTACAAGCATCAAATACTTGTTTCATAACAACTTTATCTTGTCCTAAAGCCGCTCCTAAAACATTAGGTCCTACATAAGGAATACCAATTGTATCTAAGTATCCAGCAAGTGTTCCATCTTCCACATTTGCTCCATGAACAATTGGGAAAACAATATCTAATTCTTCTACTAATCTTTTGAATAATCCTAAAGATTGTAAATAGTATTTACCATCTTTTTTATACATAGCTACTTTCTTAGCATATTTTTTTAAATCTTCAAAATCTTTGTATACTTCGATATCCATTAACATCTTACCTGTATACCAGTTTCTATCTTTATCAATATAGATTGGTATAATATCGTACTTTTCTGTATCCATTGATTGCATAGCTTGAACAGCTGATATTATACTTACTTCATGTTCAACAGAACATCCTCCAAATATAACTCCTAATTTTATTTTCATTTCTATCTACCTCTCATTAAATATATCTGGTAAGTCATTTTCAAGTAAACAATATGTTTCTTCCTTACCTTTTAATTCACGCATTAAATTAAATGCTATTTTAACATCGTTAATAATATAAATTTTTTCTTTATTATATTTTTTATCCATAAGTCCATCATAAATAGCTTTAGTTTGCTCTTCACCTACTAAGATAACTTCATCACAAACTTCCGCAATATGACGACCAAATTCCATATTTAATTTATATTCTTCTTTACCTAATTCAATCATTCCTGGAGTAACAATTATCTTTTTACCAGGCATTAAATTTAATACATCTAAAGCCATCTTTGATCCTACAGGATTTGAATTATAAGCATCATCAATAATATTAATATCTAAATATTTTTTAAGTTCTAAACGGTGTTCAATTGATTTAACTTTTTTAACACCACGAATTAATTCTTCTTTACTAATTCCTAAGTATGAACCTAACGCTATACCTGCTAAGATATTATATACATTAGGAACTCCTAATAACTTAGTCTCAAATTTATATTTAGTTTTATCCCCTTTAAATGTAACATCAAAACTCATGCCTTGATAAGTCATTTTAATATTACTTGCTTTTACATCAGCATCATTATCAATACCAATCCAAATAATATGACATTTATTTTTAAGTTCATATGATACTTGTAATGGATCATCAGCATTTAAAATACCTACCCCATCACTAGGTAATGATTCAATTAATTCAAACTTACCTTTTTGGATATTTTCTTGACTACCAAAACTATCCATATGGGCAGTACCTATTTTAGTTAAAATACCATATTTAGGGTGAACAAAGTCACATAACTCTTTTATTTCTCCCTCTTTAAAGGCACCCATTTCAGCAATAAATAAATTAGTAAATTTATCTAGGTAATTATTGATTGTTATCATTAAACCATTAGGTGTATTAAAGTTCTTAGGTGTTGCTAAAACATCATAACGAACATTTAAAATATCATTTAAAATATTCTTACTACTTGTTTTACCATAACTACCTGTAATACCAATAACATCTAAGTTACTCATACTAGCAAGTTTGTTTTTAGCTTTACGCATATAATACTTACCAACCATCTTTTCAATAGGTATATTAATTGTATTAGCAAGCAATACAACTATGTAAGTTAAGTATACGAATAAACCTAAGATTAAATAAATTATATAGATATTAGCAACATTTATAAAACTAATTAAAATATAACTTAATAATGCATATAATAATATTTCAGTTAAGATAATTCTCTTAACTCTTTTTGTATATACTAAAGGTTTCTTAACTTGCTCTTTTTCTTTTTTATTTTTATACATAAAGAAACATACAGCATAAAATATTTCAAATAGAATAATACTAAATTTAGGTTCTAAGAATATTGTTATTCCTAAAACTACAAAGAATAAATCTACTTCAACAAATACTTTATTTATGTTTTTTAGTATCCAACCAATATATCTATTTCCATCGTTATACCAGTTTTGTTGTAACATATGTAAAGCACTACTACTCTTTAACATAAAGTACATAAAACATGGTACTAGAGATAATAATTCTAATAATAGTTCCATATTAACCTCCTATAAATGTACGAATGACATTATTAGTTTGATCAAGTCTTTCTAAATAAGCATAATGTGTACATCCTTCATATGTAATAAGACCAGCATCATGCATGATGCTTTCTAAGTATACCCCATCACTATAAGGAACAGCACTATCTAAAGTTCCCCAAATTATAATTGTAGGTGCTTTTACTTTCTTAGCGTCTTCAGTAATATCAGAATTAACCGAATTAACTAAAATCTCACGCATTATTTTTGAAGCATTACGATATTCTTCACTACCCATATGTCTTTTAGCAAATTCCTCAAACTTATTTAAACCAGGAATTTTTTTAGCTAGTTTTAATATTTTAGTCTTTAATCCTACTTTCTTAATAGGACGATATGGGTTATCTAAAAGAACTAGTTTTTCAACTTCATACATACTTGCATATAATAAAGCGATTTCACCACCAAATGAATGACCTATTAAAATAGGATTTTTTATCTTATTCTTTTTAACAAATTCATTTAAGGCGTTAACAAAATCTATTAACTGCCAAGCATATGTAGGTTCTGTTGATCTACCATGTCCTGGTAAATCTAAAATATAAACATTATTTTCAAGTGATAAGAAGTCACCTATTGGTTGCATCATTTCAATATTTTGACCCCATCCATGTAATAAAATAATATTCTTTCCTTTTTTACCATAATTGATATAATTAATATCTACATCATTAGTCTTAAAAATCATGACTATCACCTTTATAATTATACAATAAAAACAAGGTAAAAAGCAAATGCCTATGTCTATTAAACGTAAAAAAAAAGAAAGCATATAAGCTTTCTAATTCATCATAAAGTAATATGCAATTCCTAAACCTGCTAAAGCAAGTAAACCAATAACAATAACAACTTTAGCTATAGCATTTGATTTAGCTCTTTTTGAAGGTTCTGCAGGTTGAGCTTGTTCAGTAGCAGCTTGATTTAAATCAGCAGGAACTGTATCAGCTACAGGAGCTACTTCTGCAACAGGTGCTTCTGTTACTGGAGCCTCAGCTACAGGTGCCTCAACTGCTGGTGCCTCAGCTACAGGAGCTTCAACTACTGGAGTTGGTTCAGCAACAGGTGCTTCAACTACAGGTGCTGGTTCAGCAACTGGAGCCTCAACTACTGGAGTTGGTTCTACAACTGGAGTTTCTACTACAGGTGTAGGTGCTTCTACTACTGGAGTCTCAACTACTGGAGCTGGTGCTACAGGAGCCTCAACTACTGGAGTAGGTGCAGGTGCTACTGTTGGTTCTACTACAGGTGTAACTGGAGTTACATCTGGAACTGGTGTTGTTGGTATATTATTATTTTCATTCATACTATTTACCTCCTAGTCTTCTAATATAAATTAAGTATAACATACTTTTTTTTATTAGTAAATATTTTAGTATTTTTGTGTTTGTTTTCTACTATTCTCAAATTCATACATATTTTGAAGTATTTCATTTTTACGTTTCATGTATTCTTCATATTGTTGACACTCAGGTATATCTTTTTTCTTTTTAATTGCAGCTTTTAATTTATAAAAACTATGTTGCTTGAAATATTTTTCATATTCATCAACCAAACTATTTAAAGCTTCAAAGTTTTCTTTACCTACAGCATCATAAATAATATTTAAATCATTTTTTAAACGACTTTCTTTAATAACTTCTTTATAAGTTTCAAAGAATTCATTTATTACTGGAAACTGAGTTTCATAGGCACTATGATATCTTTTACCTTGATCTAATATTGGTTCAGGATTATCAAATATATATCTTCCCTTACCACGCATAATAGCTATTATATCTTCCGTTATTTTATGATTGATTGCTTCATTTATAGCACGGCATCTATCACCAGATATTGAACAATTATTTTTAGCTACTCCCTTTTGCCAACCGCACATAAAATCTATTTGATCTGGGGTAGTATTTGTTATATTCATTTCTAAGCGATGGTTTAATTCATGAATCAAACTACTATCAACTATTCTTTCTGGACTTAAGTCTACCATTAATATTGGAATCATTACATTTCTACTTACTTCAAAATCAAAGATAACATTTCCTCCAAGATTTGTTCTATTCGCTACTATATTAGCATATCTATCTTTATCCATAATCATGAAATTATAGCCTTCAAAATAATTCCTTACTCTATTTATTTCTTTATCAACTTTAATATATTCTTCCTTAAAAGATTTAAGTATTATTTCATATATTTTATTTTGACGTTTAAAGAAATCATCTTGAACTTCTTCTTGTAACTGTTCTACAGTTTTACCATACTCTTTAGCTAATTTATTTTGCTTTATTCTATTTTGGTTAGGCCCCATAAATTTTAAAAATACTGGGGTATAATCCCTATTTACAAAACTTAATCCACAGTAAAACTTTATTGTTTTTAAATTACAAGCATTTTCTAAAACATCTTCTAAAGTTTCACAAGCTTCAAAGATTTCTTGTTCTTCCTTTGGAATACGATCTTTTATAGGTTCATATAACTGTTTTAGTTTTTTAAATTCTATTTCTTCACAAGCACTAATATTAATTTCTTCTTCTGTCTTATATGGAGTAGTTAATTTAATTAATTCTAAGTATTCATCGTAAGAACTTCTTAAAGCTTTAGCAGGCTCAATTATATAATCAAATTCATTATTATCTTTAGCCTTTTCTATTTCTTGAGCACTTAAATTATAGCCCATGTAAGTATTGATAATATCAACTGCTTTATCTCTTATTTCTTCATAGCGCACATTACTTCTAGTTATTGAAAGAAATAACATAACATATGTTAATCTTTCCATATTAAGTTCAAACTGTTTTAATTGACCCCACTTAAATAATGGAACTTTTAATCTCTCATCATCATATTGTTCCATAATAGTATGCATCTTATCCATTTTATCAAATAAAGCATACTGAATATCTTTTAAAACATCTTCTGAGCGGTATAGTGGTACTATTAAAGTTTCTTTAAAGAATTTTCTTTCTAATTCTTCACATGAAATATTATAGTATTCGGCGAAACTATGAATTATTAAATCTTTTTTTACTTCTAAAGTATCTCTTCCATTTATCTTATTCTTGATAACATCAAGCATCTACTTTATTCATCCATATCTTAAATAAATAATAATTTTTAGAAGTTATCACTTTTTTAAAGTTACTTAAATTTATTGTTACTGTGATTGTCGGAGCATCAATCATATCATCTCCATATTCACTTTGATCAATAAAATTATAAAGCCCTTTTAAAATATCATCAGTAAGAGTTTTTTCTCTTTCATTATCAATTAAGATTTTCTTATTTGCTAAATCTAGAAGAAATTCTCTCCTACTAGTAAGTGATTCTAAAGTAATAAATATAGTTTCCATACTACCACCTATTATAATTATATCAAATTTAAGCTAATTAAAAAAGATAAAGATTATATATCCTTATCTTCCTTTTCTTCTTTAACTTCTTCTACTTCTATTTTTTTATATTTAGCAGTAATAACCATATCCTTAGTAACTTTTGTTTTATTATCTACTAAGTTATCTGATTCATCATACCAGTTTATTATATAACCTTCCTTTTCTACTTTTGGAAGATTAACTGTATTATTTTCAATTATTTTTTCTTCTTCTTCATTATCTTCATAAACATATTTTACCTTACATACTTTAAGCCAACGTGCTTCAAGAACTGTATCACTTGAATAAACAACATTATCTGTTACTTGTTCATCATCATGAAACCATCCTTTTAAAACATAACCTTCTTTTTCAATATTAGGTAAAGATACTTTTGAATTTTTTTCAAATTTCTCAGTTACACTAGAAATAGTTGAATCATTATTATATACAAATTTAACTTCTATTTTTCTTAAAGAAGTATAAACGACAACCCCAAGTGTTAGAATTATTCCTATTAAAGGAATAAGTATTAATCTCTTGTTCATAATATCCCTCTCTAACACTATAACATATTTCAAAAATAAAAAAAAGAAAACAAATGTTTTCCTTTTTTAATAGTTAGTTGCTTTTCTTTCAAAATAACTTTGAGGATGATTACATACAGGGCATACTTCTGGAGCCTTAGGTCCAATAACAACATGTCCACAGTTACGACATACCCAAATAGTATCACCATCATTTGAGAATACTAATTCATTATTAATATTTTCAATTAATTTACGATATCTATTTTCATGTTCTCTTTCAATTTTTGCAACACCTTCAAATTTCTTAGCGATATCTTCAAAGCCCTCTTCACGTGCTACTTTAGCAAATTCACTATACATATCTGTCCACTCATAGTTTTCGCCGTTAGCAGCAGTTTCAAGATTTTCTAAAGTACTAGGAATACTTCCTCCATTTAATTCTTTATACCACATTTTAGCGTGTTCTTTTTCATTATTTGCTGTTTCTTCAAAAATAGCAGCTATTTGTTCATATCCATCTTTTTTTGCTTTAGATGCAAAATATGTATATTTATTTCTTGCTTCGCTTTCACCAGCAAAAGCTTTCATTAAATTTTGTTCTGTTTTACTTCCTTTTAATTCCATAACTAGCCTCCTAAAAACATTATAACATAAAAAAGGAGTTAATTAACTCCTTTTTATTTCCCCTTTTGTCTTAACAAATTGATTTGTACTAGAATGATTTATAATAGCGTCCGCTAAAGATAAATCACGGTGTTTATCATAGGCAGATTGTTCTTTTCTACCAAAGAATGATTTATAATATTTTAATTCTTCAATATCTTTAGTTCTAAATAATTGTTTTCTAGCTCTTTTTAAATCACCACTAGTTAATTGTTCAGGGTAACCTAATTTAACTAATAATTCTTCTAATTTGAAATCTTCAATAACTGCATATTCAGCATTTGATAATTCAGTATCATCAACATACCCTTCGATTGGATAGTGTGATACATCCTTATTTAATAAATCTACTGTATCACGGTAATAACCAACACTATACATTATTGATCTAACTGGTTTATAGCATACGATATGTCCAATACCGTTTTCTAATACCTCAACATCTTTAGGAATTACTACTGTTCCTACATAAATATTACTTCTATCAACTTTATACTTTTTCATACTATCCCCCCTTAAGCAGGGATTATTCTAGCACAAAATTGGTTTTTTTGCAAATTATAGTTCAAATTGACTATTATATAATTCAGCATAGAACCCATTTTGTTTCATTAATTTATCATGACTACCTGTTTCAATAATATCGCCATCTTTCATTACTAAGATAAGATCAGCATTTTTTATTGTTGATAAACGGTGGGCAATGATAAATGATGTTTTCCCTACAGTTAATTGATCCATAGCTTTTTGAACTAATTCTTCAGTTCTTGTATCTACATTACTTGTAGCTTCATCTAAGATTAAGAATGGTGTATCTTTAATCATACCTCTTGCGATTGTAAGAAGTTGTTTTTCTCCTCCAGAAATAGCGTCATTATCCGCTACTAAAGAATCATAATTATTAGGTAAAGTTTTAATAAAATGATTTATACCTACTGTCTTACATGCATCTTTAATCTTTTCATCACTAGCGTCACTATTAAAGCGAATATTCTCTTTAATAGTTCCGTCAAATAACCATGTATCTTGAAGAACCATTACAAATAAATCATGAATATTTTCACGAGTTAAATCCTTAGTTGAAATACCATCAATTAAGATTTCACCCTCATTAATTTCATAGAACTTCATAAGTAAGTTAACTATTGTAGTCTTACCAGCTCCGGTAGGACCAACAATCGCTACTTTCTCACCCGGTTTAATCTTAACATTAAAATCTTTAATGACAGTTTTATCTTTATCATATCCAAATTTAACATGTTTAAATTCGATTGAACCTTTTACATCTTTAATTTCTAATTTCTTTGTTATATCTTTTTCACTTGTTAATTCTTCTTCATCTAAGAATTCAAATACTCTTTCACTAGCAGCCACTACTGATTGTAAACCAGTTAAAGAACCTGCAATTTGAGAAAGTGGATTTGTAAATAAACGAATATATATCATGAAGGCAACAATAGTACCGATAGTAATACTTCCCTTCATAGTAAGTAAAGCACCTACTACGCATACAGCTACATAACCAAAGTTACCTACAAAACGCATTATTGGTTGCATAATTCCTGATAAGAATTGACTCTTACGATTATATAAATATAATTTTTCATTTATCTTATCAAATTCATCATTTACTTCTTCAGTGGCATTATATGTTTTAACAACATTTAATCCAGAATATATTTCTTCAATATATCCATTTAAGTCTCCAAGTTTTTCTTGACGCTTAATGAAATATTTTTGTGATTTTTTAAGTAAAATACCACTAAATAGAATACCAATAATAGTTGCGCCTAAAGCTGTTAAAGCCATTATTGGTGATGTTACAAACATCATTATTAATGTTCCTAAGAATAAAGTAAAATTAGTTATTAAACTAGATATACTTCTATTTAAGTTCATACCAATACTATCAACATCATTAGTTATTCTTGATAAGATATCTCCTGTCTCATGACTGTCAAAATATCTAAGTGGTAACTTATTGATTTTATGTGATATTTTAGTTCTTAAATTCTTACTAAACTTATTAGATATAATAGCCATTATATAAGCTTCAATATATCCAAATAAAGCACTAATTACATATATTAAACCTAAAACAATACTAAAGAATTTAACTTTTTCCATATTTATTTTTGGTCTTATTATTTCATAAACACTTTTTGGTAATTTATCAATTAATTTTACCATTTCATTTTTATCATAGTTAGCGCTTGTTGTAAGACGCATACTCTTAACAATATCTTTTTTAGATATTTTTTTATTATCATATTTAATATCATCAAGTAAGATTAATAATCCTTCATCACTAACCTTATTAATTTCATTATTAAGCATAGCTTTTTTATCAGTATCACTTAATAATACAACACGATCAATATTTTTATATAAAGACTCATACATTTTTTCATATACTTCTTCGATTGCTTTCGTATTAGGAATTAAACCATCTGTGATTTGATCAGCTAATTTAGATAGAATATTAGGAGCTACTACTCCAGATAAACTACTAATAGTAGCTAAAATAGTTGCCACTATTAAAGCAGCTTTTAGCTTACTTCCTAACATACTTAATAATCTTTTAATAGCAAGGGAGAAATTTTTAGCTTTTTCTTGTTTCATACTAGGTCTAGGCATTTTCTAATTCCTCCTTACTTAATTGTGATAAAGCGATTTCTTTATATACTTCACAATTCTTCATTAATTCTTTATGTGTTCCCATACCAACACATTTACCTGCTTCTAAAACAATAATTTTATCCGCATGCATAATTGTACCAATTCTTTGGGCAACAATTAAATTAGTTGCCTTTCCTGTATATTTCTTTAATTCTTTTCTTAGAACTAAATCAGTCTTATAATCTAAGGCACTAAATGAATCATCAAAGATATATATTTCTGGTTTACGAGCTACAGCTCTTGCGATAGCAAGTCTTTGTTTTTGACCGCCTGAAATATTAGTACCACCTCTTGCAATATGGGATTTTTCTTTATCTTCCATTTTTTCTACAAAGTCAGCTTGTGCTACTTTTAAAGCTTTCTTCATATCTAAATTACTTGCTTTTTTACCATTCTTTGTTCCATAAATAACATTATCTTTAACACTACCTGTAAACATAACTGCTTTTTGAGGAACATATCCTATTTTGTTATATAAATCTTCTAATGGATATTCTTTAATATTAACACCATCAATTAAGATTTCTCCTTCTGTTACATCATAGAATCTTGGTATTAAGTTAATTAATGTAGATTTACCACTACCAGTTGAACCGATAAAGGCAACTGTTTCCCCCTCTTTAACTGAGAATGAAATATTTTCTAAGATACATTCATCAGCATCAGGATATTTAAAACTAACATTTTTAAATTCAATAGTACCAAATTCTAAAGTATCACCAAAATGACTACCATCTTTAATATTTGGTACTTCATCTAATACTTCGTTAATACGCATTGCAGATACTTGACTTCTTGGATACATCATAAATATCATTGTTAAGAATAAGAATGACATAATAACTTGAATTCCATATGATTGGAAAACAATCATATTACTAAATAATGTAAGTTTATCACTCATCCCAGCATTTTCGATTAAGATTGCTCCAATAATATATACACCTAATATTAAAGTATGCATCGCTATATTAATAGCTGGATCAAAGATAGCAAACTTCTTATCAATAAATAATGTTGTATTAGTAAGTTCACTATTTACATCTTCAAAGCGATTACTTTCAAACTTTTCAGCATTAAATGCTCTTATAACACGAATACCAGTTAGGTTTTCTCTTGTAACACCATTTACCTTATCAACTAACTTTTGAACTATTTTAAATTTAGGTACAACAGCTAGCATTAAAGATATAACAATACTTAATAATATAACTACACATCCTAGAGTAAGCATACTCCAAGCTATGCTCTTATTTATTATTTTAGTAATTGCCCAAATAGCCATTACTGGTGCCTTAACAGCCATTTGTAAACCCATACTAATAATTGTCTCTATTTGAGTAATATCATTAGTAGTACGAGTTATTAAACTACTTGTCTTAAATTTATTAATCTCTTCCATACTAAACTTAGTAACGTTAGAGAAAATACTTTTTCTAATATTCTTAGAAAAAGATGCGGATAATAAACTAGATAAGTAGCCAACAATAATCATTGAAATAACAGATAATAAAGCACATAGAAGCATATATCCTCCATTACGTAGGATATCACTCATTGTACTTCCTTCAGTCTCAATAAGTCTTGTTATTTCACTCATATAATCAGGCATTTTAAGTTCAACATCTACTTGAAATACAACAAGTAAACAACAAACTATAAATAGAAGTTTTTCCTTGCCTGTAAATCTTTTAAATAATTTAAACATACAATCATCCTTTCTAAGACTATATAAGTATATACTAAATAGCCCTATTTTTCAAGCAAAAAAAAAGGAGTAACCCTTTTTTATAATTCTTCTTCGCCTTTTTCACCAGGCATATTTTCACGTACTGATTTAACAGTTTTATCAAACCATTTAACAGTCTTTGGATCATCATGATTAAAGAATAAACTCTTACCTTCATCTAAAGCATAAATCTTATTCATTTCATCTTCAGTTAATTCAAAATCAAAAATATTTATATTTTCTTGCATTCTTTCAAAATGAGTAGTCTTACATAATACTGGTATATCTCTTTGAATCATAAAACGCAAGATTACTTGTGCAACTGTTTTATTATGAGCAGAAGCTATATTAACTAAAACAGAGTTATTAAACATATTATTTTTTCCTTCACCAAATGGAGCCCAAGCTTGCATTTGTACACCAAACTCTTGCATATTCTTATGAGCTTCTTCTTGGGAATTTAGAACATTAGCTTCAATTTGATTTACTTGAGGTACAACTGTACGATCAAATAAACAGATATCTGCTAAACGGTCAGGAGCAAAGTTAGATACACCGATTGCTTTAATATATCCTTGTTGGTATAAATCTTCTAAAGCACGATATGCTTCATAATAATCACCATAAGGTTGATGAAGTAATACTAAATCGATATAACCCATCTTAAGGCGACGCATTGAATCCATTACAGATTTCTTACACTTAGCATATCCATAATTATCTAGCCACACTTTTGTTACAATAAAGAATTCTTTACGAGCAATACCACTACGAGCAATAGCTCTACCTAATTCTTCTTCATTAAAATAACTTTGGGCAGTATCGAATAAACGATATCCTGCTTTAATAGCATCTAATACACATCTCTCTGTATCTTGCTTAGGTATTTGGTATACACCAAACCCTACTTTAGGCATTCTAACACCATTGTTTAATATCACATATTCCATAAAATGCCCCTCCCTATTTACTCTATTCTAAATTAATTATAGCACAAAAAAAAATCAAGTAAAATAAAAATATAATACTTGACATAAAAAATCTATTTTTTTAAGTTAATTACCTTACCTTTTTCATTAAATTTAGTATCAACTAATGTTCGATAAAAATTCATAAAATCGATATAAGCATAACCATAACGGCTACCACTAGTACTTATGCGAACTCCAAATGTTGGAAAGCCACATACATCGCCTCTTTTAAAAGAAAGAACATATCCACCTTCACATTTTTCTAATCCTAGAACACTCGCACTTTCGTAAGGCGCCTCATCAGAATGCCACTCCATGTTTCCATCAACGAATAATTTATCGCCAATATACCTTCTTTTTTGCAAATCATTATAGACTTTATCAAACATTGGATAGATAGAGTCTTCTTTAGCAATTAGAAAAGCTCTATATTCTTCTTCAAGAACATTTTTTGATTTATACGCAATATATAAATCAAAATTGCCTTCGTATGATATACGAACTTTCCCGGCATCAAATTGTATTTCAATTATTACTGAATCATTATGATTCATTGATTTTAATATTTCCATAAACCCACCTAATCAATTATATTAACTTTTGCCTTTTCCATTTCATCAGCTACTTCACCTAATACAATATTTACTAATTCATGACAATTTAAGTCATATATTTTTGTACTTGTTGAAGCATATAAATTTGTATTTGTTAAGAATTCAATTAATTCTGGATCATCAGGATTAATACATCCTTTTTCATCTATATATTTAATAATATACATCTTAAATAAAAATTTATTTATTTTTACTAAATTATTAACTACATATCCTTCAGATAAATTATAAAAATTATCAGAATTCAAGATATCATGGACCATATCAAAAGTTTTAATAAAATTGATTATATCATCATAATTAGCATATTCTTCTAAAGCTTTTATTAATCCTTTTAAATCCATCCCAAAGTATAATCTACGTAAGTTCCCTTTACCAACAAGCATTTCTATTCTTTTCATAACACTAACATCATAAGAATATACTTTTTGAACTTTATCCCCAAAAGTAGATTCCGTAATATACTGTGTATAACCTTCATTTAAAGCTCTACCTATAGAAACATTTTTACATTGGTAAAAACCACTATAAGCTTTTTTATGTTTATGATCAAATGTGGATGTAGCTACATGAAATAATTCATGATATAAAGTTTTATGAGCAGTTTTTGGATTTATATAAATAATATTGTTATAAATATCGTATCCACCACCAGAAACCATACCTTTTCTAAATTCAAAATCATCATTAGAATTAATTATCTTTATATTCTTAAGATTATTTAAGAATACTATTCTTTCAGATTCTTTAAGCGCACTTAAAAACTCAAGAATAATATCTTTATATTCTAAATCCGGAATATATTCATTTTTAATTTCTACAACCATCTTATCGTATACATTACGTCTTTTATATAGTTTATAATGCATACCTGCTTTTAAATTATCTATAAACATAAAACCCACCTATCTAAATTATAACATAAAAAAACAATCATAAGATTGTTTTTTAATATCCAGTATATGAATAAGTACCCCAGTGTTTTAATAATTCATGAATATCTCCACCATAACGACCAATTAATTGTTGTTCAATAAATGCTTGGTGAGCTTC
>JAEEGL012900930.1_pt1 | contig 45079 bp, 38 predicted proteins | sample 9134231 | NCBI WGS metagenome assembly JAEEGL01 (sample SAMN16246548, study PRJNA631951) | gut metagenome | biome: gut microbiome; feature: rumen; material: fiber-attached | host: Bos | place: Iran: Karaj | collected 2018-10 | reverse complement strand
GCTGCTTCTTTTAATCTCTGAAGAGCCATCTTATCGGTAGATAAGTCAACACCTTCTTTTGCCTTAAACTCAGAAAGCATCCAGTCGGTAATCTTCTGATCGAAGTCATCACCACCGAGGCGGTTATCACCGGATGTGGAAAGTACTTCGATAACGCCGTCACCGATTTCAATGATAGATACGTCGAATGTACCACCACCAAGATCGTATACCATGATCTTCTGCTCATTTTCATTATCAAGACCGTATGCCAAAGCTGCTGCTGTCGGCTCGTTGATGATACGCTTTACATCAAGACCTGCAATCTTACCGGCATCCTTTGTAGCCTGACGCTGAGCATCGTTAAAGTAAGCAGGAACGGTAATAACTGCTTCAGAAACAGATTCACCAAGATAGTTTTCTGCATCACCCTTTAACTTCTGAAGAATCATTGCAGAGATCTGCTGCGGAGAGTAATTCTTTCCGTCGATGGTACGTCCGTTGGATGTACCCATATCTCTCTTGATAGAAGAAATGGTGTTTTCCGCATTTGTAACAGCCTGACGTTTTGCAGGTTCACCGATCAAACGCTCACCATTCTTTGTAAATGCTACGATAGAAGGAGTTGTTCTTGATCCTTCCTGATTTGCGATAACGGTAGGCTTACCACCTTCCATAACAGCCACACAACTGTTGGTTGTTCCTAAATCGATACCAATAATCTTTCCCATGATTTTTTCCTCCATTTAATCTTTCTTATTATTGAACAACCGCTACCATAGAATGTCTTACTACGGTATCACGGTACATATATCCTTTTTGTAATTCCTGTGCCACAAATCCGGATTCATATTCTTCGGATTCCACTTGCATTACTGCGTTATGGAAATCAGGATTGAATTCCTGACCCACAGCCTCGATTGGTTTTACCCCTGCTTCTTCCAAAGCAGTCATCATCTGTTTGTAAACCATCTTCATTCCGTCGCCGAAAGCATCGCCTTCTTGAACACCTGCAAGTCCTCGTTCAAAGTTGTCTACCACCGGAAGAATCTTTTCTACGATGGTCTTTGCACCCATGTCATACATTTGTGCTTTTTCTTTTTCGGAACGGGTTCTAAAGTTTTCGAACTCAGCCAGCTGACGTTTTACACGATCGGTTAATTCTTCAATCTGCTCGTCACGCTTGTCTTTTTTCTTACCAAGTTTCTTTTTATCCTTGGAAGCATCTTCCTTTTTTTCTTCTTTTGTTTCTTCGGTTTTATCCGCCTTGGTTTCTTCCGGATTTATTTCTGAAGTTTCTGTTGTTTCTTCAGTTTCTTCCGCAGCTTCCTGTGTCTGCTTTTCTTCTGTATTGAAGTTTTCTTTTTCAGCCACGACATCGCCACCTTTCTATCACTTTTGATTTAGCATTTGATCCAACTGATGTTTCAAATGGTTCAAATTATCCATAACATTTTTATAATCCATACGTTTTGGTCCGATGATACCGATGGTACCTTTCACTCCTTCACCAAGTTCGTATGTCGCTGTAACAACGGAACAATCCCTCATGGTCTGAATCGGAGACTCATCACCAATATAAACTTGAATACCGGTTCCGGTTTTATCCCCGGTAGTTTCAATATCGGAAATCAGTTGTTTCAGTTCTTCTTTTTCTTCAAAAGCAGAAATAAACTCACTGGCCTTCTGCGAATCCGCAAGTTCAGGGTACTTAAAGATATTGGTAGCACCGGAGGTATAAATCTCAGTTTCTTCATCTCCGATTGTTTCTGCAATGGACTGCAAGACTTCTTCCACAATATCCGCAAATTCACTGGCTTGTGATTTCATATTGGAAATTAAAGCCAGATTAATATCACTCACCGTAACACCATTTAAATGGGTGTTAAGAAGCATATTCAACTTTAACATGTTTTCATTACTTAAAGGAGAAGAAACATCTATTAACTTATTCTTAACGATATTTCCACTCATCATAACCACAGATAACACCTGTGATTCATTTACTTGAGAAAGTTGAACAAACTTTACTTTTGTACCGGCTATGGCCGGAGCGGAAATCATGGTGGCATACTGGGTATTGGTCGCTAAAACTTTTACCACCTGCTTTAAAAGCTTCTCCATCTTTTCGGTTCGTTCAATCATCAGATCCTTGATTTCAGTGACTTCCTGGTCCTTTTCCTGAATCAAGTGATCCACATAAAAACGATATCCCTTATCAGAAGGAATTCGTCCTGCGGAAGTGTGAGGCTGAACAATATATCCTAACTCCTCCAAATCGCTCATTTCATTACGAATGGTAGCGGAAGAAAGGTTTAAATCCGAACTCTTCGAAATGGTACGACTTCCAACAGGCTCGCCTGTTTCCATATAGTTTTGAATAATGGCGTTAAGAATCTTAACTTTTCTCTCGTCTAATTCTTCCATAGAAACCTTTTCCCCTATTTGCTCCCGTCTGTTAGCACTCATAAAAATAGAGTGCTAATATCATCAAAGATAATTTAGCACCCTAATACTACTTTGTCAACCATATATTTGCCTAATCAAGTAAAAAATCAGCCATCACCTGATTTGCAAGATCCATTCCTTTTTCCGTTAAAAAGACACGACCTTCCGCAACTTTCAACAGTCCAAGTTTTTCGTTCTTTTTAATCACTTTATCATACAAGCCTTCCACCGTATTACCAAACGTCTCATAGAATTTTCGACGGTCGATTCCGCGATTCATGCGAAGGCCCAAATACATATACTCGCTGATGGCATCTCTTTTTGAGAGTTCAATTTCCTCAACTCTCGGGGACTCATCCGCTTCCAAGAGTTCAATATATTTTGTAATGTCACCCTCATTTGTATACCTTACTTCATCTATTAAAGAGGCGGCACCTAAACCAACGCCCAAATACGGAACCCTTGTCCAATAACCAATATTATGTATACATTCCATTCCTTCTTTTGCAAAGTTGGAAATCTCGTACTGATGATAACCTGCATCCTCCAAAAAAGCCCGTGCATTGTACATCAGTTCATACTCATCATCCAATCCGGGAAGCGCAACCGTATCGAGGTCTTTTTCCCGACGTTCCACGTCTTCGCTGTACTTTTCGTAAAACTCTGTGCCTTCTTCAATAATTAAAGAATACAAAGAGATGTGGGTCGGTTTCAAATGTACTACTTTTTTTAAAGTGTTGGAGAGTTTATTCCAAGTTTGAAAAGGAAGACCACACATTAAATCCACATTAATATTGGTAAAACCGGCCAATTGAGCTTCTCGATAGGTTTGTTCAAACTTCTTATAGTCATGGACTCTTCCCAAAAGCTCCAATTCGTCTTCGTTGGCCGATTGTAAACCTATGGAAAGTCGATTCACTCCCAGATGCCGATAGATTTTAAATGCCTCCTGGCTTCCCGTACCGGGATTACATTCCATGGATATTTCCGCATCCTTTGCTACATTGAAATTATCAAAGATGGCATCCAGGATACGTTGCATAAAAACCACTTCCAAATAGGTAGGCGTTCCGCCACCGATATAAACGGAGGTAACCGTTTCACTTACAAATCTCTCTTTGTAACTTTCTATTTCGGATATTAAAGCATAGGTATACCGCTCCCGAAGCTTTACATCATAATTTCCGGATAAGAAATCACAGTATTTACATTTTTGTACGCAAAACGGAATATGTACATATAATTCCATAAAACGCATCCCCCATTTAATTATTCGTCATCCAGCTTTAAAACACTCATGAATGCCTCCTGAGGAATCTCAACGTTTCCTACCTGACGCATTCTCTTTTTACCTTCCTTTTGCTTTTCAAGAAGCTTCTTCTTTCGGCTGATGTCACCGCCGTAACACTTGGCAAGTACGTCCTTACGCATAGCCTTTACGGTTTCCCTGGCGATAATTTTAGAACCCACAGCAGCCTGAATGGGAATTTCAAACAAGTGACGAGGAATTTCCTGCTTTAACTTCTCGCACATCTTTCTGCCACGCTCGTATGCCGTATCCTTAAATACAATAAAAGAAAGAGCATCCACCATTTCATGGTTAATAAGGATATCCAGCTTCACAAGCTCGCTTCGCTCATAGCCACGCATTTCATAATCAAAAGATGCATATCCGCGGGAACGACTCTTTAAAGCATCAAAGAAATCGTAAATGATCTCATTTAACGGAAGCACATATTTTAAAAGTGCTCTGGTTTCTTCCATATATTCCATTGAAACATAAATACCACGGCGTTCCTGGCAAAGGTCCATAATGGAACCGATATAGTCCTTGGTAACCATAATCTCCGCATCCACCATAGGCTCTTCCATGTAATCAATCTCAGACGGGTCCGGAAGGTTTGACGGATTGGTAAGTTCAATCATGGTACCGTCAGTTTTATGAACGCGATATACAACTCCCGGCGCGGTGGTCACAAGATCCAAATTATACTCTCGCTCCAAGCGCTCCTGAATTACATCCAAGTGTAGCAAGCCAAGGAAACCGCAACGAAATCCGAATCCCAAAGCAATGGAAGTCTCCGGCTCATATTGAAGCGCCGCATCATTCAGTTGCAACTTTTCCAATGCATCCCGCAAATCCGGATACTTGGCGCCATCTGCAGGATACATACCGCAGTAGACCATGGGATTGACTTTCTTATATCCGGGAAGTGCCTCTGAACAGGGATTAGAAACAGATGTTACTGTATCGCCCACCCGGGTATCTCTAACATTTTTAATGGAAGCGGTCATATATCCAACCATTCCTGCAGACAACTCATCACAGGCAATGAACTGACCGGCTCCAAAATAACCTACTTCCACAACGTCAAATTCCGCACCTGTAGCCATCATCTTTACTCTGTCTCCAGCTTTAATGGTACCTTCCTTAATACGGAAAAAGACAATGACACCAACATAGGGATCATATAGCGAATCAAAAATCAGCGCCTGAAGCGGTGCGTTTTTATCGCCCTTTGGTGCCGGCAGTTTTTCAATAATCTGCTTCAATACTTCATCGATATTTAGCCCGGTTTTCGCTGAAATCTGAGGCGCATCCTCAGCTTCCAACCCAATCACATCTTCAATTTCATCAATTACACGCTTCGGATCAGCACTGGGCAAATCAATTTTATTTATTACCGGAAGCACTTCCAAATCATGATCCAATGCCAAATACACATTTGCCAAAGTCTGGGCCTCGATTCCCTGTGCCGCATCCACTACCAGAATAGCACCGTCACAAGCCGCAAGACTTCTGGATACTTCATAGTTAAAATCCACGTGACCCGGAGTATCAATCAGATTTAAAATATATTCTTCTCCCTCCGGTGTCTTATAGATTAAACGCACCGCTTGGGATTTAATGGTAATTCCTCGCTCTCTCTCCAAATCCATATTATCCAGTACCTGAGACTGCATCTCACGTTCCGTCAAAAGACCCGTGCGCTCAATCAATCGATCCGCCAAAGTGGATTTGCCGTGATCTATATGGGCAACAATACAAAAATTTCTTATTTTACTCTGGTCAATGGCCATTATTTTACTCCGTTTTTCTTTCTTTGTTTTTCTTCATACATCCGGTCGTCTGCAATCTTTAACATCTGATCGGCTGTAAAATCATCCATAGGTGTGATTTCCAAAACTCCAATGGATACTTTGATGTCAAAAGGATACTGGCGAAGCATATTCATCTTACCCACTTCCTTTTTTATCAATTCGGAGAAGGACTCTTCTTTCTTTTCGCAAAGAACAATAAACTCATCTCCGCCAAATCTCATGGCAATAAAGTTTTGATCACTGTATTTATATTTGTAGGATAAATTCATAATTGTCTTGGATAATGTCATCAGACACTGATCGCCGGCACCGTGGCCGAAATTATCGTTGATTTTTTTCATATCATCAACGTCAATAAACATAAACTCCAAAAGTCCGGTACTTTCCAGCACATGTTCCTTAACCGGAAGCGCATGAGCCATAAAGCCATAACGATTGAAAAGGCCCGTCAAAGGGTCTCTGTCTGCTTTTTCTCCAAGTGCCTTGTTCATCTTTTCCAAACGAACTTTTTTACGAAGATTGTCCAACGCCATGGCGTAATAGCTTAAAGGTCTTCGAACCTGGCGACGCACAATGGAGGGTTTAAAATCTCTTAATGCCACATAGCCGATGGGTTCTTCCATGAAATGTATGGGATAAAAAATCCAAATTCGGGAAGAATCATGAATCTCCTTCGGAACCACATCTCTTACGTCAAAGGTCTGATAAATATGTTCTTTTTCATCCAGCATGACGCGATTATCATTGCAGCATACCATATCCACCAAATGCAGTGCATTGGGATCAATCTCAGGCTCACCGCCTAAAAGAGAAGTAAAAAACTGATGATACACAAATACATATAGATTCTCGATGCCAAATACAGAGGTATAATCCTCTACCGCCTGGAATAAATCGTAGGGTGATTCCGCAGAAAAAAACGTACCCGTCATACGATCCAAGTCAACTTCCACTTCCGATAAATGTGTCACCATGGAAGTATAGGCACGACGAAATGTCTTCACATTTTCATCACTGTGCGCCTTACATCCGCAGGATTCTCGAATCATTAACTGATGATCTGAGAACAAAACACTTTGATGAGGCTTGTGGTCAATCTCAGCTATCACATTTTCCAAGGCGTCCAAAACCATCTTATTGTAATCGCGGGAAACGGTTGTAATGGAAGGTGAAAATATACGGGAACTTTCACTGTCGTCAAACCCTGTAATAATTACATCCTCCGGTATACGTATTCCGGAAGATACCAAACAATCGGCAATACCTATGGCCATATCATCGTTGGCACAGATAATGGCATCCGGAAGCATTTCTTTATGATGCAAAATTCTTTCTCCGATCATGCTGCCGCTACGCATGGTCCAATCGCCTTTTTCAAAAGAAACAAAATCAGATAAGTCATAACGTCCGGTTACATCCAAAAAGGCCTGCTTACGAATATCAGCCTCATATCCCTTTGGTCCATCCACATACAAAATATTCTTTGCATTATGAACGTTTACCACATGTTCTACCATTTGACAGAAAGAATGATAGTTATCCGTACCAACCTGTATGGTGTTTTCCAAAGGTACGTTAATGCTTACAACCGGAATATTTGCGTTTCTTGCCAAAGCAATTACGCGCTCCCTTGCAGTATCCGCATGGATCTGTGAAGCCATAACAATGGCGCCGTCGTATCTTTTGAATTCCGGCAACTTGTAAATATCGTACTCACCTATAACATTACCCTCTTCAGCTAAACCGCCAAAGCAGGTAAATATATCAATGGAAAAATCCAGAAGCTTTTCCGCCTCATAAATCGCCTCGTATACTTTTTGAGCAATTTCCGGATTCCAATCCGCTGTTAAAAATACTATTTTTTTCACTGTTATTTCCACCTAAATATAGAAATTCATACATAATTATGTTACCTATTTCCCGTGTGGCGTGTCAAGTGATTTTATGCTATGATTACTCATATGGGAAACGTAATAAATGATATCAATAACAACCAAATTAAACAGGCATATCTTCTTTATGGAACCGAATCCTATTTACGGGATTTAAACGTAAATCGTCTGTTGGATGCCCTGAGGATTTCCAAAAATGATATGAATTTTTCAGAACTAAAAGGGCCATCCTGTACTCCGGAACTGATTGTCGAAAGTATTGAAGCAATGCCATTTTTTTCGGATAAAAGAGTTACCGTCATAAAAGATTCCGGCTTTGCGGCAGGCTCCTGTGATTTGGTGACCGAGTGTTTAAAAAAGATGCCGGAAACCAGCTATGTTATTTTTAACGAAAAAAAGATAGACAAAAAATGCGGAATTTACAAAACAATCGATGCCAAAGGCGGAACCGTGGAATGTAATATGCCAACGGAACGGGATCTGCAATTATGGATTGGCGGAATTGTTAAGAAATCCGATAAAGTCATGACAAAAGGAGCCTGGGATGCTTTTTACGAATCCATATGCTCCTATAAAAACGATCCGGATAAAAAGGATATGGAATACATGTCCTATATGGAAAACGAAATAGAGAAAGTCCTTGCCTACTGTTTGGATAAAAAAGAGATTACAGAGGAAGATATCCACTCCATCTGCTCTCCCACTTTCCAGAATCATATTTTTGATCTGATTGATGCAATCGGTAACAAGAATCAAGAGGAAGTCCTTCGTTTATATGAGGAACTGCTATCCGGGAAAAAAGTAGCTGCGCCACAGCTTTATTCCATGATTATTCGCCAGTTTCAAATGATGCTTTCCTTACATGCGCTGTTAAACAAAGGCTATAATTCCAACACGGCAGCTTCCGAGTTAAAGCGACCGCCTTTTGTTATTCAAAAAATTATAAAGTCCGGAGTTTTGAACAAGTTTCCGCCGGAAATCATTCAACAAATGTTAAACGATGCATTGGATATGCAATACGACATTCGAACAGGAAAACTGTCCGACAAGATAGGACTTGAACTGTTTATGTTAAAATACGCTTCATAAAACAAACAAAAAACCTCTGGTTGACGGGACCAGAGGTTTTCTAAATATTTCTTATTCTATCGTCTTATGCCATTTTGTTAACGGCTTTTGCAAGACGGGAAACTTTACGGGATGCGTTATTCTTATGATATACACCCTTTGTAGTAGCCTTGTCGATTTCTACTGTAGCATTCTTTAATGCTTCAGCAGCAACTTCTTTGTTTCCTTCAGCAACAGCTGACTCTACCTTTTTGATAGAAGTCTTAACCTTAGACTTGATTGCTTTATTTCTTTCAGTCTTTGCAGCTGTAACTAATACTCTCTTCTTTGCTGATTTAATATTAGCCAATTCCTACACCTCCAATGTAATGTGTAATAATGTTTATCTATAAATTAGATCACATTGAAGTCTGGACACGGACAGTTCAATGCAAACGTACTTTCATATTTTATCCATGCAATTCACAATTGTCAAGGGTTATTTTCCAAAAAATACGTATAATTAAATGCCCCGCTCTTGTCCGGAAAAATCATGATTTCACCGCATTCTATAGTGCATTTATGAAAAACATTTTGGCTTTCAAGCCGATCTATGGTTTCCCCGGAGGGATGGCCGTAGGAATTATTCTTTCCCGCTGAAAAAATACACAGTTTTGGAGAAAGTGTTTGAAGCCACTTTTCAGAATTGGAATACTTACTTCCATGGTGTGCTCCTTTTAACACTTCAATGTCACTTAAGTATTCTTTTCCGGCGTTTTGCAAAAGGACTTCTTCCTGTTCCGATCCGATATCTCCTGTCAGTAAAAAATCAAAACTTCCGTAGGAACACTTTAATACCATACTGCTTTCATTGGTTCCGGATGTGACTGCATTATCGCTATTCTGATACGGCCATAAACAATGAAATGTTAAAGATTTTGTACCAAAAGAATCCCCTGAGGAAACATAATAAATCTTAGTATGATTCTTTTCACAAAGAGTACATATAGACTCATAGTGAGATTTTGCTGTCTCTTCTTTGCTGTCAGAAACTCCCTTTGTCAGCACTACACATTTTATGGGAAACCCGTCATCAAGCATTTCCAACAGCCCGGAAATATGATCTTCATCCAAATGTGAAATCATCCAACAATCTACTTTTGATATTCCATGATATGACAAAAAAGGCTGAAGAATATACTTTCCTATATTTGACTTGGAAGTTGAACCGCCATCCACCATGTAAACCTGTCCTTCCTCCGAAACAATACAAATTCCGTCACCCTGTCCGACAGATAGCATATAAATACCCATATGGTCCTTTCCATGAAATGACAGCATAAAAATCATCCCGACAAATAAAACAAACAGTCGGAAAACATAACCTTTTTCTGCACCAATCACAGCAGATCGTATTCTCTTTTGCTTCCTTACAAATGGAAAAAGCTTTTTATGATACAAAAAAACAAACAACAGCCCATAGTATAAAGCCATCTTTATTACAGAGGGTTTTCCCACGGTAATTCTGGCCACCGGAAGATTCAGACTTATATCAGAAGCCCATTCATAAAGATACAGTATTCCGTGGCAGGCCATAAACATGACACTGCCGATAACAGATTTCCACCCAATCCATCCCAAAGTTACATGAAGCAAAGCCCCCATCAGGCCAAAGCCGATCAAAAATCCCAAAAGCGGAATCAACAGCAGGTTCAACCCCACCACATAAATTGGGATAACATAGGAGTAAAAAGCAATAATAGGTAAGGTAAACAACTGGATACCGAAAGAAAAAATCATTGACGATATCACTTCTTCTTTAAAACTTTTCCGATATCCCATGCCCTTACGGAATCTTTTAGTCTTTTCAAATCGTTTCTCACAGAGATTTTCATACTCTCTTACCAATGGATTTGCCACTGCAAAAACCCCAAATACCGCTCCAAAAGAAAACACAAATCCGGATCCGTAAATCAAGACGGGCTCCCACACAAGTAACAGAATAAAAGCAGCCATCCAGGACGAAAATAAGTCATAGGCCTCCCCCAATACCGTACCTGTCATAAGAATCAAAAACATAATGACAGCACGGAGTGCAGAATTGGAATATCCCACCACAAATCCATAAATAATCACTGCAACAGAGGAAAGAACGCCGGATAATCCAAAACCGATGCCGGTCTTTTTCAACAGTTTAAACAGCCCCATTCCCACAATAGAGATATGTAGTCCCGAAACTGCCAATATATGGGAAAGTCCTGCATCTCGAAACAGACTTTTCGCATCCTCGTCCAAAAGTGTCTTATCCCCTAAACACATAGCGCGCATCAAACCGGACTCTTCTCCCGAAAAAAACGAATCGAAGCAACTCATCATTTGCTTTTTAAAACAATACAATCCTTCCAAAAACGGAGAAACTTTCGACATCTCATAGGCAAGCAGTTTGGTATTTTTTCCACGCAAAACAATCCCTGATGGATAATAAAACTTATTCTCATCAAAGCCGCCTTCATTTTCAGCAACGGAAAACTTGTAAACCGTGCATTTTATATGAACTTTTGAATATAAAGGAATGCAATCGGAATCATATATGGCAATCATACGACCGAATATGGATCCATTGGAATAGTAAAGATTTTTAAAGTAAAGATAAACACTGCCATTTTTAATTTCTTTTTTATACAGTGTTCCGTAGATATCAAATTCTTCCCCATCGGTAAATGCGTTTATCGTGTGCTGCAAAGCGTGTTCTCTGTGATATAAGAGAAAAGGGAATGACACAAGAAATGCAAGTAACAAACAAAGCATAGGCCGACGGGGTATTTTTAAAAAAATACCCATACATCGCCTTTCTTATTCAACCAGACTGTAATCGGGATCATAGGTTCCGCTGACTTCGTCTTTACCCACCAAAGGAACATCTTTTTCGGTTGAAACAATCAGCTGAACCTTTGATATGGTATCCAACTCGCAAAGAGTATCAACAATAGAATAAATCGCCACTTCCCTGGACTCCCACTCCGGAAGATTTAAGAAACCTGAATCCAAGGTAACATAGCAAGTATTCTCGTTAATCACCACAGAAAGAATTTTTGTTCCTTCGGGAATCGGACTTTTTATACCCTCCTGTTTGGGATTTTCGGAAAGATAATTTAACACAACCTGCTCTAAAGGAACATTACTACTATAGTGAACCGTTCTGGAAATCTGTCGCAGATAAGTACCGTCCTCTGTTGCATAATAAAGCATTACCTTTGCGGTTTCTGCCTGGCTTTGTGCTCTTCCGTAGTCAAACAGGAAATTGTCCCCCGTCATGGCACCTATGGCAATACCGTCTTCATCCTGCAGTGGCTCTTCTCCTATGTAAAAATCCACGGCAGAAATACCGTCTATTTGCACCAGCGTTTTTACTACGGATGCACGAAGAAGGGCTTGATTCACTTCGGATAAACTGTTGTACTCCTTATTAAAATACAAAACCAGAGTATCCTCGTTAAACTGATAATTCTCTACGGCAAGTCCGTCGGAAATAGGATTTCTGTAATCCACATCCACCGTGGATTTAGAAAGAAGTTCCAATACTTCATCCGTCTGAGACGTCTTATTATTTCCTTTTAATTTGTACGGGACTGCCTGCAGGCCCAATCCGTCATTATTATAGAAATAAATAACAAACTCTTCGCTGTTTTGACCGGTCGTATCTTTTGTACAAGCTGTAATCGTAAATAACGAAATCATAACAAGAGATAAAACAAACAGGATGGACAATAATCTTTTCTTCATTAATCTCGTCCCTCCTTAATATAGTTTAACGGCAAGCGAACATCAAAGGTCGTTCCTTCTCCAAGCGTACTGGCCACTTTAATTTCACCGTGATGAAGTTGGATGGAATTCTTTGTAATGGCAAGACCCAGTCCCGTGCCGCCGATTTCTCTGCTGTGTGACTTATCCGCACGATAAAATCTTTCAAAAATATGATCTAAGGATTCTTCCGGAATACCCAAGCCGGAATCTTCAATACGAATATAACAATACTTATGGTCCGCATTTAAGGATACATGGACGAATCCACCGGGGTTATTGTATTTGATACCGTTTTCAATCAGATTGGAGATAGCAAGTGAAATCTTTACTTCATCCACTTCTACCGTAACCGGGCGGAAGCTTTCAAGCACCATTTCAATCTCTTGTTTTTCCGCAATGGGTTTTAAACGCTTCATAATCAGCTCAATCAACTCATTCATATTGATTGGCGTAATATCCAAAACTACATCTGTTTTATCCATTTTCACAAGAGAAAGCAGGTCATTTACAATCTTTGTTTCACGGTCAACCTCTCCTACAATATCCGTCATAAACTCCTGATACATCTCTATCGGAGCCCCTTCTCCCATGGAAATAATAGATTCTGCCAAAACTTTCATGGAAGTCAGTGGCGTTTTTAATTCATGGGACACATTGGATACAAACTCCTGTCTGGATTCATCCAGAAGTTTCATTTGAGCGTTAAACCGATTAAACGATTCGGAAATATCCATAGTCTCCGTAGTGGAATTCACTCGAAGCTCGGGATCACCGAATCCTTTTGTCATATTATCAATGGCTGTTTTCACATTTTTCATCGGTCTCGCGCATTTTTCGGAAACAAAAAATGCAAACGCAAGAATCACAAGGGTAAGTATCAATGAAAATGTAATGGCAACCGAACGGTAATAGTTTAAATTATTCTCAATATACTCCGCAGATTCCGTAATCAATACCACCCCGGCAAATTCGTTGTCGGAATCATAAATAGGATATGTCACTGTAAGAGTATGATTCTTCGTGTCATAATCCGATGCTATGCTTCCGTTGGCGCTTTCCAAGACTTTTTGCCAGACAATAATTCTTCCGGCATACATATCATAGGTATCAAAAATAACCGTAAGAGTTTTATCGATAATCATAACTCTTCCGGAAAACACATTTCCAACGGTGGAAAGTTCTTTTTCAATTGTATCCTGATTTTCACCCTGAAAATACCCATTAAGGGCAATCTCATCCGCCACAAGAGAAGCCTGCGTAGACATGGAAGTAACGTCACCGGAAATTGACTTTGAGCGAACCGTAGTATAAAACAGGTAAGACAAAAGTATTCCCGGAACTATTCCAATTAACAGAAAGGCAAAAAAAGTTTTTACTCGTAAAGAATGAAATGCTTTTTTTAGACTACTCATGATAAAAATATCCTACTCCCCAACGAGTCTGAATATATCTTGGATCACTGGGATTCGGCTCTATTTTTTCACGAAGACGACGAATATGAACATCTACGGTTCTCGCATCTCCGGGATAGTCCTCGCCCCAGATTTTTTCCAAAAGAAGTTCCCGACTGTATATCTTTCCGGGGTTTGACACAAACAAATACATCATGTCAAATTCTTTTGATGTAAGATTGTAATCCTTATCCAAAATCTTTAATCTGCGGCTGTCGATATCTAAAACCACATCACCGCTTTTTAAAATATTATCATCCTTTGAAGCACTTGCAGGGGGAGTCATACGACGCATAATTGCTTTAATTCTTGCCTTAACTTCCAAAATATTGAACGGCTTCGTAATGTAATCGTCCGCACCATACTCCAAGCCAAGAATTTTATCCATATCATCGCCCTTTGCGGTAAGCATGATAATCGGAACATCAGAAAATTCACGAACCTGCTGGCATACTTCAAAGCCATCCATCTTTGGAAGCATAACATCCAAAAGCATCATGTCATACTGATTGGTCTTCGCCTTTTCAAAAGCTTCCTCTCCGTCATATGCACAATCCACTTCAAATCCGTCCTGTTCCAAACTAAAACGAATTCCCTTAACAATTAATTTTTCATCATCTACAACAAGTACTTTTCTTGCCATGGTTTCCTCTTTCAATTTACGTAAATCAAGTCTTCTATCTTAGAATAGACGCCTTCCTTAATCCCCGGAATTTGCATCAAATCCTCTACCTTTGTAAAGGTACCATTTTCACTTCGATAAGCAACAATGGCTTCTGCCTTAGACTCACCAATCCCCGGTAAGCTCATAAGATCCGAAACGGATGCGGTGTTTAAATTGATTTTACCAGCATAATCCGCCACATCGATAGGCTCATTCGTCACCACCGACTCATACCCCTCTTTCGGATATACATACACGTACACATTGGTAGATGAGGTTGTCGCATCTTCCTCGGGATCTGCCTCTACAACAGATTCCTCATTTTCTGCTTCTTCTTTCACTTCAAAATAGGATGATTTGTTGCATCCGCAAAGTAGAAAAAGAAGGCAGCAAAAAACGCTCATTGTAATACTTATTTTTTTCATTTCGTCCTCCTTTTATCAGGAGTCCGATTGTTCACAAGACTGATTTTATATGAAAAAAACATATATTACAAGAGCGTTTCAAAAATGTTACATTATTTTTCCTTGGAGAACCCTTGGAAAACCCAATCTAAAATATCAAATCCTTCCATTAGTTCCTCCTTGGTGGTTACAAGAGGCGGAAGCAAACGGAGCACATCGCTTCCGGCGGAAAGCACAATTAAGCCCTCTTCCAGGCAACGACTTACCACGTCTTTAACCGGTATGGTAAGCACCAATCCCTGCATATATCCAAGACCACGGTGTGCTTTTACAAAGTCGTACTTTTCTGTAAACACATCCAGGGACTTCTCTAAATATACGGCATTGTCCGCCACCTTCGACGGAAGGTTCATCTCTTCCATCATGGAAATGGATTTGGATACCGCGGTACATACGAAAGGATTGCCACCATAGGTGGTACCGTGATCTCCCGGTGTTAATGAAGCTTCTGCCACCCGTTTACTTACCACAAAAGCGCCTACCGGAACTCCTGCTCCTAAGGCTTTGGCACAGGTAATAATATCCGGTTTTACGTTGTAATGCTCGTAGGCAAACATTTTTCCAGTACGTCCCATACCACACTGAATCTCATCTAAGATTAAAAGAATATCCTTTTCTTTACAGAGCTTAGCCACACCTTCCATAAACTTCCTGTTAGCGGGATAGATGCCACCCTCCCCCTGTAAGGATTCCATTATAATGGCGCAGGTTTTGTCATTTACCAATTTTTCAACACTGTACAAATCATTGAAGGTGGCAAATTTTACACCCTCCATCAACGGATAAAAAGGCTTGCGATAATGATCCGTACCTGTTACAGAAAGGGCTCCTACGGTACGACCGTGGAAGCTGTGGGCCATGGCAATAATCTCATGCCCCGCAAATCCGTCCCGAAGAAAGGCGTACTTTTTCGCCGTCTTAATGGCGCCTTCAATGGCCTCCGCCCCGGAATTGGTAAAAAACACCTTGTCCAGGCCGCTTACTTTGGTAAGCTTCTCTGCCGCTTCTACAAGTGGTAGATGGTAATACAGATTGGAGGTATGCAAAAGCTTGTCTACCTGAGCCTTTAATGCCTCGGAATACTCTTTGTTGCCATAACCAAAGGCCATAACTCCGATACCGCTTCCGAAATCCAAATATTTCTTTCCGTCGGTATCATAAAGATAAACCCCTTCTCCGTGATCAAAGACCACCGGGAAACGATTGTATACGTGAAACAAATGCTCTTCAGCGTTATTGATATAATCCTGTTTTGTCATCCTACGCCTCCGAATAAAACCGTTGATCTTCATCTTTCAGAATCGCGGTACCGATACCTTTGTTAGTAAAGATTTCCAAAAGCAAACAATGTGGAATTCGTCCGTCTAAGATATGGACACGGGAAACTCCCTTTTCAATGGCATTGATGCAGTTATTTAATTTTGGAAGCATGCCGCCACCAATATAGCCGTCGGAAATTAAGGCATTGGCTTCTGATACCGTAAGTTCTGAAATCAAAGTAGAACTGTCCTTGGGATCCTTGTATACTCCTTCAATGTCTGTAAGGAAAGCCAGTTTTTCCGCACCCATGGCTTCCGCAATGGCGCAGGCTGCATCGTCTGCATTGATGTTAAAGGTATCAAAGTCTTCGTTCATACCTACGGGGCAAACGATGGGAAGAAAATCCTTTTCCAACAAATCCCAAAGGATCTGAGGATTTACGTCTGTTATTTCTCCCACAAATCCAATGTCCTGTCCGTCGGATAACTTCTTTTCCACCTTTAAAAGACCGGCATCTTTTCCGGAAATACCGACGGCATTGACTCCCAAAGACTGGACCATCTGAACCAAAGATTTGTTCACGCGATTAAGTACCATCTCTGCCACTTCCATGGTAGGCTCGTCGGTTTTACGAAGACCGTTTACAAACTCCGGCTCCATGCCTGCCTTTTCCACCCAACGGGAAATTTCCTTTCCGCCGCCATGAACGATGATGGGCTTAAATCCAACCAGCTTAAGCAAGGTCACATCCTGAATTACCTGCTTTTTTAAGTTCTCATCCACCATGGCGCTCCCGCCGTATTTTACAACGATAACCTTGCGATTAAATCTTTGAATATAAGGCAATGCTTCGATAAGCACTTCTGCCTTTGCCATGACTTCTTCCATATGATCGAATGCCATATCACTACTTCCTTTCGAGTAATCTTTTTCTTATCCTTAAATCTGATCCAAGGCCTGAGATAAGTCTGCAATCAGATCTTCTTTATCTTCCAAACCGCAACTCATACGAACCAAACCTGCAGGGATACCTGCTTCATTAAGCTGCTCATCTGTCATCTGACGATGAGTGGATGTGGCAGGATTTAAACAACAGGTACGGGCATCTGCCACATGAGTCTCGATAGCTGCCAATTTTAAAGCCTTCATAAATTTCTCGGCAGCACTTCTACCACCCTCTAACTCGAAAGATACCACGCCGCATCCGCCGTTAGGCAAATACTTCTGTGCCACTTCATAATACTTATCTGACTTTAATCCGGAGTAATTTACTTTTACTACCTTTGGATGTTTCTCTAAAAATTCCGCTACTGCCTGACCGTTTTCCACGTGACGAGGCATACGAACGTGCAAAGATTCCAATCCAAGATTTAAGTAAAACGCATTCTGTGGAGACTGAATAGAACCTAAGTCACGCATAAGCTGTGCGGTAGCCTTTGTAATAAAGGCTCCTTCCTTGCCAAACTTTTCTGCATAGGTAATTCCATGATACGAATCGTCCGGTGTGCAAAGTCCCGGATACTTATCCGCATGTGCCATCCAATCAAACTTTCCGGAATCTACGATAACACCACCTACGGCTACGCCATGACCATCCATGTACTTTGTGGTGGAATGGGTCACGATGTCTGCGCCCCATTCAATCGGTCTGCAGTTAACCGGTGTAGGGAAGGTATTATCAATGACAAGTGGTACCCCGTGAGCATGGGCTACCTTTGCAAACAGTTCAATATCCAAAACCGTAAGTGCAGGGTTTGCAATGGTCTCTCCGAATACCACTTTTGTGTTTTCTTTAAAAGCTGCATTTAACTCTTCTTCCGTAGCGTCCGGTGAAACAAAAGTCACATCAATGCCCATTTTTTTCATGGTAACGGAAATCAAGTTAAAGGTTCCACCATAGATGGAGGAAGATGCTACCATATGATCTCCGCATTCGCATAAATTAAATAATGCAAAGAAGTTGGCCGCCTGTCCGGAAGAAGTAAGCATTGCTGCAGTTCCGCCTTCCAAGTCTGCAATCTTTGCTGCTACGTAATCGTTGGTCGGGTTCTGCAATCTGGTGTAAAAATAGCCGCTTGCCTCTAAGTCAAAGAGTTTTCCCATATCTTCCGAAGTATCGTACTTAAAAGTTGTGGACTGTACGATTGGAATCTGACGGGGCTCTCCGTTTCCCGGGGTGTAGCCTCCCTGTACGCATTTGGTGTTTACTTTGTAGTTTGACATTTCTAGTACTCCTTTTATGTATTAACTTCTATAGTCTGCATTAATGGAAACATATTCATGGGTCAAATCGCAGCCCCAAGCGGTGGCCTCTGCCGAACCCTGGTGCATCTTACAAATTGCTGTGACATGATCGCAGCTTAAAATCTTTGTGGCCTCTTCTTCCGAGTATCCTGTGGATACTCCACCCTTTGCAATCTGAAGAGTGCCTTCCTTACTTTCAAAATATAAATCCACTTTTTCCGGATCAAAGTCTACACCGGAATAGCCTAGGGCGCAAAGAATACGCCCCCAGTTGGCATCGTGTCCGTAAATGGCTGCTTTTGTCAGTGAAGATGTGATCACGGATTTAGCTAAAATCTTTGCCTCCTCTTTGGTGCGAGCCTCTTCTACCTTTACTTCAAATAAAGCTGTGGCTCCCTCTCCGTCTCCCGCCATCTTCATGGCAAGGGTTTTATTGGCTTCAAAAAGTGCTGCCACAAATGCATCATAATCTTTATTCTTTTCTGTAATTCGTTCATTCTCTGCAAGCCCGGATGCCAATACCACACAGGTATCGTTGGTGGAGGTATCTCCGTCCACGGAAATCATATTATAAGTATCTTCCACCACAAAGCTTAAGGCTTCCTGTAACATCTCAGAAGAAATATTTGCATCCGTAGTGACAAAGGAAAGCATGGTACACATATTCGGATGAATCATTCCGCTTCCTTTGCACATGCCGCCGATGGTAACAATCTTCCCACCAATTTCAACTTCCACGCATACTTCTTTATTTTTGGTATCCGTGGTCATAATAGCCTTGGATGCGGCTTCGCCTGCAGTGCGGTCTTTGGATAAGGACTTTGCCATCATCTCCACACCGGCTTCAATGCAATCCATGGGAAGCTGCATACCGATGACTCCGGTGGAGGCCACCAATACCTGGGCCGGATTTACGGAAAGCACAGATGCGCATTTGTCTGCGGTTTTTTTACAATAAGAAAAGCCTTCCTCGCCGGTACAAGCATTTGCTATCCCTGCATTTATCACCACCGCCTGCGCCTTTTTTTCTTCCACACAAACCTGTTTATCCCATAAAACAGGTGCAGCCTTTACCACGTTTTTGGTAAAGGTACCTGCCACATCACAGGGAACATCCGCATAAATCATGGCCATATCGTCACGATTCATATACTTAATCTTTGCGTTACAGTTTGCTGCCGAAAAACCTTTTGCAGAAGTAACGCCACCGTCAATGAATTTCATCTTTCACCTCTTAACTAATAAAGTTGGTAATATTTTCCTCATTTAAAGTAAAGTCGTAGGTATTTAAATCCTCTCGCATACACCAGCCCTCTTCATGCCAAAAGGCATTTCCAAGTTGATTTGACTTAAACGCCACAAGACTTACTTTATTTATCTTTTCCTCTTGTAAGGCCCGCATACAAAAGATGGCCATGGCCTTACCGATTCCGTGACGACGATACTCTTCCTTTACACATACGTGATAAAAGCAACCGCGTCTTCCATCGTGGCCACACAAAATGGATCCTACGATTTCTCCACCGGATTCTGCAACTGCAGAAATGCCGGGGTTTCGTTTTAAAAACCGAATCACACCATCTTTGGAATCATCAATGCTTCGTATACCAAAACCGTGTATGGTGTTCCAAAGGGCTCGGACCTTATCATAATCCGCTTCCTCCATGGAGCGAATGCTAACCTCAATATCCATATCAAACCTCTATGGGAACATGGGAACCATGGTAAGTCCCTCGTCCTCGTTTAAACCAAACATCAGATTCATATTCTGCACTGCCTGTCCTGCAGCACCTTTTACCAGATTATCAATCACTCCCATCATAACCACACGGTGGGTACGATCATCTACAACAAATCCGATATCCATAAAGTTTGAGCCCTCAACCCACTTGGTTTCCGGAGTTTTTCCCTCACCCAAGAAGCGGATGAACTTTTCTTTATCGTAATACTTTTTATATACCTCGGTAATCATATCCCCAGTGGGATAATCCTCATGTCCATCCGGATAAGTCACCTTTTTTAAGGAAGCATACTCTGTAGATAAGATTCCGCGATTCATGGGAACCAAATGGGGCGTAAAGGAAATCACCACATCTTCCCCCGCTGCATAGGAAAGCTGCTCCTCAATCTCGGGAGTATGACGGTGTGTGGCTACGCCGTAGGCCTTAATGCTTTCGTTTACTTCGCAAAAAAGATTCTGCATCTTTGCACCACGTCCCGCGCCGGAAGTTCCGCTTTTTGCATCCACGATTAATGTGTTTCCATCAATATAGCCTTCCTTAATCAAAGGATAAGCCGTCAAAATGGAGCAGGTGGTAAAGCATCCGGGGTTGGCCAAAAGCCGGGTCTTTTTAATCTCTTCCCGATTTACTTCACAAAGACCGTACACTGACTCTTTGATCAACTCCGGACTTCCGTGAGTAATGCCGTACCATTTTTCATAAACATTCACATCTTTGATTCGATAATCTGCAGATAAATCAATAATCTTTACCTTAGATATAATCTCCGGTGTCAGAATCGTAGATAAGTATCCCTGAGGGGTGGCTGTAAAAATCACATCCACCCGTTCTGCCATGGCATCAATGTTGTCATCCAAACATTCATCTTCCACCAGATCAAACATATTTTGATATACATCTTTGAAACGCTGTCCGACATAGGACTTAGAACCGTACCAAACAATCTTGGCATCTTTATGGTTAAGAAGGATGCGTACCAGTTCTGCTCCCGCATAGCCCGTAGCACCGATAATTCCGACCTTTATCATGTTGTGTAATCTCCTTTTCCTTATGTGCTTTCACACAAAAAAATTATACTTCATTTGCTTTGTAAAATGTGAATGAATATTCATTCATTAATTTCTGTATAATTATACATATTTATACAAAAATAGCAAGATTTAAATTTATTCTTGCTATAAATATACATCTGTTGTATCATAGCCACAGAAAGATTTTACTCACATTTTATAAATATGTAAGAAAGGAATGTGTCATGAAGGAAAAAGTTATACTCGCATACTCAGGTGGTTTGGATACCACCGCTATCATCCCTTGGTTAAAGGAGAACTACGACTACGAAGTTATCTGCTGCTGCATCGACTGCGGACAGGAAGAGGAATTGGATGGTTTGGAAGAACGTGCCAAGTTATCCGGCGCCTCTAAATTATACATTGAAGACATCGTAGACGAATTCTGTGACGACTACATCATGCCTTGTGTTCAGGCAGGTGCGGTTTATGAAAATAAGTACCTCTTAGGAACCTCAATGGCCCGTCCGGGAATTGCAAAGAAATTGGTTGAAGTAGCTCGTAAAGAAGGGGCTACCGCTATTTGCCACGGTGCTACCGGAAAAGGAAACGACCAGATTCGTTTCGAGCTTGGTATCAAAGCCTTGGCACCGGATCTTAAAATCATTGCCGCATGGCGTGACGACAAATGGACTATGGATTCCCGTGAATCTGAAATTGAGTACTGTAAAGCTCATGGCATCAATCTTCCTTTCTCTGCCGATCAGTCCTACAGCCGTGACAGAAACCTTTGGCATATCTCTCACGAGGGCTTGGAGTTAGAAGATCCTGCCAACGAGCCAAACTACGATCATTTACTTGTACTTGGCGTATCTCCGGAAAAGGCACCGGATGAGGGTGAATATGTAACCATGACCTTTGAAAAAGGTGTTCCTACATCCGTAAACGGAAAGAAAATGAAGGTTTCCGATATTATTCGCGAATTAAATAAGCTTGGCGGAAAGCACGGAATCGGAATCGTAGATATCGTAGAAAACCGTGTAGTTGGTATGAAGAGCCGTGGTGTCTATGAGACACCGGGTGGAACCATCCTTATGGAAGCTCATCAGCAGTTGGAAGAATTGGTGCTTGATCGTGCCACCATGGAAGTAAAAAAAGACATGGGAAATAAAATGGCACAGATTGTATACGAAGGAAAATGGTTTACACCACTTCGTGAAGCGGTACAGGCATTTGTTACTTCCACTCAGGAATACGTTACCGGAGAAGTAAAGTTTAAGCTTTACAAAGGAAATATCATCAAAGCCGGCACCACTTCACCATACTCACTTTACTCTGAGTCACTTGCAAGTTTTACCACCGGAGATCTTTACGATCACCACGACGCGGAAGGCTTCATCACCTTGTTCGGACTTCCTCTTAAGGTCCGTGCTATGAAGTTAGCGGAACAAAATAAAAAGTAAAAAAATAAAGCTCGGTCCAATGGCCGAGCTTTTTCTTTTACATCACTAAAACTGTATCTTCTTATGACAATTCTTTTATGCGTTCCGCTATACTTCTGTTAAAACACTTTCTGCAAAGAGAAATGTATTTGTCGTTTGCGCCCATTTCAATCTGCGGACCGTCCACTACGATTTTGCCGTTTCCGTCAAATCTTGCATTCATGGTAGCTTTCTTTCCGCAGGAGCAAATGGTCTTTACTTCCTCGATGGCATCCGCCCAGGCCAAAAGCCAGGTGGAACCTTCAAATAAGTTTCCCTTAAAATCCGTACGAAGTCCGTAGCAAATCACAGGGATGTTATAGACATCCGCCATCTCACAAAACTTCTGTACCTGCTCTCTGGTTAAAAACTGTGCCTCGTCTACAATCAAGCAATCAATGACCTTAGGATCATTTTCCGGATCAAATCGCTCCAAAAAGCTTTCTACGGTTTCACATTCCTCTGACAATCCGATTCTGGATTTGATGATGGTATCCCCGTCTCTGTTCTCCAAGGCGGGTTTTAGTAAAAGAGCGTTTTGCTCCCGCTCCTTATAATTAAACGCAACCATCATTGCGTTTGCTGTTTTCGATGAGCCCATTGCTCCATATCGAAAATACACTTTTGCCATACTACTCTGTTCCTCATTCCCTCTATATTATTTCAAGTAATCAAACTCACCTGCATGATTATATCACATTGTGCCGAATCTTCTTAAGGGTTCTTCCAAAGATTCGATTCCCTCCGTAGCGCCTAAGGCTTCCACAGCACAAGAAGCCACCGCATTTCCAAATTTTACGGCTTCCGTTATGCTTTTTCCCTGTTCCAGTCCATAGATAAATCCCGCTCCGAAGCTGTCTCCCGCTCCCGTGGAATCCACAAGTTTTGCACCGGCATAGGTAGGCACATTCTCAGTCATTTCATGAGTAAAAATAAGGGTGTCTTCTTTTCCTCGCTTTACAATAACTCCGCCTGCGCCATAACTTAAAATGCGCTTGGCAGCCTCTTCTACAGACGCGCCACCTGATAACAATCCAAGTTCTTTTTCATTGGGCAAAAAGAAATCCACATAAGGAAATAGTACTTTCAAGTCCTCTATGGTCTCTCCGTTTTTCGGCGTGGTCATATCCAAAATCAGTTTTCGCTCCGGCTTTTTTTTGATACGGGAAAACATACGCTCCATAGCTGATATATCCAAAAGCGGGGACGTAAACATACATGGAAAACACACCGTATCTCCCAAATCATCCAGATGTGATTCCACATCGGAATAAGAAAGCTTCCGCAGATTACTATTGGGATTGGTTAAAAAATAACGCTCCCCTGCCTCATCCACAAGCACCACATTAATGGCGGTAATTAGCCCTTCTTCTTTTATAAAGCGCTGCACAGACACTCCCGCATCCTTTGCAAAGCGCATGACCTGCTCTCCGGCTTCATCGTATCCAATCTTTGTTATAAGTTCCACCGGTGCTTTCAATCGTCCCAGCACCACCGCTTCATTTAAGGCATTTCCACCGTAGGAAAGTCGCACCTCATCCACGGCAGAGGTCCCTTTTACAAACACATCCTTCTGAAACGGTTTTACCAGCACATCCACAATGGCCGGTCCAATCACACTAATCATGAAAAACCCCTTTTCGTATTTCCTCCAATAGAATGCAATCCATTCTTCCTTGCCAATTTTAAAGACGACTGATATGCACTATATAATAACTCCGGTTCCTTACGATTGCCACCTTCCCAAAGCCCGGAATTAGCGGCATTTACAACTGCATCCGTACTTAAATTTGTAATCCCGATTTTTCGAATAGAAACACTACTCATCTTCTATTTCATCTTCCCTATCAAAACAACGGTTTTTCCTTTTTTGTTTTCCCGCTGCTTTCCGTGAAAGGTAAAGCGTCCAAAGCCTCTTACCAAAATCGTCTCATGTTCCTTCGGCTCATACTCCGGCTTTTTAATAATTTTTCCGTTTGCAATCACTTTTTCCTCCAGCACAAGGGCTTTGGCTGTATCTCTGGATAGGTTTAACACCTTCGATAGAATCGCATCCATACGAACAGAAGACACGGAGCACTCCACGTACTCCTCCTCTGGAATAATCTCCTTTGGAAATTCTTTGATTTCTTTTACGGAAACGTTATTATGCTTTACTTTTGTAAGGTTTTCTTTTACAAAGTCTGCCACCTTTTCCAGCACAAACACGTAAGCTTCCTTTTCCACCGTAAGGATATCTCCCACCTGGTTTCGTTCAATGCCAAGATTTAAAATAGCTCCCAGATAATCCCTGTGCGTAAGATGCTCCGCAAACTTTATCGTCTTCGGTGCAACATGCAAAAGCTTGATAGGAAATTCCTCCTCATACATAAGCTCCTTCGGGTCTCCAAAGCGAATCACCACTCGCTCCGCAAACTCCATTCCACCCCAGAGTTTTAATTCCTTTTCCTCCGCAACAGAAAAAGAAAGGGAAGCGCCGGACGGGGAGTGAAACTCCGTATAGGTGTACACGCCCTGCACTCTGGCCCTCTCTAATAATTCTCGGTATCGATTTTTGGTTTGCTGTTCAAAGCTAAGTCGATCCTGATCCATACAATTATTTCTTCTTTTTTCGAAAGGTGACTTTGCCGGTTTTGGTCTGTTCTTTTACGATTTCATAAGCCTCCTCCGGCGCATCCTTTTCTTTTTGGTATGCCGCAATCACGGCTTCGATTTCAGAAAGGTCCGCGGGAAACAACAACTCCTTTTGTATCTCCTCAGGCGTACGTCCCAGGTCATACAAATGGCGAATGGCTCCGCCGTTGGCCGAGTCTCTTGTAAACATATGAAGCGCTTCCCTGAAAAAATCTTCTGACATCGATAGTTCTCCTTCTACATCACCGGATTATTTTTCCTCTGCGATTTCTCCCGCCAATAAATAAATTACCGGTGAATTCCAGTAAATGGTCACTTCGTTGGTAGAGTAACTCTGAGAATTATCCGCATAGCACTTTGCAGGAGCTGCATCCTTTAATACGTTTTGTACGTAAGGATCATCTAAGCCGCTGTTTGGTCCGCCAACTACCATGCCCGGTACCGTTTTACCTGTAGCCTGGGAAGGTCTGTGATGTGGGCTCTGTGGAGATAAGCTGCCAAATCCTGTCATAAAGCAGTATCCGGTCGCGTTATTTCCAAAGAGATAATTTAACTGTTTGTCTACGGTATTCTTATCAAGAGAGCTAAGGCCATTTTTCATAAGCAGTAAGTATTCTCCATTATTTGCAATGGTTAGATTACTTCCCCATGGATAGTTTCCGATAATGGAAGAACCATAACTGTATGTTCCTGCATTTGATGAAATCTGATCCGCTGCATTTTTGGCACTGTCTTTTACCTTTGAAACAATGGCAGAAGATACTCCGTCTGTGGTAAGGATTGCATAGCCGCCATATCCACCGACACCTTGCCAACCGAGAGAATAATCGCTGTCCGGAATGTGGAGATTCAGGGCATATTCATAAGATGAATCCCCGGTTGTTTTTAGCAATTCCGCATAGGCCCAAAAACGCTCGTCTTCGTCACAGGTATCCTCATATTCTCCGGTAGATACATCTGACGGATTCTTATAACCGGTGGTATCAACAGGTGTACCGTCTAAGTATTCAGCTGCCTTCTTTGAAGCTTTTAAACATTGATCCGCAAAGGATTTATCTATAGATGCATATACGCGGGAAGCAATAGCCATAACCGCCGCAAAATCACCTGTGGCAGTGGTAGATACCGGCATCACATATAAGGTATCCGTTTCTTCCTGTGGCATTACTTCTCCCGGGAAGTTTTTACAGGTTACTTTGTGATATACGCCGCCTTCCGATGACTGCATCTTAAGTAACCATTCCAATTCGTATCTGGCTTCATCCAATACGTCCGGAGTGCCGTTTCCGCTTTCCGGAATACCTACATCATCGCTAAAAACAGATGGGTAGTTTTCATATGCTGAAAGTAAATCTGCAGCGGCCACAGCACCTGCCACGGTATATCTTCCATAGTCACCGGCATCGTGCCAACCACCGGATACGTCGATGGATTTTGAATTATCTTCATATAAAACTGCGCTGGATTCATGACAAACCGAATGAGCAAAATCTCCGGCATATTCCTCTGTTAATTCACATCCGCAGCGCTGATAATAAAGCATCTTAACGGCAGCATTTAAGGCTTCGTCATAGACGTCTCTTCCAATCTTGAAAGAGAAGGATGTAACGTCACCTGCTTCCACATGATAGGTTCCTTCTGCGGTTACGAATGAAAAATCAAATACCGCTTCCTTTTCACCGGTATCCGCATCATCGCTTCCTTCGCCGATGCTTTCCTCCAGTACGGTTTCTCCTGTATCTTCGTTAACTAACTTTGCGGTTTGATTCAATGCAGCGCCTTTTATGGTTGCGCTCTTATAAGCACCAGGTAAATAACCAATCTGATTTACCGCGATATCCAAAGCCTCGGAAGCTCCCGCACCTCCTACTTTTCCGGAATCATCATCCAAGCAAAGATAGAAGTTATCAAAATACACATGGTGCTCGGCCATATCCTTATCCATGCCTTCGATAATGCCCATATTAAAACAAAATCTCGGTGCCGGATCGGAAGCCTCACCCATGGTAAAGGTATATTCGTAGGTCTTTGACTCTTTGCCTACATCTACATATTCCTGGTAATATGCGTGATAGTCACCACCATTAATCTGGAAACGCATTTGTAGCGGACGCTCCGTATCGGAATATGCATTAAAGATTAATCGATAAACACATCCTTCGTCCAAAGCAAATCCGTCGTGGTACAACTGCACACCGTAATCCACGGAACCAAGCTTTTTGATATCCACGTCCAATTCTTCTTTGTCGTTTACGGATATTTCGCATACACCGTCGTAGCAATAAGTATCCCAGCATTCTGTTCCGTTGGAAAAATCACCGTTTTCCAAGAGATTTGGTCCAAGCACATCCTCACGATCACCACCGGTCACGTTTTCCTTTTTCGATTTACATGCGGTGGCACCAAGAATCATAACCAGTGCCAAAGAGAATGCAATACCCCGTTTCAAGTAACATTTTTTCATCCTTTTCCCCCTTCAAGTATGAATTTCAGGTATCCCCTAACTTTTATTTTTCCGATATTTTATTCCACTCATACGGTGTGTTCTGGTATACGTAATAATTCAACCAGTTGGAATACATGATATTTCCATGGCTGCGCCACTGCAAAAGCGGCTTGTTATCCGAGTCATCTGCCGGATAATAATTCACCGGCAAATCAATCGGTAACCCCTTTTCTTTGTCACGCTTATATTCCGTATCCAAGGTATATCTGTCATACTCCGGATGACCCATAACAAAGATTCTCTTTCCGTCCTTAGACATGCAAAGGAACACGCCTGCCTCATCGCTTTTGGCACACACCACCAAATCCTCACAGGACTCAATATCCTCGGTTCTTACCCCGGTGTGACGGCTGTGTGGTGCCCAAAACACATCATCAAACCCGCGTACCAAAGGAATCTTTCGATTCTGAACATAGTGAGGAAATACTCCAAACTTCTTATCGTCCAAATCGTATTTATTGATACCGTAATGATAATACAATCCGGCCTGACAACCCCAGCATAAATGAAGGGTTGACGTTACATGAGTCTTTGTCCACTCAAAGACCTTGCACAACTCCTGCCAATAGTCCACATCTTCAAATGGCATCTGCTCCACCGGAGCACCTGTAATAATCAGTCCGTCCAAGTTTCTGTCATACACATCTTCAATGTGCTCATAGAACGTATCCAAATGGGTCTTACTGGTATTTTTACTTTCATGACTTCCAACCGTAAGGAAGGTCACGTCCACCTGCAACGGGGTGTTGGAAAGAGAACGCAAAAGTTGTAATTCCGTAGCTTCCTTAAGTGGCATTAAATTTAAAATACCAATACTGATGGGACGAATATCCTGATGCATGGATCGGTTTTCGTCCATTACAAATATATTTTCATGTTCTAATATGGCCTTTGCAGGCAAATCGTTTTGTGTTCTAATCGGCATGACGAATCATCTCCAGTAATTCTTCTTCATTTAAAATTTTAACACCAAGTGCATTGGCTTTATCCAGTTTACTTCCTGCGGCTTCTCCTGCCACCAGGTAGTTGGTCTTTTTTGAAACGCTTCCGGCGCACTTACCACCGTTTAACTCAATCAGTTCCTGAGCTTCTTTTCGTCCAAGGGTGGGAAGGGTTCCGGTAATGACAAAGGTAAGTCCAGCCAACTTTTCGCTGGCACCTTCCTTTTCTTCCCGTTTCATATTGACTCCAGCGTCTTTCAATCGATTAATAATATCGATATTTCCTTCATCGTGCAAATAATCATAGATGGATTTCGCACTGATGTCTCCGATGTCATCCACCGCCTTTAACTCTTCTTCCGACAAGGATAAAATACGCTCGATATCTCCAAAGTGATTCAACAAAGACTTGGCTGCAGCCTTTCCCACGTTTGGAATACCAAAGCCGGTAAACAAGCGATATGCATCGTTTGATTTAGATTCTTCAATGGCACTTAAAAGCTTATCCGTATTTTTTTCTTTTCCGATAATGCCTTCTTCAATCAGTGCTTCTCTATGGTCTTTTAAAGAATAAATATCTGCAATGTCTTTAATATATCCACGACGTAAAAGATCAACAATATAGACTTCACCAAAACCTCGGATATCCATGGCATCCCGGCTCACAAAGTTAATGATATGCTGTTCCAACTGGGCCGGACAGGACGGGTTCTGGCACTTCATATCTGCGGTATCCGCATCACGGGATACCACGCCGCCGCACACCGGACAAACGTCGGGAATCCGATAGGTAGTCACCCCTGCCGGACGTTTGGCATGCACCACTTCTTTTACCTTCGGAATGATTTCCCCTGACTTATATACCACTAGGGTATCGCCAATTCCGATATCCAATTCATTGATAAAATCCTGATTGTGCAAAGTGGCTCGGCTTACGGAAGTACCACACAAACGAATGGGCTCAAAAATCGCCGTCGGATTAATTCGTCCGGTACGTCCCACGGAAAGTTCAATCTCCAAAAGCTTGGTTTCTTTTTCCTCCGGGGGATACTTATAAGCGATGTGGCCGTTGGTATATTTGGCGCTGGTGGAAAAATCATTTCGATAAGCCACCTGGTCAATCTTTACCACGGCTCCATCAATATCAAAGGGGAACTCTCCGCGCTTCTCACCGATTTCATCAATAACGGAAAGTACTTCCTCCGGTGTTTTGCATTTTTTATGGAATACGGTTGCAACTCCGTGGTTGCTTAACAAATCCATACCATTACAGTGGCTTTCCGTAAGCTCCTGTGGTCCCTTTTGAACATTAAAGACAAACATCTTAAGGCCACGCTCTTTGGTAATGTTGGCATCCAACTGACGAAGTGTTCCTGCCGCCAGGTTACGTGGATTGGCTGCCAATTTTCCACCCTTTTGCTCCTGGAGTTCATTGTAACGTTCAAAATCTTCGTGGGACATATAGACCTCTCCGCGAAGCTGCAGGGAATCGTAGTCAAAATCCAAATACTGCTTAACATCCGGAATCACAAGGGCGTTTGCAGTCACGTCCTCGCCTACAAGACCGTCTCCTCGGGTCTCTGCCAAAGATAGCTTTAACTGTCCTCTGGAATCCTTCTCATAGCGAAGAGTCATGGAAAGCCCGTCAATCTTTGCTTCTACGGAAAACTCCGCATCCGGATGTATACGATGAACTTTTTCCATCCAGGAAACCACATCCCCTTTATCAAACACGTCTTCAATGGAAAGCATGGGTACGTCATGGGTAACCTTTACTCCCGCTTCACGCTGCGCCACACCGCCGATTTTTTGAGACGGAGAATCCGGTGTCACCCACTCCGGATGCTCGCTTTCTGCCGCCTTTAATTTCCGCATCAACTGATCGTACTCAAAGTCGGAAATCTCCGGCTCGTTATCGTTGTAGTACCGATTCATGTGATAATCGATTTCATCGATTAGTGCTTTGTATTCTTCTAAATTCATAGTATTTCCCCAAGTCTAGAGTAGTTTTTCCTTTAGTTTTCGAATCTCGCTTAAAGAGAGCTCACGATACTCCCCTTCTTTGATTCCCTCCAAGGTAAAGTCCATAATTCGCACCCGCTTTAAATCCCGCACGTGATAATCCAATGCACGGCACATACGACGAATCTGACGGTTTAATCCCTGAGTCAAAACAATGGAAAAGGTTTTATCGTCAATCTTTGTCACCTTGCAGGGTGCCGTAGTCTTTTCCAAATCCGGGAGGTACACTCCACGCTGCATATCCATTAAAAATTTTCCGGAAATAGGCTTATTTACCCGTACCACATATTCCTTTTCGTGATAATTGGAAGCCTTTAAAATCTCATTGGTCAAATCTCCCTGATTGGTTAAAAGAAGAAGTCCGTGAGATTCTTTATCCAATCTTCCCACAGGATAAATTCGGGTGGGATAATTCAAGTAATCAATCACATTATCCTTTTCCCTTTTTTCTGCGGTACAGACAATTCCGATGGGCTTATGAAAAAGTAAAACCACTTCTTTTTCTTCTAAAGTAGCTTCGCTTCCGTCCACGTAAACATGCTGTCCCGGCATAACGCGGGAGCCCACTTCCGCCAAGGCATCATCGATTTTTACCCGGCCTTTTTCAATATACTTATCTGCACTTCTTCGGGAGCACACTCCCGCTTCCGACAAAAATTTGTTAATTCGAATTCCGTTTTCTTCCATACTTTTCACTAAAAAAAGAAGAGTTCTCCCGCGGAAAACTCTTCTAAAAATACTAATCTTATTGAGGTCCTAAATACTCAGACTTAACATAGCCTTCCTTACCATTGTATTTAACTTTTGTCCAACCATCTTCATACATCATAACCACTTCCACCTTTTCACCGGCGTAAGCAACAGCCACTTTCTTAGCTGAGGTGCTCATGCTTTCACGAATATTAATGGTGGTATAAAGCAATACCTTTTCTCCTGCACTGTACTTATTGGTAGTAGATGTTGTTGCTGTCTCTGTAGTGGTCTCTGTAGTGGTCTCTGTAGTGGTTTCCGTTGTAGTCTCTGCAGCTGTACCATCTACACGCTCTAAGAACTCTGTCTTAATATATGCATCCTGATCGTTAAAGGAAAGAAGTGTCCAATCACCCTCTTCGGAATATGCCTTAAGCTCGCTTCCCTTCTTTGCCTTTCCAAGTGAACTTGAATCGGTAGTTGCAGAAGAACGAACATTAACATTGGCCTTAACTTTTACCGTATATGCATTGGCCTCTTTCTGTGCAGCAGCCTCTTCTGCCGCTGCAGCAGCTGCTGCTTCCTCTTCTGCCTTCTTTGCAGCCTCTTCCGCTTCCGCAGCTTCCTTTGCAGCCTGCTCTTCAGCAGCCGCTACGGCAGCCTTATAATCGGAGGACCACTTCTGAATGGCTTGCGGAATCGTCTCAGAAGTAAATGTATTAAATCCGGCATCGGATAACTGACGTTCATTATATTTAGCCTGAACATCAGCCTGAAGTGCCAGCAAATCACTTTGCTGCTCAAACTCTGCAATCAAAGATGAAATGGTTGGATCCATATCATACTCATTATTCTTGGTGTTATATGCACAATAAACATTGTTGATAATGAGCTTACCGGACTCGGTATTCTTCTCCACATAGAAGAAGTCCAATCCGGGTGCAGCTGACTCCACACCTGTAAAATGAATCTCAATTTCCGCAGAAACAAGATAAGAATTACTGTCAGCGCCACGCTTTGTATATACATTTAATACATCGTAAGAATCAATATACTGGGATAAGAATTCAATATAACTTAATTCCGAATCGGAAATCGGAGTCGCAATTGCCATCAGAGAATCCTTATCGTTATTGGCATAAGCGGTGTAATACTCATTTAATAATGCGGTAATCTCGGAATCCTCCGCCTCCGTATTATATGCCTGATAGGCACCGGACAAAGGATTGGTGTCCGCTGCGGAATTATTGGTTCCAAATGCCAAAAGCAAAACCATAATTACACAAACAACACCGGCCAAAAAATATCTCTTTTGATCTATAATAAAATCCACACACGCAAAAAATATATCTTTAATCTTATCCATAATCTAACCTCTCGAATTATAAGAATTCCGTCTTTTATTTTAACATATATTCGAATAAAAAATCCTTTGGATTTAAGTAAACAAAAAAATGTAGACGACTGGATTCGAACCAGCGATCTTCAGAGTCGGAGTCTGATGCGTTATCCAGCTACGCTACGCCTACAAACTACGTAAATATAACATTTTAGCCCTTTTTTGTCAACGAAATCGGCCTATCATTTACCATCCATTTCTTTTAATATTTCTTTTGCAATATCTTCCGGAGACTTTTCATCCACTTGTATTTTAATATCATATGCCTTTTCATAAAAAGGACGACGTTCCTCCATCATGGCTTTAATATCCGAAAGGTTTTTCTTTCCCTCCAAAAGCGGACGTCGATCGTTGCGCAATACTCTTTCCAAAACCGTTTCGGGAGTAGCTGACAAAAGTACCACCTTCCCTCCTTGTTTTAATTGTTGCACATTCTCCTCAGATTTAATTACACCGCCTCCGCAGGAAACGATCAGATCCTGTTTATCCGCAAGAGACTTTACGATTTCATTTTCCACCTTGCGAAAGTACGGCTCTCCTTTTGTTGCAAAAATCTCTGTAATCTCGGATTCTTCCTTTTCCACAATTAAATCATCCGTATCATATTTTGTTCTTCCGGTAATTTCTGCCAGGGATCTGGCCACTGCGGTTTTTCCGGAACCCATGAAACCGATTAAATATATATTGTTCATATCAAGCCTCTTGTTAAGCATATTTATGGATGAAAGACAGCATTTTTTCCAAGTCTTCTCTTGGAATCTGACCGGGTGCCGAAGCATCTTTTTCTGTACCAAATGTAATCACGCCACCCGTAAGCTCTCCGGAAATCCGACTAAGCATTCCCAATTCATCCATAGAGATTGTAATCAAAGGGATCTCCGGATTTTTTTCGGCAAAAACGCAGCTTACTTCCATAAGCGTAAGCACATCGAAAAAGCATTTTGGCATCACCGCAAGCTTAATCAAATCCGGGTCTTTTTCCTTCATATCATAGAGCCATTTTTCCAAAACATCTCCTCTTTTCGTATCCGAAAAATCATGATGAGACGTAATCACCAGTGCTCCCTTGCTTTGCAAATTAGAAATCAACTCTTTGGAGTCTTCAAAATAGAAATACTCCACGTCAACGAAGTCCGCCACGTGACAGTCCGCAATAGCAAGCAAAATCTCTTTCGTTTCATCTGCGGACAGTTTGCTTTCTCCGCCCTGACTCTTGGATCGAATTGTCACCAAAAATAAAACATCCTTGGTAATCTCGCGCAGATTGTTCAAAAGACTTTTCACCCGTTCTATATCGGACAACTCTTCAAAATAATCCGCTCTCCATTCAATCATTGAGACTTTTTTTTGGCAAAGCCCGGTAACCTGATCAATGATTCCGGCATAACTTTTTTCTATAACCGGAACGCAAACCACCGGAGGCTTTCCGTTTAGGTATCTTCCTTTTACGATAATGGGCATAATGTGCCTCCTATTAATCCACCAAATCTGCCACTTCCAGGATCAACTTTTCGGTATCCTCCCAACCAAGGCAGGCATCCGTAATGGACTGACCATACACCTGATTCTCGGAAATCGGCTGATTGCCTTCCACCAAATAGCTTTCCACCATAACGCCCTTTACCAAAGATTTGATATCATCGGAATAACGACGGTTATGCATTACTTCACAAACGATACGAATCTGCTCTTTAAACTGCTTGTTGGAATTGGAATGATTTACATCCACGATACAAGCAGGATTTACCAAATCCATTTCATCATACATCCGGCAAAGGCGAATCAAATCTTCGTAATGGTAGTTTTGGGTATTGTTGCCATGCTTGGAAACTGCGCCACGTAAAATCGTATGGGCATATGGATTTCCGGTGGTACGCACCTCACTTCCCGCAAAGGAAAAATGATGTCCATGCTGTGCCGCATAAACAGAATTCAACATGACCGCATAATCTCCGGAAGTAGGATTTTTCATACCGCTTGCCACGTCAAATCCGGAAACAACCAAACGATGATGCTGGTCTTCCACACTTCTTGCACCGATGGCCACATAGCTTAAAAGGTCATCCACATAAGGCCAGTTTTCCGGATATAACATCTCATCTGCTGAGGTAAGATGGGTTTCTTCCATGGCACGAAGATGCATCTTTCGTACCGCAATAAGCCCCTCCACCATATCCGGCTTAGCCGTTGGATCCGGCTGTGACGCAATGCCTTTATATCCGCTTCCTGTGGTGCGCGGCTTATTGGTATAGATTCGAGGAACGATATAAACCTTTTCCTTTACACGTTCCGCAACCTTTGCCAAACGATTTATATACTCACACACGCTATCCTCATTGTCTGCGGAACAAGGTCCTACAATCATAAGAAACCGATTGTCGCGACCGGCAATAATATCATTAATTTCCGAATCTCTTTTTTCTTTTATTTCTGCCAACTCTTTTGAAACAGGAAACCGATCTTTAATCTCCTCCGAAGTCGGTAATTCCTTAATGTAAGTAAAACTCATGTCTATCTCCTAGTTAAAACATCTCTTTTTGATTTCACCGATGGGCATCTTTTCTCCGGTCCATATTTCAAAGGACTTGGCTCCCTGGTACAAAAGCATATACTCACCGTTAATATAATCTGCCCCAACCTCTGCAGCATCCTTTAAGAGTCGTGTCATGGACGGATGATAAATAATATCACTGACCAATAGATCTTCTCTTAAAAACTCCTTTGGCACAAGGGATATATCCTCATCCATTCCCACATTGGTGGCATTTATTATAAGATGGCTGTCATCAATACGACGCTTTAAGGCTTCCTTATCCTCCATATCAAACACACGCACATGAACCGAAGTCTTCTTTTCCACTTCCGAAGCAAAGGCTTCCGTTTCTTCAAAAGTGGCATTCTTGCGCTTAAAAATAAAGATTTCTTTTACCTTATCATATGCAAGTTGTGCAATAATCGGCTTTGCTGCACCTCCGGCTCCCAGCACGGTAACGGTTTTATTCTCTACATAAAAATCTTTTTCTCTAAGAGAATTTACAAAGCCCGCGCCATCTGTGGTTGTGCCGAAAAGTTTTCCGCACTCTTGCTTTACGGTATTTACCGAACCGGTCAGGCGACTGATTTCAGATATGTCATCTAAATATGGAATCACAGCAGATTTGTGTGGCATGGTAAGATTGAATCCCGCCACCTTAAGTTTTTTTAAAGAATCGACCACTTTTCCCAAATCATCAGGTTCCACGTCAAAAGCAAGATATACATAATCCAATCCCAAAAGCTCGCAAGCTGTTGTATGCATCTTCGGTGAAATACTGTGGTTGGCCGGATGGCCCAAAAGACATAGTAGTTTGGTTTGTCCCGTAATGTTAAGATTCATTTTTCTTTTTCCTCTTTTCCTTTTGGTGTAAAACAAAGTCCCACACCAATTACATCATATCATTTTACCTTACAAAAAGGAATGACCCGAAGGAATTTCTTCCTCCGGGCCGAATAAAGATGAATCCGAGTCACCTACAATATTTAATTGTGTTCCGCAACATATTTTGCAATGTTGGAAGCGTTAACATATTTCTCGGAATGATTGCCCTCCACAACCACCAACGTAGGTGCCTGCATAATACCGAATTTCTCGGTAAGTTCCGGTTGTTCTTCCGCGTCAATCACCACATATTCCTCATCGGAAAGCATTTCCTTTGCCTTTGCACAGTTCGGGCAAGTCTTCGTGGTAAACAGGTAACGTACCGTCTTATCCTTTTCGATTTCCAAGTTTCCTTCATGCAATACCACTTCTTCGGAAGCCGGCTCTTCAAAGGTAATCTCCGTCATCTCCTGATGGGTAGCCTCCATAGGGATATCTAACTTAGATACTTCCACCTTCGGTACCGTCACATCAATCTTTTTATGCTCCACTTCGTAAAGCTTACGGTTCTTGTACTCCTGAAGCTTTCCTTCGTTCCAGTTCTGTACCGGACGATAATAACCTGTGATACGTGAGTAGATTTCTGTCTTTGCTCCACAGGTCGGGCACTCTGCCACTTCTCCGGAAATATATCCGTGCTCCTTACATACGGAGTAGGTCGGTGAGATGGTGTAGTACGGAAGCTTGTAATTCTCAGCAATGGTACGAACCAGTTTTGCTGCTGACTGCCAGCTTGGAAGCTTCTCTCCCAAGAAAGCATGGAATACGGTTCCTGAAGTATATAAGGTCTGAAGCTCATCCTGAATATCAAGTGCATCAAAGATGTCTGAAGTATAATCTACCGGCAAGTGAGATGAATTGGTGTAGTACGGTGTATCTCCTTCATTTCCTGCGGTAATGATATCCGGATAGTGCTTTTTATCGTGCTTTGCCAAACGATAGGTGGTAGACTCAGCAGGTGTGGCCTCTAAGTTGTAAAGGTCGCCATACTTTTCCTGATAATCGGAAAGGCGTTCTCTCATGTGGTTAAGCACATCCTTGGTAAACTTCTGAGTCTCTTCGTGGGTCAAATCCATCTTTAACCAGTTTGCATTTAATCCCACTTCGTTCATACCGATCAAACCGATGGTTGAGAAATGGTTATTAAAGGTACCAAGGTATCTTCTGGTGTATGGATAAAGTCCCTCGTCCAAAAGCTTGGAAATAACATCTCTTTTAATCTTTAAAGAACGGGCAGCCACATCCATCATGTGATCCAGTCTCTGATAGAAATCAGCCTCATCCTTTGCAAGATATGCAATACGTGGCATGTTGATGGTAACAACGCCCACGGAACCGGTACTCTCTCCGGAGCCGAAGAATCCGCCGGATTTCTTACGAAGCTCGCGCAAATCCAAACGCAAACGGCAGCACATAGAACGTACATCGGATGGCTCCATGTCGGAGTTGATGTAGTTTGAGAAGTACGGTGTACCGTATTTTGCCGTCATCTCAAAAAGTAATTTATTATTCTCTGTCTCTGACCAGTCAAAGTCTCTGGTGATGGAATAGGTAGGAATCGGATACTGGAATCCGCGTCCGTTGGCATCGCCCTCAATCATAACTTCAAGGAAAGCACGGTTTACCATGTCCATTTCCTGCTTGCAGTCTTTGTACTTAAAGTCCATTTCTTTACCGCCTACAATGGCCGGAAGTTCCGCCAAATCGTTTGGTACGGTCCAGTCCAAAGTAATGTTGGTAAAGGGAGCCTGAGAACCCCAACGGCTTGGAGTATTCACGCCGTAAATAAATGACTCAATGCACTTTTTCACTTCTCTGTAAGTAAGGTTATCAACCTTTACAAAAGGTGCAAGGTAGGTATCAAAGGAAGAAAATGCCTGCGCACCTGCCCATTCGTTTTGCATGATACCAAGGAAGTTCACCATCTGGTTGCACAGAACGGATAAATGAGATGCCGGTGCAGAAGTAATCTTTCCCGGGATGCCTCCCAAACCTTCTTTAATCAGCTGCTTTAATGACCATCCGGCACAATATCCGGTAAGCATGGACAAATCATGGATATGAATGTCTGCATTACGATGTGCATTTCCAATCTCCTCATCGTAGATTTCGGAAAGCCAATAGTTTGCGGTAATGGCACCGGAGTTGGAAAGAATCAAACCACCTACGGAATAAGTAACGGTGGAATTTTCTTTTACTCGCCAGTCCTCTACCTTCACGTAACTGTTTACCACATCCTTGTAATCTAAGATGGTGGACTTCATGTTACGCATCTTTTCTCTCTGCTTACGATACAGGATGTATGCCTTTGCTACATCAGTGTAACCGGTTTGCTCCAACACATGCTCAACACTGTCCTGAACATCTTCCACATAGATTTTGTCTTCTTTTATTTTCTTCTGAAAATCCGCAGAAACGCGTAAAGATAAAAGATCTAAAATATCCTGATCATACTGCATACCGGTGGCTTTAAACGCTTTTTCGATTGCAGATGTAATCTTTTCCAGTTTAAACTCTACTACCTGACCGTCACGTTTTACTACTTCAAACATTCCCCTACTCTCCTTAATACTAAAAATAACTCTTATACAAAATTCGCGTAAACAAATAAACAAGCCGCATTTGAGAGTATTTTAGCACCAAATATGGGTGAGGTCAAGTCAAAAACCACAACATATAGTGTTTATATTGTATTTTTATTGTACTTTGCATTACACACGTGTTTCCAAAAACACGATTTCTCTTAGAACATCCGTATCTGCAGGATATTCCAAAATATATGCATTCGCTTTATCCAGAGCCTCCTGATATCTGCCGGCGTATTCCAATGCTCCGATTTCATTTTTTAAGATTTGCTTATGATAAGTATCATCCTCCAGTGCAAGAGCCGCCTCGTAAGTCTCATATGCCTGGTCATAGGAACCGTCTTCCATATAAAGGTCCCCTAAGACCAACATTCCCGATGCGGTGGTATTGGACTGTTGCGCGAAAGCGCTAAGAATCTCCTTAGACTTTTCTATCTCTCCTGACTCCTTATAAGCCTGTGCCAAATAGATATTCGCCTCATTGTTGCCTTTCTCCACGGAAGAAGAAAGCACGCGTATTGCAGCTTCGTATTGATCCAAAATCATGTAAATACGACCTCGCCACTGCAATTGGCTTGCACTGTTTCCTTCTATCTCAAGGGCCATGTTCAAAAACTCCAAGCCGTTATCACGTAAACCGGATGCATCCAGGTTCTCATAAATCTGGATATATAGTTCGTAATCTTTGTCAGATATTTTGGTGGCAGTCTTATAATCGGATAACGCCAGTTCCGTTTCCTTTTCCTTAAGATACAAATTGCCTCTCATATAATAAGCGTAAGGATCCTCGTTATTGTAATCAATCAACGCACTGTATGTTTCCAAAGCTCCTGCGGTATCCCCCAACAAATACTGTACAGCGCCTTTATAGAAACAAATATCCACCTCTCGCTCAGTAACATATCCGTTTGCAAAAGACAGAGCTTCATTAAGATTGTTAAGTGCAGTCTGGTAGTCTCCCGCTCCGATACTGTTGATAGCGGCTTCCTTTAGCTGATCCTGTTTTTCGATTTTGGAAGAGGTGCATCCGGATAGTAATATGGATGTAGCCATAATTAAGATTGTTGTTTTTAATATAGAATTCATTTTTTTCATGTTTACGATTATACCATACTTTCCCTTCATAGTATGCTATAATCGTTTTTAGTGAAAAAAGAAACTTTTAGGAGGAAAACCATGAGTTACGAAATAAAGGATATTCAACTTGCACCCTCCGGAGAGCATAAAATTGATTGGGTTCGTAAAAACTGCCCGTTGCTTCGCTCTTTGGAAGAAGATTTTAAAAAAGAACAACCTTTTAAAGGGATTCGCATTGCCCTTTCCATTCACTTAGAAGCAAAGACCGCTTATCTTTGTAAGGTATTGGCAGCCGGTGGCGCCGAAATGTTTATTACCGGATCCAATCCCCTATCCACCCAGGATGATGTGGCTGCTGCTTTGGCACAGGCCGGATTAAATGTATATGCCTGGTACAACTGTACGGAAGAAGAATACTTCTCCTGCATCGAAAAGGTACTCGTAAATCACTGCAACATTATCATCGATGACGGCGGTGACTTGGTAAATATGCTTCATACAAAGCTTACCGATGAATTACAGTATGTCATTGGCGGATGCGAAGAAACCACTACCGGTATCATTCGTTTGCAGTCTATGGCAAAGGCTGATAAGCTTCGTTTCCCAATGGTTATGGTAAACAACGCTGACTGCAAGCATTTATTTGATAACCGCTACGGTACCGGTCAGTCCGTTTGGGATGGTATCAATCGCACCACCAACCTGATTGTTGCCGGAAAGAACGTGGTGGTTGCAGGCTACGGATGGTGTGGAAAAGGTGTTTCCATGCGTGCAAAAGGTTTAGGTGCCAAAGTATATGTAACGGAAGTGGACCCCATCAAAGCAATTGAAGCTGTTATGGATGGCTTTACCGTACTTCCCATGGCAGAAGCTGCCAAAATCGGTGACTTCTTTGTTACTGTTACAGGATGTGCCGGTGTAATCACAGAAGAGCATTTTAAAACCATGAAGGACGGTGCTATTTTATGTAATGCCGGACACTTTGACGTGGAAATCGATATGGCAGGTCTTCGCAAAATGGCTCTTTCCACCATCGACCAGCGTCACAACATTGTTGGATACGAAGTAACTCCCGGCAAATTTGTTTATGTTTTAGGTGAAGGACGTCTAGTAAACTTGGCTTGCGGCGACGGACATCCGGCAGAGATTATGGATATGAGTTTTGCCATTCAGGCATTGTCTGCAAAATACTTGGTAGAACATGCCAAGGAATTAAACGAAAAGTTAATCGTAGTACCCCGTGAAGTTGATCTCCAGGTTGCGGAAAGAAAACTCCGCTTCTTAAATATTGAAATCGATCATTTAACAAAAGAACAGGAAGCATATTTAAATAGTTCAGAGGTATAAAGTTGGAAGTATCGTCGATTATTGAAGCTATTGTTTTATTGGTGCTCTTGGTGCTCTCTGCCTTCTTTTCATCAGCTGAAACCGCACTTACCACCGTTTCCTCAGTCCGGATTAAAACATTAGCCGAAGAAGGAAACAAGAAGGCAAAAACGGTGGAAAAGGTCATTTCCGACCCGCAAAAAATGCTTTCCGCCATTTTAATCGGAAATAATATCGTAAACTTATCCGCATCCTCCCTAGCCACCACACTTGCGGTGCATCTGCTTGGCAGTTACGGAGCAGGAATTGCCACCGGAATCTTAACCTTTTTGATTCTGATTTTTGGAGAAATCACTCCTAAGACCATGGCAAATCTGCATGCGGAAAAGATGTCCATGCGTTATGCCGGTGTCATTTGGTATTTAATGGGGGTACTCACTCCCATCATCGTTATCGTTAATGTCCTTTCCTCTTCTTTGATGCGTCTGCTGGGTGTCAGCAAAGAGGATGCCCGATTTGGTCTGACCGCAAAGGAAATCAAGAACATCGTGGAAGATTCCCACGAAAGCGGTGCTTTGGAAGTGGACGAACGAAATATGATTTATCAGTTCATTGATTTTCAGGAGTCCTATGCAAAAGAGATAATGATTCCGAAGATTGATATGACCACCGTAGACGAGTCTTCCACCTTCGAGCAGGTTATGGAAGCCTATGAGCGAGACAAATACACGCGTATGCCGGTGCTTGGCAATGATAAAGAAGAAATCATCGGCATTCTAAATATGAAAAATCTCCTCTCCTACAACCGTAAGGATGCGTTTCATATTAAGGACTACATGCAAGAAGCTTTCTATACCTACGAGATGAAAAAGACCTCTGAATTATTTGATCAAATGCGACGAGGTCACATTTCATTAGCCATCGTATTAGACGAGTACGGTTCCGTGGTGGGTATGGTTTCCTTTGAAGATTTGCTGGAGGAACTGGTTGGTGAAATTCGAGACGAATTCGATGACGACGAAGAAGACGATTTAATTCAGATTAACGAGAATACCTTCGAGGCTTTAGGTACTACGAACCTGGAAGATTTAATGCATAAGATAAGATTGGATATTTCTTCTGAAGACTATGATACCTTAGGCGGATTCTTAATCGGTGAGTTCAATCACTTCCCGGAGGTTGGGGAAATGTATTTAACCCCGTTAGGTGCCCGGTTTAAAGTCATTGAAACTGACGGCAATCGAATTACAAAGGTGCAGATTCGCTTGGCAGAAAGCGTGCCAATGCAGGACGACCTAGACCTAAACGGACCGCCGATTGACCTATTTGAAGAAGAATAAAGAGACAGGGGGACGGTTCTCTGTCACATCTATGATGTGACAGAGAACCGTCCCCGCTGTCTTTTTTCTACGATAGAATTGCTTTATCGTTTGAGAACTCTTCCCCAGATACTTCTTCGAATTTGTGAAGCAGCTGTTCTATGGTAAGATTCTTTTTCTCTTCTCCTGCAATATTTAAAATCACTTTTCCTTCGTTCATCATAATCAAACGATTACCATGCTTGATGGCATCTCTCATGTTGTGCGTTACCATCATGGTGGTCAAATGATTTTCATTTACAATACGGTCTGTGGTTTCCAACACCGTTGCTGCGGTTTTTGGATCCAAGGCTGCGGTATGCTCATCCAAAAGAAGTACCTTTGGCTTTTGCAAAGTGGCCATAAGAAGGGTTAAAGCCTGACGCTGACCACCGGATAAAAGACCAACCTTTGCGGTCATACGATCCTCTAAGCCAAGGTCTAACTGCTTTAACAGTTCTCTGTAATGATCCATCTCAGATTTGGTAATGGCCCACTTTAATCCACGGCTCTTGCCACGGCGAGCTGCCAATGCCAAGTTTTCAGCAATCTCCATATCTGCTGCGGTTCCGTTCATAGGATCCTGGAACACACGACCCAAATATTTGGCACGCTTGTGCTCATTTAATCCTGTAACGTCATCGCCGTCAATTAAAATCTGTCCGCCATCCACCGGCCAAACACCTGCAATGGCATTTAAGAAGGTAGACTTTCCGGCTCCGTTTCCACCGATGACCGTAACAAATTCCCCCTCTTCCAATTCAAGAGTAGCTCCGTTTAACGCCGTCTTTTCATTGATGGTTCCCGGGTTAAATGTTTTATAAATATTTTTTGCCTGTAACATCATGATTGGGCACCTCCTCTTCTAGCTGCTTTTTTGAAAGAAGAGTTGGCCTTTGACTTTAAGTACGGTACTGCCAAGAAAATCGCAACAACGATGGCGGTAAAGAGTTTCAAGTCGTTTGTCGGCATCTTAAGCCAAAGCACGATTCCGATAACGATGTAATAAATCACACCACCAAATACCACGCAAAACATCTTTACCATAAAGTTCATATCTTTTCCAAAAACGGCATGTCCCAACACTTCGCCAATGATTACGGCAGCAAGGCCGATAACGATGGCACCGCGTCCCATGTTAATATCGGCAAAGCCCTGATACTGAGACAAAAGCGCGCCGGATAATGCCACGATACCATTGGAGATTCCAAGGGTAAGGACGGTCATTGCGTTGATGTTAATGCCCTGTGCTTTACTCATGTTCGGATTGCTTCCTGTGGCACGAATGGCACTACCCTGTTCCGTTCCGAAATACCAATATGCGATTGCCACGATAACAACCGTAAATATGATGGAAATTAAAATGGTTTTTGGAATAAAACGAAGGGAAACCATAAGCGGGAATCGATCCACGCTAACTGCCACATTTGCCTTTCCACCTAGGATATTTAAGTTTACGGAATACAGTGAAATCTGGGTCAAAATACTTGCCAAGATTCCCGGGATACCAAGTAAGGTATGTAAAAGTCCCGTTACCACACCGGCCAACACGCCGCAGGCCAAAGCCGCAAGCATGGCTACCGGTACCGGCACTCCGTTTGTAATTAATACCACGGCTACCGCACCGCCGGTTGCAAAAGAACCATCAACGGTCAAATCCGCAAAATTTAAAATACGAAAGGTATAGAACACACCAAGTGCCATAATACCCCAAATCACACCTTGTGCTACGTCTCCCGGAAGAGCCGCAATCAATGATGAAAGTTCCATAAAATAAGTACCTACCTACTCTAGTCTTCGATTGCTTCGTAATCAGCAGGGATAGAAGCTGTATCAATTCCTAACTGGTCGCAAATAGAAGCGTTATATTTTTTCGTTACATCAGAAGAATACTGAATTTCCATATCAGCAGGATTCTTACCGGAAGCTAAAATCTCAGCTGCCATCTTACCTGCATTGTAGCCCATGTCATAGTAGCTGATGGAAAGGGTTGCGACACCACAGCCCTTACAGATGCCTTCCTCACCGGTAACGATTGGAATACCTGCAAGAATTGCTACGTTTGCAATGGTCTCTGTTGCAGAAGCTGCTGTATTATCGGTTGGGATGTAAAGTACATCGCAGTTTGCACATGCATTGGTTACCACACCCTGAATATCGTTGGTATCAGAGAAGGTAAACTCTTCTACTTCATAACCATAGCCTTCAATGTACTCAGTAATAACGGTTGACTGATATAAAGAGTTTGGCTCTGCGGTACAGTACAAAATGCCGACCTTCTTTGCATCCGGGAATAATTCCTTGATCATCTCTGCCTGCTTATCAAGTGGAGCCAAATCGCTGGCACCGGTTACATTAGAACCTGTTGTTCCTGTCCAATCAGCTGCATCCATACCAAGTGCGGTTGCATAATCGGTAATGGAAGTTCCCACTACAGGAATGGAATCAGTAGCCTGAGAAGCTGCCTGCAATGCAGGTGTGGCATTTCCCATGATCAAGCTGTATCCTTCGGATACAAATGTATTACAAATGGTT
>JAEEGL012032398.1_pt1 | contig 45082 bp, 44 predicted proteins | sample 9134231 | NCBI WGS metagenome assembly JAEEGL01 (sample SAMN16246548, study PRJNA631951) | gut metagenome | biome: gut microbiome; feature: rumen; material: fiber-attached | host: Bos | place: Iran: Karaj | collected 2018-10 | reverse complement strand
TCCGAGTCCTAATTCTTTGGCTATTGCCATATTTGACTTGCCTTCTTTGTGAAGAGCAAGAATCTTATCGTTATTATTCATGCTGCCCATATCCGAATCAAACATAAGCTCAACATTCTCATTGCCTATAGGGCCGTCCAGAGTCGTCTCCTCAGACTTACTCTTACTGTTCGACTTAGCCTCTTTCTTAGGCTTATCCTTATGCGGTACGGAAGCTTGTACATCGGCAACTTCCACTACATCTGCCGCTAAGCTTACAAAATCATCAGCAGGAGTTTCATTAACATCCGCTGTATTGGCTGCAGGTTCTGTTATCGTTTCCTTAACCGATACTTCAGGCACATTCTCTGCCTGCGCCGGCTGTTCATATGATACGGTCGATACCGGCTTAGTCTCTATGCTCTCTGATAATCTCTTAACATCTTTCTGAAGCTGAGTAAGCTCTGCTGCCGTATTCTTGACCTGTGTATGCTTATTGTCGATCATGTCATACAAAAAAACTGCTTCTTCATGATCTTTGTGTATCTGCTGGATAACCGTATCCGAATATTCATTGACAGCCATCATCTTCTCATTGGTGAGTCTGTCCATGTATCGCTCAAGCTTATCCTTGCTGTCACTTACACTTAACTTGGCTGCCTCATCGATACTCTCTTTGGCCTTCTTAACCTGCTCATCCACGATTCCTTTGATGGTCTCATCATCAATCGTAAGATCTGCTCCCTCCAATATATTGTTGCTCTTATCCGGAACAAAGAAGCTGACCGTAATAAGTATCGCTCCGGCTATCAATATAATAATCTCAGCTACTGTAATCATCTTGCTTTTACTCTTCCTTTACTTTCTTATATCTTCATATCGAATCCCGAGTATTTAGGCACCACCCTGCCGTCAGGATTCTCTTCTTTCTTCTTCCGGTTACGTCCGCCATCACCGGAATACTCATTGCTGCCTTTATCACGTGAGTCAAATCTCTTCTGCCTGTTATTGGCATCCTCACTCTGATTGACATCAATTCGTTTATTCTCCATCTCCTGATTAAACTGGTTCTGGAAATTAACCTGGTCCACACCGGCTTTGGCTTCTTCATTATGCCTGATATTATGGAAATCGTTGATACCGGTCATGGCACTGTTGATTTCAACTATACCCAATGACATATAATTCTACCTCTGTACTAGTTCATACCGACCATCTTAACATCGCCGCGTTCCTTAACAAACCTGCAGTATTTAACCGGCTCTTTAATTATCTTGGACACATCGCTTATCGCAACCTTAACTCCCGGATAAACCGTATCCTTAACAACAACCGATGCCTTCTTCTCATCTGCAAGTAATGCCTTAAGATCCTCAAGTTCGGCATAACAGTCATGCTGTTCTTTCTTCTTGGATCTTACTATTGATGCAAGTCCCTTGATGTTCTCCACCTGTTCGGGACTCATCTCAACGCCTGATGCATATTTATCTCTAGCGGCTTCCAGAATCGGAATCGCTCTGTTAATCGTCTTATTGTTATTATCTATCAGTTCTTCCAGTTCCTTGTGACGTCTCTTGATCGTCGGGCTGATGCCTATCTCGACTATCGTGTCCGTTCCCATATCGGAACCGAGTATCTTGGCTTCAACAAGTGTAGTCGCAGCTACTTTTCCGCCTGATATGAAGCCTCTCTTACCGCCCACATGCACTTCCGTTCCTGCCAATATCTGACTGTGCATTATGGAACCGGCCTCAACATAGCCTGCTGCCTCTACCGTCGAATTCTCTATAAACTGTGCTATGACATTACCGCCTGCCTTAAGCACTCCGCGGCTCATTCCGTTCATTCCTCTGGCGATTGTTATATTACCGCCTGCCTCTATCTCTGCACCCTCAACAACGCCTCTTACTTCGACATTGCCTTTGGCCTTAATAGAGAAATTGGTATTAACATTACCGTTGACCTGAACGTTGCCTTCATATTCTATATTACCCGTAGCCGGGTCAACATTCTCCACTTCCATTACATTGCTGACGAATACTCTGCCGTCAACAAAAGTAACATGCCCGTCACAGGTTGCAAATATCTCATTCTTATCATCTGAAAGTCTTATGTTACGACCGAACTTAAGGACGCGTTTACGAACATCTCTGGGCTTGGTCTTCTCACCAAGTACGCTTTGTCCGTATTTACCGGGAACCTCTCTTGTCAGTCTTGCAAGCAAATCACCGTCGTTGACGTGATTGATGATATTAAGATTAAAGAAGTCCACGCTTCCGTCATCTTTAAGAGTCGGTCTTGCCTTAAGATCCGTATTAAAGAAATACTCTATCTCAGCATCCTTACCCTGTACCGGTTCCTTGCCTTCAGCCAGCACAATATCTGCAAAATAACGCCTGTTACTAAGGAACCCGTTTATCGCATCTTCCTTGATTCCGAATACCACACCGGCAGATCTTAACGCAGCTTCGATATCAACGAATTCATTGAGGCTTCCCCCTTCTGAGGGCGGAAAGAAACGTCCAACGCAGGACATATTGTCCTCCGTTAATTCCAATGACAACTGTTCAGCTACCGGACTACATGGATTGCTGTTAAGCTCAAGAGTCGTCTCCTCAGTAAGATCTGCAACCGCCTTACTTACTTCGGGAACAAGAAATTCAATTTTCGAGAAATTCAGATAATCTACTAATGTTCCGATTTCAATGGGTGCACCGCCATCAGTTGCCGGAATAAGTCTAAGTCTGGCACCTTTACTATCACATATTAACTGAAAACTTGCATCCATAACACTCCCCCTTAGATGGAGTCAGTAAGTATACCCATGTACTTGCCCATCTTATTCTTCATACGCGCAAGCGCCTTGGTATGAAGCTGTGACACTCTTGATTCAGAGACCTCCAATACAAGCGCTATCTCCTTAAGTGTCAGTTCTTCATAATAATACAACTCAATGACGCGGCGTTCCTTCTCAGTCAGAAGATCCAAGGCTTCAATAAGCACTTCCTTAAGTTCTCCCTCTTCATACGCCTCGTCCGGCTGCATATAATGTGACGATACTCCTCTTCCGCTGGGCACATCACTACCCGATTCCATAAACTCATTAAGTGAAATGACATTAGTCACATTAAGCTGCGTCTGCCAATCCGTGTATTCATCTGAAGAAATGCCCAGAGCCTGAGCGAGTTCCTCATCCGATGCCTGTCTGCCATGTTCCGCTTCGAATTCTTTCATGGCTGAATCGATCTGTTTCTGCTTCTGTCTGACGGTTCTGGGTATCCAATCCATCTTGCGGATCTGATCCAATATCTCGCCTCTGATACGCAAAGAAGCATATGTCTCGAATTTATTCTGCTTGGTAATATCATACTTATCAATCGCATCAATAAGTCCGAATATTCCGTATCCCACAAGATCGTCGTACTCTACATTGTATCCGAGATACATGCTCAATCGTCCCGCTACAACCTTAACAAGCGGAGCATATTCCAATATGAGTTTTTCTCTGAGTTCAGGAGACCCCAGCCTAGCGTAATCCTTCCATAGGTTGGCTCTTGCCGCTTCGTCCATTACTCTACTCCCACGCCATCATAGTGATTCCGAATCATTGCCTATGTGGCATCATAATCTTCTTCTGTCTCTGTATTCGTATATCCCTCATCCTCTTCGGGAATATAATCCTGAGTGGATTCATCCTCAGACTGTGTCTGTTCTCTCTCCTGCCTGCCTGATGAAGTATCACCGTCTTCGCTCTCGGCAATATCTTTCTCTACGACCTTGCCTTCCTGCTCGGCTTCAAGTGCTGCTTCCTCTTCTTCCACCTGCTTCTCAAACTTATATATGGTCTTCTGAACAACAATTCCGATTATATAAAATATAAGAAGCACAATCAGAAGAATCCACAGAGCCTTCTTGACTTCGTAATGCAGAAGATATGTGATTATACTCGTACATGCTCCCGCCAGCAGTGTTATCACTGCCGGCAGAAGTTTCATTCTGTCACTCATACATAATTACCGCGACTAAGTATTTGTCGGCAGACAAATTAACCGGGCATTATATCGTCCTCGGTTCCTTACCTATCGCTCTAATCAAATACTCACCGCTCTCCGGATAGAATATAACCGTTCTACCGTAATTCTCTCCGGTGTCCTCAGCTATGAGTCTTATTCCTAATTTCTTAAGTTCTTCCTTGACAGCCGCCACATTGCGCTCGCCCACTCTAAGCATCGGCGAATCCTTATTCACCGAGAACATCTGGGCTCCTCCGGCCATTTTGGCTACCAATCTCTCTTTCTTAGCACCCTTTTTGACTACCATTTTGAGTAATTCTTCGACTCCGGTATCTGCAAACTTGGCCAAATTAGTGCCTACTCCGATTGACTTACTGTCGGGCAACATCACATGTACCATCCCGCATATCTTGGTAGAGGGATCATACAATACAAGACCGACACAGGAGCCTAATCCCAATGTGATAATACTGTCAGGGCTTGCGCAGACATTCATGTCCGCCATTCCCACCTTAACTTCCATAACCTATAATCTCCAGACCTTATACATTCAGAATACCAAGTGCCGACAGTATTTTCTCATATGATTCCATATCGGGAATCATTATGAAATATCCGTCGATTTCGATGTCATCCGATATCTGTGACTGTATAAGAATAATCTTATCACCCATAATACCGAATTCTATGGCCGGTACACTTAAGATAGCACCTGCCATATCTATCGCAAGGTCGGGGATTGAGGGATATATCGTAAGATTGGTAAGTGTTGCCAATGCATTAAGATAAGATCCGGTAATAATATTGGATATCTCCTTAAATGCCGACCTCTCCATCTCGCCGAAGTCTTCTGAAGCCATATCGCCCATAAGCTTCTTGACAAGATGAATCGCAATATCTTTCTTAACCAAGAAAAGAATACTTCCCGTTATATCTCCCTCAACAGCCAGATAAGCTCCGGCCATTACCTGCTCTTCTCCTCCGAGCAATGTGCCTACGTCCTTAAAATCAAGTGTAAGCACCTGAGGCACCTTCATGTCTACCTTGCACTGTAACAGTGAAGCAAGGGCGGTTGTTGCATTACCCGCCCCTATATTACCTAATTCCTTAAGCACATCAAAGTATTGCGTCGAGATGCTCTCTAACGTTAATTCGCTCATGTGCTATTCCTCCTTTGCCGACTTCTCCATAACTACCATGTCGAGATCAAGCAGTGAAACAAGTACTCCGTCAACCTTACCCACTCCTGATACAAAGTGAGCAATCTCCTCTGATGTATCAACCTTAACACGTTCAATCTGGTTGTCTTCAAGAGCAACAACCTCCTTGACCGCATCTACGATAAGACCGATCTTACCGTACTTCTCCATCTTGATGATGATAAATCTGGTACTCTTACTCTCTTCAATCTCTTCAAGGCCCATCTTAAGTCTAAGACTCATAATCGGGATGATCTCACCTCTGATATTGATTACGCCCTTGATATATGAAGCGACATTGGGTACTCTTGTCACATGCTGCGGTCTGACAATATTGTCGACGTAGCTTATATCTATACCGAACATCTCGGTACCCATCTCTATTTTGATGTATTGAACAGCTTCTGAATAAATCTTTACTTCATCCATCTTTACATCCCTCCTATCATATCAAAGCATTAGGATCAATGATGAGTGCAACCTCGCCGTTACCCAAGATTGTAGCACCGCTGATAACCTTGCTTCTCTGAATATACTTGCCAAGGGACTTGATAACTATCTCCTGCTGACCTGTAAGTTCGTCTATTACAAGGCCGGCCTGCTTGTCACCCTTCTTGACAATAACTACTACCAAATCCTCATCCTCTGCCTTGGCTGACTGACAATCGAGTATCTCGTTCAGTCTTATGATAGGGATGATATTGCCTCTTAAATTGATTACTTCCTTCTGCTGTACAGCCTTAACCTCATCGGGACGAATGCTCTCGATTGTCTGGATATTGCCAAGAGGAATTGCATACTTCTCATCACCGACAATAACCATAAGGCTCTGTATAATTGCAAGAGTAAGAGGAAGTCTGATGGTCCATGTACTTCCGACTCCGAGTTGTGATTTAACATCAACTTCACCGGAAAGTGATTCAATCTTAGACTTAACAACATCAAGTCCCACACCTCTTCCGGATATATCGGATACAACCTTGGCTGTTGAGAAGCTGGGAAGGAATAAGAGATTAATAATCTCCTTATCAGACATCTGATTAGCCTGCTCTTCCGTGATAGTACCTCTCTCCAAAGCCTTTCTCTTAACAGCTTCTACATCGATACCGTTACCGTCATCTCTTACTTCGATGACAACGTTGTTACCATCCTGGTAAGCATCTAAGAATATAGAACCTTCTTCCGGCTTGCCTCTTTCCTTACGAAGAGCAACGTCTGACTCAATACCGTGATCGGCAGAGTTACGAAGCAAGTGCATCAGAGGATCACCGATCTCATCAACCACTGTTCTGTCAAGCTCTGTCTCCTCACCTGTCATATACAGTTCCATCTTCTTACCGAGCTTCTTCTGTAAGTCTCTGATCATACGAGGGAACTTATTAACAACGCTCTCGATAGGCACCATTCGAACTTTCATGACTGACTCATGAAGTGATGTGGTCACGTTCTCAAGATACTCAATATGCTCACCTACGTCATTAGCCGACTCATTATCTGCCGTTGCAGCCGAAACAAGTGAATTCTTGGCTGTGATAAGCTCACTTACAAGGTTCATAAGATCATCAAGTTTCTCTATGTCGACTCTGACTGTTCTGTTAACTACAGGTTTCTTCTTCTCTGCAGCGGGCTTGCCTGCGCCATCATGAGCAGGAGCTGCAGGAACATTCTTATGCTCCTCAACTGTATCTGCAGCATCTGCAGCTACTGCAACCTCAGCCTTATCATCAGCGACTGTTGCTTCTTCAACATATCCGCCGACTGCATCTTCTATCTCGGATACGCCCTTGGCCGCATTGATTGCGGTCTCAACGTCGGAATCCGTAATAAGTATCACACTGAACTCGAAATCAAATCTCTCATCTTCTATATCCTGTGTCGAAGGAACAGATACGATAATCTCACCAAGCTCTTCCAATGCCTTAAATACAAGGAACGCTCTGGCAGACTTAAGTATGCAGGCCTCCTGAACGAATACCGTTAAGCCTACAACCTTCTTACCATCCTTCTTGGCAGCTTCAATAACATCAACCTGCTCTTCCGTAAGTTTGATGTCTTTCCACTTATCTTTTCCGTCAGAAGAACCGGCAGATGCAGACTCTGCGGTCGGTGCAGCAGTACTCTCCTCTGCTTCTGCAGCCGGAGCAGATTCACCGCTTAAGAATCCGTTTAATGACTTAATGATAGCGGCATTGTCATTGGTGCCTTCATCTCCGCCACCCTGAATATTGTCAAGATACTCCTGGATAGCATCAAGGCACTGGAATATGGTGTCGATCATTGCGGAATTAACCTTAATCTCACCATCTCTGACCTTGGAGAATACATTCTCCATTGCATGAGTCAAATCCTGCATTCTCTTATATCCCATTGTACCGGCCATACCCTTAAGGGAATGAGCAGCACGGAATATCTCGTTGACTGTATCCATGTTGTCAGGATTCTGCTCGAGGTCCAGAATCGAAGTATTCAGATTCTGTAAGTGTTCGTTTGTCTCATCGATAAAGACTTCTAGATATTGACTAACATCCATTTTACTTTACCCCCACGTGTAAAATAATCTCCTGTGCAATGTCCTTAAGCGGTACCTCCTCATTGGAGTAGCCGGCCTTAACGGCCGCCTTAGGCATTCCGTACACTACACAACTACTACTTTCCTGTGTGATACAATAAATCTTCTTCTTTTCTTTAAGATGTCCGATTCCTTCCGTTCCGTCCGCTCCCATTCCGGTCAATACTACACATACAACTTCATCATAGGAACAATCCGCAAGGGATTCATACATATAATTGGCGCAAGGTTTAACACCTTCTCTTGACGGTTCGTCCGAATAGTGAACCTTGGTCGATGTACCGCTCTTTATAAGGTTCATATGCATACCGCCTTTGGCAATGTACACACAGCCCTTCTGCAATACATCTCCCTCTTGCGCTTCCACCACCTTGATACGGCTCATGCTGTCCATTCTCTCGGCAAGTGATGCCGTGAATCCGACAGGCATATGCTGTACCATTACAACAGGTGCGTTAAGATCTTCCGGTAAGAAAGGTATTACGCTCTGTAATGCCTTCGGTCCTCCGGTAGATACCGCAATCGCAACAATACGGTTACCTGTAAGTCTGCCTACACTCTTACGGGCAAGTTCCTCTACCTTCTTGGTATTCTGTCTGCCCACATTGGCTTTGGCGAAGGATGCTCCCATACTGGCATTGGCCACTGCATTAAGCTGTGCAAGGAACTGACCAATAAATTCATCGTCCTTGACCTTGAATGACCACTCAGGCTTATGGATGAAATCCATTGCACCCAAGTCAAGTGCATCCATGGTAACCTTGGCGCCTTCCATGGTAAGAGTGCTGGCCATTAATATCTTGGCCTTGATGTCCTCTTTTTTAAGAGCTTGGAGTAAACCGATACCGTCCATCTGAGGCATGTTTACATCCAGTACCACCGCGTCATATGTATTTTTCCTAAGGAGTTCAAGTGCCTCAAGACCGTTCTTGGCTTCGTCGGCAACAGTGAATCTTCCATCCGTATTGATTATATCACCGAACACCCTTCTCATGAGTGCAGAGTCATCTACAATCAAAACTTTTTTCATTTTTTCACCATTCTTTCTGTATTTTCACACGCGATGCGCCAATTTGTCAGAATCCTTTTTGTCTGTGTCTGTTTCTTCTCTCTTCTTCAAAGATAAATTGGATAATTTCTTCTCTCTCTTCATTATCCATATTCATATATTGTACTCGGTGCTCATACTCACCGGGTCTGTTCTCTAATTCTCTTACATCAAGTATCTTACATACAAGCTTATACTGCTTAGATTCACCCTTAACAAAGAGCTTGTAATTGCAGAGTATGAAACTGTCTTTCTCATACTTATAATCAGAGATAAATCTTAGACCGCCTCCGCTTATATCAACAATTATGCTTCTTTTAAGAGGAAGGCCGGGAACAAGATGATACTGTCCCATCTTCTCGAGTTTATCCACTTCTTCTTCAAACAGATTTCTTGAATCCATATCAAGAGCACAGCTGTATCTGTAGTATTCTCTTCTCTGATACTTACGAAGATTGGTCTCAAGTTCCACCAGTATAATGTAGACGTTATTACTCTTATATCTGTCTACCACTCTTCCGACACACTCATACAGACCCATCTCGGTATAGAAGAACATCTCATATTCTCCGTCAACCGGCAGCAATATAAGTTTGGTGGCTTCGATAGGCATCAAAATCTCCATCCTGTCTTCGCTTATAACATCAAATACCTTGGTGGTATAAGTTCTCTCCGGTGGGGTATTCTCAGACTGTGCCGTCTGCCTTTTAACCGCTCTTAAGTCCACCTTCTGTCCCGGTGTAACATATTTCTCTATCATATAAATCTCCCTTTATATTTATTTTAAGGATTACTATCCAATTTTTTGCCTGTCACGATATGTGAGAAGAAAGCTGCCATTCCTCTCTTCTTGACATCCATATTCATCTCTCTGTTCATGAGTATGGCCGCAATATTCTCATATGCTTTGGCAGATTTAGAAGCAGGATTAGCAAGGGATACCGGCGTCTGCTGCATCACGGCCTGCGACAACTTCTCATCCTGCGGCACATATCCCAAATATGTAAGCGGAAGCTTAAGATATCTCTGAACAACCACATTGAGCTTATTAAACAGAGCATCTCCTTCTCCGGGTTGTGATACCTTATTGGCTATTACCTTAATCTTAGACTCTTCCATATTAAATCTCGGATGTCTGTTAAGAGCTTTAAGCAGAGAGTAAGAATCCGTTATTGAAGTAGGCTCGGGTGTGGTAACCAACAATATCTCACCGCTTGCAACTAAGAATTCAAGTACCGCATCTGATATTCCGGCACCTGTATCCACTATTATTACATCCGCTATGGCATCAAGTTCTGCCAGATTCTGAATTATATATATAAGATAATCACGGCTTAAGTTAGACAAGCCTGCTATGCCGGATCCGCCTGAAATAAATCCCACTTCTCCGGGGCCCCATGTGATTATCTCTTTAATATTCTTACCCTGATAAATAAGATCGCAGAGATTATGCTTAGGTACCGTACCGAACATTATCTCTATATTGGCCAATCCGAAATCCGCATCTAAGATTATCACCCTCTGTCCCATCTTACGGAACTGTATTGCAAGATTAATCGCAGTATTGGATTTACCGACTCCTCCCTTACCGCTTGTTACGGTAATCACTCTTGCCAAGGGTCTTGCGTGATTGTTATTGGCCTTAATTATATTACGTAATGCCTGTGCCTGATCCATTAATCTCCGCCTCCGAGTATAGACTTAACGGTAGTCTGAGGATTGAATCTGTCTATATCATCAGGAACGTTCTGTCCGTATGTAACATATGACAGTTCACAGCCCGTATAAAGCCTTAAATTAAGCAGATTACCCAAAGATGTTGTCTCATCAAGTTTGGTGAAAATAATCTTATAATCCGCCATTTCCTTATATGTATCGGCGATACTTATAAGGTCACGATACTTGGTGGTTGCACTAAGCACAAGATATATCTCACACTCGGCAATCTCATCCACCGCATGAATCATGAGATTCGTATTGGCGCGCTGTTCCTCATTGTGATGAGAATGACCGGCAGTATCTACCAGTATGTAATCATAGTCATGATAATCTTCTATCGCCTGTTCCACTTCAGAAGGACTGTATATTATTCTGAAAGGAACCTCTAAGATATTGGCATATGTATGCAACTGTTCCGCTGCAGCTATTCTGTATGTATCTGCCGTAAGCAATGCGACTTTCTTACGATCCTCCACACAGAGTTTGGACGCAATCTTGGCAATCGTCGTTGTCTTACCCACACCGGTAGGACCAACGAAATATACAACCTTAGGCCCCTTAGTCGCCGGAGTGATAACTCTAGGATTACCGAATTTAAGTATCATCTTCTGATATATGTTGGTAAGCATATAGTCAAAAGGCATGCCCGGCTTATTGGTCTTCTCGGCTTCTTCTATTATGGCGCCCGCATACTTCTCGTGCACCTCATTGTCTATCATCATATTATACAGAAGCTTCGTAAAACGCATCTGTTCTGCATTGTCGGAAGAATCCGAATGCTTATCCTTGTCCGAATCCGAACTGTCTTCAGATTTGGTTACAGGATTTTCCAATCTGTTCTTAAGCAGCGTCTCCAAGGAATCGAGTTTCTCTATTACATCTGCCCTTGGCTTGGGCGGTGTATCATCGGGTATTACACTTCCGTTGCTTATGGCAGCTTCCATACCGGACCCGGTCTGTGTTCTGGGCTTACCCAATCCGTCTGCCGTCTCCCGTGCTCTCTTGTCATTAATCTCTTTCTGTCTGGCTGCAAGCTGTTCAAGTGCCGTCATTGCAGGAGCCTTGTTCTGCTGCTTCTCATTCTCCTCCTCAAGTGCCACGGTTACTTCAACCATGGGAGAAGCGAATATGCCGGCAAGTCCCTTACGCTTGACGTTACGAACATTCATTATTACAACAGCACTGCCCAGTTCTTTCTTGGCGTTCTCTGTCGCTTCCGCTTCGGTTTTACCTTGAAACTTCTTAATAACCATATCTGCTCTTTCTTTATTCCCCCTCAATGATGTCTGGGCACGCAACCGCGGTCAGTACTGTGCACGGACACACAGTCATCGTTTACGTCAGTCAGGCCGTGATCATTCCCACTGACTGTAACTCAACATTGGATTCAACCTCGTTGTAAGACACAACAATTAGATCTTTGAAGTAATCCTCAGTAAGTCTCTTAAAATATATCCTCACTATCGGCGAGGTAATAATAATCGGCGCCTTGCCCTGTTCTTCAAGCTTGGCAACTTCCGTCTCAACCGACTTAACTATCTCCTTGGTCGTATCGGGATCTAAGTTTAAGTATGCTCCCTGCTCCGTCTGCTTAACGCTTCCCATTATCTTCTGTTCAAGCTTGGGATCAAGCGTAACGACACTTGTGGTCTCATTGGCAGGGAAGAACTTGCTGCTTATCGCCCTCTTAAGCGCCTGCCTTACATATTCCGTAAGAATATCCGGGTCTCTTGTTGTCGGCGCATAGTCCGCCAACGTCTCGAATATCGTAAGAAGGTCTCTTATTGAGATTCCCTCTTTTAACAGATTCTGCAGCACCTTCTGAATCTCGCCCACCGATAACATCTTGGGCACCAGTTCCTCGACAAGAGTCGGATTGGGCTCCTTGATATTGTTGATAAGGTTCTGTGTATCCTGTCTTGAGAGAAGCTCCGAAATATGCTCTCTTATTACCTGCGTTAAGTGCGTCGCGATGATTGACGGAGGATCCACAACCGTGTATCCCATACTCTCAGCTCTTTCTCTCTGAGATTCGCTTATCCATATGGCCGGAAGATGGAATGAAGGCTCAAATGTCGGAATACCCGTTATCTCCTCTTCAACATATCCGGGATTCATAGCCATATAGTGGTCAAATAGGATCTCGCCTTCCGATACCTGCACACCTTTGATCTTGATGATATACTGGTTCGGATTAAGCTGAATATTATCTCGTAATCTTATGATGGGAACCACAGTACCGAGTTCAAGCGCAATCTGGCGTCTGATCATAACAACTCGGTCAAGTAAATCTCCACCCTGATTGACATCAGCCAGAGGAATGATTCCGTAACCGAATTCAAGCTCAATGGGATCAACCTGAAGAAGCGAATTGACATTCTCCGGTTGTCGTATTTCTTCTGCGGCAACCTCTTCTTCCGCAACTTCTTTCTCAATTCCGGCAGTCTCCATTGTTCCTGCCATTATACGACCGACTACCACGAATATAACGCCGATTGTGATAAAAATTATAGGATTAAGCGGTGTTACAATTCCAAGGAATGATATGACCGCGCCGACCATATATAATACCTTGGGAATACCGAATAACTGTCCCACAAGTACCGTTCCGAAGTCTGCATCCGCAGAGCCTTTGGTCACCAAAATACCTGTTGATAACGATATAAGCAGGGAAGGAATCTGGGATACCAGTCCGTCACCTATGGTAAGGATCGTATATTTCTGTACGGCCGCATTAAAATCAAGGCCCTGTCTGGACATACCCATTATAAGTCCACCGATCAAGTTAACCGCTGTAATGATAAGACCCGCAGTAGCGTCTCCTTTGACGTATTTCACGGCACCGTCCATGGAACCGAAGAAGCTGCTCTCCTGTTGAATCTTATCTCTTCTTCTCTTAGCTTCCTCATCGGTTATTGCGCCCGTGTTTAAGTCCGCATCTATGGCCATCTGCTTACCGGGCATGGCATCAAGTGTGAATCTTGCCGTTACCTCGGCAACTCTCTCAGAACCTTTGTTGATGACCATGAACTGAATAATGATCAGGATTATAAATACTATAAAACCTATAATTAAGTCGCCGCCACCTACATACTGGCCGAACGTCTCAACCACATTACCCGGATCACCCGTTGTAAGAATCAACTTGGTTGAGGATACGTTAAGTGATATTCGAAAGATCGTGGTGAACAGTAACATTGTAGGGAAGTACGACATATCCAATACTTCCTTAGAAAACATACAGGTGAATAATATCGTGAAAGCAATCGCTATATTGATCGCTAACAATATATCCAGTATCCAGTTCGGTATGCTGATGATGAACATTACAAAGGCCGCGAGGACATAGAGTGCAACGCCTATGTCAGCCTTCTTCATCTGTGTAAACATTCTCTAAACTTTTCCTTCGGCATGATATACAAATGCCAATACTTCTGCAACTGCCTGATATAATTCGGGCGGAACCATCGCTCCGACTTCAACGTTGGCATACAACATACGTGCAAGGGGCTTATCTTCGACGATATATACGTCGTTTTCTCCGGCCAACTTCTTAATTCTTAAGGCCAGATAATCCGCACCTTTGGCGAGTACCACAGGAGCAGGCGCCACTTCCGAATCGTATTTGATCGCCACGGCATAATGCGTGGGGTTGGTGATTACGACATCGGCCTGTGGAACGGCTTGCATCATACGTCTCTGTGATGCTTCACGCATTCGCTGACGTATCTTGCCCTTAATCTCAGGATTACCTTCCTGATTCTTATACTCCTCCTTGACCTCCTGCTTGGTCATCTTCATGTCTTTGTTGAACTTAAATTTCTGATAGATGTAGTCCCCGGCTGAGATTATCAGATAAACCGCCGCTATTCTCATGCCCAAATTGGTCACGGTATCACCTATTAAGCGTATCGCCTGCATTATGGGCATATCTATCAGGCCAAACAGCAGATGGTCCTTGCCTTTAATATATGAGTAAGTAATATATCCGATCAGAAATATCTTGGCTATCGACTTAATCAGTTCAACAAGTGATTGAGGCGATAATATCTTCTTAAACCCCTTTGTTGGATCAAGTTTGCTGAATTTGGGTTTAAGCGGATTGGGGGTCGGTTTCCATCCGACCTGTATGTAATCACACAGGAATGCAATCAGTACTCCGACGATTAAAACCGGTGCCAGCATGATGATTATCTGCAGGGCTTCCGTTCGAAATAAGATTGCCATCTCCCTGTCGGGAATGACTCCTCCCGTTAACTTGGCCACTTCGGGAATTCTGTTGTATACCGCATCAAATGACTGAAGAAATCTTATTCCCAGAGGACCGGACCACAGTTTCATGACAAGAAACAGTGCCAACAATCCCACACCGTTAGCTATCTCTCTTGATTTGGCAACCTGTCCTTCTTTCCTCGCATCATCTAACTTCTTCTGCGTGGCAGGTTCGGTCTTCTCTCCGCCTTCTCCGTCGTCAGCGAAGAACTGCAGGTTAAGCGGTAGCCTTAGATCATTGTATTTACAAATGTGGCTATCATTGTCTTCATTTCCGTATATATGAAATTCGCCACAGTGGGCATAAGGCTTGCCGTGAAGAATAATATACATATACCTACCAAAACCTTAAGCTGCATACCTACAGCGAACATGTTCATCTGCGGAGCAACCTTGGCCATTATACCAAGTACCGCATTAAGCAACAGCATAACTGCAAAAACGGGAAGACAAATACGGAATCCGATCTCTATATAATCTCCTGCAAATTTGATTACCGATGCAAGGAGTTTGTCGCTGTTAAATACCGCACCGTCAACCGGTATCAGAATATAGGTCTGCGCCAATGCCGTAATCATATATCTGTGCATTCCGGTGATGATAAGCATCAGAGTAACTGCATACTGATACATTACACCCGTCATACTTCCCGACATGCCCGTGGTCGGATCCATAAGATTACTCATGGACAGACCGCTCTCCATATCGATTATTCTGCCGGCGAAATCCACTATCGAATTACAGATTGCCGCCGAGTATCCTACGATGGCACCGACCAAAGCTTCTTTAAGAACGATGATTGCATAGCCATATACCGTCTCATATTGCAACGGCTTATGATCTCCTATCACGGTATACATCATACCTGTTAAGAAAAGCGACATCGCCAGTTTCATCATTCTGGGCACACCTCTTTGCGAAAAGAAGGGCGCCGTATATACAAACACACTGATTCGTACGAGTATGCACAACATATACTCCACGTCAGTCATATTAACGGTGTAATCAATCATCTGTGTATTCTAACCCGCTACTTGATATACATCGGAAACTGAGACCACAGATCCGTCAGAAATTCCACCATGTTGTTAAGCATCCAGTGTCCTAAGATAATCAGTGTAAGGAATATTCCCAAGACCTTGGGCACAAACGTAAGCGTCTGCTCCTGAATGGAGGTGACCGTCTGGAAGATACTTACGATAAGACCTATCGCCAACGATACCAACAAAACCGGAGCAGCTGTTATAACAATTGTATACAGAGCATGGCTCATTATCTGTGTTACGTTATCTATAGTCATTATTCTTACCCTTTATCAATCTGACTACGCTAATAGAACGTTCTTACAAGATTGCCTATTACAAGATTCCAACCGTCCGCGAGCACGAACAGAAGTATCTTAAACGGCATCGATATAGTCGTGGGCGGCAACATCATCATACCCATACTCATAAGTACCGAAGCCACAACCATGTCTATGACAATGAACGGAATATAAATCATAAATCCTATGATAAACGCCGTTCTTAATTCACTGAGCATAAAACTCGGGATTAATACAGCATTAGGAATACTCTCAAGATTGCCGTCCCATTCCGCTCCGGATATTTCCATAAACATCCTTACGTCCTTGGTCTGTGTCTGGGGATACATGAATTCCCTGATCGGATCCATTGCAATCTTAAATGCTTCCTGCTGCTCAATCTGTCCCCTGTCAAACGGCTCTATGGCCTCTGTTCTGATCTTTGATATTGTAGGGGACATTATAAAGAACGTCAGAAACAACGCCAGCCCAACTATTACCTGGTTGGGCGGAGCAGTCTGAGTATTAAGTGCCTGTCTGGTAAAATGCAAAACGATTATGATACGTGTAAAACTCGTTAAGCATATTATAAGTATCGGGGCCAACCCTATAAGGGTTAAGGTTATAAGTATCCTTAATGCGCCGTTAACGGTTCCGTTGCCGTTATCATAGGTTACGGTGACTGTATTGGCGATATTAAGTTCCTTAAGATCATCTCCGCTGTCCGATGTGCCGGGATCATTGATATTGGTCCTCTCATCCGTCGAACCGGTGAGATTGGAATCCATGGTTCCGTTCTCCACCGCTGCGGCATGTGCTCCGATGCACGGGCATATACACAATATGCCCACCACTAACAGCAGGCATAATGTTCTTAATATTTGATTGGGTTTTCTTATACAATATCTATTCATCACGGTCATTTCCCGAGGTATCATAATCTTCCTTACCGTCGAATTTATCCCGCATTTTATTTAGGATACCATCGAAGTTAAGCGCACTCGAAGTACCGTCTGTATTAATACGGATATCTTCCTCGGGTACGTCACAGATGTAGGATGAAGCATCCTTGGATACCGAGAGCGCGACATACTTCTGCCCGACACGTACGATCTCTAAAAACACTCCCGGAGCTATACGTGCACTCTCAATTACCTCTATATTACCGCTTCTGCTCTGACTCTTCTGAAATCCGCCAATCCATCTGGTAACCGCATAAGTAACTGCAAGTACGATAACGAATATAAACAGCACGGTAATAAACTGTGCAAAGGAATTCATTCTATGATCCTTATCCTATAACCTTCTTGACCGCTTCAATAACTCTGTCCGCCTGGAAAGGCTTAACTATGAAGTCCTTAGCTCCGTTCTGGATAGACTCAATAACCATAGCCTGCTGACCCATAGCTGAACACATGATGACCTTAGCGTCCGCATCGGAACCCTTGATTGCCTTAAGAGCCTGAAGGCCGTCCATCTCGGGCATGGTAATATCCATAAGTACAAGATCAGGCTTAAGCTCGCCGTACTTCTCAACGCCCTTTGCTCCGTTCTCAGCCTCTCCGACTACGTTATAGCCGTTCTTGGTGAGAATGTCCTTAATCATCATTCTCATAAATGCTGCATCATCACAGATTAAAACGTTCTTTGCCATAATTCTCCACTCCTAACTTATTTTGTGATCTCCGTTACACGAATGCCGAAGCTTTCTTCAATTACAACAACTTCTCCCTTTGCTACGAACTTACCGTTAACCAATACATCTATAGGTTCTCCGGCTATTCTGTCTAGCTCTATGATAGTTCCCGGAGAGAAGTCCAAAATCTCGGATATTGACTTCTTGGTTCTTCCGAGTTCAACTGTAACCTCCAGCGGAACATCCAAGATTAGATCAATATTCTCGTTACTTGCCAGCGCTCCCAGACCGTTCTGGAAGTTCTCAAATTGTGCCGGCTGATAATTCATGCCCTGAGGAGGCATTCCGTAAGGTACTCCCGGATAAGGCATTCCGTAACCGGGCATTCCTCCCGGAGGCATTGCGCTCATATCGGGTGCAGGTGCCGCTGCCGGCGGCGGTGTATATGCCATGGGTTCCGGCGCAGGTGCTGCAGCTGGTGCAGGTGCGGGAGCAGGCGCTTCTGCCGGTGCCGGCTCTTCCGGTGGCGGTGCAGTCTCAAGCAATCCGCCTCCCATGAATGTATCCACGATTTCCTTGGCAAATTCTATCGGATACAACTGAAGTATGGTTGAATCCACTAACTCGCCTATCTGCATCCTGAAGGCTATCTCAACGAAATCTCCGGCTAAGAAATTAGCTACATCCGTTCCTTCAAGATTCTCTGTCTGTACATCTACCAGATCTGCCGTCGGAGGAGATATATCAATCATCTTGCCAAGCATCTGCGATAAAGATGTTGCAGATGAACCCATCATCTGGTTCATGGCCTCGGATATCGCACTCAAATGAAGTTCTCCGAGTTCTCCGTCGGTATTGGTGCCATCTCCGCCCATCATCAGGTCGGTTATAATCTTAACGTCCTCTTCTTTAAGGATTAAGATATTGGAACCATCAAGTCCCGTCGTATATTTAATCTGTATGAATACACAGGGACGCTCTTTGTCGGCTGTTAACTTCTCCCAATTACTTACACTTACAACCGGTGTAGTGATATTAACCTTCTGATTAACAAGGGAGAAAAGAGTCGTGGCTGATGTTCCCATGCTAATGTTGGCTACTTCACCTATGGCATCTTTTTCTATATCGGTCAGCGCAAATCCTCCGGTTGCAGGTGCAGCTGCTGCAGGTGCCTCTGCTGCCGGTGCCGCAGGTTCTTCTGCGGGAGCGCTGTCAGCTGCCGGTGCGTCGCCGTCTGCTGCCATTCCGCCAAGCAGTGCATTTATCTCGTCCTGAGATAAAATACCACCATCCATGCTCCTATTCCTCCTCTCTTATGACTGATGTTACCCTTACGGAGTACTTATCATCACTCTTACCGGGCATAGCCATAAATTTCTTAATATTCCCCACGTATACCTCAAGCTCCTGTTCGGTTCTTGTATCAAGTCTTATTATATCACCGTACTGAAGATTGACGAAATCATTGACCGTTATGACGCTCTTACCTAATATTGCCTTAATAGGTGCATCCACACGTCTGATCATCGATTCTACGTACTGAGAGTAGTCTTCATCATTGGATTCCTTCATCGTTGAATACCAGAACTTCGTATTCAACTTATCCATTATGTCTTCCACCGTACTGAAAGGGAGACACACATTCATGAATCCTTCAACATCGCCTATCTTGATATTAAGCGTAACAATCGCTATCATATCGTTCGGAGCGATAATCTGTGCGAACTGTGGATTGGTCTCTATTCGTTCAAGGAACGGTTCGATATCCACCACGTTCTTCCACGGATCTCTCATAAGTGTCATACATATCGTCATTATCTTATTAAGTATGACAAGCTCTATATCCGAGAAATCCCTCTCTTTGTCTATAGGTACTCCCTGTCCTCCAAGCATTCGATCAATCATGGCAAATCCCAGATTAGGGGCTAACTCTATGATTATCTGTCCTTGAAGCGGGCTGAAATTGACAATTCCCAATATGACCGGATTACTTAGCGCATTAGAGAATTCCGAGAACACAACCGTTTCCGAACTCGCTACCGAAATCTGCACAGATTTGCGAAGGTAAAGCGGAAGGTTGGTAGATAACAATCTGCCGTAGTGCTCATATATAATCTCTAGTGTTCTTAAGTGTTCTTTGGAGAATTTCGCAGGCCTTGCAAAGTCATAATTGCGAACCTGCTTCTCGTCGGTTTTTGATATTTCTTCGGCGTCCAGTTCACCGGTACTTAAGGCAGCCAGCAAACTGTCTATCTCATTTTGAGATAATACCTCACCCAAGCAGGCTCACCTCCTTTACGCCGGTTTATCCCCTCATCGTATTTACGAGAACATATATGTCCCGGTTAAACCTTACGGTTTAACCCCACATTACGTTCTCTACGAGAACATAATGTCTCTAAATACTACGTTGTATATGAATTTAGAGCCATACATCTGCTGTATCTTCTCGAGTATCTCCTGACGAAGCATATCGGGATTGCTCTCGGCCTCCTCTATGGGATGTGACTGTATCACAGAGAATATCTCACTCTTGATAAGGTCCATATTGCTCTCAACCATAGGCTGATACTTCTCGTAATCAGGATCCTTCTTGTTAAGGGATAACGATACGGATACCAGACAGTAATGAGCCTCACCGTCAGCTCCCTTGGCAAGAGATATCGTCATCTGATCGGGAATCTGGACAACTTCTATGTCCTCCATCGTGATCTCCTGCACAGGCTCACCACCCGCTTCAGAAGCATCGGCTACCTCGAGTGAAAGTGCGCTTGATATTCCGTCGATGAGTCTTGCCGTCTTCTTCATCGTGCCCATGACAGAGAACATAAGTATCGCTGTCAACGCTACATTGACTATGAGCAATGCAAGCACGAGAATTGATATCATATTCTTCTTCATAATTGTCTCCTGTATATGACTATCTAGTTCTCAGAACTTAAGCTGTTATATATCTTAATCTCTATACGTCTGTTCTTGGACCTTCCTTCGGGTGTGGAATTATCAGCCACCGGTATATATTCACCTCTTCCCGAATGCTTGATCTTGGAAGGATCTAAGCTTGTATTGGCCACAAGATAGTCAAACATCGCAAGCGCTCTGTATGAGCTTAATACATCATTGCTCTCAAAATGGCTCGTGTGTATCGGAACATTGTCCGTATGACCTTCTATCTCTATGGTCGAAGTTGCATATCTCTCAAGTATAAGTGCAATCTTGCCGATCATCGGCATTGCTTCCTGCTTAAGATCGGCTGAGCCTGAATCGAATAATACCGATCCCTTAAGCGTAAGCTGCACATACTGTGAAGTGAACTGAATGTCCACATCCTTATCTATTCCATTCTCAACCAATGCCTCGGATACAGCCTCGGCCATTGATTCACTCTCCTTAAGCTGTTCCTGCTCAAGCGCTTCCTTAAGCTCTTCTGCGCTGTCACTGTCGGATTCATCTTTCTGAAGGTCGCTTCTCTTGGCAGTCTGCTCTGCTGCTGCACCCGTATTGCTTATATACATGTCCAGGTTGTTAAGCTGGCTTACGCCATTGCTTATCAGAAGTCCTTCGTCAAACGAAGAGCCACCCGCCTGGAATATGCTGAAAGTATTGGAGAATGATGCTGCTATCTCTTCAAATTTCTGCGCGTCTATGGATGACATTGAGAATAGAAGCACAAAGAAGCATAGCAGAAGATTCATCAGATCCGCGAAGGTGGACTGCCACGCCGGCGCCCCTTTAGGCGGCTCCTCAGCCTTCCTCTTAGCCATCCGCTTCACCTCCCTCAGAAGCTTCCATTGCTGCCTTCTCGGCAGGTGTCAAGAACGACTTAAGTTTCTCTTCTATAACTCTGGGATTTTCGCCCGCCTGAATGGAGAGCAGCCCCTCAATCATAATCTCTTTACTCATCATCTCTTCTTCGTTACGAGATTTAAGCTTGGCACCTATAGGTGCACATATCCAGTTAGCAAGCAACGAACCGTACAAAGTAGTAAGCAAGGCAACCGCCATGGCAGGTCCGATAGATGAAGGATCATCCATGTTCTGAAGCATGTTAACCAGACCGATAAGGGTTCCGATCATACCCCACGCAGGACCCATGGCTCCGAGGTTCTCCCAGAAGCCAATCTTATTACGGTGTCTTGAATCTATACTCATCATCTCGGTCTCCATGATGCCACGAACAAGCTCGGGGTCGGTACCGTCGACTATAAGCAAGATGCCCTTCTTAAGGAAAGCATCATCAAGTTCGCCTGCAGCCTCCTCTAACGACAACAAGCCCTCCTTACGTGCCACGTTGGAGAGATCGATTATCTTCTTTATTACGCCGGGCACGTCCAATGAACTGCCCTTAAATGTCAATAGTATAGATTTGAAGCCTGCAATGTAATCAGGTATCGTATTGGATGCCAGAATACACATGAAAGCTCCGCCGAAAGTAATCAGCGCAGAAGGCGCATCCATGAAATTCAGAATAACGGAAAAACTGTTACCGAATACGATTCCGAATATACACAACGCCAAGCAGACAACTAAACCTATTATGGTCGCCAGATCCACAATATTCCACCTGTGCTTCCATCAAATTGCATCAATTGACAGAAATATCCTTTCTATACGATTTTACTAGATTATTCACTTCTTGTCTACTTTCTTTTACAATTATTTTCCTGCCTGTAGTAAAAGAAATGACCGTGTCGGGATTGGACTCTACGGTCTCAATCAGGGCCTCATTAACCAACGTCTTGGTCCCGTTCAATTTCGTTACTTCAATCATATATCTATCCTCTGTTTCAATAAAGATAAGTATACCACATATTAAGCAAATGCGATATGCCGACACCCGAAGGTGTCGGCATAACCATGTAAGGTATATTCTGAAACGGATGTTAATTATCTCTTAAGATTAACAAGTTCCTCAAGGAGTGTATCCGAAACAGTTATGATACGTGAATTAGCCTGGAAACCACGCTGTGTTGTGATCATATCAGTAAACTCAGCCGAAAGGTCAACGTTTGACATCTCGAGTACGCCGGTTGTCATGTATCCGCCGCCTGACTTAATATCAATACCGATACCATCGAAATCACCGGAGTTCTGAGTGTTCTTATACAGGTTGTCGCCTTCCTTCTCAAGACCTGATGCATTGGCAAATTCAGCAACTGCAATCTGGCCTAAGAGTCTTGACATACCGTTATCATAAGATGCATAGATACGTCCGTCATCCTGGATAGAGATGCCGCTCATACGGCCAAGCTTACGGCCTGTGCCGAGCTTATTTGCATCACCTGATGAAGCAGATATTGTTGATGTACCTGAGTTATTAAACATTGTTGTTGTAGAGAAATCTATCTCTATATCTTCGAAGTTGGAATCAGTACCGCCTTCGGGAGCCTTAATCTCTGACAATGCAAGCGTAATTGAAGGATTGTCTGCACCACCGATGCCTGTAAACTTACCTGTTGCAGGATCGTAAGTGACTGATACGGAACCATCAAAGACTATCGTCTGTGAATCCGCCTTATTATTTAATGCCTCAAGAGTAAGTGCGGTAGCAGAAGTATTGCCCTGAACAAGGTCGATCGCGCCCTTCGAACCGCCTGTTATATCAATACTCTTATTGGTTAAATAATCCGTCATCGAAATGGATATTGTCTTGGTTGCATCTCCGGGATCTGTTACCTTAAATCCCGTGCTCCTAAATTCAGAAACGCTTGAATAATTATACGCCTTAGCAAGGAATTCCCATTCATCATCGCTTATTCCATCGGACAGACTTATATCCGCAGGAGTATCTCCCACCTGAATAGGAGTTGTGAAAGTAGTATCAGTAGCCGCGAAAAGTTTACCTGCATTTGTGCCGGTACCCCACTTATATGTATCAGAAAGCGCTACAGTTCCCGCTTTATTAGCCGTGAATCCATCACCTGCCGCCACGTCGCCTTTAGCTACAACGTTATTATCAGCATCGAGGATTGAATTAAGCTGAAGAGAATATACACCGTCATCATCAGTGCTCTTAACCGTAAATTTAGCTGTATAAGGGTAACCGAGCTTATCATAGAACATGAAGTTCATTATCTTACCGGCTGAACTGTTGATCTGTGTGTCAAGTTTATCGATGATACCTGTTACACGACCTTTTGTCGTTGCTTCAGGCTCATATGTCATGTTCTCAGCGCTCATAACGCGAAGAGGAGACACTGTATCCTGTTTGATGTCCATAGTCTCGGGATCTACCTGCCATCCCATAACGTTATAACCGTTGGATGTCATTGCAAGGTTACCGATACCATCAACGTAGAAAGAACCGTCTCTGGTAAAGAATGTATCCTGCATATTCGATACGATGAAGAATGCGCTACCCGTGATACGAATATCGAAGGGGTTATTTGTTGTCTGTGAAGCACCCTGTGAGCTTATAGCTGTGTTGATAGCACCTGTCTTAACACCGAGACCGATCTGACGTGCATTGATACCTGCTGTACCGGTCGTAGGGTTAGCTCCAGATGCATTCTGAGTTGTCTGATACATCAGCTCTGAGAAGGTCACTGACTGTGACTTATACGCTACGGTATTAACATTGGCGATGTTGTTACCGATAACGTCCATCTTAGTCTGGTGTGTCTTTAATCCGGCTACGCCGGAGTACATTGATCTCATCATAATGGTTGCCCTCCTGTGATTTTCAGGGCGGTGTGGCTTCTTCTGTCATTCAGAAGCCTTGGCCTCCTTGTGAGGTCCGGCCTTATACTATCACCGCTCCGTCTATATTTGTAAATACCTGTTCGTTACTTAAGTTTGAGTCAAGTGCCGTAACCACTGTTCCGCTTGGTACATTCACTATGAATGCGAGCTTATCCATGATCATAAGTGACTCTTTGATTCCCTTCATTCCGGCTTTCGCTACACCTTCCTGCAGTCTGTTAAGCTGCGAATCATCAAGAGTTATATCTCTTGTAGCGAGCCTGTCGGTTGCATGCTTGGAAAACCTTAATTCCTTAGTGGCTTCATATTGCATTCTGCCAAGAATATCACCGAATGATTGTCCGTTTCTTGTACGTCCGACATTCTGTGCGGAATTCATATTTCCAAGATACTCACCTTGAATCTGTTTAGCGGAAAGGAATCTCTCTTTGTCAATATTCATACGTTTCCCTCCGTTGTTAAGGCGTTTACGTTATTCTGTTGTTTCGGTATTCGTATCTGACTCGGTGGTCTCGGTTGTTTGCTCGGTATTCTCTACAGCTCCAACCTGATCGGCGTACCATGTTGCATATGCATTGTATACTGCCTTTTCTTCGTCAGATAAGAACGATTTCTGGTACGAATTCATAGCACTGTATGCTTCTACGACCTTACCGACCTTCTCTGCATCCGCAGATGTGAGATTGTCAAGATTAGGTAATTTGTTGATCTCGGCTATTATCGTGTCTGCAAGCTTAACTGCAAGTGTATAGTCCGAATCAGCAACTGTCTTAAGATCCTCGTAGTCATACAGGGTACCGTCTATCGACAGATATGTCTTGCTACCAGAGAATGTGACGTAATCTACAGTTCCTTCTATAGTCTTGGTGTCACCGGTAGCTGAAGTCTCTTCCATGAATACATATTGTCCGACTAATGCCGATGCGCTCTGCTTATCCATTGTGCTACCCATGTTCTGCATCTCTTCAAGTGTTGAGAATGTAGCAAGCTGAGATACATATTCGGTATTGTCCGTGGGTTCCAACGGATCCTGGTACTGCATCTGTGTTACCAGTAATTGTAAGAAAGCGTCTTTGTCAAGTGCTCCGCCCGCTTCTCTTTTGGAAGCTTCGATTGCCTTTGATATGGAGGATGTACTTGATGACGCTCCGTTGTTGACTATCTGTCCGTCAACCACATTAGCAAAAGTACTCATATTGTTCTCCTTATAGCTTATGCCATGTAATCTACTGTGTTACCTTGTCTTGCCATCATGTCTGCCGTGACCTTGTCCTCTTCATCGAGTTCTTCCATATCGAGTTCTTCGATACCGCCACTGCCTAAGTTGATGCCTCTGACTCTTTTCTTCTTGGCCTCTGCTTCGGGCTGTCCGTTACGATTCTGTCCGTTATCATTAAGATTACGTTCAAAAGCGTGTGAACTTACCGTGACTTCGACCGCTTCTATCTTGATTCCCTGCTCATTCATCTGTTCCTTCAGCTGAATTACCTGAGCTTCTAATACTTCCTTCACCTGCTGATTCTCTGTAGTGAATGAAGCTGTGATAACACCATCCTTGGCCGCTACCTGTACTCTGACATTACCCAGCGATGCGGGATGTAACTGCATCTCCATTTCGGTAATATCTTCGTTCATTGTCATACGAAGTGAATCGCTGACCTGTTCCATAATCTGGTCTGTTGTAGCAGTGTAGCTTACTGTAGGCTCGCTTATCTTCTCTGCAACCATCTCTTTAAGAGTATCGGTAACTGTCTGAGTGAAGTTTAAGTGCTCGCCATTATTATTTCTTGATCCTTCGTTATCCTGTCTCTTATCATCTGTGTGCCTTGCACTGACAGGAGCGATTTCTTCCGAATCCTCGGCTGTTATCTGTGAATCTGTCTGTTCGCTTACCGTAAGGCTGTCTCTGCGATTGCTATCTTCTCTTACTATCTTAGTATCTGTGATGATAACCTCGCTTATTTCTGTTCCATCCTTAGCTTCCGCTGCCTTATCGCTTATAAGACTCTTTACGTCTTCTACGGGAATCTGTAATGTATCCGCAACTTCCTTAACTGTATTATCAACTTCTGTCATAAGTTGCTTAACATCTGCGAACAATTCCTCGTTAGTTGTGATCTCTGTCACATCTACGGCATCTGTAAGTTCTACCACCAGATTAGGGATTGTATTGGGTTCCAATATCTCTACTTCGGAAATACTTAAATCCTCCATAGCCTGTGTTACATCTGTAACAGGAACATCCAATACGTTTGCGATGGTTATAACCATCGTTCCTACTGCTTCTGCAATCTCTTCCGTAACCTTATCATCCAAGGGCTTGTCGCCGGCAAGTTCTTTATCTGTTTCCTTAACGGACTTAGAAGAATCGTCGTTAGTCTTGGTCTGTTCAACCTTAGACTCTGTCCCCAGACTATCCTCTTCAGACTTAGAGATCTTGTCTTTGACCGGTTCCTTGGCCTGCGGTACATTTACATCATTTCCCTTGTCTGTACTGTTCTTAAGTACATCTGAGAAATCCGTACCTGAGGTCGGGGATAAGTTTGCAGCTGCTCCCGGCTTAAGTTCCTTAACGGGGCTTAAGCCTGTGACTAAATTAGCTGTCATCCGTCATCCTCCTTATCAAATTATCAAAGAACCTTGTTGCACATAAGCATAGTCTTATCGCAACTCTCTATCATCTATATCGGATTTCCCATCCCGATACTTAACCCCAAATATAGTACAAATGTATCAAATTACGGTTTAATTATTTATCCTGTGGATCAATCCGGTTCCATAATCTTGGTAAGCTTGGCCGCTATCTCTGAATCCATGGCGCCTAAGATCTTGCCTCTTGAATCAGTATCCATCTGCCATAATATCTTGGCAGCAAGTTCAAGATTATCCGTCATATCCTCAAATATGGCTGCAGCCTGCTTAGGCTTCATATCTGCATAGGCCTGTGCGTAATTCTTAATCTCTTCAGATACCTGTTCTTCAACAATTACCTGCTTATACAGATTCTCTGCGGTGGCCGGATCCATAGACTCATAGTATTTAACATATTCATCCGCACCGGGACCGTTCTGCGCATACACAACTTCGTTATAAAATTCGTTCTTAATTCGCTCAAATTCAACCTGCTTATCTTCGAAAGTTCGCAGTCTTGCAACCTCTTCTTCAAGTGATGATATCTGTTCATCCTTAGAGGCTGAGCCCGCCTGTGTATCCGCCAACTGCTTCTGAAGATCCTGTATCTCTCTTACGGCTTCCTTAAGCGATGAATATCCCGAAGTATCGACATCGTCGAATTCGCCACCCTCATCATCGGATACCAAAGCAGCATCAGGCAATATCTTATTAACCACGGGCACGTTTCTAAGCACGGGAGCCAATACACCCGAACCGAAACCTCCCACATCAAGTTTAATAAGCGCGCATATTATGGCAATCCACACTGCCACGATTATTATGGTCGTGATTATAACCGGAAGATTGCTGCCTTCATCATCTGTGATTCTGGCCTCTTCATCCGCCAACTCCTTGGCCTTCTTCTTAGCCTCTTTCTTCTTGGCTTTCTGTTCGGCCTTGGCCTTCTTCTGCTCTTCCTTAAATGCCTTCTTCTCTTCTTTGAGCTTGGCTATCTGGGCCTCATTCTCATCTACGTAATCTGCCATATCTCTCCACTCCGTCGCGACTTACAGACATATCTAAGTCGCAATCATTGCTTACTGTTCTGTACTTTAAGTCCATGCCTGTAACTTACAAGTTCATCTATCTCTTTACTCTCCGCTGCATTTAATTCATGCACGAATTCTTCAAAAGCATTATCTCTTAACTTCTCATGTATCTTGCGTTCCTGCATGGCATTGTTAAGCACTTCTCTTGCCCTGTCGACGCCCGCCTGTGCCCTTGCAACATTCTGCTTCTGTGCCTCAATCTGTTCCTTAAGATTATCAAGCGCTCTGGTATTGTCTCTTAAATCATTGACATCAATGGCCTCACGACGCATACGTCTGCCTTCTTCTTCATACCAGTCATGTCTGTCTATAAGTGCCTGCAGTTTCTCTTCCTCGGCATTAAGAATCGCCATAGCCTCGGCAAATGCAGCCTTGGCCTGATCTTCCATCTTAAGTTTAACGTCTAAGACGTTCTTCATCTTATATCTGAAAACTGCCATTATTCAAATATCTCGTTCATCATCCTTAATGTATCTTCGAATGCGACCGCCTCATCCGTACTCTGCATCAAGAATGCGTTGACGGCATCGATCTTCTCTATCGCATAATCTATACTCGGATTGCTGCCCTTCTTGTATGCACCGATATTGATAAGATCCTCCGCATCAGAATAGGTTGCAAGAACATTCTTAAGTTTGCCCGCTACTGCCTTATGTTCCTTATCGGCTATCTGGCTCATACATCTGCTTATACTCTGCAATACGTCAATAGCCGGATAATGATTCTTATGAGCAAGCTTACGGTTAAGCATTATATGACCGTCCAATATCGAACGGGCCGTATCGGTAATGGGCTCATTGAAATCATCACCGTCAACAAGCACCGTATATAATCCCGTGATCGATCCCTTATCGCTACATCCCGCTCTCTCAAGAAGCTTCGGCATCTCCGAATACACACTCGGAGGATATCCTCTTGATACGGGAGGTTCTCCGTTAGCTAGTCCTATCTCTCTCTGAGCCATGGAAAATCTCGTCATGGAGTCCATCATAAGAAGTACGTCTTTACCTTTGTCTCGGAAATACTCAGCAATTGCGGTTGCGGTCTTTGCAGCCTTATTACGCTCCAAGGCCGGTCTGTCGGAAGTGGCAATAACCACAACCGATCTCTTCATACCCTCAGGGCCTAAGTCCCTCTCAACGAACTCTCTTACTTCTCTGCCTCGCTCGCCTATAAGAGCTATGACATTAATGTCAGCTACGGTATTACGGGCAAGCATACCCATAAGTGTGGACTTACCTACGCCGGAACCTGCGAAGATTCCGATACGTTGACCTTTACCTACGGTCATCAGTCCGTCTATTGCTTTGACTCCTAGAGTCAATACATCCGAAATGATCTTACGGCTCATCGGATCAGGAGGCGCACATTCAACGGGATAAGGTGTTCCTCCAGTTATCTCGGCTCCGTCTGTAGGTCTTCCGAGTCCGTCAAGCGTGTGACCAAGCAAGGCATCCGATACATTAACGGTAAGGGGATTACCTGTATTCTCCACTATACAGCCAATACTGATTCCCTCAGCCTTATCATACGGAGTTAACTGAGTCCTGCCTTCCTTAAATCCGACGACTTCGGCCATAATCGGCGGAAGTTCGGGATCATCCGGATAAATAAAACAAACGTCACCCAACTTGCTGTCGGGTCCCGCGGACTCTATCGACAAGCCGATGACGTTAACTATCTTGCCTTTCTTGGCATAAAAAGACTCGTCGCACAAGCTTATGTATTTACTAAAATCCACTCTCGCAGCTTCCAAGTCTTCCTCCGTTACTACGGTGTATATGACAATAATTCCAATTTCTTACGTAATAATTCAAGTTCGGTTCCGAGGCTGCAATCAAAGATGCCTCCCGGAGTCTCAATCATGCACTCATTGGCCTTAAGAGTTGCATCCTCAATTATGTCTATCGTTGCATCCTCTGCCAAAGAATCCATTGCAAGTCTGCCTTTATTCTCGGTAACAAAAGCATAATCTTCACGGCTGACATGGATCATATATGTCTTACTGCTCTCGATATGTCCCATTGCATTGCGAAGCAAACCGAGTATAAGATCCTTATGACCGCTTAAATCTACTTCGAATATCTTCTCATAAATAGAGGTCAATGTATGAACGAAACGGGGTTCAAGTTCATCCATCATCTCTTCAAACTGACTCTGTAAGCCCTCACGTTCACGCTCTATTGCCTCACGTTCCTGTGCTATTTCGGCTTCTGCCTGTGCTCTGCCTTCTTCATAGCCCTGCGCTTTACCTTCTTCATATCCTACGGTCTTGCGTCTCTCTATCTCACCTGCCGCTTCGGCCTTCATAGCCTCTATCTCGGCACGAGCCATCTCTTCTATCTCTTCCCTTGTGGGACCCTGATATACGGGCTCGGGTTCAACATAGGGTTCAGGCTCCGGCTCATAAGGATTAGCCTTAATAACATTAGATACCGGATTACCCTCTTCATCGAATTCAGCCGTGTATTCCATAGCTTCATCGGGATCACCCACCAGAGCATTAAGGGTATCTGCATCCAAACCCTCCGAGAATTCCGGTTCTTGCGAATAATCCTGCTCAGTGAAGTCTAAGGCATTCTTTGCCGGTTCCGGAAAAGAATACCTTAAATTCTCGAGTTTCTCTTCTATTATGCTGTTGGAATCTATGACACGAGGCTCAACTCCCTCTCTTGCAAGATAGAAGGACTTGACCAGGTTGCCGCTTCGTCCGCTAGACAATTATCTCGTCGCCTCCGCCTCTTGATATTACTATCTCGCCCGAATCCTCAAGCTTACGTATAATATTAACTATCTTCTGCTGAGCTTCTTCTACATCCTTCATACGAACAGGACCCATGAATTCCATATCCTCTTTGATCATGGTAGCAAGACGCTTAGACAGGTTATTGAATATCGCTCCCTGAACCTGCTCATTGCTGCCCTTAAGCGCAAGACCAAGGTCATTATTATCAACATCTCGAAGCACTCTCTGAATAGCTCTGTCGTCAAGCAACAAGATATCCTCGAAGACGAACATCTTCTTTCTGATCTCGTCGGCAAGCTCGGGTTCTTCGATCTCCAATGTCTCCATGATGTGTTTCTCTGTACCACGGTCCACGGAGTTTAAGATCTCTACTACCTGATCTACGCCACCGACAATCGTGTAATCCTGATTGACAAGGCTGGCTAACTTGCTTTCCAATATCTTCTCCACCTCCTTAATGACATCGGGAGATGTACGATCCATAAGTGCAACTCTCTTGGCAACATCTGCCTGCCTCTCCTGAGGAAGAGCCGCGATTATCTGTGAAGCCTGTGAAGGCGCTACATACGACAGAATAAGAGCGATAGTCTGAGGATGCTCATCCTGAATGAAGTTAAGCAACTGTGAAGGCTCCGCCTTACGAACAAATTCGAAGGGCTTAACCTGAAGCGATGCGGTAAGCTTGCTGATAACTTCGACTGCAGCCTCTGAACCGAGAGCCTTATCAAGCAACTCTTTGGCGTAGTTGATACCGCCTTCTGCGATATACTGCTGTGCCAAACATACCTGGTAGAATTCATCCACCACCTCATCCTTAACCTGAGGTGTAATACTTCTTGTATTGGCTATCTCAAGAGTGAGTTCCTCTATTTCCTCCTCCTTAAGATGCTTAAATATTGTCGCCGAACGCTCCGGTCCGAGCGCTATCAAAAGTATCGCGGATTTCTGAAGCCCTGTGAGCTTCTCATCTGCCATCTTCATCGCCATGTTAGCTCCAATCCTCGTTTAGCCAGTTACGAAGCAATGCTGCTGCCGCTTCCGGATTCTCATCAACGAATTTCTCTATCATCTTACGTGTCTCTGACTTGGTCTCTACCTCAATATCCTCAAGTTCAGACTCAGGCGTAGACTGAAGCAGGCTCTCCACAGAGAGTTCTTCTTCTACTTCCTCCGCCTTCTCTGCACGCATGCTTCTTAAGATTACGAATGCCAAGAGGCCTAATATTACAACTATAAGCACAATCTGGATAATATCCGTAGCTGTAATATTGCCACGCTGTCTGTCAATAAACATCGGCTCTTCATAAGATATGAAGCTTATATTGGCAGCATCGATACCGCTGGCCTTGGCTACCATATCCACAAGATCTTCATCCGTATCTATCTTCTGTCTCTCCGAATTGGCAAGCTTATACTCTTCCCATGTGATACCGTCTAACAGTCCCTGGGTCCTGGCATCCTCTTCCTTAAGGACCTTATACTTAATGGCTGCCACAGAGAGTGACGATGCACCGTATTTGACAAGTCCAGGAGGGATTGTTGTCTGCGTGATCGTCTCGTTGGGAAGATAATCTCTGTTCTGCTCACTGACGGATGAACTTGAATAGCCGTTATCCTGAAGCACATATGTAGTACCGTCCTCACCGTTACTGTCGGTGCCGGGCACCTGTGCCTGTCCGCCCTGAGCCTCGGATTCATATATATCCTCATGACTTAACACACCCTGTGACTGACCGTCTGCCGGAGTGTAATCATGCTGTGTCTTCTCTGTTGTCGAGAAATCAAGTTCAAGATTGGTCGATACTTCCACAAGGTCGTATTCATTGGTACCGAGCAATACTCTCTTGACTTCCTGCTGCATTAAGGCTTCCGCCTGCTGCTTAACCGTCATCTGTGAAGTGGCGGTTCCCGTTACGGACATCTCCTCATCCCCTGAGAATAAGAGATTACCTTCATTGTCTATGATGGTGATGTCACTTATGTCCTGATTGCCAAGTGCGGTCTTAACAAACTGAGCCACATTGGCGGCATTCTCGGGTGTGAATTCACCGTCGGGTTCAATCCAGATAGCTGCAGAAGAATCCTCCTGCTTGGCTATAAGTGTTCCGTCATTCTGGGGAAGATTAAGCTGAACCGTAGCTCTCTTAATATTGGCCATGCCCTGAAGATCGGTCTCCATAAGGCTCTCCAAATATAACTTGTACTGCTTCTGCTTATCAGATTCGGTGGCGGAGAATCCGCCTCCCGTTACATTCGAAAGATCATAGCCCGCCGCAGGGATATCATTGGCTCCGAGTAATAATCTTGCTTGAGAAGCCTGAGATTTTAATACCTTGATCTGCAATCCGTCATCGGATGTCAGGTAATTAATACTCTCACCATCTAAGATTGTCGTTATCTGAGAAGTCTCCTTGGTGGACTCCGTTGTTACGAGTATCTCATATACCGGTCTTGTAAGAATGGTTATAAGTATAGCAAAAGCTACTATCACACCGGCTGCTACCGATACGATAATAGTCTTCTGCTTGGATGAAAACTTATTCCACCACTCAAGTATCTTCTGCGGAATCTCTCTTAACCGATCCATCATGGTATTTATCTCCCACGCTTCTTAACGAAGCTGCGCCCTTCCTTAGGCTTATCCTTAAACCCGGCGCCTCATAAGCTGTCTGTTACGCACTTATAACTGCATCTGCATAAGTTCCTTGTATGCATCCATGAACTTATCTCTGACCGCTACGGTATATTGAAGTGCTGTAGATGCCTTCTGCATAGCCACCGTAAGATCATGCGTATTGTTCGTAAGTCCCATGGCAAGCTTAAGTTCCTCATTCTCCATATCCGACAGATACGAATTGGTCACGTTAAGATTATCAACCGCCGCATTAAACACACTCTCAAAAGGTGTCGTGATGTCGGTTACGGGTGATACTCCCGCGCTGCTGTGTTCAGCGGTATTACGTACCGCTCCGCTTGTCACGTTATAGAGATTATGAATATCTATAGCCATATATATGTCCTCTTATAATCTTACTGACCTATCTCGAATCCCAACTTCGCTATGTTCTTGCTTGCCTCAAATGCCGTAGCATTGGCCTCATAGCTTCGACTGGCATCGATTAAGTTGGTCATCTCGGTAACAATATTGACATTGGGATACATTACATATCCATTCTCATCCGCATCGGGATGTGAAGGATCATATACAAGATGACCTTCTGTCGCATTGTCATCATAAGTACCGCTGACTTTGACGCCCTTGCCCCTAAATCTGTCGGTACAACGACCGAATATGGTAGAAAACTGCGGCTGACCGCCGTTCTTCTCTTCAAATGTAACTATCTTACGCTTATACGGCGAACCGTCTTCCGTTCTGGTGGTATTAGCATTGGCCACGTTCTCTGCGATAACGTCCATACGGTATCTCTGTGCAGTCATGCCGGATGCATTGATATTAAAACTGTCGAATAATCCCATACGTTACCTCCTTATTTCATAACCATACTAAGGTTTGAGAACTCCGCATTGATACTCTTGGTGAGTCCCTGGTACTTAAGCTGGTTGGCCGCAAGCATTACCTGCTCCTGCTCGGGGTCCACATTGTTGCCATCAAGTCTGTATGAGTAATTCTCATAATCCGTATACTGTCTGGGCTTAAGTGCACTGTTACGCAGGTTGGCCACCTTGTCATCGATGGAAATATACTTGCTGTTATGAAGCGCCTTGGTAAGCTGCGCTTCGAAATTCACATCCTGACGCTTGTAATTGGGCGTATCCTGATTGGCAATGTTGTTGGATATCAACTCATTACGAAGAGCAGCTGCATCCGCCGCCTTGTCAAGAACGTTGATATAATCGAAAGCATTAGAACTAATCATTCGCATCCTCCGTCATGATTCGAAGCAAAAACATACTCCGAACATCCTATTCTATTATAAAGAAATTGGAGAAAAAAACAAGACTTAAAACACATTATATGGTATTTTTTTATCTTTTACCAAACAATATCTTGTATCAGGATATCGTCTCGGTACTTTAGTCTCATTCTGCCGTATCAAAAAAGGACTTATTAAACGCGTAAGCGATAATAAATCCTTTTATAACACCAATCCCTTTATAAACTTATAAAGTTACAATATCTATATCGGCATCAGTTCGATCTTACATTAGATTCTCTGCGTAATTTGTCTATCTCGTCAAATACCACATCATTAAGTACCTTGATGTATGTACCCTTCATACCGGAACTTCTTGATTCTATAACTCCGGCACTCTCAAACTTACGAAGTGCATTGACTATGACACTTCTGGTAATGCCCACTCTGTCGGCAATCTTGCTGGCAACCAATATTCCTTCCATGCCTCCGAGTTCATCAAATATATGGATGATGGCTTCCATCTCGGAAAATGACAGAGTAGATATCGCTGATTTAACCACCGCAACTTTACGGGATTCTTCGGCATTCTCCTCATTAACGGCGCGTAACATCTCAAGTCCCACAACCGTTGTGCCGTATTCGCACAGAATAATATCGTCTATATCGTAGAGATCTCCTGCCTTGTATACAAACAACGTTCCGAGTCTCTCGCCCGCAATATTAATCGGTGCAATAATAGCCGTGAACTTGCCTATATCGGGGCTCTCAAATCCCAGAGTCTCAAGATTAACATTCTCCTTGGTGGACAGAACCGATAACATACGCTCATTAAGCATTCCGTCAATAAATCCGCCCACATTATCCTTAATAAGCTCATGAATCACTTCAACATGCGGATCATTATCTATACCCAGGACCTTACCCTTGCGACTTATAACAAGCACGTTACTCTCAAGTATATCCTGCATTACCGCGCATATATCGTTAAATACCACCTTGCTGGAATTGTTGTTATGAAGCAACTTCCCTATTTTTCTTGTTTTATCAAGTAGCTGAACTCCGCTCATAGTCCCTCCGTTTTCGCTATACACCTTCTTATAACGCGCAAATACCCCCATACTGCGCGTATAGGGGTATAATATCATATTTTTCTGATAATTTCAATATTTTTTTGACAATTCCGATTATTTGAACATTAGTCTACAAAAAGCAGAGAATTCCATAATAATCAAAAACTATTCCTGCGAAGCAGGCTTATCCTCGCTGTATCCGCAAGCTGTATCCATACATACAAGCTTATTGCCCTTGATAAGCAATTCCTGTCCGCACTTAGGACATGTCTTACCCGCAGGTCTCTGCCATACCATGAAATCGCAGTCCGGATTATCTATACATCCGTAGTATCTTCTGCCCTTACGGGTTGCCTTAATAACAACATCCTTGCCGCACTTAGGACATGCCACACCTATCTTCTCATAATAAGGCTTGGTATTTCGACACTCCGGGAATCCCGAACAAGCCTGGAATCTTCCGTGGGGGCCGTACTTAATATACATGGGACGACCGCAGAGTTCACAGTTCTCACCCGAGAGTTCGTCCTTAATCTCAACCTTCTCAATCTCTTCCTCAGCCTTAGTTACGGCATCATTTAAATCGGGATAGAAATTCGTGATTATGGTCTTCCACTTAACTATGCCCTCTTCCACACCGTCAAGAAGTGTCTCCATATTGGCCGTGAAATCAACGTCAACAATCTGAGGGAATGCATCCGTCATGATCTTATTGACGGTCTCGCCAAGTTCCGTAACAAATATATTCTTGCCTTCCTTGACAATATAACGTCTTGCAAGGATGGTCGTAATCGTCGTTGCATAAGTAGAAGGGCGTCCGACTCCCAGTTCTTCCATCGCATGCACAAGGCTTGCCTCCGTGTAATGAGGAGCAGGCTGCGTGAAATGCTGCGTCGGATGCAATTCATCAACTATAACCTTGGTGTCCTTGGTAATGGTGTTAAGTAAAGAATTATTCTCTTCCTTGGTCTCATCGGCATCCACATACACGCTCATGAAACCGTCGAATTTAAGCTTACTTGATGATGCGCTGAAGCGATGTCCGGCAAGAGAGAGCTTAACACTGACCGTATCATATACCGCCGGAGCCATGCGACTGGCTATAAATCTCTTCCAGATAAGCTGATAGAGTCTGAACTGGTCACGGCTTAAGTCTTCCTTAATCTTAACGGGAGTCATCTCCACGTCGGTAGGACGGATTGCCTCGTGTGCATCCTGAATCTTCTTATTGCTTCCGGGCAAAGCAGCGGGTTCTGAGATATACTTATCCCCGTAAGTTGCTCCGATATAAGCGCGAACCATCGTCTCCGCTTCATCCGATATACGTGTACTGTCGGTACGAAGGTAAGATATAAGACCTACCGTACCCTGACCCTTGATATCTACGCCTTCATATAACTGCTGCGCAATACGCATGGTCTTCTGAGTTGAGAATCCAAGCGCCTTGCTGGCTTCCTGTTGAAGTGTTGAGGTTGTAAAAGGAAGCGGCATCTTCTTAACTCGCTCGCCCTTCTTAACCTCGGTTATCTCCATATCCTTGCCCTTAAGCTCTTTCATAAGCTTATCAACAGCCGCCTTATCCTTAAGTGACTTATCATCACCTCCGGCATACTTGGCCGATATGGTCTTCTTGCTGCCCTTAACACCTAAGGTCGCATCTATAGTCCAATACTCTTCGGGAATGAAATCACTTATCTCCTGTTCCCTGTCACATACAATTCTGAGTGCCACAGACTGAACTCTGCCCGCAGATAAGCCCCTCTTAACCTTGGCCCAGAGTACCGGTGAAATCTTATAACCCACAACTCTGTCAAGACAACGTCTTGCCTGCTGTGCATCCACAAGATTCATATCTATCTCTCTGGCATTCTTAAGGCTGTCCGCAACCGCTTTCTTAGTGATCTCATTAAACGTAATACGATATACGGACTTATTCTCAAGCTTAAGCGCGAAAATAAGATGCCAGCTTATAGCTTCTCCCTCGCGGTCCGGGTCAGTTGCAAGATATATCTTATCTGCCTTGGCCACTTCCTTACGAAGAGCCGCCAATATGTCGCCCTTACCTCTTATCGTTATATAGTGCGGTTCGAAATCTTTGTCCACATCAATTCCAAGCGATGACTTGGGAAGGTCTCTTACATGACCCTGACTGGCCATTACCTTATAATTCGAACCTAAGAATTTACCTATGGTCTTCACCTTGGTCGGTGACTCCACTATGACTAAGTATTTCGCCATATCATTCTCCTAATACAAAAAAACCGTGACGACAACACGGATGTTGTAGGGTCTGTTTGAAAGAACACGGATGTACTTTCAGACCTAGTGCGGTCACGGTCACAACTATACACCATGAAAAAAAAGTTGGCAAGAACAATTTTCATACAATGATAGCAAAGTGGCAATACCGTCCAACGCGGGCACGCTCTCGCTAAGTTCTCGCTCGTAGCGGCACATAGGGTGCCAAAAAACGGCACCCAAATGCCGACGGCTCGAAATTACCCGCTTATGGATGGTATTGCCGCTTTGCTATCCACATATGTCTAATAATTGTAACTTGCCGTGTAATTTGATTTTGACGGAATCGGCAGGGATAAAGACACAGGAGCCTTTTGTTATGTTAACTTCGGTCGATTCTCCGTTGTCTTTGTAAGACAGGCTGCCGGAGCCGTCTATACACAGTAATACTCTGAAAGAAAGCGAATCGGATCTGTAAGCGATACCCTTTCCCGTCTCTTCGCTTACAAGCATTCGATGGACTTCAAAATACTTGCAACGGCAGAGCAATTCTTTGGCTACTCCTGGTTCATAGCGAAGTACACGCATGGGCTGAACCGGGGCAGATGCCCTGTTAAGATTGGCCACTTCAAGAGCCTTATCTATGTGAAGGGGACGCGTATTGCCATCCTTATCCTTCCTGTCATAATCATAGAGTCTGTAGGTTATATTGCTGTTTTCCTGTATCTCTGCTATAAGCGCACCGGCTCCTATTGCATGAATGGTGCCTGCTTCCACATAGAACACATCGTTTTGGGCAATGGGGACATACTGCAAATGCTCCGCAATTGTTCCCTTTGTGACGGCTTCTCTTATGGTGTCTGGATCAGAATCATGCGCAAGTCCGTATACAAGCTTAGCATCAGGAGTTGCATCTAACACATACCACACTTCGGTCTTGCCGCGACTGCCGTTCTCATTCCTGTATGCGTACTTATCATCCGGATGCACCTGGACAGAGAGATCCTTGGCCGCATCAATAAACTTAATTAATATCGGCAGTTCTCCCGGTGCATCAGAGGACCTGTCAGGATGAGAGCCTATATACTCCGGATGCTCCTTAAGCACGGATACAAGCGTTTCCCCCTTATACTCACCGTCCGCTACAATACACAGTCCGTCCGGATGAGTCGAGCACTCCCAAGTCTCGGCAAGGGGAGTCTTGTCCATATTTTTACCATATTCAGTCTTAAGTCTTATGCCGCCCCACAGATAGTCCTTACCTGCAGGTAATAATCTAAAAGGTACGTTCAATATGAATCCCTCACACTAGCCCTTAAGTCTGTGCTTAACCTTATCCTCAACCGTAATCTCACTGCCAAGCTGGACCTCAATCAACTTAAGTTCGGTGTCCGCATATACCATGTGTTTGCAGCCTGCCGCCATGGTGATCACATCCCCCGGCTTCACATTCTGTTCCATGCCGTCGATCACCGTCCTGCCTTCTCCGGCTATTACTACCCATACCTCGTTACGATGTTTATGGCTGTGATAATTCATGCAATGTCCTGGATTAAGTGTTACCTTAATGGTCATGGCTTCCTTCTCGATGTTGATAACCTCATAGCTGCCCCAACTCTTCTCGGCAAACATCACTTCAGAGACCATCTCATCCACAAAAGGCTTAATATATGAACTCTGTTCCTTATCCGATACAAGGATACCTTCGGGACTTGCGGAAATGATCACATCCGTAAGGCCCATGGCAAGAATCGGTACGTTTAATTCGTTGATGATATTGACACCGTTACATTTATCATTCATCACACCCTTGCCGATGATATCCTCTTCCATGGCCTCGGTAAGGGTATTCCATGTACCCAGATCCTTCCACTGGCCCTTAAATCTCATAACGGATATCTTATCTTCCTTCTCAACTACGGCGTAGTCAAAGGAGATCTTCTCAAGGGTATCATACTTGGCAAACAAATCTCTGTAATCATTAAAATCTATGAGTTCATGCGCTCTGTCGGCAACGTATTTAAGCTTATAGGCAAATACTCCGCCGTTCCATAACGCTCCTCTTGCAATATAATCCTTGGCCACATCCACCGTGGGCTTTTCTTTAAATGTCTCTACTTCAGAGACTTCGGCCGTATCCTTAGGGATAATATAGCCGTATTTCTCGCTGGGATAAGTGGGCTCTATACCCATGAGGGTAAGGTTGGCCTTACCTGTAGAAGCAAGGTCTGATAACTTCTTAATGGCTTCAAAATAGTCCTTATCAACATAGGGGTCAACAGGACATACAACCACAGGTTCATCCGGACTTACACCCAGTTCATCGATAAGATACATCGTCGCAAGTGCTATAGCGGGAAAAGTGTCGCGTCTGCACGGTTCTATGCTTATACCTACGTCGGCTCCGAGCTGATTGTGTATGGCAGAGACCTGCGTCTTGGATGTGGCTATCGTTACGTTGGCCTCAGGATCCACTTCCTTGATCTGGCGATATACCCTCTGAACCATGGACTCATACTTGCCCTTGCCTGCAGGGAAAATCTTGATAAACTGCTTACTTCTTACGTCATTGCTAAGCGGCCAGAGTCTCTTGCCCGAACCGCCGGATAACAATACTATGTTCATATTTATGATCCGACCTTTCTATATATAATATGCATTGTAATATCATTTGATCACTAACAATTCTACTTGGTTTTGTACCAATAATCAATTGCATGCCTTATGCTTGTATATCCCTGCTTATTCTACGGATTCAAGATTAATAAGACGCGGCAGATAACGCTCAACACATTCGAATATAACAAGATCCGGCTGATAAGTATCAAGCTCATCTTCAAACTTATCGCTGTATTCCTTGATATCCAGAAACCTTACTTCCCCATAGCAATACTTAGCTACATGCTGTAATGAATCTCCGAATGAATCTCCAACGATCAATAACTTCTGATTCGTCTTATATTTATCGGGAATCGAATCCCCGTCAATCCTATATGTTATATCACTGAATCTGTCCGAAGTGGCACTGATCTTGGTTAAATCCCCCACAAATCCGGGTTCCGCATTAAATGTCACATCATCAAGTACGGCTGCAGACATCTTATTGTCTGTCTGCCCCATATAGCCTGTTTTACCGCTTAATGCATCCGATTCGTTAATTGTATCCATAACCTTGGTAAGGGCAAGATATGCTCCGACATCCGTCCAGTGAGTATCCGTCTTATAATATAGAGGATACTTATCATATGCATACTTAAATACATCACTTACATCTGTATATGTCCAAGGGGGCACATACCGGTTCATCATAAGAATCCCCTGTCCTTTATCACCTATGTAATCAGTTAACTGTGTTAATCTTGAACCGTCACTGATCTTCTCTACGGTATCGGGCATATATGCGCTGTATACCTGTTCTTTATTGGGTACCGTAAGCACGGCCAATCCATATGAATTCTCAATCGCATCTCTTTCCGGCAAAAATAAAGGTCTTCCCTTCTCTGCTCTTAACTTAACCCTGTGATAATATATCGTCTCACTTACATCGCAGAAGTTGCCGTATACCCTTGCAAGCTCATCGCCTGAGAAACTGTTAATGCCCATGTAATCATGAAGCGGTGTTCCGTCCGTTTCGGTCTTATAGAACATCCATCCGTCCTTGCCAAGCAGCACTTCATTGGATTCCATGTATTCACCGCCGCTTATGGCCTGCGTAAATCTTGTGTTTAATCCGATCAACTTGTACTTACCGAGAATATTCTCACTGTACTGTGTAATCGGGATACGTTGCAAACACATACGCGCAAGCGTTCCAAGCGGCACGAAGATAATAAGCATAAGCAACGCCGCACCGATTATATATCCGGATAGATTCTTATCTCTGTTCTTCATCCTCATTACCTGCTTTGTCACCGCTTACCCACATCCTGCTTCTAAATATATAAATTACCGAAAGAACAATCATAACACCCGTTATTGCCTCACTGAATCGCCAATACCAGGGTTCCTTATACCTGACATTAAGTATTCCCGAATAACCGGGGGCCGCCTTAATCATAAGCCTGTGGTCATCCGCCCCGGTAAGTACTATGCCGTCTGCTTCTCCCAACGCAGTATCACTATCAAATAAATATGCTTTATAACCCTTATAATATGTAAGCGGAAGCTTAACCCAACACTCTGTATCAGACGTATTGACAACGCCTACGGTATACTCCCTTCCGTCAAATCCCATATCCTGAATCTGAATATCATCAGATGAAGCGGATATTAAGCGATCCTTAAGCAGTTCCGCATCCATTCCCTCAGGCAAATACATAATGTCCGAATCGATAAGACCTGTGTATACACCGTATACATTGGTGGCATTAACATGCTTGTTATCGGCCGCCTGCTGCCTGCAGATAAATACCGAAGCCTGTATTATGGTCAAAACAAGGACACTTACTGTAAATATCCCTCGCAGATTAACGGACGTCCTCTTACGAACTGTTAAGTCGGACTCATTCTTAGGCGTTATGGATTCTGATGCCTTATCAATATATTTAAGAACATCATACACATAGATGATTGCCAGACACATGATAAGTGTAACCATCACCAGATATCTCCATGGGAACTGGACCTTACCGAATATAAGCGCCGTAAGTGAGAATCCTTCTCCCGTTCCGTATGGAAAATATCTGCTGGCAAGCCATATGGAGAGAATAAGCAATACACTGAGTGTAAGTCCCATGCTTACTCTGTCTTTATTTCCTGAATTTATTCCATCGCTTAATCTGCCATCCTGACAGGTTTTATTTACTTTAAGGCTATATACCGTTACAGCAATAAGCACCGTTAACACTATGACAAGGAGCGGTCCCACACTAAGGGGCATTTCGGATACAAGGTCAGATACATCACCTGTGGGATAAGATATCTCGGTATAATCACCCATAAGAGTGATCATCTGTCTTATATATGCTCCCTGCGCACCGATTTTATCGCTTAAATGCTTAACAACGTAGTCTTCGCTTAAGTAATAATCCGCGAAAGGCACAATAAACGAAAGATTAAGCATAAATGTTCCTGCACCGGCCGCAATCAAAGGCAGTATTCTTCGGTTACGTATAAGTCTGCCAAGATATATAAGGCAGAATAACGCCGTGAAGATCACCGTCATTACACAGGTGATCATATGAGTATGTATAATGCCTGTGAACCCCAGTATAAGGCACATTACCGATCTTCTGACTCTGCGTTTGTTATACAAAGGGTCATTATCGACCGCATGAGTCAATGCATATATACCGAAGGCAATAAGCGGAAGGAATGCCATGGCCGCATATTCACCTGCTGCCGCTCTTACATACACATCATTAAGTCTCCAGGGCGATAAGCAGTAGGCCCCGCAGGCTAACATCCCAATCTTCTCATCCCCCGCAATAGCCGCAAAGCACTTATAAGATATAATTGCGGTCAATATGCTTATCAAGACTGCATATACCACATAACACTGCCATAACGGAAAGCCTAGGATATGCAACAGTGCTTCCGGGTACAGAAGAATGTCTCCGTAGAATATGCCCATGGGATATCCGTAATCATTGGCAAAATATCTGTACATCCTCACAGGGAATATATGTCCGGTAAGACCGTCTGCAATGGCTGCAATTCTTCCCATGTGAGCTTCGACATCATGGCCGCCTGCTATGAATCCGCTATTTAGCCCCGGAATAAAGCCGGCAAGGCTAATGACCATGATAGTCAATAGCAGGATCAGCGTCCCGTAGGATTTGCTTTCCTTGGGATTTAATACCATAAATCCTCTGTATTTAAGGATTATATACAATATCAGATACAGTACCGCCAGTAACATTAGTAACCTTACAACATCACAAGTTGCAGACTGTCTGTTAAGACGTCTTATATTGATTGCCAGTATCCTAAACGTCATATCCGGATATACCGCCTGTATATCCGCAGATATGTCAGCCGATTCATCATATACGTATATTGTCGGCTCCATATAGCCTGTATAAGGAGTTAAGAGCACATCATTATATAATACAGTTCCCCCGGGTGCATCCGATTCAAACTTAAGATTAGCGAATCCGTTAGCCTCATAAGCTATGGTAAATGCATATATGCCTTTATCAAGCGTTATATCTTTAAGGGTAATCCCGTCATTAGCATAATTAACCGTATAGTCCGTATCCGCCACATACACAGGCTCTTCGCTTCCTTCACCGTATGATGTCTTATAGGTGACCGCACATACACATACCGTAATTACCAGGTATATAACGGTCATCAATATGAACTTATTACCCTTAATCTTACCGATTATCTTCATCTATTCTTTCCTCATCGTAAGCTTTATCCGCAGATCAAATCATCTGCCCCATTTATTATTTCTAAACTGGCATCTAGAAATTAAAGTATATGAACGGACTGTATGCATTGTTATATATATATGACAATGCAAGTATCAGTCCCCCGGCCATTATAAGACCATAGAATATGTGATATATACTGACACCAAGGGATTCCGCACGTGATTTAAGTTTCTCTCTTACCGGGAAGCATAATACTACAGCCGCTATATAATATACCAGATTCTGTCTTAAATATGCCAAAGCCGCGCCGTGAGCAGACACGGTACTTATGCCGCTTATAATCGATGCAACAGGGAACATTCCTCTTATATAAGCCATCGCATCAGCAAGGCTGTCCGATCTGAATATTACCCATGCCAATATGACTGTCAGGAGGGTATATAATCTTCTGACCGTATTGGTCAATAAGTTGCCTCTTTTTTTATCATCATCGATAACCTTAACTTTACAGAACTTCTCTATCGTAAGGATTACGAAATATATCATTCCCCATAAGACAAAAGTCAGACAATCACCGTGCCATATTCCGGTAAGGAGCCACACGATGAAGAGATTAAATATAAGCCTTGCACTTCCCTTTCTTGAACCGCCAAGGGGTATATATACAT
>JAEEGL013586446.1_pt1 | contig 45090 bp, 42 predicted proteins | sample 9134231 | NCBI WGS metagenome assembly JAEEGL01 (sample SAMN16246548, study PRJNA631951) | gut metagenome | biome: gut microbiome; feature: rumen; material: fiber-attached | host: Bos | place: Iran: Karaj | collected 2018-10 | reverse complement strand
TGCCTTTTCCGTGCTTCTTGTGCTATTATGTTCATGAGAAGTTCTCCTTTGCTTTGGTTGGTTTTGTGTGGTAGCTTAATTATACCATACCAAAGGTCGAACTTCTCTTTTTTTTGGTTCACATCATTTTACATCATACACATTGAAGCGATCGCATTAAGTTTTAAGTCCGCAGTGTTGCCGCTCAGATACTCGTAATACCCCTGCGCGCCTACCATGGCCGCATTATCGCCGCAGTATTTTAACTCGGGCTTAAAAAGCCGGATCCCGTGTTTTTTACAGAGGGCTTCCATCTCTCTTCTGAGAACGCTGTTTGCGGAAACGCCGCCGGCAATCAAAAACCTTTGCGGTTTATACAGCTCTATCGCTTTTTCGCTGCGGTCGCATAATACCTGCACGATCCTGCGCATATAGGAAGCGCCGACGTTTTCAACGTCGATCTCCTCCCCTTTCTGCTCCATATTGTGCACCAGATTGATCACTGCCGTTTTCATGCCGGAAAAGCTGAAATCCAGTGGGCTGCCGTCCACCCTGGGATACGGGAACTGATATTTCCTGGCATCTCCGTCAGCGCAAACACGGTCCAGATTCAGCCCGCCGGGATACGGCAGACCGAGTACGCGTGCCGCTTTGTCCATCGCTTCGCCGGCGGCGTCGTCCCGCGTGCGGCCGATCACCTCGTATTCCGTGTAATCAATGACGTTCACAAGATGCGTATGTCCGCCGGAAACGATCAGCGCCAGGAACGGCGGTTCCAGTTCCGGGGAGGATATATAATTCGACGCCACGTGGCTGCGCAGGTGATGCACGGGGATCAGCGGCAGGCCGAAACTATAAGCCAGCCCCTTTGCAAAATTAACGCCGACCAGCAGCGCGCCGATCAGGCCTGGCGCAAAAGTTACGGCAACGGCGTCAACGTCTTCCATGGAAAGACCTGCTTCCGCCAGCGCCTTTCCCGCAACGGAGCTGATGCTTTCGCAATGCCTGCGGGAGGCGATCTCCGGCACAACGCCGCCATATAAAATATGTTCCGGCACCTGCGAGGCAACTACGTTGGAAAGGACGGTCCTGCCGTTTTCCACAACGGCCGCGCCGGTATCGTCACAGGAAGTTTCAATCGCTAATATTTTCATCCGCTGCCTCCGGCATGTTCAGGTATAAAGTATAGATCACGGCGTTTTCCGTTGGTTTTTCGTAATAATCTTTCCGTTCTCCCAACGGAATGAAACCGAACGTTTCGTACATTTTTCTTGCAGCCTTGTTGGAAACGCGCACTTCCAGGGTAACGAAAGCGCAGCCACGGTCCCACGCGATATCGATCAGCTGCTGCAAAAGCGCGCTGCCGACCCCGAGCATTCGGCATTCCTCCCGCACGGCGATATTGCTGATATAAAACTCGTCTACCACGTGACGTCCGCTGACGTATCCGAGAAGCAGACCGTCCTCATCCCTTGCCGTCAGGAAAACGGAAATATCGCTGAGGATCTCAGCCTCGATCAGTTTTTTGCTCCATGGCATGGAAAAGCATGCATTTTCAATTTCAGCGATTTCGTACGCGTCGTCAAATTGGGCGTCGCGGATCGTAAATTCAACCATCATGCTTTTGCCTCGTACCAGGTTTTGCCGACGCCCGCCTCAGCGGAAAGCTTTACGCTCAAACGGACGGCGTTTTCCATTTCCTCTTTTAAAATCTCTGCCGCCTTTTGCGCCAGCATCACAGGCGCTTCCAGGATCAGTTCATCGTGCACCTGCATGATCAGCTTTGCCTGCGGAAGCTCGTTTTCCAATCTGCGGTACACTTTGATCATGGCGATCTTAATGATATCCGCGGCGGTGCCCTGAATGGGCATATTTCTCGCCACGCGTTCTCCGAAAGCGCGAAGACCGCCGTTGGACGACGTAAGCTCAGGCAGATACCGGCGGCGGTGGAACAGCGTTTCGGCATAGCCTTTTTCTTTTGCCGTTTTAATGGCGTTCTGCATATAACCGTTGATGGAAGAATACAGCGCGAGATAAGCGTTTATAAACTGCTCCGCTTCGGCGCGGGTGGAATGGATATCCTTTGCAAGCGAAAAAGCGCCGATCCCGTATACGATACCGAAATTGACCGCTTTTGCTTTGCTTCTCAGCTCCGGCGTGACTTCGCTTTCCGGTACGCCGAATACCTTCGCTGCGGTAACGGTATGCACGTCAACGCCCGTATTAAAGCATTCGGTCATATTCTTATCATCCGCAAGCGCCGCCAGAACGCGCAGTTCGATCTGCGAATAATCGGCGTCCACAAGATAGTAACCGTCGCGCGCGGTAAAGAATTTACGGAATTCCCTGCCAAGCTGCGTACGCACGGGGATATTCTGCAGATTCGGCTCCGTGGAGGAAAGCCGGCCGGTGCGTGTTTCCGTTTGGTTGAACGTGGAATGGATCCGTCCGTCTTCCCCGATCGCTTTCAGGAGCCCGTCGCAATACGTGCTTTTCAGCTTTGCGTAGGTGCGGTATTCCAGTATTTTGGAAACGATGGGATAATCGTCTGCGAGCTCTTCCAGCACTTCCGCATTGGTGGAATATCCGGTTTTCGTTTTCTTTTTTGCGGGGATGCCGAGCTTTTCAAAAAGGATCACGCCGAGCTGTTTCGGTGAATTGATATTGAATGCTTCCCCTGCGGAACTATAGATCTCCTGTTCCAGCTCAGAGATCCGCCCGGAAAGTACAACAGAGTAGCTTTCTATATTTTCGCGGTTGACTTCCATGCCCTCCTCTTCCATAGAGGCCAGCACCTCTGCCAACGGGATCTCCATTTCCGTAAGAAGTTCTAACTGATTGTTTTCTTCCAAAAGCGAAACAAGGCGTTTATACAGCGGCATAACGGCCGCCGCGCCCTTGAGAAGCAAAGTGATATCCGGCGGGAGCTCCGTTTCCGTTTTGATCTCCGGCAGCGGAATGCGATAACTCATGGCGATGTCCGTCAACGAATAGGAGGAAGCGTTCGGATTGAGAACGTACGCCGCGAGACGGAAATCAAACGCCGTATTTCTGATTTCAATATCATTCTGCAGCGCCATGCGGAAAATCTTTTTGGAATCCGCAAAATACTTATTTATTTTCGGCGCCTCCAGAAGCGCTCTGAAATCTGAAATCGATTTATTTTGTAAATAATACAAATTTCCGTCTGCGCAGATATAAGCGTTCCCATTGGCATCCAGATCGAAAAATACGTTTCTTGTATCCTGATCTACCCCGTCCCATTGCGTACGGACCGTAAAAGTATACGTGGATTCGTTGTTCGCAGACTGCACGGCGGATCTCGTTTCAAGTTTCAGGCGCTGGATCAGCTTAAACATTTCGTGACGTGCCAGTTCCCGCTTCAGCGCCTCCGCGTCTACAGGTGTACGCAGATATCTGCCGATATCACATACGATCGGCGCCTCAAGACAGATCGTACCGAGTTCGCGGCTCAAAAAGGCGCTCTCTTTGCCTGCTTCCAGCTTGGCGCGGACGCCGTTTGTTACGTCAAGCGCATCCAGATCTTCGAATATCGTATCGATATTATGATACTTTTTGATCAGCTCCGTTGCGGTTTTCGGCCCAACGCCTGGCACGCCGGGAATATTATCTGAACTGTCGCCCTGCAGGGCTTTGAGCTCGATCATTTCCGAAGGCGTAAGACCGTATTCCTCCATTAGTTTTGCTCTGTCGTAACGGGTCGTACTCGTCTGCCCCATTTTTGTGGTGGTGAGCAGCACGTTTACGTTATCGCGGATGAGCTGCAGCGAATCCCGGTCTCCGGTGGCAATGAAACACGTATCTTCCGAAGGCGTATGGGCGGAAAGCGTGCCGAGAATATCATCCGCTTCATACCCCTCGCATTCAACGATATGGCAGCCGTACGCGCGCAGCAGCTGTTTGATCGGTTCCATCTGCTCGTGCAGTTCCGGCGGCATCGGTTTTCGCCCGGCTTTATAACCTTCGTACATTTTGTGGCGGAACGTGGGCACTTTCAGATCGAACGCCACTGCGACCGCATCCGGTTTGGTCTGGTCTTCCAAACTCAGAAGCATATTCATAAAGCCGAAAATGGCATTTGTAAAATGACCGTCCTTTGCCGTGAGCAGCCGGATGCCGTAGAACGCACGGTTGATCAGGCTGTTGCCGTCTATGATCAGGAAATGCATCGTTTTTCCTCCGCAATCAATTTTTATCTAATTTATTTTACCACAGTTTTTATAAGAATGCTACTTTATTTTTAAGTATTTTTATGATAAAATCTGTATCGGAATTGGCGGTGATTCTATTGGATATAAAACAACTGTTTCAAAACGGCGTCTGTGCGCTGGCCCCTATGGCCGGCGTTACCGACGGTGTGTTCCGGGCCATCTGCCGCAGCTTCGGCGCTGCGTTTACCGTCAGCGAAATGGTGAGCGCCAAAGCGCTGACGCTCGGAGACCGGAAATCCAAAGAACTGATGGATATCACACCGGATGAACGCCCCGCCGGGATCCAGATCTTCGGATATGATCCCGCCGTAATGGCGGAAAGCCTACGTTATGTTTTGCCATTTCAGCCCGATTTTATCGATATTAACATGGGCTGTCCCGCGCCGAAGATCGTAAAAAGCAACAGCGGCAGCGCGCTGCTGAAAACACCGGAGCTTGCCGGTAAGATCGTACGCGCAGTCAAAGACGCCGCCGGGGAAATCCCCGTCACGGTAAAAATGCGCACCGGCTGGGACGAAAGCAGCAAAAACCACGTTGAATTCGCAAAGATCCTTGAGACGAACGGCGCCGACGCCATTACCGTACACGGCAGAACCAGAGAACGGATGTATATGCCGCCCGCGGATCTTAACGCGATCAAAGAAGTGAAACAGGCCGTATCCGTTCCCGTGATCGGCAACGGCGATATCTTTACGCCGGAGGATGCGAAACGCATGTATGAGTACACAGGCGTTGATTTTATCATGGTGGGCCGAGGCGCGCTTGGCAGACCGTGGATCTTTCTGCAGATCAACGAGTATCTGCAGACGGGTTCTTACAGTCCTGCCCCGGACAATGAAGAAAGAATGCGCCTGATGCTGACGCACGCCAGGCTGATCTGTGAAGCGCGCGGGGAAAAGAACGGCATGCTGGACATGCGCAAGCACGCCCTTTGGTATACGAAAGGCATCCGCGGTTCCAATCACCTTCGCAGCCGTTTCAGCACAGTGAAGTCTTACGAGGAGCTCTGCAAGCTTGCCGAAATCATAAAAAATATAAAATGATATCCCTGTAACCTTTTTCCTTTTTTTGCGTCTGAATGAATGAAGACGTCTTACGATGCTGCGGGGGATGATGATGGAAGACAATGATATTATTCAGCTGTATTGGAACCGGAATGAAAAAGCGATCACTGAAACGCAGAATAAGTATTCCCGTTTTCTGTTTCACATCGCGGGTGCGATCCTCTCCGACCGGCAGGATATTGAGGAAGCGGAAAACGATACGTATCTGCGCGTATGGAACGCCGTGCCGACGGACCGCCCTGCCCACTTCCCTGCCTATCTCGCCAAAATCATGCGGCGGATCTGCATCGATAAGTACCGCAGGCAAACAGCCGGGAAACGCGGCAAAAGCGAATACGCCGTTTCTTTGGACGAGCTGGAGGAATGCATCCCGGGAAGCGGCGATCCCGCCGACGAAGCACAGTTGCATGTATTATCGCGTGCTATCGACCGGTTTCTGGATTCGTTGCCGCAAAGAGAACGTTATATCTTCGTTCGCAGGTATTTTTACGCCGAAAGCATAAATGAAATCGCCGAACACACAAAACTGACGCAAAATAACATTAAAGTGATTTTAACCAGATCAAGAAAACACCTGAGATCTTTTTTGGAACAGGAGGGTTACGAATGAACAAAGAACAGCTTTCCGATGCCATCGGAAATATCAGCGATGAACATATTGAAGAAAAAGACGAAAAAAAGAATGCAGGGAAAGACCGTATTTTTAAAACCGTTTTGGCCGTTGCGGCTGTGCTTGCGCTTGCCGTTACCGCAGTGCTCGTGATCCCGAAACTGATGCCAAGTCAGCCCACACCGGAAACGACTTCGAAGGACAACGTTACGTCTCAGCCGCCGGAAACGACCTTATTGCAGGAAGTGGACCCCGTTAGTGAGCCTTCCTCGCAAACGCCGTCCGCCGATGAGCTTGGGTATGCCGTTGCCGAAGCGGTTTATCCGGAAGAATGGGACGATTTTTATAAATGGTCCGGCGTTAAAGAAGAAAAGATGCAATATAACCGGAAGGACGGAAAAACGGATTCGCTGCAATATACCCGTGCGATTTTGAGATCTTTTTTGTCCGGAACGGAAGAAAACACCGCGTTCTCTCCGCTGAGCCTGTATTTTTCGCTTGCCTCCCTTGCCCAGATGTCCGAAGGTGAAACGCGTGCGCAGATCCTCGGGCTTCTTGGCACGCCGGATATCGAATCCTTAAGGAAAACGGCACGTGCCATGTGGCTGAACGTTTACGTCAACGGATGGCCCTACGGTAAAGCAAACTCCGGCGAAAAAGAATCAGTCATCCCTTCCAATTCCTTCTGGCTGAACTCCAACGCCGCCGTGACCGGGGACGCCTCCGTTGCGGAGATCCTGAAAAACGATTATTTTACGTCTTTTTATAAAGGAGATCCGCAGGACGAGGGCTTCCAGAACGCCTACCGTGCGTGGATGAACGACCGCACCGGCGGTCTGCTTAAGGACGCTGTTGAAAATATGAGCTTTTCTGCGACGGATATTTTTACGATGATCAATACGCTGTATCTGAAGGTAACGTGGAGGGCGCCTTTTCATGAAGAGGAAAACACCGTTGCGCCTTTTTACGGTGTGCACGGCGATACCGAGGCCACCTATATGCATAATACCAGTTACAACGGATATTATAAAGGCTCCTGTTTTACCTTCGGTTATCTTCCCACAAATGCGTCCGCAGGCGTCGCGTTCATCCTGCCGGATCCCGGCACGACGCTGGAAGAGCTTATCCAAAGCGAAGCGTATATGGAGTATTTTGAAAACCGTTGGGATGAAAGCAATAGTGAGCCGCCGGAAGGATATGACATGTACGAAATCACCTTCTCGGTCCCGAAATTCAGTATAACGTCCTCATACGATCTGAAACCGTATCTTACCTCACTGGGTATTTCAGACGCCTTTGACGCAGACAAAGCCGATATCACCTTCGTTAAGTCAAATGACGGCGGAAATATTTTTATCACAAAAGCGAACCAGGACGTTACGGTAGACGTCAACGAAAAAGGCATTTCCGCCGCTGCGATCACCTGGATGGGCGGCGGCTTTGGGGACCCGGTATTCTACAAAGTGGATATCGATCTGAACCGACCGTTTCTGATGATCGTTCTTTCCGAATGTAATACGCCGCTGTTTGCCGCCGCGGTGAACAACATTGAATAAAGGTAATAATAAAAAGCGGGAGCTCTCATGGTTCAGAGAGCTCCTGTTGTTTTTATGCTTTTTCTGCAAGATCGTAAATCAGCCGCTCGGTTTTTTCCCAGCCGATGCAGGGATCTGTGATCGACTGCCCGTACACGCCGCCGCCGATCTTCTGCGCGCCGTCCTCAAGATAACTTTCGATCATAAAGCCCTTTACAAGTCTGCCGATCTCGGCGTTATAACGGCGGCTGTTCATTACCTCCAGCGCGATGCGGTGCTGCTCAAACGGCCGCTTACCGGAATTCGCGTGGTTCGTATCCACAATACAGGCCGGATTCATCAGTCCTGCGGCAGCGTATACCTCGTTCAGATGGACGAGGTCCTCGTAATGGTAGTTCGGTATGCTCTGTCCGTGTTTATTTACGTAACCGCGCAAAATGGCGTGCGCCAGCGGATTGCCCTGCGTGTGCACTTCCCAGCCGCGGTAAATAAACGTATGCTTATGCTGTGCTGCGGTGATGGCATTCATCATAACGGAGATATCGCCGCCCGTGGGATTTTTCATACCGACGGGTTCCTCAATGCCGCTGGCCGTCAGGCGGTGCTGCTGATCCTCCACGCTTCTGGCGCCTACGGCAACGTAAGCAAGGATGTCGTCCAGATATCTGTGGTTTTCTGGATACAGCATTTCGTCCGCGCAGGAAAAACCAGTTTCAGCAAGCGCTTTGATATGCAGCTCGCGGATGGCTACGATGCCCTTGAACATATCCGGTTTCGCGTCCGGATCCGGCTGGTGCAGCATGCCCTTGTAGCCGTCGCCCGTGGTGCGCGGTTTATTGGTATAAATACGGGGAATGATAAATATTTTATCTTTCACCCGTTCCTGCACTTCACGCAGGCGGGAGATATATTCAATAACGCTGTCGTCCCTGTCCGCGGAGCAGGGGCCGATGATCAAAACAAGACGCTCGTCTTTGCCGGTAAAGATCGCTTCGATCTCTTTTGCTCTTCCGGCAACGGTCTGCTTCATCGCATCCGTCAGCGGATACATTTCCTTTACTTCTTTTGGTATCGTAAGCTTGCGCTCAAAGATCATATTCATCATAAGCCATATTCTCCGTTTCTCTTATTTATCAAACAGCGCCCTGCGCGCGGTGGAAAGCCTCATCTTTTCTTTTAAGGCTTCCACGTCTTCCTTTTGCAGAATTTCATATATTTCGTTCAGCTCGTCTGTAAATACTCTGATTTCGGAAAGCAGCACGTCCTTATTCAGCAGGAACAGCTCGCTCCACATGTTTTCGTTGATGCGGGCGATGCGGGTCAGATCGCGGAAGGAATCTCCGGTGTAATCTACAAGATGCTCGCTTTTGGAACAGGTCATCAGGCACATGGCAATGATATGCGTCAGCTGCGAAACGAAACCGATCATCTCATCGTGCGCTTTCGGCGGCAGGGCGGAAATGCGTGCGAATTCCAATGTTTCACCGATGCCCTTACAAAGCTCGATCGCGTTGAACGTATTTGCGTCCGTAGGAACGACGATATAATTCGCTTCTCTGAAAATGCCGTCGTCGCTGTTTTTTACGCCGTATACTTCCCTGCCCGCCATGGGATGCGCCGCGATAAACTCCACGCCTTTCGGAAGCAGGCTCTGAATCTCGTAAACGACGCAGGATTTTACGCCGGTCACGTCCGAAATAACCGTGCCCGTGCGAAACAAGCAGCCGTACTCCTTTATCCAATCCACGAACACATGCGGATATAAAGCGAAGATACAGAGATCCGCTTCGCCGATCATTTCCGCGTCGGGTTCGCATGCTCCACTTTCGATCAGGCCGTTTTCAAGCGCGTAACGTATGGATTCCGGGTTTGTATCGATCGCGCGCACACGGTACCCTCTTTTTGAAAAACCCATTGCGTAGCTGCCGCCGATGAGCCCCAGCCCTACGATCAGAATTTTTATATCCTTATCCAGCTTCATAGGTTATTTTCACCTTCAGTTTCTCAAGATCCTCAAAAAATATGGGATAACTTTTATTCACAGCCTCGGCGCCTTCGATCACGCCGCCGAACTTCACGCACATCACGGCGAGGCTCATTACGATCCGGTGGTCGTTATGCCCGTATAATACAGCGTCCGGCGCGTGCGGCTTGGATGACGGTATCAGAACACGGTCCTCTTCAATCACCGTTTTTACGCCGAATTTAATCAGTTCCTTCGCCATTGCTTCCGCCCGGTCGCTTTCTTTGAGCTTCAGTCGTTTTGTCCCCGTAAAACTGCCGCCGTGATGCATGGCCGCAAACGCAAACAGAACGGGCGCCAGATCAGGGCAATCCGAAACGTCAAGCGTCACATACCCCGTTTTAAGCAGATCAAAATAAGAAATGCAGATTTTATCTCCCTGCAAAGAATCCGCCTGAACGCCGGAAACGTTTACCGGATAACCGCATTTATTCAGAGCATAAAGAAAAGCGGCGTTGGACCAATCTCCTTCGTTTTCAACGTTTACCGGAACATATCTCTGATTTCCTTTTAAGAATAACGTATTTTGATCGGTCCATTGAATACCTACCCCGAATTGCGCCTGCGCAGCCATGGTAAGTTCGATATAAGGTCTGCTTTCGATCTTGCCGGTCAGCGTTATGGAGCTGTCTTCTTTCAGAAGCGGCAAAACAAACAGCAAACCGGAAACAAACTGGCTGCTGATATCACCCGGTACGAAAAAGCGATCCGGATGCAGTTTTCCGCCGACGCGGATCTCTCGCTCTGTTTTCACAAACGGGATCCCTTGCCGTACGCAGATATCTTCGTAAATGCTCATCGGGCGCGAAAGCAGCGACAAACTGCCTGTTAAAACCGTTTCTTCCTCCGTAAGCATGCAAAGCGGCAGCAGAAAACGCACGGTGCTTCCGCATTCGCGGCAGTTCAGGGGCGATAAAAAACGCAGCCTGTCAATATCGGCGCCGGTCACGGTCAGCATACCGTCTTTATATTCCGTATACGCGCCGAAAGCGTTTACGCAGTCGATCGTCGCCTGAACGTCCTGCGAGAGCGCTATATTTCTGATCTCGCTTTTCCCGTTCGCAAGCGCTGCGCAAAGGATCAACCTGTGCGCGATGCTTTTGGAGGGCGGCGCCGTGATCTGCCCCTGCGGGATGGAAGGTAAAATATCAACTCTCATTTTTCAATATATTGCTTTAAGAAATCTATCGCTTCCAGATACCCGTTCAGCCCATGGCCTTTGATGGTCCTGACGCAGGCCGGGCGGATATAACTGATTCTGCGGAAGGGCTCTCTTTCATCCGGATCGGAGATATGCACTTCCACAGCGGGGATCGAAACCGCTTTCAGCGCGTCAAGCAAAGCGATGCTTGTGTGCGTATAGGCGCCGGGGTTGATCACGATGCCGTCCGCGTTGCCGTAACCCGCCTGAATTTTATCCACAAGATCTCCCTCATGATTGGATTGGTAACATTCCGCCTGTACGCCGATCCCGTTTGCGTGACGCATAATTTTATCGCAAAGAGCGGAATAGGTCTCGCTGCCGTAGATCTCCGGCTCGCGAAGGCCGAGCATATTCAGATTCGGCCCGTTTATGATAAGTATTTTCATTGCAAATGCCTTCTCTCTGTTTCCGCCGCGACCGCTTCGGGCGGATCGTTATCGGGGATGATTTCATCTGCCGTATCGCGGTAAATACCGTAGCGTTCTTTATATCTCTGCAATATAGCCGCCTCGGACGAAGCCAAAGGTCTGTCTACCGTAGGCACCAGCAAAGAAGGCGCGCGGTCCAGAAAATACAGTTTCCCGTTCATTTTCAAGGCTTCTACGTTTTCCGGTCTTAATACCGCTCCGCCGCCGGTGGCGATCACACATCCGGAGCGCGGTGCGATCTCTTTTATGACGTCCGTTTCCAGATTACGGAAATATGCTTCACCCTGTTTTGCGAAGATTTCCGAAATTGCGCAGCCTGCTTTTTGCACAAGCAGCGCGTCCGTATCGATCAATTCACGGTCCAGCTTTTTTGCAAGGATATGTCCGATGGTCGTTTTGCCGCTGCCAGGCATACCTGTAAGAACAATATTCTGTTTTGAAGAAAATACCTTTCCGAAAACACGGTCTGCAGTACCTTCGTCTGCGGCGGTATCCATAAAGATCTCGTAAGCTCGTACCGCCTGCGCAACGAGCATATACAGTCCCGTTTGCGCTTTGATTCCTTTCCGCCTTGATACAGAAACCAGTTGTGTAACAAGCGGATTGTAAACGGCGTCCAGAACCGATTCCGGACACGGGAAAGCATTGACGTCAATCGGCGTTTCGTAAATATGCGGAAACATCCCTGCAGGAGTCGTATTTATGATCACGCGTGCGTCGGCGTGCAGCGTTACGGCGTCTTCATAGGATACCGATTGCGAATCGGGGCGTCTGCTTACTTTTACGATCTCAGAAGCACCGAGGCGTTTTGCTGTGTAATACGCCGTTTTCGACGTACCGCCCGTGCCCAGGATCAGTACTTTTTTACCCTTCAGGAGGATATTCTCTTTGCGGATCAGGGCCTCCATACCGTATTGATCCGTATTAAAGCCGTAAAGCTTTCCGTTTTTATTAACGATCGTATTCACCGCGCCGATGGCCGATGCGGCTGCATCGACCTGATCCAGATACGGCAGCACCGCCTGTTTATACGGGATCGTTACATTGATGGCGCGAAACGCCTTTGCCTCCATAAAAGGACCGAGTTCTTCCGGCTTTAGTTCACGCAGCGCGTAATCGTAATTACCGAGCAGCTCGTGGATCTCTTTTGAAAAGCTATGCGGCAGATGCTCGCCGATACAGCCGTATTCCATTACGCTTCTCCCTTCAGCCAGTCCGTGCCGAATCTGAGGGCAAGCTGGTCGCACAGAACGAGCGCTGTCACGGCGTCCGCAACGGCTCTTGCTCTGTGTACAACGGCAGGATCGTGCCGACCGGTGATTTCGATCTCGGCATTCTTACCGCTGTTCAAATCCACGGTTTTTTGCGGCATGGCAATGGACGGCGTAGGTTTTACCGCGCAGCGGAACAGCAACGGCATTCCGTTTGATATCCCGCCGTTAATGCCGCCGTTATGATTCGTTACCGTTATGATCTCATTATTTTTGTATTCGATTGGGTCGTTTGCTTTGCTGCCATTCATATCCGCAAAGCCGAAGCCCGCGCCGAATTCCACGCCTTTTACGGCCGGAATGCTGAACAGTGCATGCGAAAGAACGCCCTCCAACGTATCGAACCACGGCTCGCCGACGCCGGCAGGAAAACCGATTACAGCCGTTTCAAGAATACCTCCCACGCTGTCTTTTTGCTCCGCGGCGGCTTTTACGGCGTTTATCATCTGCTCTTCCGCCCTGGCGGAGAGCACGGCAAAGCTTTTTTCGTTCAAGATACGGATCTCGGCTCTGAGATCGGAAAAATCCGCATCTTCTGTTCTGGCGCATTTTTTGATATGCGTACCTATTTCGATCCCCTTTTGCTCCAATGCGGACTGTGCGATCGCCCCCGCCGCAACGAGGGCTGCCGTGATCCTTCCGCTGAAATGCCCGCCGCCGCGATGATCGTGAAAACCGTGGTATTTATACTGCGCGGCCAGGTCTGCATGCCCCGGGCGGGCAAGGGACTGCATCTGTTCGTAATCGCCGGATCTCGTATCGGCATTCGGAATCAGAATACAGAGCGGCGTGCCGGTCGTTTTACCGTTCAATACACCGCTGACGATCCGGAACGGATCTGCTTCTCTGCGCGCGGTAGATATGTCGCCCTGCGGCCGGCGCAGCGAGAGCCTATGGGCGATATAATCTTCTTTTACCGTTATACCGGGAGCAAGGCCGTCCAGCACGGCGCCGATCATCTCGCCGTGGCTTTCTCCGAACAACGTAACACTCACGCTGGTTCCGAACGTATTTTTCATAAACTCACCTCTTCTGTATCAAACGCAGCAGCGCGGGGAATGCTTCGCGCGGCAATACCCGGCAAACGTATTCTCCTGGGCTGATAACAACGGTTGCGCTGATCCCGTCTTTTTCCGCTTTTTTATCGTGCAGCAAAGCGTTCATCGCGGCTTCAGTATCAAATTCCAATTCCGTCGGCAAGCCGATTTTATGCAATACGTTAATTAAACGCGAACGCATGGCTTCGGAACACATGGGTATCATGCCGAGCGCAACGCACTCACCGTGATATAAGCCGTTCAGTTCTTCTTCGCTTTCGATCGCATGCCCTATGGTGTGTCCGAAATTCAGGATGCGGCGCAAACCGTTTTCTTTTTCATCCTGTTCAACGACGTCACGTTTGATCTGCAGCGAACGAACGATGATCGTATCCAGATTATCAAGGATATCTTCATTTTCGAAAATACCGAACAGCACTTTATCAGAAGTTAGGGACATTTTCAGTGCTTCAGCCAGCCCGTTATTGATCTGCCGCCGCGGCAGCGTAGTGAGCACGTCCGGATCGATCAGCACTTTTTTCGGTTGATAAAATGCGCCCGCGATATTTTTTACGCCGTTTAGGTTTACGGCTGTTTTGCCGCCGATGGAGGAATCCACCTGCGAAAGCAGCGTTGTGGGAACGTTGTAAAAATCGATACCGCGCATATAGCTTGCCGCCGTAAAACCGGCCAGATCGCCCACCACGCCGCCGCCGACTGCAATGACGCAGTCCTTTCTCGTAAATCCCAGCTCCAGCATTTTTGCAAGGAGAGCGCTGTACTGCTCTATGCTTTTGCTCTGTTCCCCGCTTGGTACGGTAAAAATATATCCTTCCGCGCACCGGCTGCACACCGTTTCGGCGTATACCTCCGGTACGCCGTCATCCGTTACAATGAATGCTTTTCTGTTCAGATCGAGCAGTTCTCCGGCTTTTTTCAGAACGCCGTGTTCAAATACGATATCGTAGCTTCTTTCTTTCAGCGATACGTGAATGATCATTTTCTGCACCTCAATTATAAGAAACGGCAAGCGCTGCTTACGGCATATTCCGCATCAGTTCGTTCTGGTAATCTTTGGAGATCTCCATCACGTTTATTATATAACGGCGGTAATATGGGCGAAGGGGTTCTTCCGGAACATAAGCGGCGTTTTTTTCGATGACGTCGGCTTCCCTTTTTGCATCGTAAACGGCAATGCCGTTTTTCGCTTTATACCTTGCGATCAGGGAAACGGCTTCCATGCGTTTTTCAAACAGCAGCGCCATTTCACGGTCGATCGCATCGATCGTTTTTCTGATCTCTTCTATTTTTTCCATATATCCTCCTATGATAAGAAAAACCACCGCATTACGGGAAAGAACGCGGTGGAAACAAACACTATTCGGAACCGGAAGGCCTTTATAATGTAACATCCATCGCGTATTGATTGTAATAATAATAGTAATTACGCATGTTGAACCTTACCGGTGCTTCCTTTCCTGATTTGCTACAATTTTATAATACATATTCCGTTTTGTCAACACAAAATCGATGAAAAGAAAGAAATCGATCTATTTACTTCCGTTTAATATCGCGTTTTAACTTGAAAACGGTTTTTCGATTTGATAAAATAAAAATAAAGGGGGCGTAAGTATGAGCAATATTATCGTTGCGGGCGCCGGGCACGGCGGGCTTGTGGCTGCCGCAAGGCTTGCAAAGGGCGGCCATGCCGTTACCGTGTTTGAACAAAAACGAAAAAACGATCTCGGCTATGACTGGCAGGATCGGTTTACGTTTTCTCTTCTGGCGCGGGAACTCGGGATCACGGAAGATGCGCTTCCGCCGGAGATCTGGGAATATCGCGGTGACTGCGCATTCGTAAGCCCCGCAAAACGCAAAAACGTGGTAATCAGATATGACGATACGAACCGGCAGAAGATCATGTGGCGAAAACCGCTGATCAACCTGCTGATCGGGCAGGCCGAAGCCTGCGGCGTCCGTTTTGTTTTCGGAGAAACCGTACTCGGGCCTGAGATCGTCGGCAAGCGTGTCACGGGTATACGAACACAGCACGGCTTTTTTTCCGCCGACCTTGTGATCGACGCCTGCGGCGTATTCTCCCCCATTCGCTCTAAGCTGCCGAAGTATTTCCAGATCGAAAACCGGCCGAAGAACGGCGACGTTTTTTACGCCTACCGCGCATATTATAAAAAAACGATCGATATTGCGCCCGAAGTCCCGTTTGAGGTTTATCTGCGGCACAACGGTGAAAAAGGCCTTTCGTGGTTTTACACATCGGAAAACTACGTGGATATCCTGATCGGCCGTACGGAGCCCTTCACCGACGAACAGCTGGAAGAAACGGTTTCCGTATTCCGTACAGAGCATCCCTGGTTTGAAAACGAGATCACGCACGGCGGTATCCGCGGCGTGATCCCGGTCAGGCGGCCGCTCACGCTGATGGTTGCCGACGGCTATGCCGCCGTGGGTGACAGCGCGTTTATGACGACGCCGATGAACGGTATGGGCATCGATCTTTCCATTGAAGCCGGCGCGCTGCTGGCCGATACGGTGCTGCATGCTGATACGGAGGATTATACGGCCAAAGTGCTTTGGGAATACAACCGCGATTTCCATATGCTTTACGGCGGCGATACCGCGAAAAACGAAGGGCTGAAAAACGCGCTTCTTGCTCTGCCTGCGCATGGCGTGGATTTTCTTTTCGAGAAAGAAGTGATCCAATCCGCAGATCTCTCCGGCGCCGGAAAAAATATGAATCTGCCCTCCCTGCTCGGAAAGTTTTCGAGAGGAATGCACAAACCGCCGTTTTTCGTTACGGTAATAAACGGCCTTGTCAAGGGCGGAAAAGCTGCTTCGCTTTATCACTCTCCGCCTTCGGTTTACGACCTGCAGGCGATCCTGAGATGGGATAAAGAGATCCGGGAATGTGATTTTCAAAATTAAAAATAAACGGCGCGCTCACTTTGCTTTCAGTGAGCGCGCTTAGTTATTTATAATAAAGCGTTTTTCCAGATCTCCGTCAGCTTTTCCAAAGAGACGGATGCATTCGCCGGAGAGGTAGAAGGCAAACAGACGGCTTCGATCCCGAAAACGGGGTAAATATACTTTTTATAGTATTTTTCCGCCGTTTTGCCGTTTACGAAGATCCGTTCAATTTTTGCGGTATTCAATATAATACCTATATCGTTCGGCGCGGCATTTTTTATTTTGGCGTCCGCGCTGCCTTCAATATCGCAGCTGCCGATCACGTCCCACAGGGCAATGCCGTTTCGCAGAAGGAACGCGCGTTTTTCTTCCACGGTGACCGGCGAGTCCGCATCGAATACCGAAGCGAGCACCTTCCAGAATCTGTTTTGCGGATGGCCGTAGAAAAAAGCCGCTTCTCTTGATTTTACGGAAGGGAAACTTCCGAGGATCAATATGCGGCTGTTTTCATCGTATACCGGAGGAATATTATGTACCGTCATCAGTTGATCTGCAGAGAGGAAAGCTCGAAGAATTCGCGATACTTTTGAAACACAATACGTATCTTACGGCATTTTATGGGGTTGATGGGGCATATGCGCTTATACCCTACCGTTGAACCTTTAAAGAGCGTTTTCCATTTGTTTTTCTCATTCAGATACAGGACCTCAAATTCCTCTATATGCTGACCGTTGGCGATGTTTTCACAAAGCACGATTTTATCGAAAGGCTCGTCATCCGCAAACGTGATCTGCAGTTCCGGCGTTTTATCTGTTTCAAGCGGACGCCAGAAGGACGTCATGGATCCGTTTTTCAGGTTTTCGGCGGAGCTGCCTTCATTTGCGGAAGAAGAAATGATCTCGGCGCGGCTGTCTGCGATGTTGCCGGAAAACATCAGGTTGATGTCTTTGCCGAACGCGTTTAGAATCTGTGTATCCACTTCGTCCATCAATCCGCGTTTATCGGGGGAAAGACCGATCATAAGACAGGAATTGTTGCCTACGGAATTATAGTAGAGCGTAAGCAGTTTATCCTTCGTTTTTACGGAATACTTATCTTCGGCGTCAAAAAACCAATGCTTCCGGAGCGGCAGACTGACCTCACACGGGTACCAGATAAATTTTTCCTGCCCTTTGATTGCTTTGCGGCTTCCCAGATCCAGCGACATCATATCGCCTGCTTTTTTCGGCGCAGGCTCGGAGGTGCCGTTTTCATAAATACCGTAATATGCGGGCAGCGGACTCCATTCTTCCTGGCGCGTTACACCGTTTTCGTTGCCGCTCCAGCGCACGTCCGGCCCCATAAAAGAGATCACGGCTTTCGGCGCGAGCGTTCTGATCAGTTGATAATAACGGCCCCAATCGTATTTCTGCCTGCGCGTTTCATTGCTGCCGCAGATCCCGTCCAGCCAGACGCAGAATACGTCGCCGTAACCGGTAAGCAGCTCCGTGAGCAGATTGCAGAAATAATCGTCGTAGGCCTTTCCCGTACCGTAGGATTTTTCATGCATATCCCATGGCGCGATATAAACGCCGAATTTCAGGCCGTATTTTCTGCAGGAATCAGCAACCATGCGTACGAGATCCCCGCTGCCGTCCATCCAGTTGGAGCTTTTCACGGAATAATCCGTAAACGCCGTAGGCCATAAACAAAAACCGTCGTAATGCTTACACGTAAACACAAGCCCGCGCATGCCGGCGTTTTTCGCAAGCTCGCACCAGCTGTCCACGTCAATATTTTCCGGCCAAAAAACAGAAGGCGATGTGTAACCACCGCCGTATTTTCCGGATGTAAACACGGGCAGGCCATAGCTTACGAGTCCGTAAAATTCTGTTTTCTGCCATTCGATCTGCCGGGCGGAAGGCCTGGCGGCATTCGCGAACAGATAAGACCGATCCATATCAGTCGTGATTGGTCGCCACGATATCGGCGCCGGTACCGAGAATATCCGGTATGATCACCTGACCGAGCCGGACGGGCGCGTCCACGCATACGGAATTGATCACCTTCATGCACTCAAACATCATGCTCTTCGGGATCGGTTTATTGGATTTGACCGGAACCACGGGATAAATACCGCCGTTTACCTTAACGGAAGTGGCAAGCGAACGGGTGGGATTTACGATCTCCGTACGGGCGTATGCGTCGCCGCGCTTGCAGGTGTTGCCGGTAACGGAAATCACGCCGCTTTCATCGTATTCCACAGTGATCGCGCACCCCAGCGGGCATGCAACACAGGTAAGATCTCTTTTCATTTCTTATTCCTCCACACGAACAATAATACTGCTGTCCGCATTCATGGATGCGAGCACGTCGGCAGGGATCACAACGCTTTCCATTTCGCCGGGCGCAAGCTTTACTTTCTTTTTGGATGAAATCACCTTTCCGTCGCATTCCAATACGACTCTGGCATTTCTGTAGATTTTGCCGACGCGGAAATAAAGCTTCACTTCGTTCGGATTTTTCACGTTGACACGCTGCGGGACAAGATACCTGACGCCGTTTCCGGTTACGGTATTTACGTAAACGGTATCCTTCGGCGCGGTACCGAGAATATATTCCGCCGCGCCCTGGCCTGCCAGCTGCGATTCCAACGTAACGTAATCCACAAGATCGTGCACGTGCAGCACGTTGCCGCAGGCGAACACGCCTTTATGATCCGTTTGGCGCATCTCATCCACAACGGCGCCGTTGGTTACGCGGTCGATCGCGATACCGACATTTTTCGTAAGTTCATTCTCAGGGATCAGGCCCACGGAAAGCATGAGTGTATCGCATTCAATATATTCTTCGGTCCCCTTGATCGGCTGCAAGCGTTCATCTACCTTTGCAATGGTTACGCCTTCCAGACGTTCCGCGCCGTGGGTTTCTATCACGGTGGTGGAAAGACGAAGCGGTATGCCGAAGTCATCAAGGCACTGCACGATGTTACGCGTCAGTCCGCCGGAATAGGGCATGATCTCGCAAACGACCTTCACTTCGGCGCCTTCCAGCGTCATTCTGCGAGCCATGATGAGTCCGATATCGCCGGAGCCGAGGATCACAACCTTTTTGCCGGGCATGTAACCGTCAAGGTTCACGTATTTCTGCGCCGTACCGGCTGTCATGATACCGGAAGCGCGCGTACCGGCCATTTCCAACGCGCCGCGGGGACGCTCACGGCAGCCCATGGCGAGCACGATGGCCCTGGCCTGAATTTTAAGAAGCCCGTCTTTGTTGTTGACGGCGGTAACCATGTTATTTTCGCTGATATCCAGCACCATGGTATCGCATTTAACGTCGATATCCGTTTTATTTACTTCATTGATAAACCTGTCGGCATATTCGGGGCCGGAAAGCTCTTCGCCGAAATAATGCAGGCCGAATCCCGTATGGATACATTGCTCCAGAATACCGCCCAGCGTCTGGGCACGTTCAAGAATGATTATTTTTTCAACGCCGCACTCTTTTGCTTTCAGTGCAGCCGCCATACCGGCAGGACCGCCGCCGACAACGACGAGATCGTAATTAATCATGATTTTTTCCTCCGCTTATTTCGTCTTGTCAAACAGGATCTTCGATCCTTTGCCGTATTTTGTGATCTCGTTTACTTCCACGCCGAGCTCGCGTGCGAGGATCTCAACCACTTTCGAACCGCAGAAGCCGCCCTGGCATCTGCCCATACCGGCGCGGGTACGGCGTTTTACGCCGTCCACGTCTCTGGCGCCCGCGGGAGCGCGGATCGCGTCAATGATCTCGCCCTCCGTGATCGTTTCACAACGGCATATAATACGTCCGTAAGCGGGATTCTTGGCAATGGCGGCAGCCTTTTCTTCGTCCGTTGCGTGACGGAAACGGAACACGTCTTTTCTTTCGCCTACAAAGCCTTCGTTTACGGCGATATCATCGTAAGCTACGGTGATCAGATGCGCAAGATATTTTGCGATTGCAGGCGCGGAAGAAAGCCCGGGAGATTCAATACCGGCGGCATTGATGAAGTTCGGATTCACCTTGCTGGGCCCGATAATAAAGTCCTGAGATTCGTCGTGCGCGCGCAGACCGCAGAAGGAGGTGATGGCGTTTCTTGTGGAAACGAGCTTGCAGCTCTTGACCGCCAGCGTTTTTACGCTGTTCAGACCCGCAAGCGTGGTAGCGGTATCATCCTTGTCTTCCACATCCGTCGCCGTGGGGCCGATCAGAAGATTGCCGTCCACCGTGGGCGTAACGAGCACGCCTTTGCCGAGCTCCGTAGGACACTGGAACACCGTATGAGATACCAGATTGCCGACGGTTTTGTCGAGAATGAAATATTCACCGGCGCGGGCTGTAATGGAAACGCTGTCGTCGCCGATCATACGGGCAACTTCGTCGGAATGCGTACCGGCCGCGTTGATCACGTATTTCGTTACGATATCGCCCTGCGTGGTTTTCAGCGTAAACGCATCGTCCGCCGTATCAATTGCAGTGACCTTACAGTTACGAATAAACTCCACGCCGTTGGAAACCGCGTTTTCAGCCGCGGCGATCGTAAGCTCGTAAGGGCATACGATACCGGCCGTTTTGGCAAGCAGCGCGCCGCACGCGCCGTCGGCGATATTGGGCTCAAGCATAAAAAGCGTTTCTCTATCCAGAAGCTCCATACCGGTCACGCCGTTGGTAAGGCCTCTTTCATACAGCTCCTTCAGCGTATCAAGCTCTTTTTCGCTGAACGCCACAACCATAGATCCGTTTTTCTTATACGGAACGTTCAGTTCTTTGCAGTATTCAGGCATCATTTCGCAGCCTTTTACGTTAAACTTCGCTTTTAACGTGCCGGGGATCGCATCGAAACCGGCATGCACGATGCCGCTGTTTGCCTTGGTTGCGCCCATGGCAACGTCATTTTCCGCTTCCAGCAGAACGGTATGCAAACGGTACCTTGCAAGCTCTCTTGCAGTTAAAGCACCGATCACGCCGGCGCCGATAATCGCAACGTCATAAATCATAATGAATATCCATCTCCCTGAGAAAAAGAGTTTTTTCATAAAATTAATTATACATCAGCAAATAAATAAAAATCAATATTTGTTAAACAATTAACACATTCTTTTCGTATATTTTTGGCTGAAAAAAATAATCCGCCGAAAACCGGCGGATATTTTTTGTATACTTATTCCGTGGGTTCTGCTGCGGTGGTATCCTCAACAGCGGGAGCGGTCTCGTCTTCGAACTCATAATTCTCTACGAAATCAAAGATTGCTTCCCAGATCATTTGCTTTGCAAAAGGCTTCATCACTTTCAGAAGCATTTTGATGATCCATCCAAACATAATATAACCTCCTAAATATAATGTTTCTAATTTTTATATATCATAAAACATTATAAAAATCAATAGATAGAGAAAAAATAATTTTATATTTTTACCGAATATCATTATTCCGCGATCGTTTCCGGCGCATCGAATGCGGCGCCGTGCGTATCCACGCGAACGTAGGCCATCACCTGATCCGTGAGCGGCTTATCGTTTGAATCCGTGGAAACGGAAGCGATCTTATATACCACGTCCATACCGTCGATCACTTTACCGAAGGCCGCGTAATCGCCGTCCAGATACGTGGGAGAAGCGGCGCAGATAAAGAACTGCGAACCGGCGGTGTTATACGCCGCCGCGGGATTATACCGGTTCCCCTCCCGCGCCATGGAAACAACACCGTCCGTATGGGAAAGCGTATTGTTATAGCCGTTATTTGCAAATTCCCCTACGATCTTATATCCGGGACCGCCGAACCCCGTTCCCGTCGGGTCTCCCGTCTGGATCATGAATTTTTCGATCACACGGTGGAAAATAATGCCGTCGTAATATCCCTTATTGGCAAGGGATATAAAATTGCGCACGGTATTATCCGCCTGCTCCGGATACATCTCAAACGCGATCGCGCTGCCGTCGTTCATAACGATCACGGCAACGGGATGTTTATTGTCGCTGAATTTCGCGGCTTCTTTTGCGTAAATTTCTTCAAAGCTCATTTCACCGGTCTCCTGATTCTCATTTTTATCTTTCGTTTTGCAGGCGGCAAACGCAAAAATCATAATTGCCGCCGCCAATATCAATGCTGTAATTCTGCATACACGTTTATTCATCCTGCGTACCTTCCGCCGGCAGCGCGGCGCCTTCCATAAGTTTTCTGAAGTCTTCGCCTTCGATTTTTTCGTGGACGATCAGGTACTCCGCCAGAATATCCATTTTATCTCTGTGCTGAACGAGTATGGCTTCGCACTTCTCGTACGCGCCGCAGATGATCGCTCTGACTTCTTCATCGATCTCTTTGGCGATCTCTTCGGAATAATTACGTACGGTGCCGTAATCCTTGCCGAGGAAGACCTCGTCGTGACCGGAGCCGAAAGTGATCGGTCCGAGATGGTCGCTCATGCCGTATTTCGTAACCATATTCCGCGCCAGCTCGGAAGCACGTTCGATATCGTTGGAAGCACCCGTGGTAATATCGTCGAACACAAGCTTTTCGGCAACGCGCCCGCCCAGCAGAACGACGATCTGATCCTCCATGAATTTTTTGGAATAATGCTCTCTGTCCTCGTCCGGAAGATGCATGGTATATCCGGCGGCGCGGCCTCTGGGAATGATGGATACCTGATAAACGGGATCCTGCCCTTCCAGATAGTGGGAAGCGATCGCATGGCCGGCCTCGTGGTAAGCGGTGATCCGCTTTTCCTTTTCCGTAATCCGGTGGGATTTCTTTTCCGTACCGGCAACAACTTTGATCGTGGCCTCTTTGATCTCGTTTTTCGTTATCGCTTTGATACCGCGTCTGGCTGCCAGAAGCGCAGCCTCGTTCAGCAGGTTTTCAAGATCCGCGCCGGTAAAACCTGCGGTGGATCTGGCGATCTCGGCAAGATCCACGTCCGGGGCCAGGGATTTGTTTCTCGCGTGAACCTTCAGGATCTCTTCCCTGCCCTTAACGTCCGGATACCCTACGGTGATCTGACGGTCGAAGCGGCCGGGACGAAGCAGCGCGGGATCGAGAATATCTGGACGGTTGGTAGCCGCAAGCACGATGATGCCTTCGTTTTCCACAAAACCGTCCATCTCAACGAGCATCTGGTTCAGCGTTTGTTCTCTTTCATCGTGGCCGCCGCCCATGCCAGCGCCTCTGTGACGGCCCACGGCGTCGATCTCATCGATAAAAATGATGGAAGGAGCGCATTTTTTCGCCTGTGCAAACAGATCGCGCACACGGGATGCGCCTACACCGACGTACATCTCAAGGAAATCGGAGCCGGATATGGAAAGGAACGGCGCGTTTGCCTCCCCTGCCACCGCTTTCGCGAGCAGAGTTTTACCTGTACCGGGAGGGCCTACCAGCAGTACGCCCTTTGGGATCCTTGCGCCGAGAGCGTTGTATTTGGAGGGATCCTTGAGAAATTCCACGATCTCCGCAAGTTCTTCTTTCTCCTCGTCTGCGCCGGCAACGTCCGCAAACGTCACCTTTTTACCGCCCTCGTTTTTCCTGACGCGCGCCTTGCCGAAGCTCATGGTGCGGTTGGATTCGCTCATGATACTCTGGTTCATACGGCGCGTCATAACGTACATCAGAACGCCGAGTACGCCGATCATGAGCACCGTAGGCACAAGGCTTATAAGCCAGGAATTGGAAGATCCGGATTTATAATTAAACACAACGGGCGTATCCGGGTTCTCCTCGTTATATTTCATTACGTAATCGTGAACGTCCTCGAAAAACAAACTTACGCTCGGCACCGTATACTTTCTGGCGGTTTTTTCACCGCGCAGCGTATAAGTAAGCAGACCGCTGCCGATATTGAGTTCGTAAGTTTCGATCTTGTTTTCTCTGTATAACTGAACGATCTCGTAGTACGTTTTCTCTTTTTCCGCGGAACGGGAGTTTACAAAAAACGAGATCACCATGATCATAATAAGCGGAACGAGGATCAGAGGCAAAAACTGCCCAATTTTGCGGGGCTTTTCCGTGTTCAAATCATTCACTCCTTGTTGTTTTTCATATATACTTCGGGCTTCAGTACGCCCACAAAAGGAAGATTCCTGTATTTTTCATCGTAATCGAGGCCGTAGCCTACAATAAATTTATCCGGCACTTCAAGCCCTTTATAATCCGGATAAATATCTACTTTTCTGCGCTCCGGCTTATCAAACAGCGTGCAGATACGGATGCTGTTCGGATTTCTAGCGTAAAGCAGGTCCATAAGATAATTCAGCGTCATGCCGCTGTCGAGAATATCCTCAACGATCAGCACGTCGTATCCGCGGATATCGCGATCCAGATCTTTCAGAATGCGTACGGTGCCGCTGGATTTCACGCCGCTGCCGTAAGAAGAAACCGCCATAAAATCGATCTCGCACTTGATATCTATCGAGCGCATCAGATCCGACATGAATACGACGGACCCCTTCAGTATGCTGACCATGAGCAGACGCCTGTCCTTATAATCTTCCGTGATCTGCGCGCCGAGCTGTTTTACAACTGCTTTCAGTTTTTCTTCGGAAAACAGCACTTCTTCAATATCATTCATCATTATGTTTCACTCTCCGAACTGATAATCATTATTTTTTTTGTATTTTCATCCGCAAGCCTGGAAGCGTCCGCGCCTGCGCGATAGGCCCATATCAAACCTCGGCTGTCGGAGATCACGGGATAATCATCTCTGACCTGTGCGGGGATCCCCATCTCCGTATACAGTTTTTTTAACGTTTTGGAGCAATTTCGTTTCGGGAGCCGGATTTTGTCTCCCGGCGCTTTGCATCTGATTTCTATTATATCATCTATTTTGCCGTAATCAATGAAGCGGGGGTCCCATTGCATCCCGTCCCATCGGTCGGTGACCGAAAAGCGCAGCGTTACGCCGCCGAATACGGTATCGGTCAACGTGTTTTTGTTGATACGGATCGTTTCCCGCAGTGTTTCAATGGTTTTTTGATCTGAAAAGAAAAGATACGTTCCGTCTGTTTTTATTTTTTTTCCGCCCGGAAGCGTCTGTACGTAGCCTACGTTATATAAATTATCTAAAACCGACTTTAAATGAACGGTCTCGTATTGCGCAACGGAACGTTTATATATAAAAGCGGCAAGTACACGGTACGTAAGCGCCGGATGCAGACCGGCAAGGGACGGAATATACAGCTTCCCATCCTTTTCGGAAACCGCCAGCTGCGCAATTGCCTGCTGATGAAGATAATCATCCTCCAGACGCAGGTTTTCCATGCAGCGGATGGCGTTGGCTTCAAACGCCGGAAAAATATCGGTAAAAGACGGTATCACGTGATGGCGGATCCTGTTGCGGGTATGCGCATCTGTCAGATTGGAGCTGTCGGTACGAAATTGCAGACCTTGCGCCGCGCAATAAGCTTCGGTATCATCTTTTGTAAAACAGATCAGCGGCCGGATGATATTGCCCCTTACGGGCGGGATCCCGCATAAACCGTGCAGCGAGGCGCCGCGGCCGAGATTCATCAGAAGCGTTTCCGCCGCATCGCTCCCCGTATGCGCCGTTGCGATCTTATCCGCTCCTAAAGAATCAAAGAACCGGTAACGGATGTCCCTTGCGCAAAGCTCAATGCTTTCCTTTTTTTGTGCGGCAGCAGACGCAACGTCAATGCGGGAAACAAACAGTTTGATGTCTCTCTCTTCGCAGAATGCCCGTACGAAAGCCTCGTCCGCATCGGATTCGGCGCCGCGCAGGCAGTGATTTACGTGCGCCGCGCACAGCGTGATCCCAAAACGGGAGCGGTTCTCATACAACAGAGAGAGCAGGCAAACGGAATCCGCGCCGCCGGAAAAACCGACGCATACGGTATCACCGGGGGAAAGCATATGAAAGCGTTCAACCGTTTCCAGAAACAGATCGTTATACATCGCCGTCTCGTTTGTCGATGCCGGTATACATCGTGAACGTCGGGTTCCAGGCAAGTTTGATTTTACCCGTAGGCCCGTGGCGGTTCTTTTCCACCAGAAGCTCGGCAAGGTTGACGTTGACTTTCTGCGAGTCGTCCCCGCCTTCCTCCGTATTCGGTTCGTCCTTCTGATAATAGTCTTCCCTGTAAAGCATGACCACGATATCGGCGTCCTGCTCGATGGAGCCGGATTCACGAAGGTCGGACAGCTGCGGTTTGTGCGATTTGTTGCCCCTCGATTCCGTACCGCGGGAAAGCTGCGCGCAAACAACAACCGGAATATTCAGGTCCTTTGCCATCAGCTTCAGGTTTCTTGTGATATCGGAAACCTCCTGTACGCGGCTTTCCTTGGAATCCGCGGATTTCATAAGCTGAAGATAATCCACGAAAACGGCGCCGACGTCTTTTAAGCGGCGGACCTTTGCTTTCATTTCAGGCACGGTGGTGCTGGAGGTATCGTCGAAATACAAGGGCACGTCACCAAGGAACAAAGAAGCGGAAAGAAGCGCGTCCCATTCCTTCGGCGTAAGCTCGCCGGTCCGCATTTTCTGGCTGGGAATCCGCGCTTCGCTTGCCAGCACGCGCTGCGCCAGCTGCTCCTTGGACATTTCAAGCGAGAAAAACAGTACTTTTCTTCTGGAGTTGACGGCAACGTTGCGTGCCATATTCAGCGCGAAACTCGTTTTACCCATGGCGGGACGCGCGCCGATGATCACAAGGTCCGATTTGTTCAGGCCGGTGCACATTTTATCGAAATCGCCGAAACCGGTAGGCAGTCCTTTGTACTGATCCTTGTCGTCCGAATTCAGCTTTGCAAGCGTATCGTAAACGGTTTTTATCATCGTGCCGATGCTTGCCGGGCCGTCGTTCGTCCTGCCCTGCCGGATATCGTAAATCCACTGTTCCGCCGCATCCAGCTGCGTATCGGCGTCCTTATCGGAATCCTGTGCCTCCGCAATGATCTTATTTGCAGTAGAGACCAACGTACGCACGTAATACTTGTCCTTTACGATCCTGCAGTAAGATTCCAGATTGGCAACGGAAGGAACCGTGTCCGTAAGCTGCATCAGATACTGCTTGCCGCCGTCTTCCCCCTCAAATACCTTCTCTCTTCTGAGGCGGTCGAGCAGCATAAGCAGATCTATGGTGCCGGACGTACTGTCCAGAACGGTCATGATCGCAAAAATCGACTGATGCTGCGGAAAAAAGAAATATTCGGATTTCAGAACCGACGCCGCCACGGAAAAGCATTTCGGATCAAACAAAATACAGCCGAGAACCGCCTGCTCAGCTTCAAACGAATAGATTTTGCTTTGGGTACCGCCGGATAATTCTGCTGCCATTATGTATCTCCGTTATTTTTATTCGCCGACAAACACATACATCTGCGCCTGAATGCCGCTGTAGAGCTTTACGGTAAAGGCATAGGTGCCGTATTGACGGATATCCTCGGAAACGATCTTCTTTTTATCGATCTCAATGCCGAACTCGGCTTTGATCTGCTCGGCGATCTCTTTGGAGGTCACGGAGCCGAATAATTTGCCGTTTGCGCCTGCTTTGGCTTTTACGGTGATGGTCTTCCCTTCCAGCGTTGCCGCGTTGCGTTCTGCAGTCGCCTTTTCCTGCGCAATACGGTATGCAGTGGCGGCTTCCCGGTTTTTCAGCTCGTTGAGCGCAGCCGCGTCGGCCACTTTCGCGATCTTTCTGGGGATCAGGTAATTCTTGGCATAGCCGTCCGAAACGGATACCATCTGCCCTTTTTTGCCCAGATCTTTTACGTCCTTGTTCAGAATGACTTTCATTTTATAATCCTCCTGTTTCAGTTGCGGAATTCAGATATGCATCAATTTTTTCTTTCAGTAATTTGAATGCCTCTTCCGTAGTAACGTCGGCGATCTGTGCCGCGGCCATGCTGTGGTGCCCGCCGCCGCCGAGCGATTCCATGATCAGCTGTACGTTGATCCGTTCCAGGCTGCGCGCGGAAATATTCAGCAGATTTTCCGATAAAGGCAGGATCACGAACGAAGCGTCCACGTCGGCGATCTTCAGCAGCTCGTCCGCGGCCTTGGAGCAGATCAGCCTTGCAGAATCGCCGGATTCCGAAGACACTGCGATCGCGTAACGGTCGAAATAACGCGCGGAATTTACGATCTCACTGATCCTGGCGTTTTCTTCCGCTGTACCGGCAAAAAGCTTTCTTACGGCAACGGTATCCGCTTTCAGTGAGCGCAGATAAGAAGCGGCGTCAAACGTACGGCTGCCCACGCGAAGCGTAAAATCCTTGGTATCCAGCATGATGCCGGCCAGCAGCCCCTGCGCCTGATTCGGGGTAAGCTTGGGTTTGGAGGGAGAATACTGCACAAGCTCTGTTACCATTTCGCAAGCGGAGGACGCGTGCGGCTCAAGAAGCTCGTATGTATTTCCTTCAATATGATCCACCACTCTTCTGTGGTGATCAATCACTACGGTTTTCAGCCCGAGATCGAGAAAACGCGGTTCTTCCACGATTTTTACGCGCATGGTATCCACGATCACAAGCAGCGTGTTATCGTTGATCTCGCCCAAAGCCTTTTCCGGGGAGATAAAGCTGATCGCGCCGGTCCCGGTTTCGAGCATTCTGATCAGAGGCAGAGCCATCGTACTGTTTCTGCGCACGATCACGTGCGCGTTTTTGCCTTTGGCGCGTGCGATCGCCACAATGCCGCCGGCCGCGCCGATACAGTCAAAATCGCTTGCGCTGTGCCCCATCACGAGCACGTTCGAACTGTTTTGTATATACTCATCCAAAGCGCCGGCAAAAACGCGGGATTTCACTTTTCCGCTTTTTTCTTTTCTGCCGCTGATGCCGCCGAAAAACTCATACGTATCGTCGTTTTTTACGGCGACCTGATCCCCGCCGCGGCCGCGGGCCATTTCAAGCGCTTCGCGCGCGTCGTCTTCGCTTTCGTCCACGTTTTCAGCATGGCCAACGCCGATGCTGAGCGTTATTTCCGTTTCCGAAGGACCGAAATGTCCGAGTCTTACTTTTTCGATCAGGCTGAAGCGGTTTTCGATCATTTCTTCCAGATATCTGGATTCCGTGACCGCAAAGAATCTGCCGTCGGTAAATTTACGGAAAATACAGTGATACTCCACAAGCCACTTGTTGATGATCTTATCGATATCGGAGTTCATCGAGTAATAATCCTCGTGCGGCATGATATCCTCGGCCTGCTCCAGAGAATCCACGTTGATGAGGATCACAACGGGCCGGGAAAGCTCGAATTTTGTGCGTATATTTTTCAGCGCGGTATCGTTAACAAAATATAAAGCGTAAGTACCGTCCTTCATCGGGGCGGGATATACGGTATAATGCCCGTTATCGCCGCTGACTTCGAAACCGATGGCGTTTTCCGTATCCGCAAGATGCGCATGCAGCGGAAACACCGAACTCAGATTATTGTTTTCCATCTGCGAGAAATCCGGAAGAAGCTCTTCGAAAAGAGAATTGAACCAGATCAGCTCTCCGTCTTCCCTGACGAGAACGACGGGCAGCGGAAAAACGTTCATCAGCTCGTTATCCTCCTGCGATAACCGCATAACGGAGGTGAGCGTGTTTACCTGCTCCACCTTGCGCTTCAGATCGTTCATATACCAGCGCATAGAGATAACCGCAACAAAAACCACGCAAAACAGCTCTATCAGCCCGATGGTCAGCGAATAGCTTAACGTGACCAGGCTCGCGATCAGCGCGATCATGATCAGAATAAACGTAAACGGATTGTTGCGGATAATATTGATAATCTTCAATCAGCCGCCTCCTTCATTAAACAGCGAACACGCTTACGATGATCACGGGGGACCGTTTTGTTTTATCGAATACGGCTTTTGCCACCGCGTCCTTCAAGCGCTGTTTCAGCACGTTGATATCCATATTGATGCCGCGTTTATAACGGTCGAACACGTCTTCACAGGCGTTTGTGATATAGGCGTTGAGCTCGTTTGCGTTCTCACCGAAAACAAAGCCCTTCGTCTGAATATCCACGGCAGACATCAGCCCGCCGGTATACAGATCGTAAATAGCCGTAACCACAACCACGCCGTCCGTGGAAAGCTTTTTGCGGTCGCGCAGCACGGCGCTGCCTACGTCCCCCGCGCCGGATACGTCAACGAATATCCTGCCCGCGGTCACCTTCGTTTCCGTTTTGATACCGTCGGGGGATACCGCCACAACGTCGCCGAGCTCGGGGATCAGAATATTCTTTGAGGGGATCCCTGTGCTTTCCGCCAGCTGCGCGTGCCTGCGCATATGCTTTTGCTCGCCGTGGACGGGAATAAAATACTGGGGACGGACCAGATTCATGATCAGCTTCAGCTCTTCCTGCGCGGCATGGCCCGATACGTGAATACCGAGGCTTTTTTCGTAAATCACTTCCGCACCGAGCTTCATCAGCTCGTTGATGGTATTCGCAACGGTTTTTTCGTTGCCGGGGATCGGCGTAGCGGAAATGATCACGAAGTCGTTATCGCCGATCTTCACCTTTTTGTGTTCGCCGATCGCCATTCTCGTGAGCGCGGACATCGGCTCTCCCTGGCTGCCGGTGGTGATAATAACGATCTCTTCATCCGGATAATTCTTCAGATGGTCGATCGAAAGGATCAGCCCGTCCGGTACGTTCATATAGCCGAGATCCCGGCTGATGGAGGTCACGTTTTCAAGGCTGCGGCCGGATAAAAATATTTTTCTGCCCATACGGACGGAAGCATCCATGATCTGCTGGATCCGATGGATATTGGAAGAGAAGGACGCTACGATAATGCGCTTTTTGTTCGCTCTTACAAACAGCTGCGCCAGCGTTTCCCCTACCATTTTTTCGCTGGGGGTGTACCCCGCTTTTTCCGCGTTGGTGGAATCCTGCATCAGACACAGTACGCCCTCGCTGCCGAGCTGCGCAAATTTCGGCAGATCGATCACGCCGCCGTCGATGGGTGTGTTATCCACTTTGAAATCGCCCGTGTGTACGATCACGCCGGCGCCGCACCGGATGGCAAAGGCAAGCGAATCCGGAATGGAATGGTTTACGTGGATCGCCTCAAAAGAAAATGCGCCCGCCGTGATTACGTCCCCGGGCCGGATCACGTTCAGCTTTGCCGTGCGGAACATCCTGTGTTCCCGCAGCTTGCCCTCGATCAGCCCCATTGTAAGCTTTGTGGCATAAACGGGAACGTTGACGACTTTAAGTAAGTAAGGAAGACCGCCGATATGGTCCTCGTGGCCGTGTGTGATAAAAACAGCTTTGATCCGGGAGGCGTTGCGCTCGATATAATTGAAATCGGGCAGCACGTAATCGATACCGGGCATATCGGCGTCCGGGAAGGTCATACCGCAGTCGAGGATCACCATATCTCCGTTGTATTCGAATACGGTCAGATTCTTGCCGATCTCGTTGATCCCGCCGAGAAACGTAATGCGCACCGGCATCGCCGCCTGCGCGGCTTTCTTTTTTTCCGCGGCCGAAGTTCTTTTTTTTCCGGCTGCGGCTGCGGCGGTTTCCGTTTTCTTTTTTGTTTCGGGGCGCTCGTTTTTCGCTTTTGTTTTAAATGTTTTCGTATCCTGTGTTTTCTTTTTTGCTGCGGATTTTTTGCCGGAAGCGGCGGCCGACTTGGCGGACCTTGATTTTTCCGTTTTCGCTTCCGTATTCTTCTTCTGCGTTTTTGCAGTCTTGCCTGGCATAATAACTCCTTAAATTAAAATTATATAAATCTTTATTGAAAATAATTTTATATCTTATATTACTACTAATTATTTTTATTGTCAATATCCATCATCCGTATTTTTGAAAGCAGCTGAGCGCTGATTTCTTTTGCCGCTTCCGTATCCGCGGCCTGTACCACAAGACGGATCCGGTTGGTGTTTCCGAGCTGCCGGATCCTTGCCGTGCCTCCGGCTTCCCGAACCTCGTAATAAGCATCGTTTTTTTCTCCGGAAGCGCCTGCATGGCGGATCCTTTTTCTGATATCGGAAGGCGCGCAGTCGATCTCATATACCTTTTTCCGCAGTACGAAATCCGGCTGCAGAGACGTCAGCTGTTCCAGATCGATATTTGCCTCCACGATAACGGAAAGCGTTTTTATACATAAAAATACAGCGTCAAAATTCCAAAGATTATTCAGCAGCAGCGCTCCCGGTCTTTGCGTTTCCTCCTCAAAAGACGAAATTGGAAAAGCACGTCCGTTGTATACAGACGCTCTTTCAAATATAAAATCCGGAGTATCCTCCGGCAGCAGCACGTCCGTTCCCTGCGCAAACGCGAGTTCACATAATACGGATCTGATACGGTCCCCCGAATAAAACCTGTCGTTCTCTATACAGTAAAGATCCGTACCGGTTTCGTTGATCAGAAACTGTATTCCGCCGGGCGCACCGTCCGCGCCGTTTTTCGCGAATATCCGGTTCAGCGTTTTCCGGATCAACGGATTTTCACATTCCGCATTCAGTTTTATACCTTTCAGGCCGTGCGGGATCATATCTTCCAGCGCTTTCTGGTACGCTGCCTCCGTCAGACGCAGCCGGAATAATTCGTAATTCGGCGCTTCATAAGAATACCGAAACGAAGAAAACCGGAAATAATTGTTCATGTTCCTCGCGGCTGCGGAAGGAACCGGATATCCGTTTTGTCCGTAAAAAGAAAAACTGACCGTGTGATCGGAGGATGAGATATAAATAAACGCGTCGAGATTGCAGTACGCACTGTAAAAATATGCCTGTGCCTGATACACAGTTCCGAAATCAAAATATAACCCGCCGCAGGAACGTATCCCGCCGGCGCATACGGATCTGTAAATTTCCGATTCTTCCTTCCCGTCCGTGCCGATACCGATGCGCTTAATACTTTTGACAGATGCGATCGCCTGACCGAGCTTTACCGCTTCCGAAAGCGGAAATTGTTCGTATGCTTTTCCCGATATCCCGTAAATATCCGGCTCGATCGATTCCGGCGTTTCGTAAAACAGATCTCTTGCTATAAAGGATTCTGGGGATACCGTTCGACCGGGCCAGATCTTGCAATCCGTCATAATGCGGGAGAACCGACCGATTTTCGCGGCGGCGCCGATCACCGCGTTCTTTTCGATCAGGCAGTTGGAACCGATACGTACGGAAGCATCCAGTATCGCTTCGATCACGTCCGTACCGGAATCGATTTCACAGCGTTCGCCGATCATACATCCGCGAACCGTACAGCGATCTCCCAAAACGGCTTCTTTCCCAAGCACAGTAAGAGGTCCGATCGTATTATTGCAGCCCAAAAGCGTTCCGTTACCGATCAGGCACGGCGCGAAATACCTGTTTCCGCGTTCGTCCTCACCGTCTTCGGTGTAAAGCGTTCCGCTGTACATAAAATCAGCTGTAAAGGTCTTCAGCATTTCACCGGTAAGTTCTCTGTAGGCGCTGAATTCGCCGATATCGCCCCAGAATGCATCGGTACGGTAACAAAGAAAACGCTTTTTTTCTTCCAAAACGCGCGGAAACAACTGCTCCGAAAAATCATAAACTGTGTTTTCCGGTATCATTTCCAGCACACTGTTTTTTATCACGTAAATACCGGTGTTGATCAGGCACGATTCCGCTTTTTCCCACGTAGGCTTTTCTATAAAACCGCGGATATTTCCGTCGTCCTCGCAGCAAATGACCCCGTATTCCCGCGGATCCGTTACCTCTTTGCCCACAAGCGTTACGTCTGCGTGCGTTTTCTTGTGAAAATCGATCACTTTTTTCAGATCGATATTGAAAATATTATCGCCGCTCAGAACAAGTACGTTTTCATCGGTTTCCGTGATACAGTTTTTTACACCGCCGGCTGTTCCCAGCGGTTTTTCTTCTTCAAAATAACTGATTTCCGTTTCTGGAATGTGCTTTTCGCAATAAGAGATAATATCCTGCGCCTTATAACCGAGAGATAAACAGATATCCGTAACGCCCGCGTTCTTCACGCGGTCTATGATCAATTTCAGTACGGGAACGTTCAGTAAAGGAAGCAGCGGTTTCGGCGTTGTTTCCGTTAACGGACGCAATCTGCTGCCGAGACCGCCGCACATGATCACAGCTTTCATTTTATCACCCTGTTTCATAATTCAAAGGTATTATTTGCAGCTGCTTTTTATTTTAGTCGGATTTCTCGTTGATTTCTTTTGCAAAATGTGATATTATTTTCCCGGTGATCATATGGATACGGTCTTGTTATATACGGACGGCGCCTGCTCCGGCAATCCCGGCCCGGGCGGATGGTGCGCGATCTTACGCTGCAGAAATAAAGAAAAGGAACTGTTCGGTTCCGAACGGGAAACAACGAACAACCGCATGGAACTGACGGCCGTGATCGAAGGGCTGAAAGCCCTGAAGCGCCCCTGCATAGTAACGGTGATATCCGATTCCAAATATGTTTGCGACGCGGTCAATCAGCGCTGGCTGCCCCTCTGGGAGCGCAAAGGCTGGCGAAAAGCCGACGGCAAACCGGTGCTCAATCCCGATCTCTGGCAGGCCCTCAGCGCGCTTCTGCAGCAGCATAAAGTATCTTTTGAATGGATCAAAGGCCACGACGGGCATCCCGAAAACGAACGCTGCGATGCGATCGCCGTTCGGGAATATCAAAAATATCTGAAATAAAACGATCTGTAAACCAAAAATTTACAGATCGTTTGTTTTATATTATGATGCAGATCAGGCCGTTGCAGCCTTCGTTGATCACTCGTTCCAGCGTTTGCTGCAGTTTCATACGCGCCTCATTCGGCATGTGCATCAGTTTTGCCTTCAAGCCTTCGTTTACAAGGTCATCCAGCGATTTGCCGAATATATTGGATTCCCAGATTTTTGAAGGATCCTCCTGAAACCCTTCCAATAAATACTTTACGAGATCTTCGCTTTGTTTTTCACTGCCTACGATCGGCGCCACTTCGGTTTTGATATCCGCGCGCAGCATATGGATCGAAGGGGCGCTGGCTTTCAGCCTTACGCCGTAACGGCTTCCCTGTTTTACGATCTCCGGTTCCTCAAGCGACAGTTCCTGTGTGGACGGCATAACGATCCCGTATCCGGTGGATTCCGCCTCTTTCAGCGCGGCTTCGATTTTTTCGTATTTCTTTTTGATTCCGGCAAGCGATGAAAGGGCCTCTACCAGAGAAGCGTCGTTTTCGATAGCGATCCCAGTGATCTCGGTTATCATACCGTAGAAAACGGACTTATCGATCTCTGCGTTTACGTAAGCGGTTCCCTCGCCGAGTAGAACGCTTTGTGTTTCGGAATACGTTACCGTGTCGATCCCGCGCAGCGCTTCCACAAACGCCGGCAGCTCCCGGACTTTCCGGATACCGTTGCCGGCGGAAAGAAAGCGCTTCAACAGCTCCGCCCGGATCGGTTCCCCTTCCCTGATGCCGGAAAGCCAGCCGGGCAAAGTAACGACCACTTTTTTCAGCGGGAATTCAAACAATACGCTGCGAAGGATCTCTTTGATCTTCTTTTCATCCAGCTGCAGACAGTTGACCGGCAGAACGGGCGCTCCGTACTTTTCGCTGAGTTCGTTTGCCAGTTTTACCGCGGCCGCGCTTTGCGGATACACACAGTTCAGAAGGATCACGAAGGGCTTGTTGATGGAGCGAAGCTCATCGATCACACGTTCCTCCGCTTCCTCGTACTCATCGCGGGGGATCTCGCTGATGCTCCCGTCCGTAGTGATAACGAGACCGATGGTCGCGTGTTCGTTGATCACCTTTTTGGTTCCGATCTCAGCCGCCATATTGAAGGGGATCTCTTCTTCAAACCATGGCGTTTTCACCATACGCGGCGCGTCGTTTTCTATATATCCCAAGGATGACGGCACGATATAGCCTACGCAATCCACCAAACGGACTCTGAGCTCGGTCTGTTCTTCCAGAGAGAGCTTAACGGCGCTTTCCGGGACGAACTTCGGCTCCGTTGTCATGATCGTTCTTCCTGCGGAGGATTGCGGCAACTCGTCGATCATCCGTTCCCTTGCGAAATCCGCAGGTACGTGAGGTACGATCAGCGTTTCGAAAAACTTTTTGATAAAAGTGGATTTGCCTGTCCGGACGGGACCCACAACGCCGATATAGATATCCCCGCCAGTACGTTCGGCAATGTCCCTGTAAATGCTTGTATCTGTCATAATCATTCCCCTTTGCGTTCATAATCGTCATTCTACTAATATGAACGCCGGACTTGTTTTATGACGGGAACTTATAAGCGAACGGGCTTTTACCTTACAACGGAGGAATGGCTGTAAATATAAAATTCTTCCTGGCTCGGCCGCCAGGCTTTTTCCTTGGGCGGAAATGTTGCGTCGAATGCCTCAACCGCGGCTGCGTCCTCACAGCAATCCGCTGCAGTGCTCGGAATATACATCCATTTCCTGCCGTCCAAAGCACCCGGCACGAGCTCGCATACGAGCAGCGCCGTAGGGAAATTTCCGTCCGCCATAAAGCTGACGTTTTTCTTTTTACAGCTCACAAAACCGCGGCTGACGTAATTTCCCGGATTGCCGAAGTTGATATTGACGTCGTATCCCATCCCCCGCGCGGCCTCAAAGGAATGCCCGATCAGAAGCTGGCCGAGTTTTTGTCTTTGATATGCAGGGGCAACGCAGAGCGGACCGAAGGAAAGGATCTCCTTCCGGTTGCCGTTTTCATCCTCCAGCCAGGCTTTTGTATACATGATATTGCCTATGATTTTTCCGTCTGCCTCGAGCACGAAAGCGAGCTCCCGAATAAAATCGGGATGACTGCGCATCTGATGAACGAAATAATGCTCATCCGCGCCCGGCTTATATACGTTCCAGAAAGCCTCGCGGGTCAGTTCTTCCACGGCTCTGTAATCTTTTTCCGTTTCAAGGCGTATCGTGATGTTTTCCATATAAATTTCCTTTCAAATGTATTCGGGCAACAAAAAAACAGCCGTGCGGCTGTTTCCTTGTTGGTGAGCCAGCGGGGATTCGAACCCCGGACACCCTGCTTAAAAGGCAGGTGCTCTGCCGACTGAGCTACTGGCTCATTTTGCGGACAGGAACGCAAACAAGAACGTAGCCAGCAAAGTGAGAACAAACATAACCACGGTAAGAATTTTCGTGATCTTGGCAAGCTTCGCTTCCATCGTACGGCTCTTGTTCTTTCCGAAGAAGGTATCGGCACCGCCGGAAATAACGCCGGAAAGCCCTGCTTCACGGCTCTGCTGAAGTAATACGATCACCGTAATAAGAACAGAGAGTACGACCAGGACAACACCTATGCAAATCTCATACCATGCCATAATTTTTACCTCTTCCTAAGGAAATCTCCTGTATTGCCTAAGTATATTAGCACAATGATTTATAAAAATCAAGTCTTTTTTTAATTTTTTTCAATATTTTTAATCCGTGTTTTTCAAACCGGTAATCCTATACAATATTTCAAATAAAAGCGCCGGAACGGTCGTAACGCCCAGCACGTCTCCGGCCAGTTTTCCCGCCTGTGTATACCAGTATAGCCCCGTTGTAAAATCGGATATGTAATCTTCACAGAACAACAAAGCGAAATATCCGCAAAGATAAATGATAAACGCGGAGATATAACCCGAAAGGATCAGCCTTTTCGATATCGCTTCCATCCCCGCAAAGGACCGATATAAAGATATGGCAAAGGATTTCAATAATATCTCCTCCCGTACGTCAGTATACATCCGATCTCGCAAAAAAGCAAATTGTAAATTTTTCCTTAAAAATATTGATTCATTATTTTTATTATGATAAAATAATAAACAGCAAAACGAAAGCCGGTGTTCAAAAATGAAATGTCCGTATTGCTACCATCCGGAAAGCAAAGTTATAGATTCCCGTCCGGCAGACGACGGGCAGCGCATCCGCCGCAGAAGAGAATGCATTCAGTGCGGCAAACGCTTTACCACGTATGAATCCGTGGAAACGCAGCCGCTGATCATCATCAAGCGCGATAAATCCCGTCAGGTGTTCGACCGCAACAAGCTTTTAAGCGGTATGCTGCGCGCCTGTGAAAAGCGTCCCGTTTCCCTGCAAACGCTGGAAACCGCAATAGACGAAATCGAAAGTCAGCTGCAGAATTCCTTCGAGCGCGAGGTCACCTCGGTGCAGATCGGCGAAATGGCGCTCGAAAAGCTGCGCGATATCGATGAGATCGCTTACGTGCGCTTCGCTTCCGTGTACCGTGATTTCAAAGATATCGAATCCTTTATGGAAGCGCTTACGCATCTGAAAAACAACAAATAAAGAGACGTAAATGAAAGGAAGATAAATCATGCCCGCGTTTCTTCAAAGACTGATCTCTCTTTTTATGACGCTGCTTGCCATGTTCGGCATCGGCAAAGGCGCTTCTGATAAGCCCGCGCAGCAGGTGGATAATATTGCTTCTTATACCGTTTCCCAAAAATCCGTTCAGTTTACGTTTGTTTCCAATCCGTCCACCGGTTACAGCTGGAGCTATACCCAAAACGGCGAGAGCGTGCTGATGACGAAAGAAGACTACCGCAGCGGCGATAAAGGCAACACCGCGGGCGCCCCCGGAAAGCAGCTTTATACGTTCACAGCCGTGAAGCAGGGAAAAACGACGGTCACCTTTATTTACGAACGTCCGTGGGAAAACAACGATCCGATTTACACTTACGTTGCCGTGATCAGCGTTGACGCCGAGCTTCACGTTACGTTGGAATCGTTTACAAAATCATAAAACTGTGTATACACAGTAGAATACAGAGCAGAAAAGAATAAAACAGATCCGTATAAATGAATCGTATTTCGACGTATCCGGTCCTTTTGACGTTTGCCGAAAGGACTTTTTCTTTTTTTCATAGGCATATTTTACAAGAAAAGCAATTAAAGTTTTAGCAATCGATGAATTGTTTTCAATATATAATCATGTTATAATAAAAAAAATAAAACAGGAAAGGAGGAGCAGCATGGGTAAAATTAAAACCTTTCTGGATAAAAAGATCGTAACGAAAGACGTTGGCGAACAGACGTATATCAGCTGGCGGGAAGCGCTCTCTTACGCCATGGGCCGCGGCGCGCAGGGCATGAGCACGTCCATGACGGCTTCCAAATACGTCAACTTCTTTATTACGGACGTTCTGCATATCAATACGAGCCACGCTTCCAATATCCGTTTGTTCTGCGGCATATTTGACGCGGTCAACGATCCGATCATGGGCGTGCTTGTGGATAAAACCCGCACAAAATACGGTAAAATGCGTCCGTATATCAAGTTTGCGCCGTATTTCGTATCTCTGTTTATGCTGATGTTCTTTATCGGCAGCGATAAGCTCTCTTACGCGCTCAAGCTTGCGCTCACCGTATTCGCTTTTGTAGGGCTGGACGTTACGTATACGGCCTTTGACGTACCCATGGGGGCGCTCGCTTTTTCCATGACGCCGAACGGTACGGAACGCACAAAGCTTTACGGCATCGCTTCCATCGGCCGCATGATCCTGGGCGCGATCCCCACAGCTCTGGTTGCGTTTGCCGCGTGGCTCCCCTACTTTAATTCGCATCTGGATAAGGCTTATCTTACCGCAGCCGTGATCAGCGCCGTTTTTATCGTTATATTAACGCGCTTCACGTTCCGCAATACCACGGAACGGCTTGAGCATCACGATGAGGCGCCCGGCGTCAAGGAATGCTTAAAGCTGCTGTTCTCCAACCGGCCGCTGCTGATGCTGTTTTTGGGAAACATCCTTTTCGTTTTGATCAAGGTGCCGGAACAGGCCTCCTTTTACTTCGTTTACGATTCTTTGTTCAACGCAAAATACAACGGCTTGCTGGAGATCGCGAAGGCGCCCGGTTCCGTTCTGGCGGCACTGTTCGTGCCGATGATCGTTGAAAAGCTCGGGAAGCGTTCCGATTCCAAAAAGTTTTATCAAGCCTGCTGCGCGCTCGGCGTTCTCATCAACGGCGTGTTTGCGCTTTCCACCTACGGGGGCATTATGAAAAAGCCGGACGGAACGCCTGTATCCCTGCTGACCGGCGTCCTTGTGATCGCCTTCACGTTCCTTGCCACCTTCCCGCTGGAGTTCAAAAACCTGATGCAGAAAGAGATGGAAGCGGAAACGGTCGATTACGTGGAATACCGTTCCGGCAGACGCGTGGAGGGCACCATGCTCTCGATCATGTCCTTTACCGGAAAGCTGGAAGGCACGCTCTCCTCCTTTATCACCCTGCGGATCCTCGATTTTACGAAACGCGTGGAACACACCGCGGACGTACCCACCATCCAGAACAGGAACACCCAATGGGCGCTGTTTTTGATGACGACGGTATTTCCCGCGGTCGGATATCTGCTGATGCTGATCCCGATCCACTTCTATAATATCACCGGCGAAAGCCACAGGCAGATGATGGCTGAAATATTGAAACGGCGGCAAATGACCGCAGAAACGTTAAACGAGACCACGGAAGGAGCAGAAACACATGGCGAATGACGTATTGAACAAAGTGAAAAGCTTTGCGGGCGACGTAAAAACGCATTGGAGTACCCCCGCCGAGGGCAGATACGTTCCTTATAAAGAGTATAAGGATATCTTTATCGCTGTCGGTTCCAACTACGCCGGATCCAAGATGCTTGAATATCTTTATTTCGGCGCGGGCTGCTTTTTGATGATGTATCATTACAAGCTCCCGTATCTTACCTTTGCGATCATCGGGCTCATCAATATGCCGCTGAACTATTTATGGTCCATGATCGGCTGGTATATCAACGATAACCTCGGTTTTCTGGAAAAGAAAAAGGAGCGCGCGCTCTACGGATTCTATTTTTCCATGATCGTGCTCGGGCTTGTGCTGCTGATCGCGCCGGTATCGCTGCTGTTTGATCAGAACGGCGCTTTCGTAACCTTTATGAACGGGCTGGAGGGCGTCAACTGCGCATCCGCTTTCAAGATCTTCGGTACGCATATTCTCTGGAACGGCTGGGCCGGTTCGCGCAATATCTTCTGGCGTAAAAAGCTGCTGCCGAAATTCGGCCGGTATAAATATTATCTTTACTGCGATTTCTTCCCGAAATGCGTTATGGTTTGCCTGCTCGGCTGGCTGCCGCTCACCCAGGCCGCGGTGCCGGACGTGGTAGAACGGGTATGGAAGGCAAACCTCGCGTTTGCGGTATACAGCATTTTCGCTTTCGGCAATTCTCTGGAAGCCTGCGCGCAGAACATATCGCCCAATACGCGCGAACGCGTGCTGGTGCGTACGTATCCCATCAAGCTTTCGCATCTGGCGCACTCCATTCTGGCGCTGGTGTTGCCGGTGATCATCGGCGCGCTGCCCGGCAAATGGGAAGATATCAATCTGTTCCGCTGGGTGGTGCCGATCGCGTTCTGCTCCTTTGCATTTCTGACTATGGCTTTTGCCGGACGCATTAAGGAACGCATCCCGCAGCCGCCGCTGGAAAAAAAGGTAACCATCGGCTTCTGGGACGGCATGTTCGGCGTAATGCGCAACAAATACAAATGGATCCAGACCGTGGTAGGACTGATCGATTCGCTCGGCAACGGTATGCTGGCGTTTACCACGATCCTTTACCTTTATACCTTCCGTCTTTCCGGCCTGCTGTATTCGCTGATCGTGGCGCTCGTTTCCTTTGCCGGTACGCCGCCGGATTTCTTTACCCCCTATTTCATGAAACGCTTCTCTTACAAGCAGATCATGATCTTCTATCAGCTTTCCAGGGCGCTGGGCAACTGCATCATCGTAGGCGCGCTGCTGCTGTTCCACGAAAAGGTTGTGCTCTGCGGTACGATCTGCGTTGTGGTGCTGATCCTGATGGAAATGTGCAAAACTGTGCCCACTTCCGTCGGCCACGATATGGACATCCGCATCAACGACTACCAGATGTACCTGTCCGGCGAACGGCTCGAGAGCTTTTCCGGCGTGTTCGGCTGGTTTACGGGTCCCATTACGTCATTCGTCGGTCTTATCATCCCGCTGCTGCTGCTTGCCCACGGTTTCAACTCCAACTGGGACGTGCTTTACGTAGATTCCTCCCGGCTGTATATCATCATCATTCCCATACTGATCGATACGCTGGGTTATCTGCTGATGGCGATCCCCTATTTCTTCTGGGATTACGACGAAGATAAACAGAACAAAGTAATGGCGGTGCTTCGCCGCAGAGAAGAGGTAACCTCAAATCAAACGCAGGTTTCTGAAACGGAGGAGGTGACGAGCAATGGCTAAAAAGGAAAAAAAGGTCAGAAGCAATCTGATCGATCAGTCCGCGTACGACTCATATAAAGATTCGATTCCGGAGGATGAGATCTGGACGTATCAGATCGAAGGGCTGCAGAAACCGCTGATCCGCAAAAGCGTGGATAACGCCCGCATGAAAAAGATCTTTATCACCGTCGTGCTGGTCATTGCCGTAAGCATTTCCATTTTCTTCTCGTTTTACATCCTGCACAACGACGCTTTCAAATACACTCCCCTTGAAAACGGCGGTACGGAGCTGACCCGCTTCTCCAACCCCGGAGAAATTTTCGAGCTGCGTGTGGATTATGTCGTCTCCGATCTGCAAAGCGAATCCTACGTAGAGAAAAACGACGCCGGAGAAAATGTACGGCATACGAGATATACTTTGGTTACGGACGATTCCGCACCCATCACGGCGATCCACGAATACGCGTTCAACTGTGACGAGCGGATCCGCCGGATCGAGATCGGCGCAAACGTGACCTCGATCGACCGCAAATCCTTCTATTCCTGTTACGCGCTGCGCGAGATCCGCGTGGACGCCGAGAATCCCAATTACTGCGACGTGGACGGCGTATTATTCAACAAGGACTGCACCGAGCTCATCTGCTACCCCATAGACCGCGACGCCTATCTGCGCGAAAAATACGGCTATACGGAGCAATACTGGCCCACCGAGAACTGGAAGTCTGAAGGAAAAGATAAATATAACGAATTCTATACCCACGAATATGAAGATCGGGTCAACACCTACGTGGTTCCCGCCACCGTAAAAGTGATCGGCGATCTGGCCATGAATTATTCCGATCTGTTCCGTATTTATCTGCCCGAAGGGCTTGAGCGGCTGGAAACCCTTGCCGTTTTCCGCAACTGGCATCTGGAACGCGTGGATACCTATACCGGCCCCGTTGCCGAAGGCGAACTTCCATCGGAAGATCAGATCAAGCCTTCCCTGCCCGATTCGCTCACCTATATCGGATCCGACTGCTTTAATTCCGCCATTGAAATGGATTACATGTATATCCCGGCAAACGTTACGTATATCGGGCACCACGCCTTCTGGGGCGCTGCGAGAAACGAGAAAAACGGATTGATCGGATTATATGAGATCCATGCGGCGCTGGACGAAGAGACCTTCAAAGCGCAGGTGGAAACAGGAGATCAGTGGACCGGCCAGTACGATAAAGGCCTGCTGCCGAAAAACGTGCCTGTGATTTACGGAGAAAGCAGAGCCGAGTAAAATAATATAATAACATACGAAAACTGCGGTTTCTTTTGCGAACCGCAGTTTTTTCCGTCAAAACAAGCGCGAGAACAAACGATCGGCTGCATGATCGAGAATGGCGCCCGCGGTCATCACAGCGAAATATAACCCGGTTTTTATTAAATAGCGCTTGGTATCGATCTCTTCCTTTCTGCCGAAGAAAAACGTCGACCCGATCTGCCTGGAGACAGCCGCGCTTTCCGCGCAGAAACCCGTCAGCGCAGTGCAGTATAAAATCCCGCCCGGAAGAACGATGAGTGCGAATCTGCCGAAACCGTTTGCCGCAGAGACTGCGAGTATATAGGAAGCGCTCATCGCATAAGCTGCACCGGCGGCTGAAGGCAAAAACAAAAGCGGCAGGATCCCCAAGGCCGAAGTGCCCGCGATCACTCCGTAAACGACGCTTGACGCGCTCAGCACGGTGCGCAGAAGGATATTCTGCAATACGCCGTATTCCATTGCATTTGCCGTTGCTTTGGCAAAAATGTTTTCCATACCCAAAGAATAATACAGAGAGCATCCGATCATCAGACCGCATAGGAATACGGAAAGAAAAAGAACGACGTCCGAGTTGATTTTGAAAGACTGCCGCAAAAAAGGAATTCCGCCGCTGTGCTTTGTATAGATCATGATTTTTTTCATTCTCTTAACTCCGTGTTTTTATCCCATGTTTTTCGCCAGGATCCCCGATATTCCGCCAAGGATCAGATCCACCGCAAGGATCGCGGCCAGCCAGCCGCTCAACGAAAAACCGCTGAGCACAAACAGCAGAAACAGATAAAAGGCTGTAAGAATTCCCGCACTGAGAAGCCCGGAAACGATCCCGCGCATTTTGATCCGTTTTGCGTTCAGAAAAGCGCATACCGCACTTCCCAGAGCGCAGGCCAGCAATATCATGATCGGCAGACGGGAAACGGGAATATCTTTTTTTGTTGCGATCAATGCGCATACGGCAAGTAAGGCCGCGCTGGCAAGCAGCCCGAACAGCATTCCCGTAAGAATGATCCCGGGCAAAGACCTTTTTCTGTTTCCTGCTTTCATATCGACGCCTCCGATAAAGCTGATCTATCACAATATATGCTTGTTCGGGAAATGATATGAAAAAAAAGACACCTGCGATTGCAAGTGCCTTTTGTGAAAGAGCGCCAAAATGATACATAACCCACAGAAAAAGCGCCAAAATGTTACACGCTTTCAGTGCGGCAAACCGGAATTTATCGTACAAATGACATGTCACTGATTCGCTTTATTATTCTTTTCCCATCATCCCGCACAATCATCTGGGATACCCCGCCGGCAAAGCCAAACATTTCACATACGTTCAGTGACTCGACTTCAAGACC
>JAEEGL012602240.1_pt1 | contig 45097 bp, 51 predicted proteins | sample 9134231 | NCBI WGS metagenome assembly JAEEGL01 (sample SAMN16246548, study PRJNA631951) | gut metagenome | biome: gut microbiome; feature: rumen; material: fiber-attached | host: Bos | place: Iran: Karaj | collected 2018-10 | reverse complement strand
TGGTCAACAATTTCGTGCATTATTTCTTTTGCCTCGTTTCGGGTGAACGTTTCTTGAGCAACAATTTTTCTTAAACAATTTTCCATATCACATTAGTTTAAAATCCAGTTTTTCATTATTTGTTTTCCGTCGGGAGTAAGCACTGATTCGGGGTGAAATTGAATGCCGCGCACGTCGTATGTCTTGTGACGCAGAGCCATTATAAACCCTTCCTTGCTTACCGCAAGAATTTCCAAATCGTTTGGTAGCGAATCCTTGTCAACAACCCATGAATGATAGCGTCCGACGGGAATTTCCTTGTCAAGATTATTGAACAAATAATCCTCTTTTACAATATCGGTTGGCGTTTGAACTCCGTGGAACACGTTGGATAAGTTTGTCAACGTACCCCCGAATGCTTCGCCGATGGCTTGTTCGCCAAGGCAAATTCCCAAAATCGGTTTCTTGCCGGTGTATGTTTTTATTACGTCCATCAGCAAGCCCGATTCTTTTGGAATGCCCGGTCCTGGACTGAGTAAAATCTTATCAAATGTCTCCAGTTCGTTCATTTGAAACTGGTCGTTTCGAAACACACTCACTTCCACGTTGAGTTCTTTCAACAAGTGGTACAAGTTGTATGTGAAACTGTCGTAATTATCAATCAATGCTATTTTCATATCGTTCAGTTTTATGCTTCTTCGGCAAGTATGATTGCTCTGCGCAATGCACCTAATTTGTTGTTAACTTCTTGCAATTCATATTCTTCGTCGCTTTGGGCAACAATGCCGCCGCCTGCCTGAAACCACAATTCATTGTTTCTCGAAACGAATGTTCTGATTGTAATTGCCTGATTCAGAGAACCGTCGAAACCGATGAATCCGACGCAACCGCCGTACATTCCGCGATTGTGCGGTTCGTATTCGCTAATCAGTTGCATAGCACGGATTTTTGGCGCTCCGCTCAATGTTCCTGCGGGGAACGTGTCCATAAACGCCTTGACAGGATTTTTGTCGTCGTCCAATGTTCCGCTCACACGGCTTACCAAGTGAATCACGTGGCTGTAATATTGCAATTCTTTGTAAAAATCCACGTGCACGTCGTGACAGTTACGGCTCAAGTCGTTGCGAGCCAAGTCAACCAACATCACGTGTTCGGAGTTTTCTTTCGGGTCGTTTCGCAAATATTCTGCATTTTTGGCGTCCTGAACTTCGTCACCGGTACGTTTTGTCGTTCCCGCAATCGGGTCGATGTATGCAATGAAATTTCCATTTTCGTTTTTCACACGGCAATGCGTTTCTGGGCTCGAACCAAAGATTCGAAATCCGCCGAAATCAAAGTAAAACAAGTACGGCGACGGATTGATTCTCCGCAACGCACGGTAAACATTGAAATCGTCGCCTTCGTAAGGTTGCACAAAACGACGGCTCAGCACGATTTGGAACACGTCACCGCGCTTGCAATGTTCAATTCCCTTGCGAATGTTTTCTTTATGCTGCTCGTCGGAGAGCGTGCTGGTTGTTTCGCCAATATGGTGAAATTCATATTTTGTCACAAACGGTTTTTGAATCGCCTTTTCAATCGTTTCAATGTCCGACTTTTCGCCGTCGGCAGCAAGTTCGCTGATGCTCATAGTGTTGTCGAAGTGATTGAACGTGATGACATACTTATAAAGAATGTAAATCATATCGGGTGCATCGTTCTTCACCTGTGTCTCGTCTTTCACGGCAATGTTTTCCAAGTAACGAACGGAATTGAACGACGTGTAGCCGAACAGTCCCAGATTTTTGTCGTTGTTTACATTGAATTCGTTCAAAAATTCATTGATAATATCCGACGGAAGATAGTTTGCATTGATTGGATGCTGGTACAAACTGCCGTCGGGATAGACGCATTTACCCAGACCGTGCTCTATGGCAACATGGGCGATTGGGCGAACGCCGATATACGAGCAGCCGTTTTCAGAACTGTGGTAATCGGAACATTCCATTAAAGCACTTTGCGTGTAGAGATTTCTGATTCGCATATAGACACTTACGGGAGTACACGTGTCTCCGAACATTTGTTTTTCAAAAACACTATAACTAAACTTTTTCATCTTTCTATCTTTTATTTTAATTCTTTCTTATAATTGAGATACGTTTCCAAATCCTTGTCGCCGCGCCCGCTTACGGTTAGCACAACCACGTCGGTAGGTTTAAAATTCAATTTTGGCAAAACGCCAAGAGCGTGAGCCGACTCAAGAGCGGGAATGATGCCTTCCAACTTGGTGAGTTCGTATGCGCCACGAACGGCTTCGTCGTCGTTTACGGCATAAACCGTTGCTCTGTGCTGTTTAGCAAGATTGGCGTGCATAGGACCGATTCCCGGATAGTCAAGTCCAGCGGAAATTGAATATGGTTCCACGATTTGACCATCTTCGGTCTGCATTACGAGCGTGCGGCTTCCGTGAATGATACCGAGCGTACCGCATTGAATTGTGGCGGCAGTGAGTCCAGAATCCACGCCTTTTCCGCCAGCTTCGGCAAGAACAATTTTTACATCAACGTCGTCAATATAATGGTAAATTGTTCCGGCGGCATTGCTTCCGCCACCAACGCAGGCGATTAAATAATCAGGATTTTCACGCCCTTCCTGTTCTTTGAGTTGATATTTAATTTCCTCGCTGATAACACTTTGCAGACGAGCAACCATATCGGGATACGGATGTGGACCAACCGTTGAGCCAATAATATAGAATGTATCGGCAGGATGACAGCACCAGTCGCGGATGGCTTCGTTCGTGGCATCTTTCAGCGTCATATTTCCGCTTTCAACGGGGAAAACCTCCGCGCCAAGCATTTTCATTCGTTCCACGTTCATGTGCTGACGTTTCACATCGGTCGCGCCCATATAAATTCTGCACGGCATATTCATCAACGCACACACCGTGGCCGTTGCCACACCGTGCTGACCAGCGCCCGTTTCGGCAATGATACGTTTTTTGCCCATCGCCTTGGCAATCAGAATTTGTCCGAGAGCATTGTTGATTTTGTGGGCACCCGTATGGTTCAGGTCTTCACGTTTCAAATAAATTTTGCAGCCATATTTTTCGCTCAGGCGATTTGCAAAATACAGCGACGACGGACGACCAGCATAGTTCTTGAGCAATGCGCGATATTCCTTTTGGAACGCATCGCTTTCAATTATGGGAAGATACGCTTTCTTCAAATCTTCCACCGTTTTGTAGAGAATTTCGGGAATGTACGCCCCGCCAAATTCTCCGTAGTAACCATTGTTGTCAACTTGATATGATTTCATATTTTTAATTTTTTTCGATTCATAATTCAACAAAAAAAGGGAGCTTGTCGTAAGATTGACAAGCCCCCTTTTATATTTTGTTTTTGGAAATGGCCTCTCTACTTACGACATTCGGTCATAAGTTTGCCACCACCAAAAATTGTTATTCATTACTTTCATTTTGTTCTTTTTTGTTGACGCAAACATAGAGATTTTTTTTATTTGTTCACCATTTTGGTTGTAATTTTTTTGAAAAAATAGACGAACGAGGCGAATAAGTTTATTCATATTATTTATGGAAAAAAACATTTTGGATGGGGAAAAAGGCAATTAACTCTATTTTGAAGAAAAAAAATTTTTTTTATAAAAATTAATTCTACTTTTGTGGCGTTAATTTTAAAACAAAACGATATGAAAAAGATTTTAGTATCAGTATTGGCGGTAATCGCCTTCTCAATGACTTCGAACGCACAATTATGGTTTGGAGGAAGTATTTCGGCAAGACACACAGGTGGTGTTGAGAAAAAAGCAATTGATCCAATGGATCCAACAAAAACGACTGACATCGATGCAGCAAAAACAAACACTTTTGCTATAGCACCTAAAATTGGTTTTGCATTGAGTGAAAAATTCTCAGTTGGAGCAGCATTAAATTTTTCAACTTCTACAACGGGAAAAATTGACAAAAATAATTTAACAAAGAATAACGCTTTTGGTGTTGAACCATTTGTACGTTATACATTTGCAGAGTTTGGAAACTTTGGTGTATTAGCAGAAGCATCTTTGCCAATTGATTTTACAAATGGTAAATTTATTGTAAATGGTACAGAAACGAAAGCAGATCCGTCATCTTCGTTCGGATTGGCAGTTATGCCTTGGTTGACTTACTCTGTATCGGACAATTTCTCTCTTGAATGTGGTTTGAACTTCTTGCGATTGTCGGCAATACATACAGTTACAAAAGATCAAGCTGATAAAGATCACAAATGGGTAAATAACACGATTGGATGTAATGCTAACACAGCAAACTTATTGAATGTTGGTGGTTTGACAATTGGTTTCATCTACAAATTGTAATACACAATTCCATAAAAACTATTGAAAGGCCCTGCAAATTTGCAGGGCTTTTTTTGTCTAAAATTTGGGATAATCCGTTTTTGTGAAAATTAAAATCTGTACCTTTCAGCAATTTTAAGTTACAAAATATGTCACAGGGAACCCATTACAATCGTTATATATGGTTGATGTCCACGTTGCTTCAGGCAAAACGGATTTCGTATGAGGAAATTAACACTCGCTATGAGCGGGAATTTAATTGTCGATTGGCAAAACGGACATTTCACGAGTATAAAAAAGATATTCAAGAAATGTTTGACGTAAATATATTGTGCGACTCCCATGACGGGTATCGATATTACATTGAGAACATTGACGATTTCAAGACCGACCGAAGTCGTCAGTGGTTGCTGAACTCGTTTTGTGCCTCGAATCTGGTGAAGGCAGGCGAACAAATCAAGGATAGGATAGTGTATGAGGACATTCCCGAAAATTCCGAATATCTCTCGTTTGTGGTAGATGCGATGAAGCGGAATTGCAAACTTGAAATCACTTATCTTCCATACGAAGCGGAAACACCTACTACATACGTTGTGCATCCGTATTGTATGCGGTTATACCGTCAGCATTGGTATGTGTTGGGATTTTCCGAGATGCACCAGGCGTTGCGTCATTTTGCCATAAACAGAATGAGAAACCTTGTTGTGACCGATATACCGTTTGTCTATCCCGACGATTTCACGCCCGAATCGTATTATTACTATTCTTCCGGCATTTATGTGGACGATAGCTTGCCGTTAGAAAAAATCCGTCTGCGGACGTATGGAAACCTTTGGTACTATTATCAGTCGTTGCCTTTGCACCATACACAGAAATTGGTGGAAAAAAAAGATGATTACGCTGATTTTGGGTATCAACTTCGTGTTACTCCTGAATTTATGTTGGAACTTTTGAGCAGAGGCGACAAACTCGAAGTCCTTGAACCCAAAAGTTTACGAGAACGAATGAAAAAAGAATTACAGAATACGTTGAAACGGTATAAGAAGTGATTATCGTTTTATAATTATGCGAATCGCATAATATTGAAAAAATAAGTTGCTTCGGCAGACTTTCCGCATACCCTCGTAATACTTTTGTATCCGAATAGAGATTTCGGATATGATGGAAGCAAATGATGAAGAATTACAGGCGTGTCTGTCAAAGGTTGGAATAGATTATGCGACGTTCCCGATTACAAATTGGCTTGTGGCAACTGAAGAGATTGTAAAAAGTCACGATAGGGAACTTGTTCGTCAATATGCCGAAAAACTTGACTGGGACTACATTTCACAATCGGATTGGATAGCCGACGACTCCTTTCTTGAAGAATTTGAAGAACGCTTTGACTGGTTGAAGGTTGTCAATAACGAGTATATCGCTATGGCGTGTGCCAGCGTATTTTGGAAGCGTTTCGAACAGAGAATTCCCCAATCGTATGATGAAATTGATTCTCGCTTATTCGATATTTTGGCAGGTAACGTAAAACTATTTTAATATATGGAACAGATTCAAAAAACGGCTTGCGACATTGATTCCCACGAACCGTTATTTATGATGACAAGACAAAATTAAAAAATATTTTTCACCTCTGCAGAGTTTTGGCAGAGGTGGTTCTTATTTTTGCATTGTTATTTTAATGTCGTTCTTTTAAATGTTGTGTGTATGAAAAAACCTGTAAAGGCAGCGATTGTTGGCAGTCGCACGTTTTCTGATTATGAAAAAATGTATGCTTTCATTCAGAAAATCCGTCAAGAAAAGGAGTTGTTTATCTACGAGGTCATCTCGGGTGGCGCAAGTGGAGCCGATCAATTGGCGGAGCGATATGCAAACGAAAACGGCAAGGTGCTAAAGGTAATCAAGCCAGATTGGAAACAAGGTTTGGGAGCCGGAATCGCCCGAAATGCCAAAATTATCAAGGCGTGTGATGTTTGTTTTGCTTTCTGGGATGGCTCTTCCCACGGTACCAAATCTGACATCGAATTTTGCCAAAAACAAGGGAAACCTTGCTACATTTGTCGGTTTTAAGGGAATTACTTTCTCTTAAAATCGTAAAATTTTTGTAGACCTATAAATTGGTCTATATGCACTCATTAATACGTATAATAATTGTAAAATAGTTTCCTGTTTTCAAATGTATTCCATACATTTGGAACAGTTATTATGGACTATTTCTTAAAAAATAACAAGGTTCAATTGATGGTATAAACTATTAAAAACATATATATGAGAAAATTAACGCCAACTCTTTTCGATGAGTTAAAAAAAGAAAAAGGAAAATTCCACGCTTTGTTGGAGTATGTAAAAGCAGATGACACATTAGATATGGAATTTCGAGGAAACTCTTTCACCTTGTATTATCGTGGTGGGGCTATTCTTACTATTGAAGAGAATGAGTATGAAAATACCGATGGCACAAAGGAATACAAATACAATTGGAAGGGCATAAACAAAAAGTATCTTCTTACCTCCAAACTGAAACACAATGCCGAGGATTTTGAAGAATATATTCCTGAAGCGAAACATATAATGGATAGATATATCTGTATTGGTCCCAAAAACCATTTAGGAGAAAAGGAAATTCAACAACTTGTAGTTAAGGAGAATAACTATTCCCAAAATTCGCAAGATACAGATTATTTCATTGTTGATATGGAGTATACAGAAGGAGGAGGTAAGGATGGATATCGTTTTGACCTTATTGCAGTGAGATGGGATTCTTATGGACCCGCAAGAAGAAAACACGAAGTTTCTTTGGCAATAATTGAAGTAAAACAAGGATTTAATTCAGTCAGAACAAGTTCCAGCAGTCCTGGGTTACGTTCACATCAGGAAGATTTCTCTAATTTTATAGACGAGAAAAAATCTAGTGGTGCATTAAAAGAATTTCGTGAGGATATGGTGATGATATTTAAACAGAAGTGTGAATTGGGGTTGATATTACCCCAAAAAATAAAACATAAAATAAAAAACATAACCCAAAAATTCGAACTAAATGTAGAGGATAATGTTGATTTTATTTGTCTTCTTGCCAACTATAAAAAGGCGAGTGACGAATTACATAATGAATTAGATGAAATGGAATCGAAAGGAATGAAATCTTGCAAGTTCATAAGGTCTCATTACTGTGGGTATGGTCTTTATGCTGATGAGATGTTCACTTTAACATCAAAAGATTTATAATATAAAGGTCATTCGCATTTAATCAATTCTTTACCAAGCACGAATCCTCACATTCGTGCTTTTTTTTGCAAAATTTTTCCACCTCGGCAGGGTTTCTGCATAGGCAAATCGTTTATTATAGAAACATGAATTATGATTGATTTGATGAACAAAAACGGATTAGATTTAACACAATGTAATGAGAATGTGGTAAATACTTTGTACAACAACTTATATTCTTTGATTGTACAATTAGCTGAACAAAAGGATTACGAGGCTATTTATTGGGTTATGGAAACAATGTGTGGATTGCCATGGTGTAAGGAAAGGCAAAGGGGACAAGTTTTTCTCCGTTTTTTGCGAGAATGGTGGAAGTTCATGACGTTTAAGGACTTTGCAAATATTTTTTTTAAAGATAGTTCTTTTTCTCAACTTGAAAAACGATTTTCAGACAACAAGGAAGTGTTAGTTTTTTTACAAAAAATGCGTCAGGATGTAAATGATAAAAAACAAGAGGAACTTTCAACCATGGAACAGACGATGAAGATTATCATTCATCGTAAAGTTGATTCCGAGACCTGTCAGATTGAAATCTTTTCTGCAAATGGAGATTATTTCAATAGTTTTGATTTGCTGGCTCATTATAATGAAGATAATCTTTATAGAACTCAAAACATAGGAGACATTCGTATAACCCCATACGTGGCAAAATCTTTTTTAATCCAATGCGATGGTGTGACTATTCTGTATCTTAATAATCTAACTTACAATTTGTCCCCCAAAAACCGTTTCTTCGATGAAATGCCTAGAAATCTTGAAAGAAACTATGATGTAGATATTCTTATCGCCGATGGGGAAATGAAACCATATAAAGAAATAAAACAAGCTATGTTGGCGGATGATTTAAGGGAGAGAATACAATCTATTATGAATAAATACAAGTATGGGATAATACTTTTTAACAATGTTGATTATCACAGAATAAGAGTGTGCCTCAATGTAATGCGTCAGCAAGATGAAAAACGGAACGTAATAGTTAATGGTTATACATGGTGCCATTATAACTTTTGTAAACGTTATATATATTGGTCAAAAACAAATAAATACGTTAGAATTCCTAATGCGGAAAGATTTATTCATGAGGATGAAAAAGAATTTTATGATGATGTGTTGCCAGAACTTGTTAAAAATGGATTTGCCATGATTGTACAAGAAAGCAGTGATTTTAACAAATATAATGATATTGTTTCTCAGCTTGATATGTCGCAAACGGTCTTAATATATTTAAAGGATGATTGTTACATTAACAAAGACTCCAAGTGCTTTTCTAAATCTCTGTATGATTTTATTCATACTCATAACTGGGCAATAGAATATCTACCTGTAGCTGTCGAGTGGGAAGAATTAAAGAAACTGTGTGTAGACTTGGAACAAAGATATGTTATTCTACCCAACATTACGGAAACTGATGTTCAAATTGAAGGTTTACGTTGGGAAAGAAAAAATCCAGAGGTTATCACACAAAGTCGAAAAATTACTAAACGTGTTGGAAATCATGGTGTTATAATTGATATTGAAATAAAAGATTAAAATAATAAACGTATGGACAAAGAAATAATAGAAACTTACCACTTCAGCCCTTCTGACTATGACGAGCTGGGCAGACGAAAAGATGACGGAAAGACATTCCGTGATGTGGTGAAAGATTTTGAGCGTGATTTTCACGACCGACATTCAACGGAATATGCGCTGAATTTATATGCCAATTCTTCAACAATGAGGTTGCTGGCAAAATCGAACGGCGCGGAGCCATTCATGATTTATGGAATGGATTTGTGTCACGGCACTGTTTTTAACCCAAAAGACGACCCGGATTTCAACTTTCAGATAGATTCGTTTAGTGAATTTACTACTGTATATGCCATAGATTCGGCTTTTATGACTGATTTTAACGAAAACGGTTATCCAGTCTTTGATGATGATAGCGAAGTTTATCCTTTGACTTTGTTGATTGACGAAAAAATGAGAGACGGGGAAACCCGTTTAACCACGCCGACAACCGATGACGAAGATGAAGAACCAGAAACTATAATTAACGATGTACCCAAAAAAGAATATGTATAATGGAAACACAAAAAAATGACGAATCACATTTGATACACAACGAGAACGGCGAATGGATAAACACGGGAAAAGTAATCTTTCTGTTTGATTCATTTGCAACGAAACTTAAAGCACTGGCGGACAAACAAGGGAAAAAGTTTTCCATTCATAAATACTATGATGGGACGCCGTGGTGCTATCGGCAGGAATTTGAGGCATTAAACTTGAAAGGTTTATTAGTGACATCAAAGGAGTGGAGATTATTAACAGATCAATACGCTTTGTAACACGATATTTGCAGGATTTTAGAAAAATAATTTTTACTTGTGCCGACTTTTCGCACACCTGGTTTTTATTTTTGCAGAAAATTTTTAAATAGGAGGAAGTATGAAGATTACAATTCATCGTGGGACGAATCAAATTGGCGGTTGCATTACGGAAATTCAATCGGCGAAAGGTGACAAAGTTTTAATTGACTTCGGACATAATTTGCCCGAAGGAGACAAACCTGCTCAAGACAAATACGACGAGGACGAAAATGTGTTGAATCTGCTGGAAGGCGTGTCCGATGTGTATTACACGCATTACCACGGCGACCATATTTCGTTTGAGTCGGAGATTTACCGTGCTGGCGTTACGCAGCATATCGGGGCATTGTCGCTCGAAATGGTAAAAACGCTCAAACGGCATATGACGAAAGCTGAAGCATTGAAGGATTCTGCAAACAATAGTTTGGAAGCTTTGGAACGCTTCAAAACATATACGGCAACGGTAACTGAAACTGTGGGCGATATTCGTATTACGCCGTATTTTGTGAGCCATTCTGCTGCGGACGCACACATGTTTTTGATTGAATGTGACGGCATTACCGTTCTGCATACTGGCGATTTCCGCGATCATGGTTATATGGGTGGCGGATTGATGAAAAATCTCAAAGTCAATGTTGTTCCGAAACACGTTGATGTAATTATTACCGAAGGAACAATGCTCGCCCGTAAGGACGAGAAAGTTCTTTCGGAATGGGATATACAGAACGAGACGAAATCACTTATGAGTCAGTATAAGAATGCTTTTGTGCTGTGCTCATCTACCGACGTTGACAGATTCGTCTCTATGTTTCAAGCAACAAAGCACCAACGCAATCGGCGGGATTCGGATTATCCCCGTTGGTTTGTTACCGACGCATATCAGGGAGATCAAATTTTGAATATTAAAAATAATCTGAATGGGATTTATTCTGACATAATATTTAAAGTTTATAATAAGGAGTTCTTGCCCAATATGGTGCAAAACGGCTTTACCATGTTGGTTCGTAATTCGAAAACGTTCGAAAAATATCTTGCCGAGATTGTTCCGCACATCGACCTGAACGATACGGTTTTCATTTATTCGCAATACCAAGGGTATATTGAACCTACGCATTCGGCATTCAAGCAGTCAACGTATGATTTTGTGCATAAATACAAATGGCATTTAAAAGAGTTGCATACAACGGGACATGCTTCTTGCAAAACCCTTGCCGAAGTGTGCAATCTTGTAAATCCGTCGTTGGCAATAATTCCCATTCATAAAGAAGCAGATACCGATTTCGCCTCATTGCCAATTTCTTCCGAATTGAAGAAAAAAATCGTTACAAAAAGTATGATTTTAGAAAAAGAGAATGGGGATTTTGTTAAATTTGAGGTGAAAGAATAAGACAATTAAAAATTAAAAGTTAAGAATTAAGGTTGGCTGTGTTTTGTTGAAGTCACACATTTATAAACTAATTAAATATTTATTATGAAATTCTATTACAAAAAGACTGAAATAACCAACAAGGAAGAGTGGAAAAATGCATTTTGTAATGCATACAATAGTAAGGGTAAGGATGTACATTGGAAGGATGGACGAAGTGGAGAATGCTTAGCTGAAGATTTTATTGGGGAAAAACCTAATGGAGAAAGTTCTATGATTGAAATGGTACAACGTTTTCTGAAAATAAAAGAAAATAATATTTCACTGAACAAAGCAAAAATTGAGCATGCAAGTAAATTTGATGAACATCCAAGACCTCGTATGCAAGATCTTGCCATTTGGGGAACATCTGGTAGCAAAAACATTTTTATTGGTGTAGAAGCTAAAGTAGATGAACCCTTTGGGTCAAAAAGCATAAATCAACAAAGGACTTATGTTAAAAATCATACAAAAACAGAAGCCGGCAATCGACTTGAAGAACTTGTAGATGATTATTTACAAGGTGATGAAAACAAATGTGGGAAACTTCGTTACCAATTATTATATTACTTAGCTGGTTCTTTTTGTGAAGATGCGGATATCATTTTTATGCCGGTCATTGTGTATGAATCAAGGGGAATTATGTTTAATCAGTATTCTCAAAAGAAAGCTGATATTAATAAGAATGCCTATAAAAATTTTATGGAAAAACTCGGATTTGTACCTAGAAAAGATGTAATTAATGGGCAAATAAAGATGGCTTATTACAAACAAGTTTCTGTCAAGCACAAAAATCACAGCAAGCAAACAGTAAAAGATGTTTATTCTTGCTATATTGTAAAATGAATGTAGTTAAATAAGTTGATTTGTAGAGAAGACACTGCGTCGGTGGCTTTTCTTTGGGTTCCGTTTCTTTTTCCACAAAAAGAAATGGAACAAAAAAAAATTACAGAAAAAATTCCCTTCGGCAAACTTTACGCATACCCCCGTCATATTTTTGTGTCTGAAAACAATTCGGATATGGAACATAATGACGAGAAACTAATCGAACAATGCTTTTTTCAGTTAGGATTTACAGAAATAACCTTGCCGTTGAGTTGGGGCGTTGTCACAAGTGTAATCGTAGAAAAGCACGATATTGAAATTCTTCGCCAATATGCCGATTACGTTGATTGGGACTATATTTCTCGGTCGGATTGGATTAGTTGGTTGCATTTCCTTGAAGAATTTGAAGAAAGACTTAACTGGCGGTTGGTCGTGAACAACGATGATATCGGGAAAGCTTGTGCCACCGTGTTTTGGAGCAAGTTCGAGGACAAAATTCCTGCGGACACGTATGATGACGTGGCGAATATGAAACTGTTTGACATATTAGTTGGTGAATAATTAAATTTTAAAGTATGGAACAAGAAGTTAAAAAAGAGGTTATCTCTGCAAATCAGACAGAGCAGAAAAATGTAATTGGTTTAGTCGGAATGATTATCGCAATTGTGGCACTGGTGTTCTCAATGGTTCCCGTTTTAGGTTGGATTCTCTGGTTCTTCGGAGAATTATTTTCGGTAATCGGATTGTTTAAGAAACCGAGAACGTGTGCCGTGATTGGCTTTATCCTTTCTCTCATGGGATTGGTTTTGACGTTGCTTTTGGGAGGCATTATCAAAAGTCTTTTGTTTTAATTCGTACTGCTATGAAGAAAGTTGCTTTTCTTTTCTTGATTTTCCTTATATCGTGCGGCGGTTCAAGTTCCTCAAGTTTCAATACCAAGAAATTTGCTGGACGGTACAAGGTTGATATAAGTCCTGTCCTTTCGCAGGAGGAAGCTAAAACCGACAAATTCAGTTATTTTATTGTGTCGATGTTGGCACTGGGGGCGGATATGGACTTGTTGTTTTACGAGAAAGGCGATGGTATGTTGAAATGCAATTTTTCTTTGATTTCGTTGTTGGCTCCAGAAGTAAACAAACCTTATCCGTTCCGGTGGTGTATAACGAAAGATTCTCTTTTCAATTTTTATAATGACAGTTTACAAAAAATGGAACCAGCATTCATTCTGCGAAAAACTAGTGGCACTTACGATTTTATAACGGCTTGCGACATAGATTCCCACGAACCGATATTTATGATGACAAGACAAAATTAATGAAAGATTTTTTCCGCTTGTGCAGGCTTTCGGCATAGGCAGTTCTTATCTTTGCAACGATTTCGGGTGAAATTTATGTCGTTCTTTTAAATAGTGTGCTTATGAAAACAGTAAAAGCTGCGATTGTAGGGAGTCGTTCGTTCAATGATTACGAAAAAATGTATTCCTTCATTCAGCAAATCCGCAAGGAGAAAGAGTTGTTTATCTACGAGGTGATTTCTGGCGGCGCGGAAGGTGCCGATAAACTTGCCGAACGGTATGCAACGGAGTGCAAAAAGTCTTTAAAAGTGTTTAAACCAAATTGGAAAAACGGGCTGGGGGCTGGAATTGCCCGTAATGTTGAGATTATCAAGGCGTGTGATGTTTGTTTTGCCTTCTGGGATGGTTCCTCGGCTGGCACAAAATCAGACATCGAATTATGTAAAAAACAGGGAAAACCGTGTTATATTTGTCGATTCTAAAATAAGATAATATAAATGAGAATCCTTCATATTTCCGATACGCACAATCTTCACAAGGATTTGCGTGATTTGCCCGAAGCGGATGTGATTGTTCATTCGGGTGATGTGAGTCTTGCCGGGTCGGAGAACGAAATTCTGGATTTTGCCAATTGGTTCTGCGACTTGCCTTACAAGCATAAGATTTTCATTGCCGGAAATCACGACAATCTGTTGTTTGACAGCAATATAGATGGTCTTGACGAAAATGTGTATTTCCTTCAAAATTCAGGTGTGACAATCGACGGCGTGAAGTTCTACGGCGTTCCTATGTTTCTGGAATACGACCTTACTGGCGAGGACAAACGGGTGATTGCCACCATTCCGTCCGACACCGACGTGCTGATTACTCATCAGCCGCCAAAAGGAATTTTGGATTTGGACGACGATATTCACTATGGCAGCGAACAACTTTTGGAGAAAGTTTTGGAAATAAAGCCCAAGTTGCATCTATTCGGACATATCCACTGTGCAAACGGCATAGTCCGCCAGCACGATATTGTGTTCTCAAACGGCTCTATCTCGACGCACCGTTATGGGCTGACGTTCAAACCGAGGGTGATACAGATTTGAAAAACATAAACGTATAATTTTACATGATAATACAAGAAAATACCAAAATATTACTACCTTTGAGATCTATTACAAACAATAAAAAACAATTGGTATGAAACACATTACGGCTTTATTGACAGCAGTTCTCGGAACAATGCTATTTTTTTCGTGCGGAAATTCAACAACAAAAAACGAGGATGGTGAATGCACGACATTCAAATTAGGAACGGGTGTAAACGTCAGCCACTGGCTCTCACAATCTGATCGACGAGGCGAAGAACGTGCAAAACAAATCACCAAAGCCGATTTCGACTCAATTGCCTCTATGGGTTTTGAACATGTGCGACTCCCGATAGACGAAGTTCAATTCTACGACGAAAATCTAAACCGCGACGAGGAAGCGTTCGCATTACTGAAAAATGCCATTGACTGGACGTTGGAAAACAATATGAACATCATTGTTGACCTACACATCACTCGTGCGCACTACTTCCTTACCGCCGATGCAAATACCTTATTTACAGAAACTTCGGCGCAAGACCACATGGTGGCAATTTGGAAAGATTTACAGAAATTCCTCAAATCATATCCGACCGACAGAGTTGCCTACGAACTTCTGAACGAAGCCGTTGCACCAACTCACGAGGCTCTGAACGAACTTGAAGGTCGATTGATTGCGGCTATACGTGAAGAAGAGCCTAACCGTTTCATCATAGTTGGTTCAAACTGGGCACAATCAGTCGAGACAATGGAATATCTGCAAGTACCTGAAAACGACAAACACCTCATCATCAGTTTCCATTACTATAATCCGTTGTTTATAACGCACTATGGCGCTCCATGGACAATCTACAAGGATTGTAAGGAAAACATAACCTATCCTGGTAATTTGCTTGCCGATACGTCGTTCTTCGCTGGCAAAGATGAAAAGACTGTTCAGGAATATCGTACCCAAAGCGGCGTGTGGAACAAAGAAAAAATGTTCTCGCAGATTAAGAAGGCCGTTGACAGAGGGAAAGAACTCGGTTTACAAGTTTATTGCGGCGAATTTGGTGCATACCCAAATTTTGTAAACAAGGAATCACGTTTGAACTGGTACAAGGACATGGCTGCGATTTTCAAGGAAAACAACATTGCCAACGCTCACTGGTGCTACAAAGGCGATTTTCCTATAGTTGACGAAACGGGCACACCAAACGAAATTCCAGCAATATTGTTGCACAAATAGAAACAGATTTTTATAGGTAGAGACGTGCCATGGCGCGTCTCTACAATATTTATAATGCATAAAAATCCTTGGAGTCTTACGGTTTCAGGATTTTATTGTATAATGCCTTATCTGACAGATATTTCAATCCTTCCGTAACAAATTCATCATCACGAATAAGATATTCTGTTTGTCCCGCCTCGGCATACAATGTTCGTATAATATACGAAGCCAATTCTTTCTGTATCAGCACCTTGCTTTCTTCAAACATTTGATTTTGCTGAGCGTCAATTTGTTTCTGCAATGTTTGTATTTGAGAATCAAGATGTAACTGTTCTTTTTTCGTATGACTTACGAAGGAATCTAAGAATTGTTCGCTTTCCGACTTATACGTGTATGACTGCTCACGAAGGAACGAGAGGAATTTTTCAAAATCAACTTGGGTATAAGAATATGTCTTGGGGGAAATTCTCGCCGTATCTTGTACAGAATAATTTTTGTTGATATAATCAAACAAGACAAAATCGGCAGTCAACTTTTGCAACAAAGGATTATTTTTCGTTTCACCCACAAATACATCGGGAACGATACCACCAGCATTTTTTACTTGACGATGATTTTTGGTATAAAACGTTTTCTGCAAAGAATCGGGCGTTACGGTAGGATTACCTGACTTGTCACGATGTGTATAGTCCAACTTTTGTATGCAACGACCCGACGAAATGTAGTATTTTGCTGTCGTAATTTTCAGCAGACAATTATGAGCCAACTCCTTACGCGTCTGCACAAGACCTTTTCCAAACGTTTGTCGTCCCACAATGACAGCACGGTCAAAATCTTGCAAAGACCCCGAAACAATCTCCGAAGCCGATGCAGAATGTTCGTTTACCAATACAACCAAAGGTATCTCACTATCGTATGCCTCAGCAATAGTGGAGAACTTATTATTTTCTGTCTTGTTATTTCCGCGAGTATAGACAACCCGCTCACCGGCAGGGACAAAAATGTTCACAATCTTCACGGCTTCAACGAGCAAACCACCAGGATTGTCACGCAAATCGAGTATCAATGCCTTAGCACCTTCTTTTTCCTTTAATTGGGCAACGGCTTTTAGCACGTCAACCGAGCAGTTTTGCGTAAACTCGTTCAGTTTCACGTAGCCCACATCGTGCGAGACCATACCATAATACGGCACGCTCGAAATTTTTATATTTTCCCGTTCTATCGAAAAATTCAAATGCTGTTTGTTGCGAAGAATGCCCAGTTTCAAGACGGAGCCGACTTCTCCCTGCAACAAATTCATACTATTCTCAAAATCCTCATTTTGAATGGAATGCCCGTCAACCTCGGAAATAATATCGCCGAGCAACAGGCCTGCTTTTTCGGCAGGCGAATGTTTGCGAATATCCATAATCATCAGCAAGCCGTCACGCATCACAACCGACGCCCCTATGCCACCATATTCCCCCTTGGTCATCACCGTATATTTCTCCACATCGGATTCGGGAATGAAGTTCGTATAGGGGTCGAGCGATTTCAGCATTTCGTCGATGGTACGTGACATAAGGTCGCCGGGGGCAATCTCGTCAACGTAGGAGTTTTCTATATTGGTGAACAACGAATAAAAAATATCCAAATTTTTCGCCGTCTCAAAATCTTTTGTGTCGTCATAACTCATCAGAAAGAGCGGTGCCAAAAACAACAACAAAAGCGCAATGATTTTTAATATTTTCTCTTTCATAGAATCTTTAATTCTTATTCCACTTTCTATGCTTATTTCAAAACATCATCGAAAGTTTCCTTAAAAATGTCATAGTTGCTTGTTTCATATTCTCTGCAATAGATTGCAAATTCAATTACCTTGAAACAATTCTTGAATTCAGGTAAAATCTGTTTATATGCTTTGGCAACAATCCTGGGGTCATTACTGAAAGCACCACACCCGAAAGCACCTAACACGACAAAATCATTTTTATTGGCGGCTGCTGTAGCAAGAATCTTTCTGCCACGTCGTTTATGTAGTTCCAGCAATTCATTCGGTGAAATTGTCACTAATTTCCCATACTTGGGGTTTTCGCGAAGATTCGGTGCGGCACACGTGATTATATTCACCTTCTTCGTCGTGCCGTTATCCTCATAATCATCATTTTTGAAAATGATAACGCCTGGGGTATAAATTATATCATCATTGTGTAATGGACTACCTCCACGATGCGGAAGATAGAACTTTTGCATAGCGTCGTTGCTAATCAGACTATTATACAAAGTGGAACATCTGCACAAACATTCTTCCTGTGCAAAAGAACCACGGGTTACTCCACCTCCGGGACTGGTTGCCGACGCAAAATTCAATACGGCAATTTCACCACCGTATTGTACGGCAGCACCAAACGAAGTCGATTTACTTACAACTATTTGTGCGTCAGTTTCAAAACGATTTTCAAATGAAGGAACCTCATCGCCAATCAGATATTGCTGTACCGCATTGGAAGCAACTACAGCATCAGACAAAATTTTACGATTTTTAATCGCTCTTTGTGTGTCATTAAAAACATCAATATTGTCTTGTTTTGTCCAAATATTCATTGTCAACTTTTTGTAATTACCTCTATATTAATTGTTTGCTTCAGAATCAAGTTTCTCTTCAATTCCGTTTTTCAAAAAAATAACTATTTTTCCCGTGAGTCTATCTTCATCAAACGTGCCAAACATATTCTCCTCAATGAATCGAAATCCTTCCGCCTCTATTTTATGTTCTTTCTCTTTGTTTTCTTCCGAATCAAAGTCGCCATATTCAAGAAGAACTTTTACATTTCCTTCTCCATACAACTCGTTATACGCCTGTAAATGAATAAGGCCATGCATTCTTCCCATTTCTTTAAATTCTTGTAAATCCATATAGACAACGTTAGATTTACAAATATAAAAAAACTTTGAAAAAAATGTCTGTCAAGTAGTCTTTTGACTCACACTACGGTACAGGATCGTAGCCGTGTCCGCCCCATGGATGGCAGCGGAGCAAGCGTTTAAGCAGCAACCAGCCGCCTTTGAATATTCCATATTTTTGAATTGCCTCTACTCCGTATTGCGAGCACGTGGGCGTGTATCGGCACGCATTTGGCAACAACGGCGAGATGCACCATTGATACAAGCGAATCGGGAAAATGAATATCTTTCTAACTATTTTTCCCATTTCCCACAAGTTTTGAGAGTCCCTTTGCCACTGCCATTTCAATTTCTTGTTGCGAAACAATGACCTTGTCGCAATAGACAATCAACAATTTACATGCAATTCCCGCAAAATGTTCTTCCACAAACGTATGTCGCACTGCCTCCCGAATTCTTCTTTTTACGGTATTCCTATCAACAGCGTTGTGAAACTTCTTTTTAGAAACGCTTATGGCAACCTGGAACGAAGGTTTTTCTGCCACTTCCGACAGAAATAAAAATCTAAGGGGGTAAATCGTCACTGTCTTACCCCCTTGTAACAATGCTTGAAAATCCTTTTCAAGCGAAATTTTATGTTCGTGAAGAAAACCCACGATTATTTTAACTTCTTAACAAATTCCTCCAATGCCTGAGTCATCGATGTACATTTCATTGTTGGCGCGGGAATGTCGAGACGAAGACCTGCGTCAAGCACCGCCTTTCCCGTTGTAGAGCCAAAAGCCCCAATGTACGTCTCATCTTGTTTGAAATCCGGAAAATTCTTTTTCAACGAGGCAATACCTGCCGGACTGAAAAACACCAAAATGTCAAAGTCCTTAATATTCACATCCGACAAATCGCTGCTGACAGTTCTATAAAAAATCGCATTGGTATAGTTGAACTTTGCCGCCGTCAATTTTTCAGGAATCTCTTGTTTGTGAATATCCGACAACGGAACAAGAATCTTTTCGTTAATATATTTTTTTGATATTTCGACTAAATCGTCAAATTTACCATTGGCAGCAATAATCTTCCGTTTTCTGTACTGCACATATTTTTGCAGATAGAACGCTGCCGACTCCGAAATACAAAGATACTTCATAGTTGCAGGCATAACCACACGAAGTTCGTCGCACATGTGAAAGAAATGGTCAATTGCCGTACGACTAGTGAACATAATTGCCGTATGGTCTAAAATCGAAATCTTTTGTTCACGAAACTCCCTTGCTGAAATACCTTCAACGTGAATAAAAGGCCGAAAATCAATTTGGATATTGTATTTTTTTGCAAAATCCAAATACGGAGAACGTTCTGTTTCGGGTTTTGGTTGAGAAACCAATATTCTTTTTATTTTCATACAATTCTAAATTCAACAAAAACGAGGCTAACGATAATTTTTACCAACACCATGATTGGTAAAATTTCGAGCGTGCAAAAATACAAAAAAATGTAAATCAACGACACATGGTTCTTTACACTTACCTGAAATTCTCTAAAAATTCGATAAACATAGAAAAATCCTATCACCAAATAGCCAATAAAAAGAAGCGTTTCGGTGGATATGACCGTTGGTTTCACAAAAGCCAAAGCAACAACAATCGGGAATAGACAAATTCCCAATGCCCTATTAATCAGATACACGTTGAATATACATTCACTTGCATATTCCCGTCGTGCAAATATATCAGCCACAAGCAGATAGAGCATTTTCTTCAAGAAATACAATACTAAAATGACGATTGAGAGCATGCCTACTCTCGTCAATTCCTGAATATCGTTCAACTGCCAGTCAAAATTATGTTTGAGTGCGAAAAAGACGAACATTCCCGCAACAAACGAAAACAAACACTGACTGATAAACGTCACCAACTGCGTATGCTCGCCCGATTTATGAAATTCCTTCTGGGCAAAATTGTAATTGAAAACGTTCTTAAACAACGATGCCGTTCTGTTCGGGAAAATAATTCTCGTGATACTATATGTGATGAAACTGAACAACAATGCCCAAAACATCCAGCCATTGTCTATCTCGCCCAATTTCACGTAATTAATCCTAAAAACCTTTTCGTCAAATTCGGTAAAACTGGTTTTTGGAGGCAACGAATCCACCGTTTCTTGCACGGGAGTAACAACTGTATCAACCGATTTTACAGGTGTTTCAACCGTGTCAGCAGTACTCGTTGTGTCAACCACAACTTTTGCAGAATCTGCCACATACGTCGTGTCCCCCAAATCGGCTGGAGTAATTTCCAAAACGGAATATCCTTTTTGCAATGGGAACTCAATGAGCGTAGCCGTATCAACGGTGCTTTGCAACGAAATCACACCCAACGTGTTGTTCGTTGAATCACTCACAGAAGCTACACCCGAAGTATTTGTTGTATTAGGCAAGACAATCTATTTTTTAACCTTTGCAAAGGTATAAAACCCTCCTCTAAAATTGATTTTTATATCTCGCGACTTTTCAAATAGTTGTGAACAATGCAACATTATTTCTTTTTGTTCACATTCACTACCCTATCGGCATTCTGAGCGATGAACTGCGCCCACGACGAGGCGGACGTTTTGGGTTTCGACACTATTTTTGACTTACTTGCGGAATGTGGTATTTCGGGTTTGAGCGTGTTGTAATAATGACAAACAGCAACGGCAAGTGCGTCGGTGGCGTCCAAATATTTCTGATTGTTTTCGTAACGAAGCATTTTTGACAATACAGCCGCGACCTGTTCTTTTGCAGCAGCACCCGTACCAGTAATCGCCATCTTGATTTTTCTCGGGGCATATTCGTGAATCACTATGTCTCTGCTCAATCCAACCGACATGGCAACGCCCTGCGCCCGTCCCAATTTCAGCATTGACTGCACATTTTTTCCATAAAAGGGGGCCTCCAACGCCATTTCGTCGGGTGCATATTTCTCCACAATCTCGGTAAGCGAAGTATAGATTTTTCTGAGTTTTAAATACGGATCCTTGATTTTCTGCAATTCAATGACGCCAATTTCCAGAACGGACAACACCTTGTTTTCGGCCCGAATCAAGCCAAAACCCATCACGTTCGTTCCTGGATCTATGCCAAGAATTATTTTCTCCATCCGTAGCGTTTGTCTAAATATTCCTTGAATGCAGGATAATTCCCTTGTATTCTGTCGAAATTCTCCTTCTTACCTTCCAAATCGCGCAAACTTGCAGGAAGTTCAGGATCAACACCGATTGCATCAATTATGGCATTCGGGAATTTTGCAGGATGCGCCGTTTCCAAGGAAATGAGAAGTTGATTCTCGGCAACTGCATTTTGAGCGACGAAATCTTCCACACACTTCCATCCAACTGCACCGTGAGGTTCCAACATAACATGATATTTGTCCCACGCAAGTTTGATTGTCTCACGAGTTTCGGCATCGGTAACGCTTTGTGCCACAAAGATTTTGTCCATAGTAGCAAAATCTGGTTCTTTTAGCACATTGCCCTTTTCATCCATATTTCCACCGTACAATTCAATCAAACGAGCCAAATTGCTTGGATGACCGACATTCATAGCACTTGACAGACAATTTTTTGATGGCTCGATCTTATTGTATTTGTGCGTCTTCATCAATTTTGAAAACTCGTCGTTTTCATTGGTTGCGACAAGAATTTTCGACACGGGCAAGCCCATCTTCATTGCCAAAACGCAACCCATCATATCACCAAAATTTCCCGACGGAATACAGAATACAACGTTTTCCAACTCGTCGGAATCTTGTTTGCGCAATTGCGTGTATGAATAAATGTAATATACTATTTGAGGAATCAAACGACCTATATTGATAGAATTGGCACTTGTGAAATTTAACGAAGCCAATTCTGGGTCAGAAAACGCTTGTTTCACCATTGCCTGAGCATCGTCGAATTTTCCATCAATGGCAATAATCTGTACATTTTTCTGCAATGTGGTCATTTGCTTGCGTTGACGGTCGCTCACCTCTTTCTCAGGGAATAATACTGCAATTTGAATATTGTTCAAACCATAAAAAGCGTGTGCCATGGCACTGCCCGTATCACCCGAAGTAGCAGTCAAAATCAGTTTGTTGACATTCTGACGTTTCAAGAAATACTGCATCATTCGCCCCATCATACGACCTGCAAAATCCTTGAACGAAGCCGTAGGTCCTTGATCAAGACGCATCACGTATTTTCTGTCAATCACCTTTTCCAAAGGAACGTCAAAATTATAGGCATCTTTCGTCATTGCCAACAGATCGTCGAAAGAAACTTCGTCACCCAAAAATTTGGAAAATACCGTTGCCGCAATTTCATAATATTGTTTTCCTTTTAACTCATTCAATTCGTCTTTTGTGAACGTAGGAATTGCGTTCGGCATATATAATCCTTTGTCAGGTGCCAATCCTTGTAACAATGCTTCACCGAACGTTACTTCGGCAGCAGTATGATTTGTTGAGAAATATTTGATTGCCATTGTCTTTATTTTTTGCAAAAATACACGAATTTGAAATTGCTACAACACGAGGCGGACAAATTTTATCGGCTCGAAACCGTGAAGATTGAAGAGTAATACTATGAACATAATTATTTACACAACTCGTTCAATTTCTTTATCAACAACTCGTTTTCTTTTGTCGTTCCTACCGTAATTCGCAGACAATCTTCGCAAAGAGCCACTTTTGTACGGTCACGGACAATGATGCCTTCTTTTACCAAATAGTTATATACCTCGTGAGCATTGTCAATTTTCACCAACAAGAAATTTGCATCGCTTGGGAAAACTTTTTTTACCGACGGGATTGTTTGCAAAGCAGGAATCAGTTTTTCTCGTTCTGCAAGAATTTCCTTTACATAATCGTCTTTTTGCGACGCATATTTCGACAAGATTTCGCATGCGTACTTTTGCGTCATGCCGTTCATATTGTACGGCAATTTGATTTTATTAATAACGGCAATGATTTCCTTTGATGCGAACATCATTCCCAAACGACAGTTTGCAAGTCCCCATGCCTTTGAAAACGTCTGCAACACAACTAAGTTCGGATAGTTTGGAAGTTCTTCTTTCCAAGATTTTTCACTACTGAAATCAATATATGCCTCGTCAATCACCACAATACCTTTTGTAGCCTCAATCACCTTGCGGATCGCTTCGCGTTCGTAGGAATTTCCCGAGGGATTGTTTGGAGAACAAATCCACGTAAGCTTCGTGTGGCTGTCCATTGCGGCAATCACCTTGTCGGCTTGCAACTGAAAATCAGCTGTAAGTGGAACTTCCTTACATGGTGTGTTGTGAATTTCAGCCGAAACGCCATACATACCGTAGGTTGGAGGACACACTATCGCATTGTCGATGCCTGGTTCGCAGAATGCCGTGTAAAGCAGGCCTATTCCTTCATCGCTACCGCTACCACCAAGAAAGATCTGATCAACTGGAATGTTTTTGATTTTTGATACAACTTGTTTTAATTCAAACTGATACGGGTCAGGATAACGGTTATAATTTCCATTACCCACCGAACCGAACGAGTTCTCGTTTGCATCAAGGTTTACCAACGCAACTCCTTGATATTCATCGCGTGCCGTTGAATACGGAGTAATATTTCGAATGTTGCTCCGAAGCAAGTCGGAAAGCACAAAATTAGAATCTGCCATAAGTTTATATTTTCATTTTAGGGCAATGCTTTTGCCGTCCGTGTCAAAAGTAAGAAAAATTGTGAGAAAAGCGTATGGGCTGACGCTTTTTACTTAGATTTATTCCATGCTTCTTTCATTTAACATTTTGAGATTTCTCGCTATCGCTCGAAAAGACGGCTTTTGAGGATGATAATGGCGGGCAGTCGAATTAACGGAGAAAACAATGTTACATGTCTGCCCGCCAAATTAACCCAACGGGTGTCTTTCCGAATGGAGCGAAGCGGAATGAGGAATCTTTAAATGAAAGAACCGTGACCAATGTATCTCAATCTCTTTGGTTTTTCCATTTTTTTTGTACATTGTCCCACTTTTTTTAAAGAATGGTGACAAAAAAAATAGTCATAGTTTTGATTGCTCTCTTTTGTTCAATCGTTTCGGTTGCGCAAAATAATACCATCACCTATTCTGCCACCAACAAGTCGGTCGAACAGATTTTACAAGATATTGAACAAATTTCTCATTATCGTTTTTCGTACAACAGCGACATTTTTAAATCAAGACAAAATATTTCGGTATCTTTTTCCGAAATGCCTATAAACACATGCATCGCAACGATTTTGGGAGAATCATACACATTCACCGTTCAGGGAAATCAGATTATCATTACCGAAAAAAAGGCGGCTATTCCCACCATCAAAAAAACGCAACCGAAGCAAGAACGGGCTATAACCGTGTATGACACAATCCCCGTGTATGAGCATATCAAAGTAGTGGACACTATTTATGAAAACGTGAGAGTCATCGACACGTTACAGCATATCGAGACGATAATACTGAAGCGGTATGAGACGAATTTTATGCACACCGAGAAAAAATGTCTTTCGTATTCAGGACGAACAGGTATTCAGGTTAATTCCGCTCACTTTTTTAAAAACAATAACTACACCGAAAAATTACGTAAAATCAATAACAACGCCGTAGGATTCAATATACAATTAGACGTAAACTATAAGCGAAACAATCTTTTGCTCAGTTCTGGCATCGGATTCAGAGACTATCGCGTGGAAAACTCATTTTATACCAAATCTTACATCGACGACCCTTCCATAAAATACACCGACACGCTCTGGTATTGGCAATACTCCGAGGTTTTCACCTATCACAAGTTCAACGAAAAAGGGGATTCGGTTGCCGTCACCGTCCTCGACTCGACTTATACATACACGCTTCGCGAAAATCCCAAGAAAATTGAGCAACAAACCAGTAAAATCTCATCGCTTACATGGCAATACATCACCATTCCTATCGGATTAGGTTTTCATTATAATTTATCGAACACGTTCGCCATTGAGCCGAAACTTTCGTGCAACGCATTATTATTGGTACATTGTAGTGGCGAAATCGTCAACGAGGCAATGACAAACACGCAACCCTTGACCGACATCGTAAAACGATTCACCTATTCGCTCTCGCTTTCGTGCGATATTTTGTATTCAATTGAAAAACAATATTCTATAACATTACATCCGTTTTACACAATCACACCTTCAATTCTAAAACATTCCAAAGCGAATATGCAAGGATTGTTGAGTTCCGTCGGATTTGAATGGGGTTTCTGTTACACGATTCCGTATGCGTTGTTTTAAAATCATAGTGCTGTTGCTCGTCTTTTCGACCTCGTGTATTGCCCAACAATATGTATTTTCGGGTGGTTACGGATATTCCATGTATTTGTGTAACACACAAACAATTCAATCGTGGGGCGACAATTCATACGGGCAACTGGCACGCACCAACGACGACATTTCCTTTATTCGTCCTTGTAAAATTCCCAATGTGTCGAACATCATATCTGTTGACGCAGGTTTGGGCAGTTTTTGTTGTGCTCTCACATCCGACGGATACGTTCTTTCGTGGGGACATAATTTCTATGGCGAGCTTGGTATTGGCGCCTCGTGTCCGGGCATTTGCGAGGCATTCTCGCCCGACACCGTTCTGGGTGGCGAAACAGGAACCAAATTTTTGGAACACGTTACCGCCATTTCTGTAGGCCAAACACATGCGTATGCTTTGCTGGAAACAGGCGAAGTCGTCGCATGGGGAAACAATTATTATGGTCAGTTGGGAAACGGGGAAACCATTTCGGAAACAACCCCCGTCTATGTCAAGATCAACGCTACGGAACGCTTGTCGAACATTGCCATGATTTCAGCAGGGGGAAACCACGGATTCGCCCTCACAAACAATGGCGAAGCGTTGGCATGGGGCGACAATCAAGCCGACCAACTCGGCTGTGGCGACTCCGAAATACACGAATATCCCGTTCCCGTAGTTGACAAATCGGGAACACCCCTTTCCGACATACAATCAATTGACGCAGGACTTTTCTTCGGCTTATTGCTTCAAAACAACGGATATGTCTATGGCACAGGAGCATACAAAGGCACGCACAACGACCAGAGTGGCATCCACTACAAGACATTAAACTATGCAGAACGAGTGATTGGAGGTGAAACGCCCAACAATTACTTAGAAAATGTGTATGCCATTTCCGCAGGATTTTCGCACGCTTTGGCAATCACGATAGAAAAAGGGAAAAAATATGTGGTTTCGTGGGGCGACAACCGTTTCCCAAATCTCTATCAAACAAGTGGCGGTCAGTTAGGGAACAACTCACAAACAAAACAGGCCTACGCACCCGTTTATATGAAAACCTCAACGTCAGAACGATTGCAAAATGCCGAAAAAATCAATGCCGGTTGTGGAGTTTCGTATGTTGCCACGTTCAACGATTTCAATCAAGAAGTGCAATTCTTCGTATGTGGCAGAAATGCCGACGGCCAACTGGGATTTGGTGACAGAGTTGACCGATATGCCGCGACAAGATTGTCGGCTATCGGTACACTATACGGCTATCCCGATTACGACGGGCCAAAGTATCACGTTACGGGCAAAGTTGTTTCTGCATCAAAACCAATTGAGAACTGTTACGCCTATCTGTTTGAAGAATCGAAAGAACTTCCCGTAGATTCCTGTCTGACCGATGAAAACGGGACGTTCTCGTTTTTGACAAAACCATGCACGGCAACAATTTTGGCAAAATCACCGTCAATATTGTATTGTAATACGTGGGCAGGAAACAAGACATCGCAAGACGATGCAACTCGATTTTTGATTGACGCACCAATAAAAAACATCGTAATTACGCTCATACAAACACCAACATCCATACAAGACATTACCTCACAACCGCTTTGGCAGCAAGGTTCATTGGTTTCAGTCTATAATTTACAAGGAAAATTACTCCGACAATTTGTGGTCAGCACCAACAGCAACGCGGTATTGCAATCCTATTCGGAACCAATCGTTGTAGTTTTGCAAAATAAGAGACAGAAAAAAAGTTTTTTCTATTACAAAGAAAACCTATAGTTCAACAAACTTTTTACTTGATTCTATCGCCGCAAAAATCCTTACGGCCACATTTCGCACAATGTGTTCCAATCCAAAGAGTGTCGAATTGGTTGATGGCTGATTCCACGAGTTGCGGATCATTAGTGAGGATGCCCGCCTCAAAGTTCCGACGGAGTGCGCTTTTCATACCGATTCCCGCTCCGGTAAGATTTGCAGAGCCAATGTATGCCATTTCCAAATCGAAGATTATCATCTTGAAATGCACCCGCGGACACAACACCCGTTCCAAGTCAGTGGCAAGAATAGGATATTTGTCGAAATCTTCACGGAAATTCGGTCCTGGCTCTTTTGCGTGAATCAGGCGAACGCCCACGCCCCGCTTGAGAAGTCCGGCAATTTGTCCCAACATCGGAATGGTGTCGGCACCTTGTTTCACATACAAATCCTTGATGTCGGCAGTGCCAATCCACAACGTTTCCCGTACCGACGCAATTCGTGAAATCACTTCGGTGTAATGCTGTTCGTTGGCAATATATTGAATGAATGGGGACAATTAAATTAAGAATTAAAAGTTAAGAATTAAGAACTGTTTTCGTGCGTTCCGAAAGCCAGCGTTTGAGCAGGAATAAAAATCACAACACAAATATACACATTTTTCTAATCATTTCGATTTTTATTTAATTTGTTGATAATCAATATAAATTCACATTTTATGAACCATTTTTAATGCAAATCAACACATTTTATGAAGAAATAGTTCTATAGGAACATTGCCCCGTTAGGGGTAAAAGGTTGGTAGGGAGAATGTTATAGAAATGTATGCGAGCCGTAGGTTCGCCACAGATTCATTGGTAATCAATTATTTTCTATGGGAATCAAGAAATGAAGGATGTTGCTTTAGAAATTCTTGATAAGCAGATGTCAAATCTTCAAATATTTCTTCTGAACTAACCCCTCTGTAACTTAAATGCCAATCGTTAACAGCAACTTTATTCTTTTGTTTGTCATAATAAATCCAATTGTTTTCTTTTTCGAACTTATACCCATTCTCATTTAGAAAATTTAAAATGCGATTCCCCGTCAATTCTATAGATTTAGAATAACCACAACAAACTATCACATCCGCATCTAAATTTTGTATCTGCTCCACAATATAAGATTTGTATTTCTTCAAATGCTCACATAATAGTTCATCAGAGCAAACGGAATTACCTCCTTGTTTTTTCACATTTATTCTTGCTAAAGCACATTTACAATCATAATAATCAATGGCTTGAGCGTTACTAAAATCATATGTCGCTGCTTTATCTTTTGTTGTATGAGTTAATCCCCATAATTGATACAATAGATTTCTGTGAAATAATGCCGTTATCGCAGTTGAGTTAATATCTTTTCTTCCCGTTTCTTCCCTTACATCCCATGCATCCTCTTCTCCACAATTCTGGTCCTTTGTGAGAAACAAGTAACGTAAAGGTGCCTCATTCCATAATCTATTTTCTTCTGTATTATTGTTACTTGGTTCATGGTAACTATAGTTTCCGCTTTCTGCATTATATTTTTCGCCTCTATACATTATTCCATCTGGAGCAAAATTATATTCTCCATTCTTTTTCATTTCTTCTTCCCATCGTTTGAGAATTTCTTCATTTTTAGCAACATAATCTTTCATAACAACAACATTTTAAAATTAACTTTCAAATATACAATTTCCCAAATCAAAACCACCTTATTATTTCTGAATTTCTTCCCTCAATTCCTCTAAATCCTCAATTGCGGCATCTATCAGTTTGAGTTTGTCGTTTTGAGTTTCAAGGCAATCGAACGTTTCTTGTAAAAGTTCTTTCAACGTAAAATATTCGTCAGTCATAAATGTGAAATCGTGGTAATCGTCGCTTTCGTCTTCTTCGTCCACAAAAGCATACGTTTTATCTGATATTTGATCGATTGTTGGTAATTGCATTGGTTGACAATATCCTTGCTGACTGCTGATAAAATCTATAATTCTTTCTATTTCCGAAGTATCGGCAAACGCACATTGCACACGTTCAGGTTTTTGACCTGTGGAAATCAGTAAGTCGCCCTTGACCGTCAATTCTTCGGCACCACGTTCATCCAAAATGATTTTACTATCAGTTCTTGACTCCGTATGGAATGCTATTCTGCCTGGAATGTTCGCTTTGAGGAGGCCTGTAATGATTTTTCTGCACGGCCGTTGTGTCACAAGAATCAGGTGCATACCAACGGCTCGGGATTTCTGGGCAATACGGACAATAGGTATTTCTATTTCTTTTCCTGCTTGCAACATTAAATCACCAAATTCATCTATAACAATGACGATGTACGGTAAATATTTGTGACCCAGCGTAGGCGATAAATGACGATGAATGAATTTATCGTTATATTCAATGATATTTCTACATTGAGCGTTTTGCAGCAGACGGTAGCGTTCCTCCATCTCCTTAACAAGAGAATTCAACGTGGTAATAACTTTCATGCAGTCGGTCACAATAATATCTTCCTCGTCAGGATATTGTGCCATATAATGTTTCTTCAAACCTTCATAGATACCGAATTCCACCATCTTTGGATCGATCATCACAAATTTAAGTTGCGAGGGATGTTTTTTATACAACAGAGAGGTAATGATTGCATTCACACAAACTGTTTTCCCATATCCCGTGTAGCCTGCAACCAGCAAATGTGGCATTTTTGCAAGGTCGAACATATACATGTCGTTGGCGGTATTTCTTCCCAATGCAACAGGTAATTCCATTTTTGATTCCTTAAATGCTTGAGAATTGATGACAGAATACAGGGAAACCGTTTTTGACGAGGTATCAGAATTATTATCGATTGGGGATGTCGCAAGCAAATCTATGGTTGGTTGCTTAAACTGTGGAAGTTCGGATTTCGGATCGAACGTAGGTTCTTCTTCTGAAACGGATGTCATTGGTTTTTCGTTCTTTATTTTCATATTTTCCATAACTCATTTTTTTATATTTATGCCACAAAGAAAAACACAGGGTATGCCAAATCGGGGCAGAGGTTTGAAAAATTTATGCTGTCTATCATAGTCTTACTTTTATTTATTTTTCGTTTCCCCTTTCATCCAAGCTTCCCCTCTAACATCTTGAAAATGAACCCTTACGTACATTGGTATGTTGTTAATGACATCCACGTATGATGAAAGTGAATTGAGCAGCGCTTTAACGTTCTCAATTTTTGTGCTGGGAAATCTTATTACAAACTTTCTTCTTTTCTGCAATTTGATTTTCAGTGTGTTGTCATTCTCGTAATACACGTATTCATACCCAAGTTCCTTCATTTTTGCTGCTACTAAAATGTGTGTCGTTTTTGCCGCAAGTTTTTCCATTTTCTCTTGCTTGACGTACTCCAATTGGAGTTTCTTGGCTTCCTCTATCCACTTGGGGATGCTACTGTCTATTTGCAAAATCTTTTCTGCGGACATAAAATCCACATACCTCCGTGTTATAAAATTCTTTTTATCATAAATAATAATACTTGGATTAGCTTGAGGGAACAGAAGGTTGCGTAACACAATGCATTCTTTGAATGGTAGGTCCCAATCATTATCTCGTAAAACGAATTGTTTTTCATAGTTATAGCCTTTTTTCTTAAACAAATTAAAGATATCTTCTGTCGCAATCTTTGTCTCCATTGCAATAATATCGTCGATTTTTCCGTTAATATATTTTGACACAATATCTTGATTGTGCCCAGTCATCAAACGTCGTTTTTCAAAATTCGTAATCCTACGTTCGTTTTCCCGACAAATTCTCTGGAATTCCGATTCCCATTCTGGCATGGCATCGTTGATTCTCCTCATGCAATCAATAATATCATATTGATTATCCCATGCGTTCCCAAGCCACGGATTGTAAACCGACTTGATTTCCCCTTCGCACGTTTGAATAGTTTGAACCTTAAAAACGGCATTCGATAAAACAACGAGTCGCAGAATTTTCTTATCATCAAAAAATAATTTTGCATTAGGAAAATGATGAAGAATCGTTATTGTGTTAAATGAATTGTTCCCTTTGCTACGTGGAGCCACAAATTCTTTCTCTTTTTCTCTGAAAAAATCTCTTTTTAATTGCATCAATGTGCTGGTGTGATAGCCACTGTCTAATTTTTGAAATAATTGTTTCGTATCCATATCCTTTTAAAATTCTATCCAACAAACTTTTCCTGTTCTCTTCATCCATTCAGCGTGTTCCTTGTATTCTTGTTCGCTTCGGCACACCCAGAGTACTTTTGTACGCATTTTGAAGTCGATTTGTGGCTCTGGTGCATATCCGTCGGTAAAAACGATGAGCCCGTCGTATTTCCTATGTTCTTTTATATAGTTGAAAACACTTTGAAATTCCGTACCGCCACGGCCGTTAACGTCAACCTTTGTTGGTCGCTTTTTGAATGTGGTCACTTCGCGAAGCCCCACATCGAACTGCACCACATCGATGGTTTCCACACCATATTTGAAAAACCGTGCAATAGTGGAGTAAAACGTCTGCAATGTTTCGTGACTTATTGAGCCGCTTACATCAACAGCCACCAGAATGCTTGATGCAAGTTCGTAAATGCTCCCCATTTGTTGGAATCCGCTTCGTCGATTTGGTCGCATTCGTGTTAGCCGCCGCTTGCTCGACAAAATGCTCGTATGGAACGAGTTCAATACTTTCCTGTAATCCAATTTCACCACAAGCGAAGCAATAATTTGTTCTACCAATTTGCCAGGCAAACTTCCCCACTGTGTGGTTTCACGTATAAGGTTGTTGATTTCCTCCTTTTTCAGTTCGTCTTCTTCCCACAGTTCCGATTGTGCCGACAATTGTGCCTGTATTTCATCGCCTATAGTGGGCAGTTCATCTTGAATAGTTTCTTGCTCATCGTTCGAGTAAGCCTCGATCTCTTGTTTTTCTTCTTCCAAAGTCGTATCATCGCCATCGTTGTCGCTCGGCGAAGAGTCCTCATTATCGTTATCCGTTGTGACTTCTTCGTCAGATTCATCTTCTTCGTCTGATTCCTCTTTGCCGGCATCTTCCTCCTCTGACGGCGGTTCTTGCAACAAAACGTTGAGTTTGTTTACATACCATTCAAAACATTGATTTTTAGGAAGTTGATAATCAGATGCTTTTACAAATTCCAGATGTTGGAACAGATAATGTTGGTCAATCACCATGTTGCTTCCAAGCGTGAGAGCCGCCGGTAAACTACACTCGGGCTGTCGCTCGTAGGGATGTTTCAACAACAGACGAATCATTTCCAACCGAAGCAGATTCTCCACATTGCCCTCGCTACAATTCATTTGCAACAGCACTGTGGGATTATACTCCACCATGCCTTTCCCACATCGCATTGGACACGGCATTTGCAGATTTTCTCTCAAATGCTGCATACAATACACATGAAATAGGGCAGGTTCTGTTAGAAACCACCGCTCAACAATTTTCTTCAGTAATGCTTTCATTCTCAATCGTTTTTGCTTGTTCTGCGATTGCCCTAAACGCATCAATCCTTTTAGTGAATTTTTTATTTTCCTGTAATTGCAGCGGGTCAAATAGTTTCAGCACATCGTAAAACTCCTTTTTATGGTTTGGTTGAAGCAAGTGACTCATTTCGTGATAGATAACGTGTCGCACAAAATCTACTTTTCTCACGTTTTCCAATTTTTTGTTGAGCGAAATATAACCGCCTCCACACCATCCCCACGTCGTCTTCAACTTTTTGATTACCAATTTTGGTTTGGTCAAATGTGGAAAATAAGTAGAAAACACGCTCCAACAATTGTCATATTCTTTTTGTAAATCGTTCATTATTACGCTATTATATGTTCTTAATAAAATTCAAAAGTATATCGTACACTTCGAATGTTTCTGTAACGATGAACGTAACTGCTGCCGGATAGGTGTTTTTCTCGAAAAACGAAGCGAAATGTGCTAATTCCTCGTTTTTGTCATCTTTTTGTAAATCAGCCACATACGATTTAAGATTTGTTGCCATTGTTGATTTTTGTTCTGGCGAATACTCACCAACATCAAGAAAGCGGAAAATGTCGTCGTTTACCAAAGCCATTTCGTGCAATTTGTATTTTTTGAGCGTTGCTTTACATTTTGGATAGTCAAGCAGCACATCTCTTCCTGAAAGAATCTTGTTTGCTTCCAATGAATTGAAAAACATCTGTGTCGCAATTGGCCCGACAATGCCAGCGACCAGTTTTTTATGAATTTCTTGCAAGTCTTCTATGTTTAAAATGCAATCCGAAACCTTTTTCCATGCACGTCGGTCTGGTGTTTTGTCAAGTCCTCTGTCGGGATTGTCAACAACGCCGTCTTCATCAAGATATTTCGGGAAATTTCGTATAAAATTTATGACACGGCTGTCCATTTTCTTCTCCGTTGCCCATTTAAGCCATTCTTGTACCGACGGACGAAAATGAAAAATATTGAATCGCGAAACCAGGGCGGGGTCGAGATCGGTGAGTTGGTATTCCTCTCCGTCGTTCACAGCCGAAACCAACCGACTACCTTCAGGAAGATCTCGTCCTGCAAGTTTTCTGTTCAGAGCCAAGTCCATAATGGTTTGCAGCACTTCAGGACGGGCGCGGTTCAGTTCGTCCAAGAATAGCACCACTGGCTTCCCATCGGTTGGAAACCAGTATGGCGGCATAAATACTGTTTTGTCCGTTTTTTCATCCATACGGGGCAAGCCAATCAAGTCGCCAGGGTCGCTCATTTGTCCAAGAAACAAGGTTATGACCTCAATGCCTTTTTGACGGAAATAATTGGTGAGAATTTCCGATTTTCCTATGCCGTGTTTTCCCACCAACATAAGATTCTGCGTTGCCGGCATTGCCGACAAAATGCTTTGTAATTCTTTACAGTTTATTGCCATGATTCATTTTTTTGACAAAGAAAAGCACAAGGTGTGCCATATCAGGGCAGAGGTTTGAAAAAAGTTTTCTTAAAACCCCACTACCTTTCGTTCCTTGTTTCTTCCGTGATTTTCAATGGAATAGTTAAAGATTTCCGCCAATGTCATTGGCTCAAACGTGCCAGTCAGGCCGTATTGTTTCTGCATTAAGGCAGAGGTTTTTTCGGCAGAAAGTTTTCCAAATTCATATTTGTCAATCAAACGGCCTTTGCGCAACAGGGCTTTGTCAATTTTCCTTACGTCGCTGTTGAACGTACAGATGAATTTGAGATTGAGACTGTCGCCAAGCAAACCGTCTGCCATGTTCAAGATATTTACCAGTCCGGTATTTATGGAATTGTACGACTCTCCACGATCGACAAGCAGTTGCTCGCAATCTTCAATCACAATCACCGCATCTTTCATCTCGTCGCAAATGAACGTAATCATTCGTGGATCGGACAGGCACGAGGCCATGTCCAACGGCAAGTACACAAACTGTTTCTTTGACTGCGAAATCAAGTGTCTGATGAACGACGTTTTGCCCGTTCCCTGTTCTCCGTGAAGAATAACCAGTCCATTTTGGTCGTCTTCTAAGAAACGGGAAATATTCAACGCAATATTCTGAAAATCATCATTGTACAAAGCAGCAATATCAAGTTTTCCCATGTTTTTTATTTCCATGTTCTTTAAATAATAGTGCCTGTCGGTTAAACCGATGCAACCGATTTTTGATTTGGATGATTTTATTCTATTAAAACTCGTGTTGATTGACGTAAGAAACTCTTCACAATAACGCTTGCTTTCTTGGTTCTGAAATTCGTAGAAACAGTAAATAGACATACGATCAAAAACAAGTATGATTTGTTTACTTGTACTTGTAAATAAATGAAAATCAGTGTGTTCTATGCACACATACTCTCCCAATTGAACTTTTTCCAAATCAGTTCCGCCGCAAAGAGTCTCTGCGGCAGAATATTGCACAAATCCATCTTTCCTGGCTGTACTCATAAGAACGCCAAGAAAAACAGGGGAGTCTTTCTTGTCATCAAATTCGTATGAGTATTCAACAACCGACGGCAGTTTGTCAAAAAGAACTGTAAACAAACGTTGGTAATAATACGTTTTCTCGTATCCGTCTGCCACAAAAAGTCTCGTGCCGTTTTCTCTTAAAAAGTTTTTCTCTATCATGTCCATATTCTTTTTTCGACAAAGAAAAAGCAAGGGTGTGCCAAATTAAGGCAGAGGTTTAAGAAAAACAAAAAGCCCGTAAAAAACAAAAACACGATTGTATATCAGCCTCTTACAAATTATTCTTTAAGCTGTCTTTAAAGTAATGTAAATGAGAAATGATGTGAGGATACGCGGAAAATTCAAGATTGAAATCTCTTTTTATGGCTGAAACGTCAAACAAGAGAGGAGTGTCGCTCCAGCCTAAGTCTTCCACAACAACGTTTGACTTTGAAGAGAACAGTTTTACCGCATCGTTTGCAATTTGTTCCCATGTGACAAATTCCTTTGACAGAGCGAAATAGGTCTTTTTGCTTACGTCTTTCTTCACAAGTTCAGCATAAACTTCGGCGATGTCGTCAGCCCAAATAAATTGAGTGCCGTCGTTTTTTACAACGTGTATGTCTTTATTTTCTAATGCCGCTTGAACTATAGATTTAAAGCGTGTGTCGGGTTGGGTGGGAGCGCCTTCCACTACGGGATTGCCGAATGTGTAGCCAGGGCGGATAAAGTTTACTTTCATATTGGTTTCGCCTTCAATGGCAAATAGAAAATCTTCTGAGGCAGCCTTGGTCGCACCATAGTAGGTGCAAGGGTCGTGGCGGCTATTGATAGTCACTAATTTATCGCCAGGTTTGATACAGACGGGGTTAGAAGATGCATATACCGAGTCAACTGAAGCAGTTGATGATGTGTAGATAAATCGTTTCACACCGGCTTTGGCTGCTTCTGTTGCCAGAAAAACAGTTGCGGCAGTGTCGCTCATCAAAACATCGTAGGCTGATGACCCCGTCATACAAAGTGCAATGTGTACAACAGCATCTTTACCCTCAAGTGCTTGCGGAATAGCATTGAAGTCATTGAGGTTGATATTCAGGATTTGTACGTTTCCCACATGTTTCAAAGCCGAGATTTTATCTGGATTTCTGGCAAGAACGGTAACCTCATGACCATCTTGCAGCAAACGCTTCAGCACGTGTGAACCTATAAATCCCGTTCCGCCTGTCAAAAGTATTTTCATTGTAACTTGTATTTTTGTTCAAAAATATTCGTTTTTCTCGTATTCTCAATGAGATTAGAGCCTTTTCGCGGGCAATATTTTTGTTGGGTAACTTGGAATCTTGCCCCGTTAGGGGCAAAAGGTTGGTAGGAAAATGTAACAACATCAATCATCAAGCAAATCGCAGAACATCAATCTTGTCCGTAATTTGCGAGGATTTTGGTGATTTTCAAATATCTTTCACTTTCTGTCTACAGCGACAGAAAGTGAAACGAAAGAACGCCGTCGACCCGCATCTTCGCTAAATTTCTTCTCATTCCGCTAAACTCTCGGGGATGGCTTCCACACACAACCTTCGCCGCCAAGCCGAGAGTTCTTAACGCTACATTCCAAGAAATTTTTAACGCTCATCTGCGAAGTCGAACCATCCTCGTAGAATTATAATCATAAACAACAAAAAACACGATTCCTTTCACCGCACGACCTTCCGTTAATAGGTAATGTTCGACCGTTCTAAGATTTTTCGCATTGCTTTGTAGCGAGGATCTACAGAAATATCTCGCTTCGGGCGTAAATCATACTTACGTTCGGTCTCGTCCGCCATATCTCGAAAACGACGGGCTTCATTACCATATAATGTTGGAATTGCTTTGATTATTGATGCCATAATTGTATCTCTTTTTCTTTTTTGCTGACGCAAAGATACACGAATTTTTGAAAAACATGTGGCAAAAACCAACGTTAATTTTTTCTACGGAACAAATAGGAAACCTCCCCGTTAGGGGCAAATGGTTGGTAGGAAAATGTTATAGATATGATAGCGAGCCGTAGGTTCGCCACATATTCATTGTTGCGTACCTAAAGGCACGCTATATTTCTTCGTTATATTCTCAATGAAAATATGAAGTAGCGGTGCGGAAAATCAATGAGTTTAACCTATCAAGGACAACTTGATAGGTCATGTCAATGATAACACAAGATGGCTCAATTATCATCTGCAGATTATAATTGCTCAATTATGTTAAATACAAGTTCTTTTACCTCTTCCTTTTTCAAATCTTTTTTCTCATAACAATCCCCATTCCTAACCAAACAGAAGTTACTTGGCAAATCGCCAAAAGTATTTGCACCAATAGCATCTTTTCGATGGAATAAATTAAAGGTATATCTGTCATTACCACTATGCCATACGTCAATAACCCATCCAGTCAAATCACAATTTTCATCAATTGCTACCTTGGAACCATTGTATCCCCAAAAATGTAAATAGCGACAAGCAAGAATAGAGTCCTTTTCTTGTGTTTTCATATCCAAAAACAAGCGATACGTTTTCACGTTGGCATGTTCTCCGCTCATTTTATCGCCTTTAAGTAATATCCAACCTAACTCATCTTTCCATTGCATTTTCTTTTGATTGCAATATTCAAGTAGTTCTGATATTTTAACAAATTCATCGAAATCTTTTTCCGAAGAATTGTTCTTTATCATTTGGTTTTGGGCTGCATAAATATCATCAATATCCAACTCGTCCAAAAATGATTTGAATTTATCAACATTATCGTTTATAAGAGCTTTCCAATCTTCATAATCCCAAGCAAAACTCCAATTAGTGTACCCCTTAAATTTTCTAGGGTAATCCTTTAAATCGCGAGTCAGCAATGCCCTACGGGTTACATCAAGGTCTTCGTATTCCAAATCATCGTGGAACGCTTTATTGAACTTATCACGATATGTTGTAAATAAATTATAATCAAACTTGCCATCAGTTGTTGCCCATTCAATCATAGGAAATATTTCTCCTTTCCATAATTCATATTCTTCTTCATCCCAAAAAGCATTTTCTACTTCCTCTCGATTTTCTGCATTTCGGTAGATCTCCAATTTTATTCTTCCTTCTTCAGAAAGTAAGACTTTTGATACATTTCCTATATCTAAGACAGAACAAATATCTGCCTCGGGCATTTCTTTGACAATTCTGATTGCCTCAGGCAGAGCCTCGGCTATTGCTTTTGTTACATTGGGTGTAAGTGCAAGATTATTAAAAAACATTCGGACACGCCATAAATCTCTTTCTTTCGCTTCGGGAAATCTGTCAATGTACTCAAGCACTGTCAATAACTTAAACCAAACAACCTGCGAGTTGCCATCTATATCAGGAGACAACCAATCCATATTGTCTGGGAATATTTTATTCTTCTCACTAAACAAACATTTAGAAACTATCTCGAAATATTTATCGATTTTGTCAAATTCAATGTTCTCTAAATCAAACTTGTATATTCCATCTTTCTGAATTTGTTTGAATTCTTCACTTTCAACATCCAAATTCAACAACATTAACCAACGAAAGAATTCGTTTAATCCATTGTCCGCTGTATCATTTTTGCCTCTGTTCTTCCAAAAAAATTGCTCCCATGTTTCCCACTTTTTAGCACATTCGTCTTGTTTTTCTTTTGGTTGTTTGCTGATTAGAAGCGGTTTAAGATTTTCTGTAGGTGATAATGGTTCACCAGTTGTATTAATGACAACAAACGTTTCCTCTCCTTTTGTACGGTTACCCATATCATAATACAAGAAGGATAATTGTTCAGTAATATGTTCGCCAAAAATTTTGCAATCAATATTTTGAATTTTATTTTCAATGATTTTCATTGCAGCAATCATACTTTGAATACTTGGGTCCAAATCGTAATCCTTAAAATACCAAGGTTGAATTTTAATGTCAGAGACGTTCAGATCATTTTTCTCAATAAAGAAGAATCTTGTCAAATCGCTCAAAAAATAGAGAGAACTTTCTCTAATAGAATATTGTAAATATGGTTCCCAATCGTCTTTCTCTTCTTCCTCAGAAATTAAAAAACGTCTAAATTTGTCATAAATTTTCTTGTTGAGCATACCTAACAACAGGAACAATGTGGTGATTCGTTGTTGACCATCACAAAGTTGAATGTGTCCAAGCGGGGCTTCGTAACCATATAGAAGACCTAGATTAAGTTCTTTGCCTTTGTTCTCACTCAAATTTTCAATAAATCTTTCGACAAGATTTTTACCTTCTTTATCATTAGTTGTACCCCAACAATAATCACGTTGCAAATCAGGTATTATAATTTTGTTGTCTTTCGAAAACAAATCTTGCAATTTGTAGGTCTGTCCTGTTTTTAAACTATTGTATTCCATAGTATTTCTTAATTTCGTCAATAAATTTTTCTTTATTTTTCTGAATTGTTGATACCACATATGGTATTTCTTCTGAATTGATTTTTAAACTCCAATTATTATTAGCAAATACCGATATCGTATGAAGCAAATGGCGACTTTTGAATTTTTTTGTTTCGTCTTTTGGGTCAGGTGTAAAATAGATATTCTTTTTCTCTTCTACAGTTTTTGCTCCAAATTTTGAATTCTCATTTCTGTATAGAAGAACCAAATTACCAATGCAATGTTCACTGCCATTTTTTTTGAACAATGCTCTATCGAGCATATCATCTGAGATCTCATTCAATTCAACATCTTCTTTGTTTTCTCCAAATACTCCAACCATATTTTTCCCTGTTTCATCATCTTTGTGATAAACTTTGGATTTTGGGAATATGTGTTCTAAAGATTTCTGATTCCAAATTGAGAAACAGAATGGTCGTTCCAACCTTGTATCTTCTTCTATATTTTGACGCAAGAGTTGCAGAAAGGCATGAGTTTTATCTTCATTGTATAGATTGTCACTTTTTAAAGCGCGTAACATTTCATTTTTTGCTTCTTCTATTTCTTCAATTTTGTGTCTATCAATTACTGTATGAGACAATCCTAAAAAAACAAGTTTGTAGTATTCTTCAATATCTTTTTCTTTTTCACTTGTAAAATACCATTGTACAAAACGTTCTTTGTCATCATTATTGAGTAATGTGAGTATTGCACCAATTTTGTTGTGAAGTTTTTTAGCATCACCAATACTATTGAATACATCTTCAAATTTTTTCTGCAAATGGCGTAAATCGTAGAAAACATTTTTTGCCAACTTTTCGTTGTTGTCCCCGCGCAACAATTTATCTCTAAAAGATTCAAAATATTTACCTTCTTTGTTGATTTTTCCTCCGTTTGACTTGAGATATGTTTTCACAAGAAGCCCCATAATATTTTTCTCTGTATGATAGAAATCTTCTACCTCTGGTTGGTTCCACCAATAAAGCCATTTGTCCCATTCCCGTGCATATTTACTTCGTAAAAGATTTTGTTCCCAATGTTCTGCTTCTATTTCTTTGGAACTCTTATTGCTTGCATTCTTTTCAGGTGAAACCAGTCTAAGCATTTCTGCCTTAATAATTTCTTCTGTCTTCATCTCTGCTTTGCTTCCGTTCATCATCGAGAAGACAAGGGTCGCTTTATCTTCAGGAATGGTTATATATAAGAACTTTACATTGTCAAGTATTTTGTTAACATCCCAGTTCTTTTTTTTGTCAAAAATCAATCTGACTGTTTTTTTGAAATAGTAGATGTCTTGAAATTCATCCTCCTCGTCCTCACATATTTTTGTCAATTCATCTTTTGTTTTTTCTTTTAGGCATTTAAGAAAGGTATTTGATTCTGTTCTAATTGGGTAGAATAAGTTGAATTTGTCATTATAGCCCAAACAAGTGAGCAGTATATAAAAAAACGTGGTTCGTTGTTGACCATCAATAAGAATTATTTTATCTTCCTTCTCGGTAACAGTAATGCCTTGCATAAACAATTCCGTATTGTTGTCCAAACTGTTTTGAATGCTTTCCAGTATATATTCAACAGAATCTTTTTCAGTATCTTTATCTGAATCTTTATCTGAATCTTTATCTGAACCTCTTGATTTCCCCCAAATATATCCTCGTTGATAACTTGGAATCTCAAAAGTCTTGTTCTTTTCCAAGAACTGTCTTAATGTTATAGTTGCATTTTCACTCATGAGTAATATTTTTTTATTTACTAATTCAATTTTTTACCCTCTCCTCATCCAACTTCTTCCATCATTTGTGGAATAGTACAACCCTTTGCTGGTGTTGGCAAGGAGTTCTCTGCCACCGTCCATCAACGATTGGAATGTGCCGCAGGAACTACCCGTATAACGCGACATCCATGAGCGTCCTTCGTTTGTGGAATAGTAAACTCCTTTCGACGTAATTGCCAGCAATTCTCTGCCGTATGGAAGAAGATCAATGAACGTTCCGCACGACGAACCTGTATAACGCGACATCCACGAACGTCCTCCGTTTGTGGAATATTCAACACCTTTAGAACTAATGCGAATCGTTTCGCCTCCGTAATTAATCATTTGTGGCATAATACTTTCGTTTTTATATTTTTATAATGATTATTCAATTTATCAAAACTACAAAAAAATTTCCCCTTTCGTGTAAAAATTATATTTTTCGTTATTGTATTCGTCTATTTTCTCCAACTTCACCTGGAAGAAGCATATTATTCGTTAATAAATTCGTTCGCGTAGGCAATGATTTCGTCGCATATTTTTCCGTTGAATTGGCGCAATGCGGCATGGAAAGGCAATAGGGGGAATTCGGCAAACATGTCGTCGTTGCAAATTGTTGTAACTTCAAAATAATTCGACTTAAAATTCTCCTCATCTTCCAAAATACTGAGTTTGCTTTGTGCATTGTTTTTCATACCTATAATTTTTCACAAAAGAAAAACCAGGGTATGCCAAAACAGGGCAGAGGATGGGAAAAAGAAAATAAAAACCTTTTCAATGAGATAAAATCTAAGATTTTACCTCCGATATTCCATTGCCCTAATTTATGGGAATTTGATAGTTCTTTGTATTTTGTGTTGCATTTTCCAAAAATTACTACATTTGCAAAAAAGGAGCTTTCAGTTTTTCCTCTTAAACTAAAAACAATATGACAAAGACTAAAAAAGAACAGATTGGTCTTACGCTTCTCGGAAGCGGTAGTACCAAGTATGCAAACGATTATTCCCCTAAATTGTTAGAGGCTTTTCCCAACAACCATCCAGAAAACGACCATCTTGTGTCGTTCAATTGCCCTGAATTCACGTCGTTGTGCCCCATTACGGGACAACCAGATTTTGGGAAGATTGTGGTCAATTACATCCCTGCTAAAAAAATGCTCGAAAGCAAGAGTATGAAACTCTATCTCGGCAGTTTCCGTAACCACGGCAGTTTTCACGAAGATTGCGTAAACATTATCATGAACGACTTGGTGAAACTTCTCAAACCTAAATATCTTGAAGTTGTGGGAATATTCATGCCTCGTGGCGGAATTTCCATCCTTCCGTTTGCAAACTATGCCGACAAGGAGCATCAGACAATGAAGCAGTCTCGTATTTTGGAACAAATGAATTTCCTACTGAAATGAAAGACAGCGTCTTAATACTTTCTGGCGGAATGGATAGCGTCACTATGCTTTATGAATATCGTGATGCCATTGCGCTTGCCGTGTCGTTCAATTATGGTGGAAATCATAATGAGAAAGAAATTCATTTTGCAAAACTTCACTGCGAACGACTGAATATCAAGCACATAGTGATTGACCTTGCATTTATGAAGACTTATTTCAAAAGTTCGCTTTTGGAAGGTGGCGACAAGATTCCCGAAGGCAATTACGACGATGAAAATATGCTTTCAACGGTTGTTCCCTTCCGTAACGGCATCATGCTTTCCATTGCGGCTGGTCTTGCCGAATCGAACGGTTTGAAGAAAATAATGATGGCAAACCATTTTGGTGACCACGCCATCTACCCCGATTGTCGGAAATCGTTTGTCGATGCGTTCAATCAGGCAGTTTCGGAAGGAACATACGAACACATAGAACTCGTTGCTCCTTACACGAACATCACCAAGTCCGACATTGCCCGCAAAGGCGTCGCTCTTGGAATTGATTACACCGAAACGTGGAGTTGTTACAAAGGTGGAGAAATTCATTGTGGCTGTTGTGGCACGTGCCGCGAACGAAAAGAAGCCCTCAAGGCGGCTGGAATCATTGATAAAACTCTTTATGAACAATAATTTATGTATTACATTTCCAAAGTATTAGAAATATCGGGTGCTCACCGACTTGATTTGCCGTACGAAAGCAAATGTTGCAACTTGCATGGTCACAATTGGATTGTTACCGTATATTGCAAGGCAAAGGAACTTAACGCAAACGGCATGGTGTGCGATTTCACCGAAGTGAAAAAGATGGTGCAGGACAAACTTGACCACAAAATTATCAACGACGTGATTCCGGGAATCAATCCTACGGCTGAAAACATCGCTCACTGGATTTGCACACAAATCCCTAACTGTTACAAGGTTTCCGTGCAAGAATCGTCAGGCAACATAGCGACGTATGAACAAGATTAACGAAATATTCTACTCGCTCCAAGGTGAAGGTTTTTTCACGGGAAAACCAGCGGTATTTGTGCGTTTTTCGGGTTGCAACCTGCATTGTCATTTCTGTGACACTCAACACGATACATATACCGAAATGACCGACGATGAGATTCTTTCGGCAATTAAGGACTACCCTACGAGATTCGTCGTGCTTACGGGTGGTGAGCCAACGCTGCAAGCGTCTTCACATTTGATAGACTTGTTGCATTCCCTTGACTTTTTTGTCGCTATAGAAACAAACGGCACCATAATTCCACCAACCAACATTGATTGGATAACGCTTTCGCCCAAAAAAGGCGGAAAACTCGCTTACACCAAGGCAAACGAACTCAAAGTGGTTTTTGAACAAGACGACGTGGAACATTTTCTTACGGAAATCGAAGCTGAACACTACTTTCTGCAACCATGTTCAAATAAGAATATCCAAGAAACGGTGCAATACATTCTTTCGCACCCCCAATGGCGATTATCGCTCCAAACACATAAGTTTTTGAACATTCAATAGACATCCATAAAAAAAGCTGCACGGAACATCCGCACAGCTTTTCAATAAAACAGTATTAATCTAATTCTTAGTCTTGCAACTTACGCAAAAGATTGTTCAATGAACATTTGCCTGGAAGTGTTGCCACTACCTCATCTATCGACATACGAACTTGCGACATGGTATCGCGTTCGCGAACGGTAACCGTGTTGTCTTCCAACGTTTGGTGGTCAACCGTCACGCAATATGGCGTACCGATTGAATCCTGACGGCGGTAGCGTTTTCCGATAGAATCTTTTTCTTCGTATTGACAGTTGCATTCAATTTCCAACTGACGCATAATTTTTTGCGCAACTTCTGGCAAACCGTCTTTTTTAACCAACGGCATAACAGCAATTT
>JAEEGL013545485.1_pt1 | contig 45098 bp, 68 predicted proteins | sample 9134231 | NCBI WGS metagenome assembly JAEEGL01 (sample SAMN16246548, study PRJNA631951) | gut metagenome | biome: gut microbiome; feature: rumen; material: fiber-attached | host: Bos | place: Iran: Karaj | collected 2018-10 | reverse complement strand
TTCCGAACGAATTTCCATGCGCGGGCTTTATGACACTATGGTTGTCGAAAACGACCCTAGCGCCGATTTGCCCGCTATTTCTCACCGCCCGCGTCTTATGGTCCGCAAGGTCGATTTGCCGGGGCAGGTGGCCCGCAAGGGCGATGTCTTTGAACTTGTGCAAAAGAACGGGGTTCACAAAACTCTCCGCTTGAAAGCTGTCGAGTTTGCCGATGAATCTTATGGTGTTGTCACCTACCAGCTTGAGGAAACGAAATGACCGCGAGAACTTTGAATTGCATCAAGGCTTTTCGTCACGCTGTTGTTGATTCCCTCAAGACGGCTAACCTCACCGGAATCGGCTCGAATGTTTCCGCGTCGCGAGAAATGAACGCTTGGCCCGAAGAGCAATCTTTTATCATCGTCAATGTTCCGAACATAGAATTTGATGATAAAGAAACGAGCCCCCGTTTTTATTATGCGAAATCTGAACTCTACATCGATATTTACGCCCGGAGCTTTTTGAGCGACGAAAGCAATCTTGATGGTGTAGAATCTGTTTCGGACTTGAATGATTTTCTTGACGATACCATGCACGCCGTCGCCGCTGTTGTTGAACCTTGTCCGTACTGGGTTGGGCCTTACAATGGCATTGTGAGCAAGTGCGTTTTGCGCTCTTATAGCAATAATCTTTCGGAACGCTCCGAAACTTCTAGGGGTTGGGCTCGATTGACTTTCGAGGTCTCGTTTACTGCGAAAATCGACCGCACGGCTGCAACGAAAGACTTTTTGCGTGCAAATAATGAGCTTAAGAATGGTAGCCAGTCGATGACTTTTGTAACCGAGCTGAGACCTGGAGAACAACAGGCTGAAGCTTCAACAGCGGGTGATTCCGCAGGGAATTAGATTATGACTTTTAACGAAATTCCTGCCGATAACATGACTCCGATTTTTGCGACGGAATTTGGCGGGGCTTTGTCTCCGAAAACCGGCGCAATTCCTTGGAAAAACTTGATTATTGGTCAGCCGTTGAGCTCGAAAATGAGCGAAAACGGTTCTCTCACTTTGATTACGAGCGACGCCCAGGCTGATGCACTGTTTGGCGCTGGTTCTCAGCTTGCCTTGATGATCAAGGCTTTTCGTAAGAACACCAAGTCCAGCGAACTTTGGGCGCTCCCGATTGCAGACGATTCCACTTCTGCCGCCGCAACTGGTACTTTGACCTTTACTGTCGCCGGTACGGGTTCCCCGGCCACGCTTAAGGAAAATGGCGTTGTTCGCCTGATGATTGACGGTCAGTCTTGCCCGGTAAATGTATTGGCTGGCGATTCCGCCGCTAATGTTGCGGACAAGGTTGTTGCTGCTGTCACGGCAAAGACGAATTTGCCTGTAACGGCTTCTGCAGATGGCGGCGTTGTTACTTTGACCGCAAAGAACAAGGGCGGTTGTGGTAACGGCCTCGATGTGCGCTGGAATCACAACCAGGGCGAAACGCTCCCGGATGGCTTGAGCATTGCTCTTTCCGCTATGGCCGGTGGCGGTTCTGATCCACAATTCGAAGATGCCAATATTTCTACGACTTGCGCTGGCAACTGGTTCAACATGATCGTTATCGGTTCTGACGAAACGGCTAACATTACCTATATCAAGGAAATGTTGGATGTTCGTTGGACTGCAATGGTCCAGCAAACTGGCGTGATGAGCTTCAGCCTTAACGGCGGTAGCGAATCTACATTCACGACAAAGGCTAATGCGCTGAACTCTCAGGAAATTGTGCTTGCGGCTCTCCCGAAGTCTCCGACTTCTGGTGCTGAAAAGGCTTCCGCTCTGTTTGGCTGCATTGCTCCGAAGGCGTTGAACGACCCGGCGGCTCCGCTCCACAATTGGGCTGTTGCTGGCGTTGTCGCTCCGAAGCGCGATGACCGTGAAGATCCGGATGGTAATAACCGTCTTCTGAAATCCGGTTGCGCCGTGATGGTTGCCGCTGAAGATGGTAGCGTGTTCACAAGCCGCATCATTACGACCTACAAGCGAAATGCCCAGAATGTTCCGGACGATTCTTACTTGCAGCTCGAAACGGTGCTTACTTTGTCTTATCTTCGCTGGTACTGGAATAACTATCTTGCCAGCAAATACGCGCATGCCAAGCTTGTTCCGGATGGCACTAAGGTTGGCTCTGGTCAACAGATCATGACGCCGAGTCTTGGCAAGGCTGAACTCATCAAGTGCTACGAGGACTGGGAAAAAGCTGGCCTTGTGTATGACTCCAAGGGCTTTGCAGAAAACCTCGTTGTCGAACTTGATCCGAATGATCCGTATGCAATGAACTTCTTGATTCCGGCCCATCTGGTAAAGCAGTTCTTTGTATCCAAATCCAAAATTCTTCATGATTAAGGAGGCCGACAATGGATGAATTTGATGTTGTTGGTGGCGAATACGAATTCAAAATCAATGGCTTTCTGTACAACCTGAAAGGCCATCCGAATATTGAATACGGCGGCAAACATTACGAGCCCATTATTGGTCCTGGTGGTGTTCATCTTGCCGACAAATGCGTTGGCGAAAGTCCGAGTAAGATTTCTTTGACGCTTGTCGATTTGAGTGCACTGGATATTGTCGATTTGCAACAGACGCGCAATGCGACGATTACGCTCAAAAAGCCGAACGGCAAGACATTTGTCATGAAAAATGCAAGCTGTAGCGCTCCGATTACGGAGAACTGCGAAGATGGCGAAGTCGCCGTTGAATTTTCCGCAGGCCCTGCGGATGACCAGAAATCGTAAAAGCCCCCCCCCTTCTTTACGATATCCGCGCTCGTGGGAGCAAGCTAGAGACGACTTGAGTGCTACGCTTCTAGCTTGTCTGGGTTCGATTCCTGGACGCGGCTTAATTTGTAACAATCCATAAAAGGAGTAAAAATATGGACTACACATTGATTGAACCAATTACAAAGTCGAATGGCGAAAAGATTGAAACTGTTTCCGTGAAGGAAAAGTTTACTGGTCGTGATGTCAAGGTTATTGGCAATGCCGGTGGTGAAGGTTCCGCAACGATTGCACTTGTTGCCACTGCAACGGGTCTAACCGAAGCCGTTGTATTGAACATGGATTCCCGCGATATTAGTAAGATTGGAGCGCTTGCAAAGCCTTTTTTGTCAGGTGGCGAAGCTTAGGGCTTGACGATGGCTTTGCCGTGCTGGCGGGCGTTTTCCATTGGCCGTATGACCAGATAATGAGTCTCGATGAGGATGCCTTCAAGTATAGCGTCAATGCGGCGATGAAGTTCCTCAAATGGAAAGCTCCGAAAACAAAGAAATAATATCTCATTCTGATTGACCTGATCCACTTAGTCCGAAAGTTTTTTCTTTCGGACTTTACCGTTTTAACATGTGTCAAAAAAGGGCTAAAAAATAGTCTTGCAATTTATATTGAAATTATGGCAAATTCGATTTTAGCAAAATTAGGCTTTAGCGTTGATAAACATTCCGTGACGGGTGCCATTGGCGGAATTAACAGCATTGGCAAGGCTGTGAGCGGTTTGCAAACGAAGATGAAACAGGCATTTGCGCTTGCCGGTGTGCAGTCGTTCGCTACTGGAATCAAGTCTTTGGGCGCGTCCATAAAGGATACATTTGCCAAAAGCTTCACAATGGCTCAGGAGTTTGCCGCAACTGGTGACAAGATTGCAAAGACATCCAGGATGGTTGGGCTCTCTGTCAAGGATTACCAGGCGTTTGCATCGGCGGCGCAACACGCGGGGATGTCCACCGAAGAAATGGACTCCGCATTGAAAAAGTTTAATGTCAATCTTGGCAAGGCCCGTGCCGGTGACAAGACATCCTTGAAGATGTTCGACGCCATTCTTGGTGGTAAAAATCTTTCGAATTACAAGGATTCCACGGCGCTGATCAAGGATATTGCCGATGGATATACAAAGCTTTCGACGGCTGAACAAAAGGCTTTTGTATCTCAAGAGCTGTTCGGAAAAAGCGGCTTGAAAATGTCTGAACTGCTTTCGGGCGGCAAAGAAAATATTAGCCAGCTCATTGCCGATTTTGAGGCCCACGGCGGCGGGTTCTCCGAAGAGGGTGCCGCCCGTGCCGAAGAGTTCGACGATGAATTGCAGAACTTGCGCGAGACGGTCAATTCGTTGAAAACTTCCGTGATGGAAGAACTTTTCCCGGTATTTATTGACCTTTTCAAGACGGTTGGCGAGTTTGTCAAGGGTAACCGCAAAGAACTTATGCCGATGGTGAAGGAAGTCTTTGGAACTGTGACTGACTTAATCAAGTCGCTATTGCCTAAGATTCCCGCAATATTGAAAACGGTCTTGTCGATTGTTGAGTTTATCGGGCCTAAATGGGGCTTGATTGTTGCGGGGGTGGCTTCTATGTTACCGAATCTTGCGATGATTGTATTTGGATTGATGCAAATAGTGCCGATACTTGGGAAAATATTTGGAGTTGTGAAAATGATAGCTTTTGGCGCTGTCGGTGCGGTTATTGCTAAAATAGGATTGGTTATTGCTGGTGTTTTGTCTGTGTATAAAATATTTACAGACATTCATAAAAACTGGGAAATGTTTTCAAGTTTTGTTGAAGAAAAGCTGAATAGTACAACTGGTATTACATATACATTATGGTCTGTTTTAAAAAGTATTGTCGGTCAATTTGAAATGACCTATAGATTTGTAGGTCTTATTTTTGGAGGATGGAATGAATGGTCTGCATTTGTCAAAAAGGATTTAGGCGATGTAAATTATTTCGTTGATTTAATTGGGGATTGCTTAGCTGGTGTTATGTATGGCTTGTATGAGGCTTTTGGATGGGTATCAAAAAAGCTTGAAAGTATTGGCGGCTTTTTAGGCAAAATTCCTTTTATTGGTAAGCTTTTGGGCGGTTCTTTAAACTTTGATTCGGTTAAGGATATTGGCAGTGAATTTGCTGATAGCCAAACGGCGAGCGTTCCCGCAACGCTTGGAGCTACAGCCGCCCAGACGGTGAGCGAATCCCGTACAACGGTAACAAACCGATTCGCCGTTGACTTCAAGAATATGCCGCGTGGTGTACAGGTGACGCCGCCTGAACAGGGCGATTTTGACTGGTCTCGTGGTTATACCTTGGGAGGTATTTAATGCCGTGGCAAAATGACTATGCCGATTCTTTGTACAAAGTGCGCGTAAACACTCCGTCTGGTGAGGTGGAGTGCGTTGCTGCATCATACAACGGCATCCCGTTCTTTATCGAAGAGACTGAATCTTCGGGCGGTCGAAATGTCGTCACGACTTCTTTGCCCTTTTCGGATACGCATATAAACGAAGATGTTGGCGGCAAGCCTCGTTCGTTCACTTTCTCGATTTTCCTTGCTGGACTTGACTGCGATAAGGATCGCGAAAAGCTTGAAGAAGCTTTTGAAAAGCAGGGATATTTTGAACTTTCGCATCCCTATTACGGCAAGTTCAATGCTCGTTGCACGGAATACGGCTTCAAGTATAGTTCGGATGTTCAAGAATTTGTTTCTGGAACGGTCACATTCGTTCCGGAAGGGAATCAAAAGAAGTCCGGGCGAAGCGTCGTTGACCTTCGTGGAACGGTGATTGCCAAAGCCGAAGAAAACATTGATTCTGCTAAAGGAAATTTTGAGGAAAATTTCAGCATTATTGGCAAATCTAAGTCTGTCATTGATTCCGTATCTTCTTATGTGGCTGGCTTAATCGATGTTATTGAGAGTGCAAGGCAATCGATGCGCGATGTCTCTCAATTTATTCAAACGATTTCCAAAATTCGCGATAATGTTCAGATTGCTTTAAAGACTCCAAAAGATTTTGTAGCCCGTATTCAAAGTCTTTTGACGATGACTAAAGAAACTTTTTCTCCGGATGGTGGTTTCAATAATTATGTCAATGAAAGTTTTTCTGTAATGTCGTCTCGAAGCAAACGCAACGATTCTTCTGAGTCTTCTGCATCTGAATTGATTGCTGTAATTGATAGACTTGTTGTCATGACGGCGGCTTCCATGGCTGTCCAGTCTTTGGTAAATAGTTCTTTTGTAAGTACTGATGAAGCTCGTGATGTTCAAAATACTTTAACATCGGTTTTTGATGATGTGTCGGCTAATGTAGAATCTATTGATGACTATGCAAATTTGGCTGATTTAAAGGCAACAGCCCTTAAGTATTTACGCGATGAAATGTCACGACTTGCTGAAGTTGTTGAATTACAGATGCCGTCTACAAGAGACGCGTTGTCGATTTGCTTTGATTGTTACGGAAATCTTGATAAGCTTGATGACATTATAGAGCGAAATGACATTGGTGATCCGCTTTTGGTAACGAGAGAAACCTTGAAGGTACTTTCCAAATGATTGAAGTCTTTGCAAATGGTTTTAAGTTTTCCGAGTGGACCAGCGCCCGTGTCAACCGCTCGTTGGACCACATTGCGGCGTCGTTCTCGCTCTCGCTGGTTGCACGCAACGCAGAAGTCGACCGAGTGCGTCTTTTTCCTGGTGATACTGTTGAGATTGCTGTCAATGGCACAAAAGTAATTTCCGGATTTGTGGACCGCCTTGCAACATCTTTTTCAAACGGATCGCATTCTGTGAGCGTTTCGGGAAGCGAATGTTCTTCAGATCTTGCCGATTGCTGTATTGAAAGCCCGCTTGAATGGGAATCCAAAAAAATGGATGAAATTATACGTACCATCTGTGCGGCTTTTGGATTGAATTTTAGCAATGTAATGGGTGTTGATGTTGGTGAACCGTTCAAAAAGTTTTCTGCTGAACCAGGTGCAAAAGCTATCGAAACGATTTCCAAGCTGTGCAATGAGCGCGGAATTTTATGTTGTTCCAATGGACTTGGCAAAATGTTCTTGCTTAAGCCTGAATCTTGCCCGCGCGGGCCTGCATTGTTCCAAGGTGAAAATTTGATGGCTGCAAGCGTGGATTTCTCGCTTGTGGACCGCTTTTCAACTTACAAGGTGTACGGCACGGGCAAGGCACGCAAAAAGGTCGTGGCGACCGCATCTGACGCGGATGTTGCCAGAAATAGGCCGTTGACGATTGTCGATTCTAACGCCGTCGAAAAAGATAAAGTTCAAGCGCGAGCCGATTGGGAATGCCGCATTCGTCGCGCAAAGTCGATGGGTTTTCGCGCAACGGTTCACGGCTGGGAAAATGACCAGGGAATTTGGGAGCCTGGTGTAATTTGTTCTTTTTATGCGCCTGAGTTGTATGTCGAAACGCCTTTGGATTTGCTTGTTTCGGCTGTGGAGTATTCCTGGAGTGATTCGGCGGGTGAAGTAACGAACTTGACCCTTGTTTCTCCGGATGTTTATGAACCGCAGCCGGAGTCGAAAAAGGTCAAGGCTAAAAAGATTGTAAATGATCCGTGGAAATCTGTTAAAAAGGCGGTGAATGGAAAATGAATCTTGATGCTTTTTTTGACAAAATAATTTCTCGAATCAAGTTAATTGTCGGTCAGTGTGTCATTCAGGCTTGCAAATACAGGGATGGCGAAATGGTTGCCGATGTTGAACTTTTGGCTGGAGAAAAACGGCGCGGCATTGAAGTGATGCAGCAGTTTGGTTTTTCGAGTCGTCCAAAAGGTGATGTTGATGGTATTGCGTTATTTGTTGGTGGTTCTCGCAATAATGGCGTTATAATTGCGATGCGAGGCGAATGCCCGAAATTAAAAGAAGGTGAGGTAATGGTGCATTCTCCGTTTGGTTCAAGCGTTTATCTTAAAGAAGATGGAAGCATCGAAATGAATTCTGTTGGTGATATTGTTGCTAATCCTGGCAATGGTGCTGGAAAATTAATTGTCAATGGAGGTGTCGAGGCTTCATTGGATGTCAAGGCCAATGCAAAGCTCGCTCCAGTAAGCCTTGCTTTGCATACTCATACATCGGCGGCTGGCCCTACGAATGCGCCTACTCCAAGCGTTTAAAAAAAAGTTGTGCCTAAAAATAACTTTTGTTAAATACGCCCATTTATTTTTTATTGCGATGAGTGATCTTGCACTGTATTGTAGACACGATGGTTCTTATGACCTGAATTTTGATGAGGCTCTTGGTGATTTGGTTAAAACCGAGAGTCTTGAAAATGTAATCATCTTGTCTATTGGAACTTATGCAAGGGCCCGCAACCTTGGAAACGGGGCGAATCTAAAGCCTACTTTGGGCGGATGGTGGGGCGATGCTCTTGACGATAAAGGAACTTTGGGCGGTTATATATATGAGGCGTTTCCGGGAAAACTTAACGATGCTACTGCGAGATCGTTAAAGAAACTTGTTGAAGAGTCTCTTGAATGGATGGTTAATGACGGTGTAGTAAAATCTATATCTTGTTCGGCTTTTATTGAAGGAAAAACTGTTGTTATCAATGTTTTGATTGTGAATAATGATGGCAATGACGAAAAGTTTGATTATACGTTGAAATGGGGCGATACAGATGGAATTTAAAAGTTTGAATGAACTTGTGCGTGTTGTCGAAAATGAACTTTCCGTCCAGTTCTATGGACGCCTTTCTGTGCTTCGTAAAGGTGTTCTTAAAGTGCTTGCTCGTGTTTTGGGCGCAATGCTATACATGTTGAGCCTTATCGCCAAGAGAGTATGGAAAAATCGTTTTATATCGACTTGCGACAACGAAGCTCTTGATGGTTTTGGTGAAGAATACGGGATTCCTCATAAGCCGCCACAGAAAGCGGAAGGGTATGTTGTTGTAACTCTATCTGAAGGTATTTCTTCTGTTGAAGTTGTTTCCGGAACGCTATTGACTGATTCGACGACTGGCTTGGATTTCGAAGTTACTGAAACCACGACGGTTACAAGTTCTTCGAGCTCGATGCCTGTGCGTGCTGTCGAAGCTGGTGATAATTACAATTTATGGGATGGAGAACTTTTAGAGTTCAAGGAAAGTGCTGTCGAAGGCATAGAAAAGATGGAGGCCGATTCAATTGTTGGTGGAAGCTCCATTGAGGTCATGGTAGATGGTAATGCCCAGCTTTGGGGCGAAACCTCGATGGAATATCGCGAACGCCTGCTAAATCGCGTCCGCAACCAGCCGCATGGCGGTTCAAAAAATGACTATTGGCAGTGGGTGATGAGTTTCCCGTATGTTACGGATGCTTTCGTTTTCCCAAACACGCCAAATACGAATTCTGTCAGCATCCCGGTCGCCAATTACCATAACAGTGACTATACTGTGCCGGTTGGAAAAACTTCCGTGATTGAAGACTGGATCAACGATGATTCTCGCCGACCGATTACTGCTGATATTCGTGTTTTCAGTGTTACTCCTATTGAGGTTAAAATAAAGGCTTCTGTAGCGCCATTTTCTGCATCTGTGCGGAATAGCGTGGCGTCCGCAATCAAGACTTTCTTCCGTAAAATGAAACCGGGGTCGTCTTTTTCGTTCAGCGAATTTTCGGTTGAAATCCGCGCGAACTCTTCTGCTGAACTTTTTACGGTAAGCGAATTTAAGGTAAAGTCCGGAAATTCGTGGAACGCTCTTACATCTGTGCAGATGAATATTAATGCCGCCAATCGCTATGCCGAAGTTGCGAAAGTCTTGGATAGTAATCTGGAATTTGTCAACGGAGAAAGCTGATGCCTGTGCAAAGAAACGAACATAAATTGTGGAATCTTCCTCGACGTACTGCCGAGGATTTCCGCTATGCTTTGATTGGACTTATGCCGCGTGGCTTTGCGTGGTTTATGGGTGTCGGTGGGAATTGGTGGAAACTCTTTTCGGGTTTTGCTGCAGGAATACTGACTGCTTACAACATGTTACGCTTGCTGGTAAAAGAATCTTCTCCAGTTTCAACGACTGAATTTGTGCTGTGGGAAAATGAACTTGGACTGCCCAAAAAAGGTCTAGAATTTGATTCGGATACGGACCGAAAAAAGGAAATTCTTAGAATCTCTAGAGACGAATGCGGATGCTCAGTGAATTACATCAAGTCTGTTGCGAATTTATTTGGTCTAGATGTCGATGTCTATGAATATTGGAAGAATCCGGAAAAGTTTGCTGGCGTTGATTTTGTTGGAGGTGACGATAGCAATTTCTATGTAATTGTCAAGTCAAATGTCGCTGCCAGAAATGTTACTTACTTTGAGTGTGATGGATATTGTGACGATAGGCTTCTTGATTTTGGTGATTCGAATTATGAAGCTGTAGTCCTTGATGAAAGCCCGGCACATGTAAAAATTTTATTCCAGTATGAAGTTGAGGTTGCGTAATGCAGAGAATTTCTACAGAACAAGATGGCATTTTTAAAAATGGTGTTCCTGGATTGCGACGCGGAACGCGTGTGAATGCGGAATGGTTTAATGCTTTGCAGGAAGAAATCTGCAATTTGTTGGAGCGAAATGGGGTTCAGCTTGATCCGTCTGACAACAATCAGCTCTACAGCCTGTTACGCGAAACGATTGACCGTATCTTTAAAAGCTCGGTTTCCGTTCAGGATCCGGAACATCCTGGTACAGAAACTACTATAGACCCTGATGCAGTTACGATTTATGGCGTCAAGCTCCAAAGAACTGAAATTCAGGGTGTTGTGTGGCTTGTTATAAATGAATGCGTTTCGATGCTAAAGAATCTTAGTGTAACAGGTTCTTTGCATGTCGCTGGTGGCGCTGATTTTGATGGGTGGCTTAATGTCCTTACGTATGGTATTATTACAAAAGGATTGACATCAAGGGAGGGGATTCTTTGTGAAGGTGATTTAGCTGTTCTTGGAAATTCCTCTTTGAACGTTTTAGCGTCTAATTCGGCAACTTTCAAAGCTCTGTATTCGGCTGTAGATTTTGTCCAGGATTATGGTGGAACGGAAGATGTTGAAATCGATAACGCGGTTTTCGGATCTACCAGGAAGCGTTATCGAGCTGTTGTATTGTCTGGAGTTAGTGGCCATCCACAAAGAGCCGTGAATATTACGGCATCACCGTCGGAAGGTCTTAAATTGCATGTGATAAACATGGCTGTATCTAATGATGGCTTTGTTTTTGTAAAGTGGAATCAAAATAACTTGTGTGTGCTTGCTCCGGGTGTTGATCGCTGGTTCTCTGTCAATTCCGGGTCGTGGGTTATGGACCGTTACATGATTGGGTAGCGTTATGGATATTACTGGATTTGATATTGGTGCAACATTGACTGCTGTTGGGGCTCTTGTAAAAGCTTTTCATTCCGGGCGTGAAGTCAAAAAAAATGAAGAAAACTTCGTTGAGCGTTTTGTCCGTCTTGAAGAACGGGTGAATGGCCATGGAGTTTCCTTGCAGAAATGGGATGAACGCTTTGCAAATGTCGAAAACAAGATGGACAAAATTGACGATAAGATTGACGAAAACAGCCGATTGCTGAATAAATTGGTTGGCTTTGTTTGTGCCGATAAAAAAGTTGAATTGTGAGGCCTTAATGACAAATGATCCTCAGGAAGAATTTGTTGAGTCGCTGAAAGAACGGCTTGCTATAGCTGGAGAAAAAAACGTTGTTATAAAGGACGCTTCCGAATCAAGCCGCAAGAAAGCCATGGAGAATATCGCCGAGGCGTTTTCTGAGCCTGTAAACGACTTTATTGACAAGAAGTCTGCGTCTGGCGGTGGTTCTTCGAATGATGTTGTTTCTTATGATGGATCTGTTTCTATCGGTCATGGTGTAAATCCTGTAACTGGTGAACCGATAACGAATTTGTCTGTTACTGGTTATGTTGAGTCTGTTGTCGGTGCACATAATGTGAATTTAGAAGCTCATCCTGATATTCGTGAAGAAATCGCCCGTGTCGAGGCAGGTGGCTTGAAAATTGCTCCACCGGATCATGAGGGGGTTGGGACTATGATGTTTTATACGGGAGAGCTGTTATGAGCGTTAAAGAAGATTTTGTGATTGCGTATGATATAGACCGAATTTTTAAATCTGGCAAATGTGTTGCCAAGATTCCTTTTAAAATTCCTGTATTTGTCACGCAAAGTGTTGATGATACGCTTTTGCAGATTATTCGTCTTTTGTCAGAATATATTGTGGACCATTGTCCGGATGCCATTGGTAAGAAAGTTTTCGACTTGACATCGTTGCGAAATTTTGTTGATGCAAATGGTGATGAGTTTGAAATTGAATTTAAACAAATGGATGGTGATAAAGCCGTTTATAAAATCCTTCACAAAAATGGAGGCAAATAATGCCTGATCCAACTTACAAAAGCTTATTTTATATTAAAGACGCTACAAATAACGTTATTTATCAAATTAAAGCGTTATCACTGAAGGATGCCATTACTATAGCACTTTCAGGCGATGTTGTCGGCTCTGTATCCACAGATTTTCATGAGAATGTGACTATTTCTGCTGTCATTGCTAATGGTGCAGTAGTAACAGATAAGCTTGCGGACGGGACCGTTACAAATCCGAAAATAGCAGCCGGTACAATTGAGCATGACAGACTCAACATTGTCAGTGTTGCCAATACCGGAGGCACCGGTATTGCTGACGGCCAAAACGACAAGCTTGCGACCCATGGCCAGGTAAAAAGCTATGTGGACGGTCGAGTAAGCGGAACATACAAAGGCAAAAAGACTGTCGCTGTAATCAATACTTGGAACTATGCCAATTTAAACAACGGCGAACATGTGCGCGTCACTGGTCTTGGAACTGATGCCACGACTGGCGAGCCTAATATTGGATATGTCCAAGACGGCTATGAACATGATGTGATGGGGGCGATCCCTGTCATCGATGGCACGGACCTCGTTTACTTCAAGGAAACTACAGTTGTCAATGACACGCCTTCCATTATTCACGGTTGGCAAAAAATGGACGGCGAGTTCAAGCTTAAACAGACTCCAGTTGATACTGGAGTTCCGTCACAGGCTGGTGCGCTCGGTGGCGTGCGCAAGACTTTGACTCGTTTCGAACAGGATGAAAATGGTGATGCAAAGCCGACATTCGACAACATTCCGACAGGAAATGGAAGCGGAACGGGGCTTGTAGCGTTGTCGTCTGCTGTAAATTCGAACAGTGGTGTTGACGATGGGGTTGCTGCGACGCCGGCGGCGGTAAAAAAAGCGTATGACCTCGCGAATGGCAAAGCTGACCCTGACACCGATGCTGTTGCTGGACACATTGCTGTATTTGATGAAAACGGCAATCCTGTTGATAGTGAATTTAGTCCAGAAGATTTTACTGATGCTGAAGATTCTGCTGAAAAAGATGAGGTTGTTGCGGCTGCATTGAACAACCATGAAGCCAGAATCAAAGACCTTGAAGAATTTTCTGGAAATGATAATCTTGGAAACAAGAAATTCGATTCCGTCGATACGCAGAATCTTAAGGTTAATGGCGAAAACATTGATGCTTCTGATTTGGCTAAAAAGTCGGAAATGTCTGTCACTCCAGGGACCGGCGCCAATGCAGACAAGTCAACCATTCAGCTAAAAAATGGAACATCTGCTGTGGTGCTTACCCGTCACCAGGATATATCTGGAAAACAGGATGCTTTGACATTTATGACAAATGATGAAGTTGACGCCCTTTTTGCCAATGCGTGGGGCGCTACGACTTAACCGGAGGAAATTATGCCTATTACGCCTAGCGACTACAATAACGATGTCATCAAGGGTGAACAGCTTGCACGGCTTACGGGCAAGGTACTTGACAAGGTAAAGGAAAAGCAAGACATTATCGATGCCGAGTTCGACGATACAAACGGAATGCTTATCTTGAACAACATTGATATCTATGTTGTGAGCTCTACTTAGGAGAATATAAATGTCTGATACAAAGTATATCAACAAATACGAAAACGAAAACGCATACAATAGTGATGCTAGTGCTCGCGCAACTCTCGGTAAGTCAACCGTATCAATGGAGGCCGATACAAGAAAGCTTCACTTTGACGGCGTGAATGTCGAGGTTCCGCGAAAGTCTGTGCGCGTTGGAACTGCTGTATATGCTGACGGAAACGGTAATCTCCATTTCGTTGATGGTGCAACTGTAAAGAGTGCATCCATCCCTAGCGGGTGGGAGTTTGTCGGTGTCGTTTCGCTCCGCAAGGGCGGCAAGGCTTTAGTCTTGCATAAGAACGAAAATACCGGTATAAGATTTACTTCGTGCTGGGCGTGGGAAATTACTGGCGTCGTGTACGGTTCGTCCAACACGATTCAGTTCCAGCAGAGAAAGAGTACCGGGACAAATACCTTCGCGATGGTCGACATCGGATCCGCGCTTGTATTCACTCCGACAGATATTGATGACGCTGTGTCGAAGATTGACACGCACCTCAAGGCTTCAGGCAATGCGGGCGGAAAGTCATACGACAGCAATATAGTCGCCAACTACAACTGGCATTGTGAGAAATTGGACGGAAGGATTTGGGTCATCGCTGATTTTGACTCAAGTCCGTCTTATAGACAGTATGAAGTTGGAGTTGTCAAGAATACCGCTGTTGCAAATGGCCCTATATCCAACAATAACATGTGGACGCTTGTTGGCATGGCTTCGAATTACAACTCTATTCGTCGCAACGATGGTGTGAATTCGAATTATTTTTCTATTTGGAACAAGGATGTTGTCAGGGTAAAAGCGTCAAATCAGGGCTCGCCGGTTGACCAGGTAGCTCACGACGGCTATTATAGCGAAACGAATTTCAACAATACTTCAGTACTTAAAGCTTATTATGGAACTTATGACAAGTACCTTGATGATCTTATGCCGAAGTATCCGGTCAATGGCGGTGCAATGAAGGCTTACGCCGGCAAAGGCGCGGAAACATGTGCTATTGCCGAAAGTGTCGTGTACACGAAGCGCGATGGCGTAACGACCGATTACATGTTTACCGCCATCCATTATACAAAAACGCTCAAGGCCCATTCCACGGCTTCTGTTGATGGCATGAATGCCGGTGACTGGTATATGCCTGGACTTGACGAAATCGTGGACATCTTCTCGCAGATGAAGGTTGACGGTTCGGACCCTATCCACCAGGCATTTGCCAATGCCGGGATGTCTTCGGCCTATCCGATTAACCCGTCATCCAATGTTTACCGCTGGGTTCCCGCGCGTTTCAATTTTTATAATGCGTGGTTCCTTCATTCGACAGGCTATGTCAACGGCACCAGCTTCAATGGCAGCTATCGGGCGTGCGGCGTTGCGCTCTTGGCCTTATAATTTACCTCCTTCGGCACGGCCTTCAAAGCCGTGCCGTGTGCAGAAAAGGACTACATGAAAAAAGAAGACGAAAAGACCAGGCTTGTTGAAAAACAGGAAATTTATATCGACTGCACAATGCTTTTGAAGCAGGTACACAAGTCGATATATGACATGCCTAAAAAGGACCGTGTTGTCGTCGGTGACAGGCTGATGAACTACGTACTGTCCATGCTGTCACATTTCAGTCATGCCTGGAATTTCGCCGATGTGCGTGTTGCCGAAACAGAAAAATTCCTTTTCTGTTACTACGAATTCAGAAGCCTTATGAGAATGTGTTCAGGCGAGAGTAAGGAAGAACTGAACATCATCAAGATTACGAACTATTCGGCGATAGCTGAATATATGGAGAGAATAGAAAAAGGCATCGGGAAATGGCGAAAATCCGTCAGGTCCCGTAAAACACCGGCAGGCATCGAGTCAAACAATGTCGATGTCTCGGGAAACGATAAACCAAGAGGTGGCGAAAGATTCATTTAATCTGTTATCGGTATTCGCCATCAACCGCGCATTGCTTGCGTGTTGTGCTGGTTGGCCCGCTGGGTTCCCGCGCGTTTCAATAATAATAATACGTGGTTACTTAATTCGACAGGCAATATCAACAACAACAACTTCAATAACAACAATCGGGCGTGCGGCGTTGCGAACTTGATGAATCGTTTCCGTTGGAGCGGCATAAATGGTAAAGTTGGAAGATCTGTTTTTGGTGTACTACAAGGCCCGCGCGAACAAGCGCAGGTCTCGCGATACCGTCCGCTTCGAGATGAACCTTGAGGCCAATCTTCTGCAATTATGGAAGGAACTGAACGGAAGAACCTTCCGTGCCGACTCCAACTATGCCTTTACTGTTTCTGTCCCGAAGGACCGCGAAATCTTTGCGACCGAAATGAAAAACCGCGTTGTCCATCATTATCTTGACTGGCACATGCGCCCGATTTACGAGAAAGTGCTTTCTGACCGGTCTTTCAACAACCGCAAGGGTATGGGCCTACATAAGGCTATAGAGTGTTTTAGCGATGACATCCGGGAGCTTACCGAAGGATATACGAAGGACGCCTGGTGTTTCCATCTCGACCTCAAGGGATATTTCCCGAACGCAAATGTGGAAAAGGCGCTTGCGCAGCAGTTAGGGCTTATCGACCGTTACTACGAAGGTGATGACAAGGATGACTTGAAGTACATGATGACAACCTGCATGCGTGCCGATCCGGCGCGTCACTGCAACATCTATGTTCCGCTGTCGTGCTGGGATAGAATCGCCCCGGAAAAGAGCCTGTTCAACAAGCCGACAGGAACGGGTGCCGCTATCGGATTTTTGATATGGCAGAACGCGATGGGCTTGTACATCAACGATGTTGTCAAGTGGCTCCAGTCGCACGAACCGTTGCGTGTGGTCGTTTTTGTCGATGACATCTATGTCGTGACAAGGGATAAGACTGGATTCCTTACGCTCATGCCTGAACTTCGAAAAAGACTTGCTGAACTTGATGTAAGGCTGAATGAAAAGAAGTTCTTTTGTCAGCACTTTTCGAAGGGGATACGCTGTCTTGAAACTATGCTAAAGTTTGGCCGTATGTATCTAAATAGGACTACCGTCAACAGGGCCTTTGCACGCCTGCGTGAATGGGCTGACAGACGCTACATACCGATTGACGAACGGAACAACATGCTTTGTTCCTTGAACACGTATTGCGGTATGATGAAGCGTGGCAATAACAGAAAAGTTCTGCAAAAGTTTAAGGAAGAAAGCCTTCGTTTGCTGGGGCGGTTCCTTGAATGGAATGAAAAGAAAGATTGTCTTGGACTTAGGAAAAAGGTGAGGTTGACAAATGCCCGTTAATTCTGATAATTACAATAACGACGCTATTCTTGGCGCACAAATTGAACGGCTTGTGCAAAAAGCTCTTCAAAAGTATGTCGATGGGTCCAGTGTCGTTGCCGAAATGGGCAATAATTTTGATGCTAGGCTAAAGGCTATCGAAGATGCTATGAAATCGTCGAATGTTGGTGTATTTGTGGCGGATTCTGTCGAAACGCAATCGTTAAAGGTTGGCGGGGAGGACCTGAAGACTGTCGCCTTCACAGGTTCTTACAACGACCTCAGCAACAAGCCCACGATTCCGGCGGCGGTCACGGTAGACCAGACGTACAGCGCATCTAGTACCAATCCGCAGAGCGGTACGGCCGTGGCGGGGGCTATCGCAAACAAGCAGGAGTGCTTGACACGGGTTGAACTTACGCAAGCATACGGAGACGTCGACCGTGATCCGTATGTATCATCATCAGCGTATCTAAACGTTCTTAATAGATTAGGTAATAACGTAAACAATGTATTTGTTACATATAAAATAGAAGAATTGACTGAAAATGGCTTGTATGAAATTGTAATGGCGTACATTGACGTTCCGTACGCCTTGAGTGATTCGAGAAATGACGAACTGCACGTGTTGCTTGACCTTACAGACGCTACACGAACATATCCAATAACATGTAAATCGAATCTTTTGTCTGTGTCTGTTCGCGATTCCGGTAGCAACCGTCTTTATCATGAAGATGGCTCTGCATCTACAGTATCTGTTCGATGCCGTTTCGGTAAAAAGTACATATTCCATATAACAGGCAACACATATACAGTAAGGCCAATCGATAGCAAGTATTACGCGAAGATGATGACGGAAGGTATCGTCAACATCAACGCATGGGGTACAATCGGGGCTAGTACTGTAGACTATAAACTTTGTGATTGGGGCAGCGCTATATCACAATTTATGCCTGGCGTCGGTGCAAGCGTAAATGTTAGTCAATATGGTTACCAATTTACGCTCGTCTACACTCTTTCAATAATCATAGAGAACAACAGCTCGGCAGACATCAACGTCGCGTTCAACTTGGGTCGATTGAATACGGATACATCGCAGACACGTCCGGTTCTGTTTGGCGGTGGTCAATATGCTATTGTGCCGGCAAATAGCAAAAAATACATAGACCTTAGCGCAACGGACATTTTTACAAGGAATGATTTGGCTAACACTTACGGTGCTCTTAATCTTTACATGACCATAGATGGAAGGTCGTGGACAGCGACAGACCGAGTGTATGTCGGCAAGGGTCATGCTAGGATGGTCGTTAATTTAATGGACCCCATCCAGACATAGAATTGATGTACAAGCTGCTCGTGGCCCTTATGGCCCTGAACCTTGCCGTGTACTGCGTGCTGATGTGGTGCGCGGCGGCTGATTGAACGGAGGTGAACTTATATGAACGATGTGGAAAACAAGGACCTGTCCGCAAAGGCAGACGCTGGCAAGCTACAGATTTCGCTTTGCCCAACGCAAATCATCCGCGACATTGCGGTTGTGAGAGCTTACGGAAACAAGAAGTACGGTTCATCCGACAACTGGAAGACCGTGGAGATGCGCCGCTACGTGGACGCTCTCCTGCGCCACGCCCTTGAGTTCGTGGACAATCCCGAGTCTGTGGACCCCGAGTCGGGAATCCCGCACTACAAGCACATGGCGTGCAATATGGCCTTCATATGCGAGATGATGGCGGGGCGTGTGCCTCAGAAGTGCAAAACCTACGAAGAGATTGTAGAACGCGAGGGATAGATGTCTAGACGGTTGCATAAGTACGGCCTGAAAGTTCTCGGCTATGAGTTTGTTGGCGGTTTGGGTCGTGAATGCCTGGAAAAAGTCGTGCAAAACGACACGCGGCGTTATCCGCTCTGTGATGAAGTAAATCTATTGATTCGCACAAGCTATGGAACGCTTAATGTCGTGACGGCTCCGGGATTTATGTTTGATGGCCGTTCAGGCCCGAAGATTGTGGACTGGTACGCGCCGAACCTTGGCACGCTCGAAGAGCGCGTCTGTTGGCTGGTCCATGACTGCAACGGATACGGTCAAGACCTCAGTTTTGAAGATACCAACCTTTTACTTTTCGCCATGCTCCGCGATTTGGCGGGCTATCGCACAAGCAAGGCAAATGTCATTCAGCTTGCTGTTAGCTTGTCTAAATCGTGGTATGGTGAACCAAAAGAGGGTGATTGGTGTCGTGCAAACATTGACAAAGTAAGAACTGTATGGATCCCGAACATGGAGGAATAAGATGCTAGTATTGGTTCGTGATGTATTTACCGAAAACTCGATTTTTGGCCGCCTGTATTTTTGCGGACAAGTTATTTGCAATACGCTTGAAAATCGCTCGAAGGCAATTCCGACGGGAACTTATACCGTGCAGAACTCACAATCGCCGAAATTTAAGCGTGAGTTGCCGTTGATTTGGAACGCGAAAGTTCCGGCGAAACGCGGGGTTCGTGTGCATCGTGGAAACTCGTACCGTGACAGTAGCGCGTGTGTGTTGGTTGGCATGGGTCGAGATATTAAAAAAGACTTAATAACCGAATCCGCGAACGCCGAAATCATGGTTACTATGCTTTGCCGGTTGGCGGGTAATCTGGTAATCTGTAATGAGCGTGAGTAGGCGCGTTTTTTCTCTTTTGGCGGTCCGATTTTGCGGGCCGTCATTTTTTTTTGATTTTTTTATAAAAACTATTGCATTTAGTGTGTAAAGTGTGTATATTATACACATAACAACAAACGAGCGAGGTTTAAAATGATTATCAAGACTTTCATCGGTAAAGACAAAGAATTCCTCATTGACACTAACGAATTGGAATTTGACAAGAAAGGCAAGCTCGCTCATGTGGGCGAAACCAAACTTCCGAAGAGTGTGAAGAATGACCCTGACAAACTGGAATTTTTCACTAAATGCTACGATCTTGTAGAAATCAACGGCCACTACTACGACAGGACGATGATTGCAGCAGTGGTAAGAGGCTACCGCGTAACGGTCTAACACCAAAACAAAACGGCGCGCGGGCAACGCCTGAACCCGCAAAAACTTCAAAAAGGAGCAAACTCCATGAGAACGATTAATCTTGAATCCACAGAACTCGCTCAGGTCATCGAGGCCGTAAACCTAGATATTCTGTCTCGAATTGCCAAAAACGACACATCATTTGAGCTGATGTGCCTCAAGAGCGCAAGGGACAAGCTTGAAAAGGAATTTTCCAAGTAAGGAGACCAACACCATGCCGAGACGAAAAGAAGAGCGAGAACGCCCATTATACCGCGTGAACGTGATGCTGGACCAGGAAGCGCTGGACAAGGCGAAGAAGAAGGCCGTCGAAGAGGACGTGCGGAATGTGTCGAACGTGACGAACACGAGCAAGTTTTTGCGCTGGCTTGTCGATAGATATTTGAATGAAAAAGAGGCTGAATAGCCTCTTTTTTAGTCTTCTATCCCTGGGATAAGCTCGACCGCCTTTTTGCGCCCTTCGTCAAGTACCTTGGTGTAGATTTGGGTCGTGGTAACTTCTTTATGCCCCAGCAATTTTGAGACCGTGTAAAGGTCCGCCCCGTTCTCCAGTGCGATTGTTGCGAACGAATGCCGCGCCATGTGAAAATGAACATTTTTGCGAATCCCGGCATCTTTCGCCCAAATTTTCAGATACCTGGAAAAAGTGTTTAGCGGTCCGATGTCGAATATTTTTCCGTCCTTGCCGTTGCGGGGTGGCAAAAACTTTTTGGCGTTCTCGGAGAGCGGAACACGCACAATTTCGCCCGTTTTTTTCATCTGTTTTACGATTGTACCTTTGTCAATGTCTTTCCATTGCAGGTTGGTTACATCGGAAAAACGCAAGCCGGTAAAGCAGCAGAAAAGAAAAATGTTCTTGATATGCTCCGGAGCGGGTGTCTTGTACATCATCCGCAATTCATCCGTCGTCAAAAAGTCAACATCCGTGCTTTTCTTGGCGGGCGTGATGCCGTAAAGGTCGAGTTTTTTGGCAATCATGCCGTCAATGAATGCGTCGTGCATTCGAGCCTTAAAAATAATGCCGTAAAGCCTGACCGTATTGTTTGACAACTTTTTGCTGATAAGATAATCTATAAATTGTCTGAAAAGTTCGCGGTCAACATCCTGTAGAGTTGCGTTTGGCCGAAAATCCTTGAAGTGGTTGACGACGCTCAGGTTGTTTCGCCTTGAGCGTGGGTTTTTGAGCGCTGTGGCTTTTGCTCTAAGATATTCATCCGCCATCGTCACTTTGATGCGGTCTGGCAATTTTATACCCAGTTCGCTCGCGTCAAGGTCGCGAATGCGTTTGTTTTTCATCTCGACGGCAATGCGCATCGTTTCGTCATTTTTTATCTTGTCGGATGCATTTTTGACCGGCACCAGGTAAAGCTTTAAAAATTCCCTGATGCGTTTTCCGGCAATCCTGTAGTCCAGGTGCAGGGCGTAACCGCCCGCCTTCATAGGCCTTTTGTTGATGTGTACTTTCTCTTTTACTTCCATTTTCTGAGTGACCATTAAGTGACCTAATTAGTGAGAAATTAGCAAATGAAAGAAAATGAGAGAAAATAAAAACGGCGAAAACAAAAAGAAAAGGTCGGATTTTTCATCCGACCTACTTTCGTTAGTATTACCCGAATTACCTGGAGTAGTAGTTCAAAACGCTTGCGAACCCTTATATTTATTGGGAATGTCTGTTTTTGTAATTTCTTCAAGTGACCATTGAGTGACCATATAGCAAAAAGGTATTATGAGACCAAATTAAAAGCCCCGGCGGTCACTCCGGGGCGGTTGAATAATGCTTGTTGTTTGTTAGATAGCCCTTTTAAAGTAGCATTTCCATTTAAGTTGTATGATGTCTATAATGAAAAATCTTGTACCTTTTCTTGGTTCCATAGGAGCCATATTGCGTTCATCGATCCAACCATTTAGCTCATAAGTAGCGTTTTCTTTTTCATTGTCTGGAACTTCCTTCCAACCTTCGGCGCGAAATGACCGCGCTATTTCTTCAGATTTCTTTCTGTTATTTTCGTAGCAGGGTCCACAAATGCCATTATACAAGAAGCGCCTTTTCTTTCCGCATTTCGGGCATTTCTCCATTTCTTTGATCGAAGCGTATTTTACAAGTTCTTTGCCACTTTCTTCTATCTGTTCTGCAGTTTCTCTTTTAAAAAAATCATTACACAAATAGCTCCATTCGTGGCGCTGTTTACCTTCCAAATGCAGTTTACAGCAACATTCGGTATGGTCATTTTTGTCGTACAAATTGTGATAGTGAAAATGGATGCATTGTTCACAGTATTTCTTTTGGGCATTAGGGTGTTTTTTCTTATAATCGCACTCTACGCAATCCCCGTTGTCGCATAATCCGGCAAATTTTTCTCCGCAAGTTTTGCAAATAAACCATCCGTTTTCGTCACGATTTGTACAATATTGATTTTCGTTGATATCTGAATTAAGGGGAGCTGCAAGGGCTATGCTATCGAGCAATGGCAAAAATGAAATTTGTTCTTTGTCAAATTTTTTCATTATTAAAGCCCTTTATATAACTAATTCTTTGCCCGGACTTTTTCGCGAATTTCATTAACGCTTGATTTGCGCTTGCTTTCAAGGTAACGGTCAAGGTCTTCAATCAGGAAAACATTGGCGCGGCCTACCTTGTGATAAGCGAGTTCGCCTGAGCTTGTGAGCTTATACATTGTGCTGCGGCCTTTGGCGTTGATATACTTGGCGGCTTCGTCGATGTTTAGGGTTCTTCTTTTTTCAATTTTTTGTGTGGCCAAAGCCTGGATTATCCGCTTTTCCATTGCGGCTAGATCCGCTTTTGTTGCGATTTCTTCAAGATTCATTTGCTTTCTCCTTCTTTTACATCAAAAGCTTTATACTGATTTTCGAAAATGTCGTTGTAGGCATTCGCCAGAATTACGGCTGTGGTAAATTCGCCTTTGTATGTGCCTTTGTTTTTCCTGGTCTCAATCGTTTCGTCGATTAGACTCGCTTGCCATTTAATTCGTTGCTGCATCCGGTCATGCAGAGTTTGCCTCATGTCTTGCTCAAAAGCGTCTGCAAAAAAGTCCGAAAGATATTGTTCGAGCGCTCCGATTTCGCAAAGAAAATGTCTTTCAAAGCAGAGTTCGTCGAGATTTCTTCTGTAAATGTGCAACATCGTGGATGCACTTTTTGCGGGATCGCTATTGATAGATTTTCGCAAAGTTTTGTAGCGGTTTTCCAGATTGGCGGCTCTTCTTTTGATTTCTTCGATATCCATTTTGCTCTCCTATTCGTAGTGCCAAGTACCGTTTGAAAAACGCTGGAGCCTTCCACCTGCCCAAACTTCGAGAACTCCCGCGTTTTCATTGATGACGGTCCATTCTGTGTATGTTGTACAAGATGTACCGCTGCAGACAACAAGGACGTTATGCCACAGACTAGGGCCAATCATCGGAATTGCAAACATTGCTATTATGGCAATGATGTAAAATGCAATTTTGACGATTATTGGGAATATGCTTTCTTCGTTGCTTTTCTGCATGGCAATCATATAATTTATGTTAGGTGTGTTTTCTTGACTGTTGCCTAAGCGATAACCGTTCCAAATATCATCATCGTTCATTGTTTGCCTCCGTTATTCGTTTTAAAATCAAATTTTCAGCATTCCATACAAGAGCTTTGCACATCTTGCACTTCGGCAAAAGGTTCTCGGCGTTGTCAATCAAACCGAAACAGACGCAAAGATCTGCCTCGACAGTTGTATTCGCTCGTTTGCATTCATCGTCAAGTTTTGATTCTCGTAATTTAGCTCGGTTAATCACTTTGCCTCCTCGCTCTCTATGGGGTCGGTCTTGATGTCCAGCGGACGATTCGTGTTCACGATGTAGTCCGTACATGGATACCGGTTGTTCAGCCAGTACTGCTTGCCGCATCCGTCGCAAGTATGCAGCCACGCCATCGCGCCCCTCCCGAAGTCAGAGCTGGCATAGCGCAGAATAGCCCCGCAGTTGTCGCAGATGGCTTCCCTTATGATGGTTTCGGCGGGGTAGTATCTCGTAATCATCACTTCTCCTCACATCAAATAGAATTTTTTAAGATAAAATCAACGTCGATTTTTCCGCGCTTGGGAATAGATTGTATTGGTACGACAAAGCAATCAACGGCATACAATTTTTCATATTCATAATGACAATGGCTAGACAAATCATGAAAACAAACACACAATCCGTCCCCCTTGTAATAATCACAAGAAACATCACAATCAATTTTGTCTAATCTTAATTTTACTTCAGCTGCGATTTTGTCGGCCTTTGCTTCGAATTTTTTATATGCGTTTTCTGCTTCTATAATCATTTTATTTTTCATTGTGGATCCTATTGCTTGAATTTATCTGCGATTTCTAACCATTTGTTTTTCCATCTTTTCCAGAAATCTCTTTTTCTTGCATATTCTTCTTGACCAGTTTGTGACCACGCGTGTTCAAGTGCGTTTTCAAAATCATCTTCAGCCCAAGCGCATGTTTCGGCATTTGCTAAGCAACGCTTGTGTTTTTGTTTTCTAATTCTGTAGGTAGAATCATTTATTATAAAATTGTATTGATTTTTGAGTGTGTTAATATGTCCATGTAAAAATTCTATATCTCTGTTAGCTGAAATCAAATCTTGTTCGGTTTTTTCTACATGCAGCCAATGATGGAAAGCGACATTTGCAATTTGACCTAATACAGATTCAAGATCTAAACCACGGCATTTGTTCTGGTCTCGAAACATCGAACATACTTTTTCTTTTAGATTGTTGATGTATCTATCGACATCATGTTTTAAATAAAAAGGAATGATATCGCCTTCTTTATTTTCATGCGTGTGTTCTTGCAATTCCATTAGATGTACCTCCTTTGACACTTTTATACTCCAAAATTTGGTTGATTTTTAACAGCGACAAAATAATCTGCATCGCATTTTTTGCATTTGTAATGTGTGTAAAGTACTCCTCTGAGTTTTACAAATGAATCGTACTTCAAAAATTTTTTACTGTTACATTCCTTTGCGCCGATTGGTCTTCTGCATTTTTCAGGCTTTTCAAGGTATATTTTATGGTGCTTATAGTTTAGTTTGTTTTCCACAGCCAATCTCCGATTGAAATTCTTTTAACTTTTCGTATTCGTTTTCATTTATGAAAACTCCGTATGCAACTAAATGACGAACTTTATCTAATCCATATTCTTTTATCAAGTCGGTCAAACAGAAATATTTCCCGGTCTTGACTTCAACATAAAATGGTTCGTAATGAAAGAATGTTTGTTTATTTGTTTGTAATTCTTTTTTATGATTTTTGATTAGAGTGAACAATTTTATTAATAAAAGACCGAAAGCTAGACCGCAAAAGAAAAACAATAATTCTTTTATCATTCCATTACCCTCAACCTGTTGTAGTCAATCCACTTGCCGTCAACCTTTACCATGCAACCTTGCAGCGGGTTGTAAGAACATTCCATTTCCTGCTTCGAGGCTTTCAGATGGCATTGAACGCCTCTGATAATGCAAGTTCCTCCGATAATTAAAGAAATTAATAATGCGTAAAGAAATAACTCGAATTTCATTTTGATCCCTCCAATAGCTTTTTGACGGATTCTTTTTCTGGGCAATCTTTGATTAGGTCTCGCATCACAAGACATTTTATACAAGAAAGTAATGTTTCGTTTTTATTGTTTAACACAACTATTGTCAAGTTTCTTTCATCAATCTGGTCAATTGCCTGACAAAGAAATTCCTGGAGAACTCCGATTTTACGACAATTTTTAACAAATTCTTTTTTAAGTTCCATTTGATTTTGACTCCTTTGGCATCCAGTGTGTTACTTCTTCAGCTTCGCAAGTCGCCATTCCTTTTGATACCCACTTATAATAATGCGAAAAACGGCATTCATCTTCACTTCCGTCTTTGAATTTGACTTTAACGATTTTACCCCATTCAGGACGGATAATACCAACGGAAATCCAAAGCTTGTCTTTTAGTTCTGCAATGGCGTCGTCAGCATCTTTTTTGCCATAGACTTTAGTTGGAATTATTTGATCACCTTCGACGGGATAAGCTTCAAACCATCGTTCTTGCAATTCGTCGTATTTCATTTTTAAACCTCCCAAGTGATTACAAAGTAAAGTTTTCCAGGTTCTGCACCCCATTCGGGGCGCCCTTTGCCGATGCGGATTTTGGGGTTCTTGAATTCCAGACGGCGCTCGGTGTCGTCTGCCTTCGGGTAGCCGAGGGTAAAGACAAGTTTCTCATAATTGTCGATTGTCAATATTGCATTAAGGTCTTCTCGGATATTTTGTGCGTCAACAAATTTGTAATCGACCAAGTTAAACTTTTTGGCAATCGTAACTCCTAGAAATCGAACGCTCCAAAACATCCCGATTTCCCTGTATTCTTCTTTCTTGATTCCGGATTTGATGAGGTCAAACCATTTCTTTTTAAGCGGTAGTGTTAAAGTCTTCATTCTGGCATCCTATTCGTTGCTTACAGGTTCTTATCACATTTTCCCAGTATTCTTGACCCTTGTCGTCTTTGGCCGCCTTGCTGTCGCTTGACATCGATTGCGCGTGAGCGATTAAGAGCTTGATTTCGGTTGCATCCATCTCGCTTATCATCTTTGATGGGCGTGTGATGTAGAGCCTGAATTTGTGTTTGCTGATGTTCATTGCAGGCCCTTGTTTAAGAGTTTCAACTTTTTCCAGTGTTCCGGGTCGATTTCGCAAGATGTGCAAATCAATTTCCCGTCTTTCGCAACGCACCACTTTCGATATTCGCAAATGCTGCATTCTGTGTACTGCTTTTCGGTGATCATGGTTAAAGATTCAGGTTGGTTACTAGGTTTAATTGTTCTTTTAATTTTTCGTCATATATTTTGTACACATCTGTTATTGCTTTTGACAAATATTGCTGGAGAATAATCAAGCTTTCTAATGTGAAACGAGCATTGCGGGCGTCTTTCCAACTATCTTTCAATTGCAAAAAGTATTCGTAGCTTTCTTTGGTAGCGCCAAGCTGATTCAAAAAATTTTCGTTGTCGGTTTCGTTCATTATTGACCTTGATTTTTATTTTATTTGTTTTTTTTTTGGAAAAGGTTGCCCCTTGCGTCTTGCGCCGCTAGGGGCAGTGAGCTTAGTCTTGCGGCTTAGCTCACTCGGAATCCTTGACGAGGCGAACCGAGTACTGGCTGTTCTTGTTGTCGTAGTACGAATTCATGCTTGCGCCCGTAGTGAAGAACCGGTAGTACGCGAAACTACTATTGTTCTCTGTGGCCGTCCAAAAGTAAGCGTTGGAGCCAAGATAGTAGAAACTGCCATAGTAGTAGCCCGCAGGGAGCGCGGAAAAACCGAAATCATCCGTGCCGTTGCTTTCGTCATCCCAACCGCTTGCAGCCTTGAGTTTGTTCCCACAAACTTCGCGCCCGCCTGCATTTGCTGCAAGGAAATCCCATTCAGCGATTGTCGGCAAATGCCATCCTTTGATTTTTTCCGCGACGCGCTTGGCTGCATCCCAGGTGTAGTAATGTTCGCCGGTTTCCTGGTTGATCGTGATGCCGTCGCCGCAATCATCGATGGCGAGGTTTTTATTCATCCAAATCTGGTTGCCAATCTTTACGGTTTTCGGTGCGAAATCTTCAGCGGGTGCAAACACTTTTTGGGTTGTTTCCGGGATGCTTTCGGGTGCCGTGATGTCGGATGGCGGCAATTCGCAATCGACAATTTTGGTTGCTGTAAGTTTCACCATTGATTTAAACTTTTCAAATTCTTCGGCGCTGATTTCGATGCTGGTGCTGGGGCGGAATTGGCGGATGAAATACTTTGTTTTGCCGAGATCTTCCTTGTACTGTTCAATTGCAGATACATTTTCGAGGTTCAAAAGAATCTCGTTGCCATCGATGTCTTTTGTGATGATGAAGTTCATTTTTTATCCTTTTTTGATGGTGGTTGGTTTTGAAAAATTTGCCGCCGGGTGCGGTGTCTATACACAAGATGAGAAAACGGGAGTTTATGTTGTGTGTTAGTGTTGTGGCACTAGGGAATGTGCCTGCGCCCATTGGCTTAATCCTATGCGCTTTGCGCCAAATCCTTGTTTCCCTTGTACTGTTGGAGCTCCTTTTCGAGCTTCTTGAGTCCGCTGGTGAGCGTGTCGATTTCCGTTGCGCTGTCTTGCTTCGGCGTTTCGTCAAAAAGCCTATTTACCTTGTCGAGCACAGTTTCAAGATTCATAAACTTTGCAACAAGCTTGTTTCGTTCAATCATCAAGTTGTCGTATGCGTGATGCCACTTGCTCACTTCGCCTTCGAGCTGTTTGGCGTAAGCCTTGTATTCTTCGATTGTCTGCATTCGTGTTTTTCCGTTGTTCAAAAAGTTTCCTCATGGATGTTGGCAGTTTCCAACGACTCATCTTTCGATGCAGACATGTTCTCCGTGGCGTTGCCGTTCACGGCATCCATGAGGTTTGGCTTTCCCGAGCCTCAATATTTTGCCCGTCTGTGGTCCTCGTCCGGGCTTCCGAGTAGCGGTATTACCTGACCTTGTTTGTGCTTATCTCGATGGTTTCTTGGTCGTAAATGTTGCCGTCTTCGGGGCCGTATTCAATTCCTTTATTTTTTGACGCCTTTTGAACGGAATCTCCTTCGACAATTCCGTCAAAGCGTGCCATGGGTTTATCCACTTGTTTACCGCCAGCATGAGACGTATCTTTGCAGGCACGTCTTCCTTCATAGAGTCTTTGTACGGAAGCAGCATGCAGTACATCGTTTCCGCTCTGTGCATTCGTCCGTAATTCTTCATAGAGCCTCCAGCAAGGTTTTCACGCCGTCAGCGAAAATCTTATAGTAGTGGTGGTTGTCTTGCTCCCTCGCGGAGCGTTCGGCCTTTTCTAGTCGATAGCTCACGCCTTGTGCGAAGTTGCGTAACAGGTTGATTTCTTCGTTCATCGGCGCGATGTTGTTCAAGATAAACTGCGAGAGAATCTTTTCCCACTTGGTCTTGAAGCCTTCGTTTCCGGCGATGCTCTTCACGTTGCCGAGGAACTCCTTCCGTTCGAGGCTGGAGAGCCGCCGGATTTTCGCCTTGCGGTTCTCCTCGTCGATTTCGACTTGCGGTCGCGTGTCCGGCTTCGGTTCTTCGAGCTCGTCTTTGTGAGCTTCGAGTTCAGCCCAGATGGAGTCAAGCCTCGCCATTTCCTCCGCTGTCTTTACTTTCGCCAGTGCCATCGTTGGTAAGTTCCTTCCTGATCCTTTTGGTTTAGTGGCACTCCGGGAATCGAACCCGGAACGGGGTAGGCTCTATTGGTTAGGCCATCGCCCGCAAACCGAATGTGCCTGGTTGTTCTAGGTCAACGCGCCCTTTTCGGCACGCTCGAAAAAGTCTCTCAAGCCGCGCATCTGTGCCTTTGCATCTTCAAGCGCATGGTGGGCGTCCTTGTTCTTTTCTGCCGCCTTGACAATCGGGAAGATGTTCTTGATTGTGCGGTAATCGTACTGGCACCAGAATTTCCACGGGAAATGGAATCCGTAATGCTCAAAAAAAGCCTTGAGGATCGGGAAGTCAAAATCAAGACCGTTGCACCATACCTGGAATCCGTCATCCTTGCCCATGCGAAAATTGCCATAGCAGAAAGACTTGAACTCGCCAATGCTTGTCGCCGGGTCATCGCTGCCGCCAAATGCTTCGGTAAATACATCCTTCGGCTTGTTCGCCCACCAGTCAATAGTCTGTGCGTCGTCTGCAAGACCTTCGTCGTGCATCTTGGCGGCGTCAAGGCGCTTGTAAAATTCGACCTGCTTGCCGTCCTTGTCGAATCCGAAAGCCCCTATTGTGAGGACCCTGCAACCCGGCATCTTGCCGGTCGTCTCGATGTCAATCATCAACACATTGCGCATAGATTAATCTTCTCCATTTTCGTTGGTTTCTTCGGCATCGTCGCCGATTTCTTCATTTGCTTCGCGTTCAAAAGTTTCGCGGTCCGCAACTCCGAAAAATTCGCGTTCGGCTTCGTTCAGCCCGCACCAGGATGGCGAAAGTTCTTCGGCAATGAGCGTGATAAAGTAGTCGCCAAAGCTTTCGTCGGTTTCGCTTTCGCCGATGTGCTTGAGGTAGCTTTCTTCGCTGCCGTCTTCAAGCTTGAACTCGTGGCCCAGCATGCTCAGCAAGAGCGTCTGGCCTTCCTTGCGGATCCCTGCAAAGACTTCCTTGAGCTTGCTGTAGATTGCCGTTCGTTCTTTTGCTGATGCTGTCTTCTTGATCTTGTCGCGGCGGTCGCTGTCCATCTTGTTGAAGATGTATTGCCAAGAGTTTGTATCAACCGGGTCTTGGTCAACATAATCTTCTTCGTCGTCGCCGTATCCTTCGTGACGGAACACAAAGCCGTATTCTGTTGTAGAGTCATCCACCCAGAAGAGCGGATTTTCGCCGTTGGCGTTCTTTTCGCTGACAAATTCCTTGTCGTCTTCGTCTTCGGTTTCGATGCTAACCCAGCCATGCCATTCATTCTGTGCGTTGTATGCCTGGTCTTGCGGCACTTCTTCGTAACCATCGGCAATGAGCTTTCTTCTGATGCGTTCGGCTTCTTCCTTTACCTTGGCTTCGAAACAAGCGCGGTCGAGGCAATAGCTGCACTGCACATCGCCAAAAAGGTCCGTCTGGTGGTCGCTGCGCTTTTCACAGCTCTTGCAGGCTTTCTTTGCGTCGAACGGTGCGCGTTCCAAAAGCGGGCGGGCGTTCATGATGACGTTTTTCAAATCTTCAGGACTTTTCCAGGTGGCATATTCAAGATACTTGCTCACATCTTCCGGGTTGCACATCGCCAAAACTTCAGCGTGGCCCAAATTGATGCGGCCGGCTGCGAGGTATTCCATCGCCTTGTCGCCAAGCTCCGTGATGCGGCGGCGGCCTTCTGCCCACCTTGCGGACTTGCCAAACATGGCACCGATTTCCGTGCGGCTCTTGCCCTGTGCAAAGAGCTTTGCGACTGCGTTCGCCTCATCGACGGCGGTCATGTTCTCGCGCACAATATTTTCAGCCGTGGCGAGCTCGTAAGCGGCGCTGTCGCTGATTTGCGGCAACACCTTACAGGCAATTACCTTGAGTCCAAGTTCCTTGCAGGCACGCAAGCGGCGGGAACCTGCGACCACTTCGTAACAGCCATCTTTCCAGCGCACGGCGATCGGCTGCAAAAGGCCGCTCACGCGGATGCTTGCCTTGAGGTCGTCAACGCTCTCGATGCAGGTGCGCGGGTTGTTCGGATTTTCCCGGATTTTGTTGAGCGGGATTTCTTTCAAGCTCTGTTCCATTCTGATTTCCTTTTTATTGTACCTTTGTTCAAACTTTTGTAAAATTTGTTCGTTCTCGTCAAAGAACTTCTTTCCGGGAAACTTTATGCCTTTTCGGTGGCAATAAACCCGGCATGCCCGGACGCTTCGGCCTTTCGGCAAGATGCCGAGCATCAAAAACTTCAAGTCCGCGTTGGTCCAGTTGTACATGATTCGCCTCTATATTCGTTGTGCTTCATCATGTCGAGCTTGACCGCCTTGACTGCCTCTTCGGTCATTGTCGTCTTGATGCCCGAAAGCCATCCGCAAGTTTCGATAACCGCCCTGTTAGCGCCACGACCGCAAATCTCGATCTTTTCGATTCGGCCCTTGCCGATGAAGATGCTCACGACATAGGTGCCGAACTGCGTTTCTCCCTTCAATCGCCTCACTTCCATTACGCCGCCCCCCGCTTGAGTTTTTCGTAGCGCTGTTCAAGGGCGCTCTTTGTTCGCTCCGGGAACTGCTTCTGGATTTCGCGGAAGCTCAGCTTTTGAACTTCGTGCATGTAGATAAGTCGCTTGTCCTTGAAAACGGTCCAGTAATTGCGCTTGCGGTTGCATTCGAGACCCGCCTTGCGGATGATTGCGTAATAAGTCTGATATCCACCCGAAAGCCCGATCTTGTCCTTGTATTCGCGGAAAATTTGATAAAGGCTCTTATCCGGATTGTCGTTGAAAACCTTGATTAGCTTGTCAATCTTCTCTTGCGGAATCTTGGCGGGAGTCGTCGCGGTGAAGCCCATCAAGCCGCGCAAGAGGTCGATGATGTAGATGCGCATTCCCATCTTTTTGCCGAGAGCCTGGGCGGCCGTGCGGTCGCCTTCGAGCTTCGGCAAAAGCTCCTGCAATTCCTGTACCGTGTAGGTGCGGTTACCGTACTTATTGACCTTTTTTCTCATTTTCGCACCCCTTAGAACGGCAAATTTTCTTCGTCTGCGTAAGCGGGATTTTCATAAGCGACATCGTTTTTCTGCTGTGCGTTTTCGTCGCTTGCGCCATCCTTGGAGCGCTTTTTATTCGTCAGGTACATGCGTTCAACATTGATGCAGAAGCCCGTGCGGTTCTCGCCGTTTTCGTCTTGCCAATGGGTATTTTCGAGCCTTCCGGAAATGCAGATTTCGTCGCCTTTGGCAAGATGCGTGGCGGTGGCGTAATTGGCACAGCCCTTGCCCCATCCGATGACCGGGATCCAGTCGGTTGGGCGGTTGCCGTCTTCATCCTTGTAATCGCGGTTCACGGCTATAGAAAAGCGGATGCGCTGCGTGCCTGAATTGAACATCATGATTTCCGGATTCCCGCCAAGGCGGCCAATTACTGTAACAACATTCAATGACATTTAGATTCTCCTTCAAATTCTGGTGGCATTCTTAGCGGCTGGCTGAGCGGGTTGGATGCCGGGAGCAGCCTTGGCGACAGCGCCGGTTCAGCGCCCGTGTGAATCCCCTCGTAATTGTACGCGAGAATTCTTGTCGCCTTCTTGATAAATTCCTTCTTGCCGCCGTTCGCACAGCTTTCAGGTGAGCGCCCCAGAATGTAGTAGGAATATTCCTTTGTCCATCCCATCTTGATGCAGAGCATGTGCAATGCCTGCATGTAGTTGTGACGCTTGACGATGTTGAACGGATGCGGCTTCATTTTGACCTCAGATCATGCTGCCTGCGATTAGAAGGGTGATTGCGGATGCGCCCGTGATGGCGTCTGCAAAAGCCTTGCGGAGTGCCTTCTTTACGCTGTGCGTTAAGATGATGCGCTTTGGCTGGTACTCGATATCGTGGATGTCAAAGTTCATGCGCTCTCCTTTGTTAGGCTGATGGCGAGGTTGTTGATAATTGCGGTCGCTTCGTCGGTAATCGCGGTCTTGTCGATTGGCGGCAAAGCTTTCTTGATTTTTTTGTACAAAGCGTCAAGCGTTTTAAAAGCTGGCAGCTTTTTCAAGTCGCTGTCTTCGGGATCCGGCATCCAGCTAAACTTGCACTTCTGATACATGCCCACATAGCGGTTTTTCAGACACCATTCCATTTCGATAATTGTTGCCGGGTGCGGAAACATACCGCGTTCCTTCTGCATATCGTGGGCATCGTTAAAGAGCGCACGGAGCTTGCGGGTGTTGCACGGCAAACGGAATGCAAGGCGCTTGAAAATCGTGAGTTCGTCTTCGGAGAGTGGCAAGGCTCCGCACTTGATGCGGTCTTCCTTGACCAGGTACTCAATGGACTCAAGGCGGACAAGTGCGCTCAGGTGATTTACTTTCTGCTGAATATCCATATACTTACCTTATCCATAGATGTTGCGGAGTTCTTCGTAAGAAAGCTGGCTGTCCTTGACAATATCGGTTCTTCCGTCCGGGTCTTCACCGCGCAACATGCGAACGGTGCGGTCACGCTCTTGCTGTGCAAAGCTCTTGCCGCTCCGGTCAACTTTTTCGATGCGCTTTTGCGTGAGGCGCATTTGCTGGATCTTGTCAAAGACCCAGTTGCCACGGGCGAGAACCTTGTAATGGTCCTTGTACTTTTTGCCCTTGGTGCTATTTTCGATGTAACCCTCAAGCAGTGTGATTGCCGTGTCAAAATCGGTGCCGTAAAGTTCTTTGAGCTTTGCAGCCTGCAAGTCGCTCAGCTTGACAAGACCGTTTTCGCCAAAGCTCTTTTTGCTGGAGACATCGAGGAAAAGGCAAGGATCGGCCACCTGCTGACTGATGGTGTTTGAGTTTTGGCAGGCAGCCGAACCCGGCTTACCAGAGCCTCTTTTGCGATTGTAATCTTTTTCGTTTTTAAGCTGTTTTGCTTTTAGCTTGTCGAGAGATTTTTTGTAAAATGCAATAACACGATCGTCAACATCGCTACTATTGCAACCACTGTTTAAATCGTTGATAGCTTTTCGCATAAATGCGCCAAAATCGTTGTCGTTTTCAAATGACGATGCGATTTCTGAAAGCTTGGCGATATCGAATGTGAATGTTGTTAATTGCATTTTTGGTCTCGCCATTTTTAAGCCTTAACTGTTGGACAAACTTTGTTGTAGTAATCTTTGAGTGCGTCGATAACTATCGACTTGTAGCTTGTCGGTTCGAGGTTTTTCTCTCGATAGGCTTTGATTTCTTTGACTATCGGGACCATTTCGGCCGGAAGTTTGGTTTGAACTGATTCTGCCATAATTTTATCCATTCTAAAAAAGTTAGATGAAATCTAATTTTATTAGAAATCTAATCTAATAATTTTAGATTGTCAATATGTAATTCTATTTTTTTTAGATTTTTTTTGGATTTTTTACGGACGTAGGTTTGAACGCCAATGTTAAATGGCTATTTTTGAATTTGTGCCAATAGATTACTTACATAAAATCGATGTTGACAAACTTGTTCAAGAACTCCATGTAGATGTAAATGGAGTCGCTTTATTGGCTGGTATAAAAGAGGCGAGAAATCTTGGAAAATGGGCTCAAAGTAAACCTAATGGAGCTAGACCTAGTTACAACGCCCTTGTAAAACTATTGCGTGCTGGCGCAACTGTTGAGACGCTTTTTGGCGTCGAGTACAAAAGACCGTCGCCGCCACCAAACACCGAAAAATCACAAGACCAGATAACACCAACAGACCTCAGTTGGGCGTTCGGTGAGGCGATGAAGCTCCTCCAAGAGAAAAAAGCCAAAGAGCAAAATTCCGAAGAGAAAAAATGATTTGAGTTTTTTTATGACTAAATGTATATTTGCATCATGGCTGAAAAAAATATCCATGACATTGCACTTGAATACTTCATTGCTCACCAAAAAGAACTTGTCGATAAATACAACGGCAAATGCTTACTCATGCGAGGTGCGAAAGTCGTTGGAGCGTTTAACACAATGAACGAAGCGGACCTTGAAGGAATACGGCAATTTGGTGACGGGAATTTCTCTTTGCAAAATTGCATTCCTGGCAAAGAAGCATATTCATTCTGGATCAATATTTTTAATCATGCCAATTCTATCACATCAATTTGATTCTATTCAGCCGGGCATCTTTATGGATGTCGTTATCTCTGCTCCAGGCTCTAATGAAAAATGGAGCGTTCGTGCATTGTGGGATACTGGTGCCAATGTGACCGTCATTAGTGAGACTGTTGCGGAAACTCTTGGACTTAAACCAAAAGGACATTCCAAACTTATTGTCGCTAATGGCGCTCAAAAGTCTAATTTATACAAGATTGATTTTTCTTTGTCTAAAGACATTGTTTTTAAAGATGTTTTCGTTCGTGGGTGTGGGAATGACAGTGTTTTTGAAATGGCAATAGGAATGGATATCATTTCACGTGGTAATTTTCACATTGACAATCGTGACGGCAAAACATTGTTCACATTTGAAATTGCTTAAACTTTTGTAGCGTCGCTTATGAATCCCGGCCTTAACTGGTCGGGATTTTTTACATTGTGCCTTTTTCTTTTGATTTTTGCAAAGAAAAGAAAGAACCAAAGAAAAGAAATTGTTACTTATTACATCAACCTCAGTATATATATATACTTATTTATTATATATATAGAGCAATTTTTCAAAATTTCATCTTGAAAACTTTGTGTAAATTGGCGAAATTTAAGTAAAAACGGCATTTTTCACATTTCCGCAGCGGAAATAATTAATTTCCGCTACGGAAATAATTAACGATGTCGTTAATTTTTAAGTCAATTTAAGTGACTTAAATTTGAGTTGTAAAGCATTGCTTTATAACTGAAAGTGAAAGTATTTTGCCAAATCCATACATTTTGTATCGTTTTGCGGGTTTAGTTTGCAAAAACGGGCAGTTTTCTTTGCGTGGTTCCGTGAATCCTCATGAGTGATTAAAGGCCCATACGCGCGTTTTGAGCCCGTTCCCGCGTCTTTGCCGTTGTCGTTGGCGTGTGCAAATCGGTGGCCCTGTGAGCTGAATGTGTGCAAATGCCAGCCATCCTTGAGCGGGCTTGTCTATGGACCGCGCGCGCCGCCGCCGGGTTAAAGGTTAAAAGATAAAGCGTCCGTTTGCCGTTTTCTGTGCCGTTGCTGTGGCCCTGCGTGGGTTGTGGGCTTGCTTTCCTTTTACCTGTACTTCTTTAACCTAAAATATTTAACCTTTGTTGATTAAGCGTTAAGCCTTATTCTATAAGGGATTGGCAATAGTTGCACTTTGATTTTTACCTTTGAATTTTACTTTGCGGTTTAAAAATTTTACTTAAAATCTTTTCCGTTAAATGGCTTTGGTTTATGGTGGATGCCCCGGCGGGGTACACCCCCCCCCAGGGTCAAAAGAGTTGCTAGACCCCCACCCCCTCCCTATGGGGTGAGTCCGAGGCGACGCGCCCGCCTCTTGTTGGGATTTTTCATTTGGGTTAAGTGGGTGGCCATTTTCGGGTTGTGCCGTTTTTTAACCAACTTTTAACCGAGTCGGTTACATTGGGGTTATGCGCTACAAAGTGACACAGCATAGCTACCCCGATTCGGATTTGATCACGGCGATGGAACTCAGCCGCATTTGCGGCGTTTCTCCGGCTGCCATTACCAAAGCTCGCGACAGCAACCGCATCGATAGCTACGATAACTCCGAAGGTAAAGAGCGTTATCACCGCATTTACACGCCAAAGCAGTACGCAAAATCCAAGGATCGTCGCCATGTGACCACTCCGACTCGTGGCCAGATGCGGTCGGGATTTGACAACCTGACGGCTCAGGCGGTTGCGCACCGCCCGGAGTTTGATACTGGTGCCGTTCCGCCCGTGATGTTGGATGAAGATTCGCCTTTTGACCTTGGCGATGCGGCGCGTGAGCGTGTCGATTTGGCTCAGGCCAAAGCCATGAAAGAATTTTATCAAGCCCGCCTTGCAAAATTGCGCACTGCCGAAATGGAAGGCCGCCTTGTGCCGAAGGCTCAGGCTGCAATTGCCGTGTACCAGCTCGGCGCGAATGTCCAAGACAAAATCATGACCATGTACTCGTGGTTGGCTCCCGAAATCGTTGGCTACTTCAAGGACCAGATGATAAAGGCTGGAGTTTCGCAAGAAATGGTGCTTGCTGCAACCGGCGACGCTGACCATTATGTTGGCGAAAAGATTCGAAAGTCATGCCTTACGGCTCTGAAAGATTTAACCAGCAAGACTGAGGACAACATTCTTGATGGTTGATGCGGTTGAAATAACGCCTGCATTCAAGGCGAATATTCAGCATGTAACCGACAATCTCTTGTCGGGTCTTCGACCGCCTCCGGAAATGACCATTTCGCAATGGGCCGAAGAGAACCGCATACTTTCCGGAAGCGCATCAAGCGAGCCTGGGCGCTGGCGCAATGAAAGAACTCCGTATCTTGTCGAAATCATGGATGAGCTCAGCCCGCAAAGCCCGGCTGAAGATATCGTGTTCATGAAAGGCTCACAGGTTGGCGGCACTGAAGTTTTGATCAATGCGATGTTCTACTACATCAAGCATTGCCCGTCGCCAATCGGCGTATTTCAGACAACGGAACAGACTGCAAAGCGCTTTTTGAAACAGCGTGTAACGCCTGCCATAACGGCGATGGGAATGGCGGACCTTTTTTATGGCGACGAGATGTTTCACAAGGAATTTCCGGGCGGGTCCTTGGTTACAGGGTGGTCAAATTCTCCGTCAACTCAGCGTTCGGCACCATTTCGCATCGTGTTCTGCGATGAAATTTCGGAGTGGAAAAAAGACTGTGGCGGCCAGGGCGACCCGTGCGAGCTCATCAAGCGAAGAACGACCAACTTTCCGCGCAAAAAGAGATTCTGGAACTCCACGCCGGGCATTGATGGCGAATGCCGCGTTACCGAAAAATTCCGCCTTGGCGACCAAAGACATTACCAGGTGCCGTGTCCGCATTGCGGGGCATTGCACAAGTGGGAATGGGGCAACATCGTTTGGGATCGCGATTCCAACGGGAATCACTTGCCGCATACCGTGCGCATGAAATGCCCGCATTGCGGCGAGGAATACGGCGAACATTACAAGACTGAATTGATGGCGCAAGGTCAATGGGTTGCCGAAAATCCGAACGGCGCTTATCCAAGCTTCCATCTTAGTGCGCTATATAGCCCGTTGGGGTGGTATTCCTGGGAAAATGCCGTTACAGACTTTATCGAAGCTCAGGGCGATGTGAACAAGATGAAGTCGTTTGTGAACAATGTGCTTGGCGAAGCCTGGAGCATTGACGGCGGCATGCAAGTTGACCAGTTCGGACTTATGGACCGCTGCGAAGATTACGGCGCGGAAGTTCCGGATGGTGCGCTAGTGCTCACGGCTGGCGTTGACACTCAGGATGATCGCCTTGAAGTCGAGGTTGTTGGGTGGGGCGTTGGAATGGAATCCTGGGGCATCACCAACAAGGTGCTTGTCGGGGATCCGTCACAGCCTACAGTCTGGGAAATGCTGGACAATGTTTTGAAAGCTGGGTACTCGAACACGAACGGCGAACGGATGTATGTGGCGGCGGCGCTCATCGATGCGGGCGGTCACCATACAGACGATGTTTACCGCTTCACCGCTGCAAGGGAGTGGCGCAATGTTTACGCTTGTCAAGGCCGTTCCGGAATTGGCAGGCCCGTTGCTTCACGCCCGCGCAAAACGGACAAGTCGAACGCCGTCGGTGCTTCAGTTGTGACGGTTGGTGTCGATACGGCGAAGGACCAGCTTTTTGACTGGCTTACTAAAGAGCGCGTTTGCCCAGGCTATTGCCATTTCCCGCGAAATCAAGAGTACGATTCGGAATTTTTTGCACAGATTACTGCAGAAAAACGCGTCAAGCACTATGTTCGCGGAACTCTCGTTTGGGGCTATAAAAAGACTCGCCCGCGTAACGAAGCTATAGACAAGCGAAACTATGCGCGTGCCGCCGTTGACATACTTGGGCTCGATTTGAACAAAATGGCTGAGAATGGATATAAGTTCTTGAGGAATGTTTCTGAACCTGTGCAAGTTAGAGGGCGTCGCGTGCTCTCCGGAGGTGTTAGCGTATGAGTACGGTTAAGCTCAAGGATTTGGCGAAAACGCTCGAAAAGGAGCTCCAAAAGGATATCAAGCAGACGAAGTTTGCAGCGTCGAAGGCTTTGAACAATGTGGCGTTCAAGGCCCGAACGAATTTGATTACTGCGTACCAGCACAATTTTGTTGTCCGCAATACCAACTTGCCGAAGGCGACGACGGTCAAGAAAGCGACTAAAGAAAATCTGGTTGCTGAAATCGAGTTCCCGAAAGACTGGATGTACATCAACACGGTTGGCGGTGACAAAAAGTCTGAAAAGAGCAAAGTGCTTATGGTGCCGATTAAGGGTGGCGACCTGAAAGACTTTAGAACATCGAGCGGCAAGATCAAGCAGGGCCAAAGACCTGCAAGCTTGCTCAAGTATCACAATGCCCATCCGGAAAAGAAGCGGAAAAATGTGGAGAACCCCAAAGCATTCCTGATGGAAAGCCAAAAGACGGGCCAAACGCTAATTGCACGGCGAAATAAGGACAACCGAAAGCAGATGGATTGGCTCTATGTCGGTGTGCCGGTGGCGAATGTAAAAAAGAAATGGGATTTTAACGCGATTGTCCAGAAAACAGCCGATAGAAATCTTTTCAAGGAATTTGAAAAGGAGTTCCAGAAGGCGATGGAGACGGCAAAATGACTTGTGCCTTAATTCGTTGAAAATGGTGCTTGTTCGTTTAGTTTTGGGTGTATGGCTGGTTATTCCGTAGAATTTTGTCAGCAAATGGTGGACGAGCACAAGCACGCCCTATCTAAAGTGCTTTTAGGCCAAAGCTATTCCATTGGCGGGCGTTCGCTGACTCGCGTAAACTACAAGGAAATTAGCGACGGTTTGAAATATTGGAATGATGAACTTGCGAAAGCCAAAGGCACCGCAAGTTTTATTCGTAGTCGGAGCGTGATTCTGCATGGCTGATATGTCGTCTTTGATGCCCTGGAAGGGTGCCGATTTCATTGGGGAGGCTTTACGCACTTTCCTTTTTTCGCGTGGCTCTGCTGATGCGGATTTGGCTGGTAGCCGTGACACTCTCGAATACCGTTCCCGCGCTCTTTACCAGAACGCACCTTTGGCGGGTGCCGCCATTGATACGAAGGTTATCAATGTGGTTGGCACGGGGCTTTCTTGTCGTCCGAATCCAAAGACGGAGCTTTTGAAAGCTTCGCCTGAAAAGATTAAGGAATTTAGCGACAAGGCCTGTGGTCTTTTCGAGCTTTGGGCAGCATCGAAAGATTGCGACGCTGAGCGTGACAAAAACTTTTACCAGATGCAAGAACTTGTCTTGAAGACAAAAGCCATCTGTGGTGACTGCTTTGCGCTCCGTTGCTGGCATAAAGTGCCATCTTCGGCTTTTGGGCTTTGCTACAAGTTGCTCGAAGGCAACCGCTGTCGCAACCCGTTCGGAAAAACTGACACCCGCAAGCTTGCAATGGGTGTGGAAAATGACGACAATTCGGCGCATATTGCGTACTATTTCACAAAGTACCCGAATTTCGATGTTGGCGGTTGGGATACCTATCAAGAATCTGTGCGCGTGGCCACTTACGATGCTTTTGGCATCCGCAATGTTGTCCATGTTTACAAGGCTGATCGCCCGAACCAGCGTCGCGGTGTTCCTTGGCTTGCTCCGGTAATTCCGTTCATCAAGAACCAGGAACGCTTCCAGGAAGCGGTTCTCATCAAGGCAATTGTCCAGTCGCTTTACACCGTTTTTGTAAAGACAAAGAGTTCATCGACTCCCAGCAACTATACTGGCAATGTCCAGGGCAACAACCGCGTAACTCCGGAAGCTGGAGAAAAGGCGGCTGTAGAACTCAAGTCTGCGAATGTTGTCGAGCTTGGCGAAAATGAAGAAATTGAGCTTGCAGAATCCAAGAATCCGAATTCCGATTATCGCAACTACATGGAAGAAACGACGACCGAAATTGCGTCGCGCCTGAACATGAGTAGCGAACAGGTCTTGAAGTTCTTCAAGGGCTCTTATAACTCCGTCCGTGCCGCAATCCAGGAATCCAAGAAGATGTTCGACATCGAACGCGCAAATCTCGCTATCGATATGTGCCAGCCGATGTTTGAAGCTTTGGTACATGAGTGCGTTATGTTGGGTGTGCTTGACTGCCCGGGTTATGACGATCCGTTGCAGCGTATGGCTTGGCTTAACTGCGACTGGATTGGCGATGCTCCGGTAATGCTTGACCCGCTCAAGGAAACGACGGCGCTCAAGATGCAAGTCGATGAACACTTCAAGACGCGCTCTCAGGCGGTTCTCGAAACGAACGGCGGTGAATACCGCAAGAATGTCGAAGACCTTGCCGAAGAAGCTAGATGGCGTGAAGAAAATGGCATTGCTGAACCTGGTGCCGTCAACCGTTCTGTATCCGTTTCAGAGGCAAAACAGATTATCAACGAAACGGAAGATGAACCCGAAGGCGCTAAAAAATAGCGTGTTTGACTTGTGCCAAAAATCGTTTTTTAAACAAGTGCGTTGAATAATTTTATCACAAATGGATAAGAAATTATTGAAAATCTTTTCGGAAAAGTGGGCAATAATGCCGACGGAAATCGAGAACATTTGTTCTTCCGATTTTGGCGACCCTACTTGGAAAGATTCTAACGAGCCGAACCACAAGAATAATGTCGATATTCGCGACGGCATTGCCATTTTGCACATTGACGGCGCTTTGACTTACCGCTCGAATGTTTGGAAGGCAATTTTCGGAATGGATACTTACGATTCCATTTCCAACGCCTTTAATGAAATCATTGCAAACGATGATGTCAAGGGCATTGTTCTTTCTATCGACTCTCCGGGCGGGATTCTTAGCGGTGTGTCTGACCTTGCGGAACTTATCTACAAGAATCGTGGAACAAAGGAATGCGGCATTGTCGCGCATTCCGCTGGCAGAATGTGTTCCGCTGCCTACTGGATAGCTTCGGCTTGCGAACAAGTGATTGTTTCGAGCGTTGGCGAGGCGGGTTCTATTGGCGTTCAGGCTGTTGTAAACAATGGCGATTCCGCTCTTGATGGCAAGCAGACCACGACAATTTTGCGTTCGAGCTTGAGCCCGAATAAAAATTTGGATCCGAATACACCGGCGGGGCGCACCGCTCTTGAAAAGAATATCGATGCGGCTGCAAAAGTTTTCTTGGAAACTATTGCGGGCTATCGTGGAACGACTTTCGAAAAAGTTCTTGAGAATTACGGACAAGGTGCAACATTTATTGGTAAGGACGCTGTAGAAGCTGGCCTTGCTGATGGCGTTGATTCCTTGGATTCCGTTGTTGAAAAGATGATTAAACATCAACCAATAGGAGGCAATATGCCTACTAATCAAACTCCGGCTCAAACTCCGGCTGCTCAGGCCACTGTGGATGTGGATGCTGTGCGTCAAGAGGCTATTGCCGCCGAACGTACCCGAATTGCGGGTATTTCCGCCGCTTTCGAGGGCTTGAACCTCGAAGGCGATTGCAAACAGTTTATTCAGGAAGGTAAGTCCGTCGCTGAAGCTGAAGCATTCTGCTTGAGCGCTTGCAAAAAGCAGCTCGCAGAAGCCAAGACCGCCGCTCCGGTTGCTACTGCAACGGCCCCGGCTACGACTCCGGCCGCGACGGCACAGAACGAAGCTCTTACCGCTGAACAGAAAGCCTTGATTGCCGCTGGAATGGCTGCACAGGCTTCCGCAACCAATTCTATCCAGGCTGGCACGGCTGACCCTCAGTCCGATGCAGACAAGCGCGCTTTTGATGCGTTTGCAGCCGGTGCAAAGTCGATTTGCTAAGGAGGACAAAAGAATGTTCGAACCTACCGAATACACTCGCAAGCCGCTTTTTGCGGATGACATTCAGCCGCGCAACACTGGCGCAGGCCTTATCTATGGCGCAGACCTTGAAAGAGGTTCTGTTGTCGCTTCTCGTGGCGTCGCAACTTCCGCTTCCAAGGCTAAGAAGTCCGTGACCTTCACCGGCACGCCGGTTGCAAGTAAGACCGTCAAGGTTGCTGTCAACGGCAAGGAAGTGACCTACACGACCGCTTCCACGACTCTCGCTACCGAAGTTGCAGGCATCAAGGCTGCAATCAACGGCGATTCCGCTCTTGGCGCAATCGTCGAAGCTGATAACGCTTCCGGTAAGCTCACTATCGAATGGAAGGAAAACGGCGTCGAAGGTAATGACATGAACATTGTCGTCACGCTTGGCGATGGCACGGGCCTCACCGCTGGTGCCGTGACTGTCGAAACTATCGGTCAGTCCGTTGGCGACGAACTTTTTGAAATCGTCGATTCCGATAGCGCAACCGCCGCGCTTCAGGATCCGGTTGGCGTTCTCACCGCAGACACCGCCGCTGGTAATTACGGCGAAATCGCTTTCACCGGTTGCTTCAATGTTGACGAATTGAAGTTTGCCGAAGGCGACACCATCAACAATTTCCGCAAGGCGTTGCGCAAGATTGGCATCTTTGCACGCCCGGTTAATGACTAAAGGAGGATGACATGCCTGATTTTTCGAATGTCGCAACCCTTACCAAGCAAGTCAACAACAACTTGCCTGCAAAGCGTTTTCTTTCCAGCTTCTTCCAGCCGGTTCTGCTCAAGACCTTGAATGCAGAACTTGACACGGTTGAAGGTTCCCGCGTCATTGCGCCGTTCAAGCGCGAAGGTGCAAAGCGCACTGTGACGAAGCGCGGTGGCTACACCAAGCGCCCGTTCCACTGCTACGAAATCGGCCTTGAACGCCCGACGACCGCATTTGACATCTTCAAGGCTCAGCCGGGTGAACCTTCCACTGTTGTTGACCCGATGGATCCGAACGACCGTCAGGCTTACATCTTGGGCCAGGATTCCAACGACCTCAACAACCGCATCAACCGCACCATCGAAATGCTTTGCTCCAAGACTTTGTTCGATGGCAAGTACGATATTCTTGACGAAGACAACAAGAAAATCGACAGCATTGATTTCGGTTGCAAGTCCTCGCACAAGATCACGAAGGCTGGTGAAAAGCTTTGGGGCGGTAACCAGGCTGATGTGATTGGTGACCTTGCCAACCTTGATACCATCGTGAACGAAGATTCCGGCTTGACCGTTGCAGACAAGATTTTCGGCTCTGCTGCCTGGAATGCAGCCCGCAACGATGAAAAGTTCATGAAGGACTTTGACCGCATCCATGTGACGGGCAACAGCCTTGATCTCGCCGCTGGTCGCGACAACCTCGGTGCTCGCCTTGTCGGTTACCATTCCGGTTGCCGTATCTGGGTGTACGACGAAATCTACAAGGTTGGTGACGACAAGGTGAACTTTGTTCCGAAGGACAAGGTGCTTGCCATCGGTTCCGGCGTTGCTGCAAAGCTTTACTTTGGTTGCGTGGGCAATGTCAAGGATGGCTGGTTCATGGGCGAACGCTTTGCCAAGACCATCTACAACGAAGATGATGAAGAACAGAAACTCATCATCAAGAGCCGTCCGCTTGCTGTTCTCCAGCAGGCCGATGGTATTGCCTGGGCAAAGGTTGTCAACCTCTAGGAACTAACCGTGAGTGCATTTTCTGAAAGCCTTAACGACGATTTGAACAACGTTTTTTTCGACGCTGAGGCTTTCGGTGATGCCGTGGTTTTGGTCCGTGGTTCCGAACGAATTTCCATGCGCGGGCTTTATGACACTATGGTTGTCGAAAACGACCCTAGCGCCGATTTGCCCGCTATTTCTCACCGCCCGCGTCTTATGGTCCGCAAGGTCGATTTGCCGGGGCAGGTGGCCCGCAAGGG
>JAEEGL016376964.1_pt1 | contig 45099 bp, 30 predicted proteins | sample 9134231 | NCBI WGS metagenome assembly JAEEGL01 (sample SAMN16246548, study PRJNA631951) | gut metagenome | biome: gut microbiome; feature: rumen; material: fiber-attached | host: Bos | place: Iran: Karaj | collected 2018-10 | reverse complement strand
TACCCACTTGCATTATAAACCACTTTCGTGATTTTGTCATTAAAATTCGCCCTCTTGTCCTCCACGCATCCAGTTACAAAAGTGTAGCTCGGAAGCCCAAGGGGAGTGCCTTGCTCATCGCGGAAAGGATCATTCTTGCAGATGAAAAGAACATAGTTCGGCTTCAGCTCCGTATAATCCTGCCCCTTGACAAGTCCGTCTATGTCCATCATATTCTGATAGTATCGCGCCCTGAGTCCCAGCTCAATCTGCGGATAGGACTGCATCTCCACGTCGATGATTTTCTCCGGATCCTTCAGATACACATCCAGCCGGACTCCCTTGCTCGAAAAATATGGCGCGATTGTCTTCTCCAGCTCGGGGTACTCGATGCGACTCACCTTAAGATGAAGCAGCCTTTCTATCACTTCGGAGCAGATTTCCGGCTCCCTCATCACGGCCTGAAACATTCCGTCGTCTGTGAAGGTCAGCTCGTCCACGGATTTGATTCTGTACTTTGACATGCTCATAGCGTCTCCTGCGACAATTTGATATGTGGGGAAAAATCCCTTCACATATAGTAATAGCCGCAAATCTTCGCCACGGTAAACAAAATGACAAAATTTTTTGAAAAATTTCGGTTTTTTACGCTCCAGCTTTCCACTTTCCGTTTTCCACTTTCCACTCGTAAAGCTTTCCACTCGCCCTAGCTCCTATCTTGATAAAATCTTCATTTTCTACTATATTAATGGAATGAAATCAGAGACAAACGTGGCAGTCAATCCGGTGACGGAAGGCGAAAAAATCGTAATTCAGGGCGCAAGGGAACATAATCTCAAGAACATAAACGTGGAGCTTCCTAGAAACAAGCTTGTGGTAATCAGCGGACTTTCGGGATCGGGAAAATCATCCCTCGCTTTCGACACACTTTTTGCCGAAGGACAGAGACGCTACATGGAAAGTCTCTCATCCTACGCACGGCAATTTCTCGGACGCATGGACAAGCCCGATGTCGATCTGATTACGGGACTCTCACCCGCCATATCGATCGAACAAAAGACAACCCACAGAAACCCGCGCTCAACCGTGGGAACAGTCACGGAAATCTACGACTATTACAGGCTGCTTTTTTCTCGCATCGGTCACGCACATTGTCCGCAGTGTGGAAGGGAAATCAAGGAGCAGTCCATTGACCAGATAATCGGTACAGTGCTCTCATGGCAAAAGGGAACCAAGCTCACCATTCTCTCACCAATCATCCGTGGAAAAAAAGGCGAGCACGTGAAGATTTTGGACGACGCAAAAAAATCCGGTTTCACACGCGCAAGGATTGACGGACTCATGGTGGAGCTTGAGGATTCAATCAAGCTGGACAAGCAGAAAAAACATACCATAGAAATTGTCGTGGACCGCATTGTGCTCAAGGATGATGTGCGCAAGAGACTTGCTGATTCAGTGGAGACCGCGCTAAAGGCATCCAACGGTGTGATTACGATTGTGCGCCGTGTGAACAAAGAGGATGATGCATACAACGATGTCGCAGCTGCGTTGGACGCAAAGGGAACTCCATTTGACAGGGACGCGAGCTACATTGAGCAGGAGATTTTTTTCAGCCAGAAAAATGCATGTCCCGACTGCGGTATCTCAATCCCGGAATTGCAGCCCAGACTTTTTTCATTCAACAATCCGTTCGGAGCTTGTCCTGAGTGCACGGGCCTTGGTGAAAAAATGGAATTCGACCGCGACCTGATTATGCCGGACACGGATCTTTCATTCAACGAGGGAGGACTTGCGCCATACAATCCTGAGGGTGCTTGGAACCGAGCGATGTTTGCCGCAATCTCAGAGACCGGAGGATTTTCTCTCGATGAGCCTTTGAAAAATCTGACGAAAAAACAATTTGATTTTCTCTGGAACGGTGACCTTACAAAAAACATGCACTGGATTTATCACAAGCAGAGCGGCGAAGGTCAGAGCACTTACAACCGTCCGTGGATCGGCGTGATGGGTGACATGAGGCGACGCTATGCCGAGGCATGGGGTGACAGCGGAAGGGAATCGCTTGAAAAATATATGTCACACAAAGAGTGTACGAGCTGCCACGGAAAAAGATTGAGGTCGGAGGCACTGTGCGTCACTGTCGGCGGAAAAAACATCTGGGACCTGACGGAGCTTTCCGTACTTGAGACGATTGATTTTTTTGAAAAGCTTGATTTGACTGAGACCGAAAAAAAGATTGCCGCACAGATTTTAAAGGAAATCAAGAACAGACTTTCCTTCCTGAAAAATGTGGGCCTTGATTATCTCACACTTCAGCGTTCGGCGGCGACTTTGAGCGGCGGTGAGGCACAGAGAATCCGTCTTTCCACACAGATTGGAAGCGGACTCACGGGCGTAATGTACATCCTTGACGAGCCCTCGATCGGATTGCACCAGAGGGACAACCAGCGTCTGATTGACAGTCTCACATATCTGCGCGATTTAGGCAACACCGTCATCGTAGTTGAGCATGACGAGCAGACCCTGCGCACTGCTGACTGGCTCATTGACATTGGACCCGGAGCCGGAGTGCATGGTGGAAAAATCATGGCGAGCGGAACACCGAAACAGGTCATGCAGGTAAAGGACAGCATCACGGGTCAGTACCTCGCTGGAAAAATCAGGATGGATGTTCCCGCACAGAGACGAAGCGGAAACGGACACTTCATTGAAATCAAGGGAGTGACGGAGCATAATCTGAAAAACATCGACGTGAAAATTCCACTCGGAACATTCACATGCATCACGGGTGTGTCGGGAAGCGGAAAATCAACTTTGCTCAGCGACGTTTTTTATCCGGCGGCAAGCAGAGAGATAATGGGAAGCGAATTGCAGGCAGGAAGTTTCAAAAAGATTTCCGGTCTTGAGCATATTGACAAAGTAATCAACATTGACCAGAGCCCCATCGGACGCACGCCAAGAAGCAACCCGGTCACATACATTGGAGTGTTTGACAAAATCAGGGAGTTGTTCGCGTCACTGCCGGAAGCAAAGGCTCGCGGATACAAGGGCGGAAGATTCTCTTTCAACGTGAAGGGCGGAAGATGCGAGAACTGTCAGGGAGCCGGAACAATCACGATTGAGATGAACTTTTTGCCTGACGTTTTCATCCAGTGCGACGTATGCCACGGAAAGAGATTCAATCAGGAGACGCTCGACATACTCTACAAGGGAAAGTCAATCAGCGACGTGCTGGACATGACCATTGAGGACGCGGCGGATTTTTTCAGCTCCATTCCCCACATCGCTCGGAAACTTGAGACGCTTAAAAACGTGGGTCTCGGTTACATCCAGCTTGGACAGAACGCGCTCACATTAAGCGGAGGTGAGGCACAGAGAGTCAAACTTGCGTCGGAGCTTTCACGTCCGTCCACAGGAAAGACACTCTACATTCTTGACGAGCCGACAACCGGACTTCATTTCGTGGACATCAAGCAGCTCATGGACGTAATTCAAAAACTCGTGGACAAAGGAAATTCCGTTGTGATGATTGAGCACAACATGGACGTAATCTGTCAGGCGGACTATATAATTGACCTTGGACCCGAAGGTGGATTCCGCGGAGGAAATGTGGTCGCAAAGGGAACACCGGAGCAGATTGCAAAAGTGAAGGAAAGCCACACCGGAAAATTCATAAAGGAATATCTGGAAACACACTGAGATGATTTTTGAAGGCCTCGCAAAATTGATAAAAAAAATCGCCTCAAAAAAAATAACGCTCCTTTTATGCGTCCTTCTTTCCATGCACATGATTGCACAGGCACAAAATTCAGCCACAATCAAAATAGAAAACGCGCAAAAAACAGAGTACGTAAAAAATCCTGACACGGGAGACGAGGAGATTGTCCTTACCGGAGCCGTCTCAATCTCAGTAACGCAAGGAAACACGGTAACAAAAATCACCGCGTCAAAAATCACATACAGCCGCTCCACAAAAATGCTATACGCAAGCGGGAACGTAACTTTACAACAGACAGGCGGCTCGGAAGGCGCGCAGAACATCACGGCGGAAACCCTTCTTTTCAACACAGATACCCTTGAAGGTATTTTCGACGGCGGACGTGTAATCCAGACGAGTTCAGACGCAATCAATCTTCCATCCGGTTCCTCTCTGATTGTTGACGCATCCATTTTCGGGCGCGACTCCACCAATACAATCGTTTTTAAAAAAGCGGACCTGACATTTTGCGACGAAAAGGATCCTCACTGGAAAATCCACGCATCAAAAATCTGGGTGCTGCCGGGAGGAGAGTTCGCTTTTTTCAACGCCGTGCTTTACATCGGACACATTCCGATTCTCTATCTTCCCGCATTCTATTATCCAAAGGACGAGCTGATTTTTAATCCCTCGTTCGGTTACGACAAGCGCCGTGGACATTACTTCAACACAACGACCTATCTTGTTGGAAGGAAACCCTTGGACACAAAATCAAGTTCAGACAGCGACAGTACAAGCGCGGCACTCTTTAACTTTCTTAAGGCGACGACTCTGAAAAAACAAAAGCGTGAGGGACTTGTGCTGCACAATCTGGATGAGGACGAAACTGAATCGAACGGAAGCTACCTGAAAGTGATGGGCGACTATTACACGACGCTCGGAGGCATGATTGGAATTGAGGGACTGATGAAGCCCACAGAGTACATAAGCTCGCTGAACGGATTTTTTGACGTGGGATTCAGCCGCACAATTTTTCCAGGAGGCGACGACACATATACCCCCTACTCATCATCCGGGGAAATTCACAAGGACGCATCGAATTTCATGGGCCTCGCACTTCCCTTCCGATACGCCGGAAATCTTGCGTTCTCCATTTCAAAGCCATTCAATTTCAAACTGAGTTTCCCCATTTACTCCGACCCGTATTTCAAAGGAGATTTTTTGGAGCGAACCGAATACATGGACTGGATCGGATTTTTGATGAGCGGTGCCGAAGAAGAAAAAGAGACAAGCACAAATATGGTCACGTCATTCTCGTGGGACGCATCGGCATCTTACAACGCGACAATTTCGGAATCCATGAAACCTTACATCACGTCGCTTGCGCTCAGCTCCATTTCCTCCACGCTTGTATTCAGCTCAAAGTCGGCGACCCTCACCAGCAGCGACAACTGGAGATCGTACACGCCGGAAAGACTTTTTTACTATCCCTCGCAAGTAACTCCGATCAAGTTCAACGGAAGAATAAGCGGAACAATTTTCTCATATTCCGACGAAGATAAAAAAGCGACCAAAAAAAGTCCGGCTCAGTTTCCCATTGCCCTGGACATTCCGCAATATCTGGAAACAGAAGAAACTGATGAAAAATCTGCGGAAGAAAAAAAAGAAACAAGCGACGAAAAAAAATCTGAGGATGAAAAATCTGCGGAGAAAGAACCTTTGCTTCCTGATGACGCATTGCCATCTCTTTCGGAAAGCTCTAAATTAAAAGTGCAGGATATTGCAGGATTAAAATACGACCTCACATATTCCCTTTCGCCTCAGTTCACGACACAGATTTCTTACGACGCATCCGACCTTACCGTGCCGGAAGATTTCAAATGGTCAAAAGTACAGTCCACGTACTATCAGATAAAAGCACCTCTCTCCGTTTCCAGCTCGCTCAGCTACAGAGGCACCTTTTTCTCAATGAGCAACGAGCTTTCTTTTTCACCGTCATATCAGTCGCATCCGAATTTGAGCGGTTACAGCGACACGTCCGCACAGAGCATCCGGAAATCGGACTACAACGCATTTTCCATGGATTTGAACGAGAGCAATAAAATCAGTTTCAAGCCGTTCATATATACCGAGCTTCTTTCCGACTCTTCACTCACTTGGAACACAAACGCAAAACTCATCAGGACGGAATTCCTTGGTGACATGGAAAATCCTGAGTGGGATTTCTTGCCGCCGGATTTAAGCGATGATGAATGCATTACCACACACACACTTTCAGCAAACATCTCCGCAAAAGAGTCCGAGGATTTTTCACAGACACTCACGCTCTCAACAACGCTGCCGCCACAAAGCGACTCATATTCGGCAGTGCTGAATCTTGTTTTCCCATATATTACTACATCGTTTTCAAGCGGCATAAAAAAGACGGATGCCTCGGACGGTTCTTCAACATGGACCCGTGATCTTCTCAAACAGAGCGCAACGATGACTTTTTTCAAGGGAACTCAAAACGCCCTGACTTTCACGGAATCATTCAACTACAACTGGGAAGATTACGAGGCCGACGCACTAAAGCTTTCGCTCTCATGGAAAAATCTCTCGCTTTCTTATGTCATGTCCACAACCTATGGATATGACTTCGATGATGAGTCCGGATGGTCCGCAAGAAGCTACAAAGAATTTCTCCCAGACAACGCAAGCCTTTCCTACTCAATCTCTGGCAAGACATTCAACTGGTGGAATTCAAAAATCGCCCTCACCGCGGGACTCAGCACATCCGTAGTCTACGACTGTCTCAGACCGACGAACAGCTATTTCAAATTCACACCCGCACTCACTTTCAAAATAAACGATTTCCTGAATCTCACGTTCAGCTCGGAATCAAGAAACAGCGTAATCTACCGTTACTTCCAGGGACTCACAAACTCATCCATCCAAATTCCGGGAGAGACAAATCTTTTCGTAGACCTGTTTAACTCATTCGCATTCTGGGGCGACGACACATTCTTCGATCCTGACCAGATTAAAAGAAAAAACTCAGGATTCAAACTCAAGAACCTTAAAGTCACCATGACTCACTCTCTCTGCGACTGGGATCTGGCCGCATCATTCAGCATAAATCCAAGGCTCACAACCGAATCTGGAATCAGGCAGTACAGCTTTGATCCGAGCATGTCATTTTCAATCGTATGGAAGCCTATGTCCAGCATGAAGGTAAAAGTTGAGGACGAATACGGAGAGTGGACTCTTAACAAAAATTAATAATTTGGGACTGAAAAATACCTCGGATTGAAAAAATCCCTTGAATCTTACAAAATGTATGATATAATAGAAGAAAAGGAAAAAAGCGGGAGAAGCTTGGAATATGAGCGATGAACTTTTAGAGGAAATACTTGAAGAGCAGGAAATGCTTGAGGCGGTTAATATTGATGAAAATGCCGCTTCGTGGCTGGTGTTTAAAGCCGGCAAAGATTTTTACGCAATCAACTCATCCGACGTGCGGGAGATACTGAGAAACAACGAGATTTTCCCCATGCCCTTTGTGCCTCCCTACATCCGGGGAATTCTAAACAGCTACGGTATTCCTTATGCGGTCCTCGATCTTTCATTTTTCATCAACAACGAAAGACAAGACTCAAAGCTCTTTATGATTTTAAAGGACTCAAACAATCTGAGCATACAGGTAACGGACATCCAAGAATTTCACAGCAGTTCCGATGTGACGATACAGACTCTTTCAAATCAGAATGACACACCGTTTTTCAGTGGCGCAATTTCCTTTGATGGAGTGACGGCACCTATTCTTGACATTCCGGGCATACTGGAAAAAATAAGGACAGACCTTGAAAGCGAGTAAACGATTTGCCTGTCTTCCTTACGGCAAAATAGAAATTTTAATTCCTCAGCTGATGATTTCGGAAAGCACTTACACAATGTTCTCCGGAAAAAGTTCGCTTGCCGCAAAAAAAGGACTAAGGGAATGTAATTTTGATTCTTGCATATGCAGGATTTTTTCCATGGAGCAGCTTGGCACACCGGTCACGGAAATAGAAATCAAGACCGAAATCCCTGTCGTCCTAAAAACTTCGATCGTTCCTGTCGTGCAGCAGATTGCGCTTTGTGAAATGAAAGTCAACTCGTCAATTTTGGGAATGTCCCTGAGAAAAAAAGGAATCACCGCATGCAGGTTCTGTGAGGACAAGATTCAGTATCTCGTCAACATTGAGAAACTTCTTGAGCAGTGCATGGAAGAAGATTTGAATCCGGCAAAAGATTTTGTACCGGAGGCAAAAAATGATTAGAACCATGATTGTGGATGATTCCGGTGTCGTGAGAGCTCTCATCCAAGGTATTTTGAAAAATGACGGACGTTTTGATGTGGTCGGGTTTGCGGACAATGGTGAGCGTGCCATCAGAAGGAACGAGGAACTAACGCCCGAACTGATTCTGATGGATTTGAAAATGCCTATCATGGACGGAATTGAGGCGAGCAAAAAAATCATGTCCGTATCCTCACCGACAATCGTCGCTTTCACCTCCGAAGATGATGTGGAGACCGGCTACAGATGTCTTGAAGCAGGTGCCGTTGACATAATCAAAAAACCGGCCGTAGACAAAATGGAAGAGTCCCTCCTGAATTTTTTCTGTGACCGTCTTGCGCAGATTGTAATGAGCCGAAAAAAAACAAACGGAGACAGCACGGAAACAAATATTGCCGAGCGCGAATCCGATGAGTCCGAAGAAAAAGAAGAGAGCACCGAAACCAACGTTGACACAAACGCCTCCAATGACAACATCCTGCAACCAAAGGAAACATTCAATGCCGTGCAAATCAGCGATTGGATAAGACATGACTACAAGATGATTGTGATGGGTTCTTCAACCGGAGGACCTTCGACACTTTTAGAAATCATAAAAAATATGGGACCGAATTTTCCTCTCCCAGTCGCAATCACACAGCACATAGACGCGGGATTTGACGAGCAGCTGGCACACTGGCTTTCCACGAACACAGGATGCAACGTAAAACTTGCGGAGGACGGAGAAAAAGCACGAAGCGGGATTTTTTATATCGCGCCTGCTCAAAAGCATCTTGTAATAAAGAAAGATGCCAGCGGAGAATCTGTATGCCAGTTCTCTCTCGATGACTCTGAAGCCATACATTTCTTAAAACCCGCAGTGGACAAACTCTTCACTTCTGCATCCGAGATTTTTGGCCGCAAACTCATTGCCGTGCTTCTTACTGGAATGGGCCGCGACGGAGACGAGGGATGTGCGTCTGTAAAAGAAAAAGGTGGATATACAATCTGTGAGGATGAGGCTTCATGTGTTGTTTATGGGATGCCACGGGCTGCAATTGAAAACGGCCATGCGATCGCTGTAAAGGCTTTGGCAGATATTGTTCCCCATATTCGGGAAATAATTGGGCAGTAGGATTCCGGGAGAGAGGCTGATGGAAGATTTTGAAGAAGAACTGATGCGCTTAATTCGAGAGAAAAGCGGAATCAATGTGAGTTTTTCACACCGAAGTTTTATCGCCAAGTTTGTACAAAGCCGAATAAACGAACTTGGGATCTCATATTCAGAATATCTCTCAAAGCTTGAGTCCGACAATGAAGAATTGATTCTGGTGATTGACGAGGCCGCCATAAACGAAACATATTTTTTCAGAGAGGAAAAGCAATTTGATTATCTGGAAAAGCATGTCTTCAAATGCGGATGGAAACCTGTAATTTGGAGCGCGGCATGTTCCACAGGGGAAGAAGCTCTCTCACTCCTTGCGCTTGCAAAACACTGCGGGTGCGATGCTGAAATCTATGCGACCGACATTGATGAAAATGCGATGAGAGCAATGAAGGCAGGCTCATACCCTCCCCATGCATTCAGGACAGAGGGCAGCTCCTTTTTTTCCATGCTCTCAGAAATCGGCGACTACCATCCGAAATGCTTCAAGACCTCAGCCGAGACGCTTTCCAAAATACACATCTCGAAATTCAATCTCGCCGTGGACACAATCTTTCCAATGCAGGAAGAATCCGTGGACATACTCTTTATGCGGAATGTTTTCATCTACTTTGACAACGAGACACGTAATGATGTAATAAAAAAGATGTGCAGGGCTTTGAAAAAGGGAGGGCTTCTTTTTATCTCCGTAAATGAGATTGCCAGCGTGAACTGCGATGAAAGCATCCCGCTCATAAAGGACCACTGGGACACAGTTTATTTCCTCAGAAAAGTCAGCGATGAAGAGAAGAAAGAATTCCTCAGAAAAAAAACTCTCCGTCCCAAACCAAGCGATGAAACAAATTCTGAAGCAGCAGAAACACAGACAACTTCCTCAGGAAATTTAACAATTGATGCTTTGTATAAAAAGATTAAGGAAAAAATAGACGAAGGAAAAGCGGATGAAGCACGGAAGATTCTTTCCACCGCAAATTACCGCCCGGATTCCGCCGACTTGATTCTTTACCTGAGTGGAATAATTGAAATGAAAAAAAACAATCTGGACGACGCGGAGAAATTTTTCATGAAATCTTCCATAATAAATCCTGACTTCTGGCCGGCATTCTTTCAGCTAGGAATGTTAGGAAGAAAAAATGGAAAACAAAAGATGAGCAGAGATAATTTTTCAAAATGCTCGAAGGTGCTGAAGGACTATGCGAAAAAAAAGAAAATGTGCTATACTTTTCTTATGGACTCTTTCAGCGAGGATTATTTCTTAAAGAGCTGCGAGTCATTTTTGAGCGAGGAAGAATAAGATGCCGTTTTCAAAGACAGATTTTATAGAAGAATTTATAGACGAAACACGCGAGCACATTGATGCCATAAACAACGGAATCATTCTCCTGAAAAAATCGCCAAAGAGCAAAGAGCGTCTTTCTGCCCTCCTCCGCGAGCTTCATACCATAAAGGGAACCGCAAGGATGATGGGCTTTCCAGCAATCGAACAGCTTTCCCATGGACTTGAGGATGTGCTTAAAGGCCTTCACGATGAAAAATTTGAGCTCAGCGACAATCTCATGCAGCTTACTTTCGCAACAACGGACTGCATCAAAAAAGTGCTAAAAAATATCTCCGATGAAAAAGACGACAGAATTGATGTAAGCCGGTTCAGAAACGTTCTGAAAAAAGCCGCCGCAGGAATATTCTTTTCACCCGAAGAACTCAACATTGACGATGAGGCGTCCAACAAGGGAAAAAACATTTTGGAGGAAGAGTCGCTTGAAAACATTTCGTCAGTCCGAATCGACATTGCAAAAATCAACGACATTATTCGCTCGTTTGACAACCTCATAATCCGGCAGTTCAGGTTCAAGCATCAGCTGGAGGAATTTGAGTCAAGGCTCACATCAAATGAGGGGCATGGGCTCAGGGAACTTCCTAAACAACTTAAAGAGGACATGCTCCAAACCGAAACTGCAATCTTCGACACACAGCACCAGCTCCTGAACCTGAGGATGCTTCCTCTGAACATAATTCTTTCGCCTCTAAGACGAGAGGTTGAGACAGACTCAAAAAAACTTTCAAAGAAAATTGACTTCAATATTCCTGACACGGATTTCGTGCTTGATAAAACCGTTCTTGAAAACGTGCAGGTGATTTTGATGCATCTCGTGAGAAACTGCATTGACCACGGAATTGAAAATCCTGATGAAAGAAAGAGCAAAGGAAAAAAAGAAAAAGGACTTGTCTCCGTCTGTGCAAGGGAAATCTCAAACAGCATCATCATTACGGTAAGCGATGACGGACGCGGAATTCAGTTTGACAAAATTCGTGAAAAAGCAATTCAGATTCATCCGAAAGAAAAAGATGCGATCGCAAAGATGTCGGAAAAGGAACTTGAGCAATTCATTTTTGAATCAGGATTCTCTACCTTGGACTCACCGACGGAGCTTTCCGGACGCGGATTGGGACTGGACATCGTTCGAACAAACATGGAAAAAATCAAGGGACGAATACGAATCAATACGGAAAAAGATTCCGGCACAAGTTTCGAACTTACGGTTCCCCTTTCGCTTGCAACCCAGCAGGGACTTTTTGTGCACTGCGGAAACATGAAGCTGATGATTCCATCTCACTACATAGTTGAGATTATGAACGCAGAGCCGAAAGATTTTACCATGCTTCAAAATCAGACTTACGTGAGCATCCACAACCAGCTCATTCCGGTCTACAGTCTTTCATCACTCATCGGAGGAGAACATCGCTCGGACATCACTCCAATTATCGTGGTGGAATATCTGAACATACAGCTTGGAATCATGGTGGAATCAATCGAGCAATATGAGAATGTAGTTGTGAATCCATTGCCGCCGCTCCTGAAAAAAATGGAGGCGTTGCAGGGTGTTGTCTATGATGAAAATTATTCAATCATCCCGATTTTGAACACGCCCGACATAATGCGACGCTTAAAAGGCCAGATTGCCTACGACATAAAAAAATACAAGAGCCGCAACAAGGAAAAAATCAGAAGGATTCTTGTGGTGGAAGATTCCGTCACAACACGACAGATTGAGCAGATGATTTTTGAAGCCGACGGATATTCTGTTGAGACCGCCGCAGATGGAATAGAAGCTCTGGACAAAATGCGTAAGGGACACATTGACGCCGTTATTACCGACATCAAAATGCCGAGGATGGACGGACTTGTTTTCCTGAGCAATATAAGGCGCATGGAAGAATACGAGAACATTCCTGTCATTGTGGTTTCCGGCGTTTATGACGAAACAGCAAGAGACAGTTTTATTGAGGCTGGCGCACAGGAGTTTATTGTCAAATCCGATTTCCAGCGTGGCAATCTGCTTGAGACTGTCAAGGAGTTTTTAGGTGAGTAAAAGCAAAAAGATACTTGTGGCATTCGATTCCGCCACCATGAGAAATCTCCTTATAAAAACATTCGATGACGCAGGATATAAAACAGCGGCCGCGGTGGACGGTCTTGATTTATTGAACAAAATTTACACCGAGCGTCCTGATTGCGTTATCGTCTACATTGACCTTCCAATTATCAGCGGATACAATATCTCGCGCATTCTGAAAAACTCAACGTCATTCAGGGACGTGGGAATTATTATCTGTGCGACGGAAGAAAACTCCGTATACAAATTCTGGGCGGAGAATTCCATGAGCAATGCGCTGATGGTTCCTAACGAAGGAAATCTTGAAAGGATTCCAAATCTTGTTGAAAGAGTTGTCGCGGAAAGCAAAAAAGACAAAACCGAAGCGGCGGAGAAAAAAACAGGAAGAGCGAAAAAACCAACCCAAGAGGACATAATCAATCTTGCCATAAAAGCATTCGACAGAGAACTCTTCGACCTCTACATCGTGAAAAGCGCATACAACGGAGGCAACATTGATTTCGACATCACACGCCTCATAAAGGAACTTGTTAAGTCACTTGCAGGAATCCATAGTTATGATGCGCTCGGAATAATCGTGAACACGGATACTCCAATGCAATTCTACAGCAGAAACTTCATGCTCGCTGACACAGAGATGGATGATTTCATTTGCGTCTGTCAATCTGACTTTGCGACAAAAACATCCAGGCAGGATTCAATCAACTGGCAGAAATCACCAAACATAGAGCTGGACAACTCAATCTCGCCGAACACAGGACGACTCAAAAATTACGAGGCATTCCCGACTCAGTCTTCTGCAGACACTGTTTTTACAATTCATGTCGCAAACACAAAGATTGACGCAATCAGCGGACGCACCAGGGAAAGACTCAATTTTTTGGTATCCGTTTACTCAAAGATTGTGAATCACGCAATCAGCTACAATAAAATGGAGCTCGCTGAAAAAAAGATGCGTCGTGCGTTCAGTCACTTCCTCCCTCCGAAAATCATCAATGAAATAATTAATGAGGAAGAGACCGCAACAACCACAGTCGGAGAAAAAAGAGACGTCGCGGTTCTTGTCTGTGACATCAGAAATTTTACGACGATAAGCGAACTCAACGCGCCTGAAGACGTAGTTGAATTTTTAAATCAGTATTTTGCAATCATGTGCGGCATCATAAAAAAATACGGCGGAACCGTTGACAAATTCATGGGTGACGCAATCATGGCTCTTTTCGGTGCGCCTGAATCTTATGAGGACAACGGAAACCGTGCGGCAAATGCAGCCCTTGAAATGAGAGAAGCGCTTAATAAAATGGAAATTGATCTGAGGATGCCCGACGGTTATGTCTTTGACATTGGAACTGGAATCCATTACGGAACAACGATCGTGGGTTCAATCGGAAGCGAAGAGAAAAAAGAATACACGGTAATCGGCGACAACGTAAACATTGCATCAAGAATCGAAGGGCTCACGAAGATTTATGGAACGCCCATCATCATTTCGGAATCCGTAAAAAGGGACTTGCACGATGGGCAGTATACCCGGCACTTGGACAACGTAAAAGTCAAGGGAAAATCTGTTTCGGTCGCAATCTATGAGCTTGCTTCTGCGGACACGATTGAGGATCCCGTATTCATTGAGCTTTACAACAAAGGAATGAACCAATACGTAATGGGAAATTTCCAGCTGGCATCGGACTATTTCACAAGTGCATCCACACAGAATCCTAATGACAAAGCAACAAAGGTTCTGCTTGAGAGATGCAAAAACTACGCAAAGGAAACACCTGAAAACTGGGACGGCTCTTTTGCTCTGACAACAAAATAAATGGAGACTGATTATGGGACAATACAGAAGAAAAGAAAAAGCAAAGAGTCTTGAAAAGGAAATCTACATTTCCACAATCGCACCGAATTTGACCGGTCTTTTGATTGCTTCAATCTATGAATTTTATTTTTCTGGAATGACGCAATACGGAAGCGGAGTAAAAAATATGATTCTGACCGAATTGATTTTCATCTCCTTCATACTGTTTGGTGTTTTGATAATAGAAAGATTCACCAACCGTTTGATTACGCAGAACATTTCAAATAAGCTGGAACAAACCGGAACAATGAACGAGCAGGACCGAACTCTTCTGGCACAGGAGCTCATGGCTCTTCCATTGAAAATATGCCTGCACAATATTTTTGTTTTCATATTTATGATTATCTGCTGCTTTGCCGTGCTCTGTATTTTCCTTCACATGCCGCTTTACCTTCAGATTTACACTTTTATCCCCACGTTCTATGCCTCGTTTAATGTGGGCGTAATGACCTACTGTTACTCCGAGGGAATCTGTTCAAAGAAAAATTTCGACCTGATAAAAACAGGAATCAATTCTGCGGATGTGCACAGAAGAAAAGTCTACGGAATGAAAATGTACACGAGAGTTTTTTATCACGTTGTCTTCCCTGCGATTTTCATAAACTTGATTCAATGTGTCGCTCTTATAAAACAGCATTTTCACCCAGTTGAGGAAAAAATGTTCTGCATGCATTTTCTCCTGCTTTTGATTTTTAATGTCTTACAGGCCATTATGACCGCCAGTTTATTTTACAGACACATCAGCCATGATATAAAAAAGGTGAACGAGATTCTGGAAAAAATAAACACCGGCGCCGAAAACCGAAGCACATTCATTCCTACTGATTTGGGAACGGAAATTTCATATACAATTTACATCATCAATGAAATCATTTCGTATTTGAAGAGCATTACTGATGACGTAACAAAAACAAGCGACAGCCTTTTCAACTCAACCCAGGACCTGACGATATCGGCAAAGGAAACAGCTACAAATGCAGCCGTACAAGCGAAGAGCGTAAAGGAATGTGTGAATTCCATGGCTTCCATGAAAGAAATGCTCGCGGATATTCTCAGAAGCATAAAGGAGGTTTCCACGGCGGCAGAAGCGACACTGGACAATGTCCTTGAGGGCTCATACATTCTAAAACAGAGCATAAACAAAATTGATGAGATTACGTCCGCAAACCTTGAGACAATTACCGGAATCAAAAATCTAAGTGGCAACATTGACAAAGTGTGGAGCATAATCAGCACCATCGACTCCATTGCCGAAAAAACAAGAATCATCGCTTTCAACGCAGAGATTGAAGCGACCACGGCAGGAGACAGCGGAGAGAACTTCCACATCGTTGCGACGGAAATCCGAAGACTTGCGTCTACAATCACGGATTCCACAAAAGAAATCCGCAGCAGGATAATCGGAATACAACACTCCTCTGATAACCTCATCATAAGCTCTGAGGGTGGAACCGAAAAAATCCGTGAAGGAAGCACGCTCTTTGCCGGACTTGAGGAAAACTTTGAGAAACTTACGACATCAAGTAAGATTACGGCGGAAAGTGCGACTGACATTCAGGAAACGACATATTCCCAGGATGCGACATTCTTGCAAATAAGCGAGACTCTAAAACAACTCAGCCAGGGATTTGATGATTTCAGCCAGTCCGCAAAAACAATAAGCGATGCTTCTGAAAACCTTGAGAACACGGCATTCATTTTGAGTACAATTCAGGGAAACCGGGGGGACAAATAAAATGAATTTCTTAAAAAAAATATTCAAGCAGAGCAACAAGGAATCTTTCAGTGTCTTTGTTTATAGAACACAAATTCTCCTGGATATTCCTCTCACGCTTTTCACGTTTATCTACACTCAGGCTGTTTTCCCCTTGCCAAGAAATGCCTTTTTTGGATGTCTTAAACTTCTCCTCCTTTGTTTTATAATCTGTGAGGTCGTTTTATCTCCTATCACAACTTTTCTTATTACAGGAAAACTTTCCGACGGCCTTGAGAAATTCCAGAACGACACAACAACTCCATCCGAAAGATCAGAATTGCTGAACGGGCTTCTTCAATATCCGTTTTCGAAATCCACATGCACATTCATCTATTTCGTGCTCAGCGGCATATCCCTTTCATGCTATCTGTATTTCAGACAGAATCTGGACTTTAAAATTGCGTTTACATTTTTCCTTGCGGCAGTTTTGTCCTCCTTCTATGCATTACTTTTCACCTACACAGTTCAGGAGGTTTTCTGCTATCCGAAATCAATCCGCATTGTAAAAAAAGGACTTTCGCAGCACATCGGACCAGAGAAAAGACACTTGGGAAAATCTCTTACATTTTTGTTTCTGGCATACGTTGTAGTTCCGTTTTTGATTTGCTCGGCATTGAGTTTCCTAAACCTCACAACCTTCCAGCTTGACTTTACCAAACTTAATGCAGGCAATGGAAACATCACAAAATTCCGTGGTCCTGTTCATTTTATCTTGCTCTCGATTGCAAACATCGTTTTCCTTGCGCTTTCCGCATTCGTTTATTTCCGCAGGATAAAAAAATACTCCGAGACAATGCAAAAGGCTCTGCTTTCCATAAAGAATTCGCAGGGTAAAAAGACAGGCCTTATCCCGCTGGACCTCTCCACGGAAATCTCATATACGATTTATCTTGTAAATCAAACCATCATGTTGTTCTCATCCATCATCTCGCAGGCTGCATCAACGAATGAAGAAATCACAGTCGCGACTCAAAATCTTTCTTCCATCGCAGAAGAGACAGCCGCAACCGCCATTGAGCAGACCGCATCCGTAAAAGAAATAATTGCGACCATGGAAAGTGCGGACAAACTTTCAAAATCCATCGGCAAGAAGATTGTTGAAGTAAATAATGTCGCAAGAAAAACATCCGAGAACATTGATTTCGACTCAGAATCCATAACACAGAATCTAGAGAAGATGCGAGAAATTACGGACTCAAATCAAACATCCATTTTGGGTATGCAGAGTCTTTCCGGTAAAATCAAGAGCATCTGGGACATTGTAAATTTGATTGACGGTGTTGCGGACCAGACAAAAATTATCGCGTTCAATGCGGAACTTGAGGCCGAGAGCATAAGCGAGGGAAAAGATAAATTCAAGAACGTCGCTCGTGACATCAGAACCCTTGCCGATAATGTTATCCAGCTCACAAAAGAAATCCGAGGACAGATTCTGAAGATTCAGGACTCAAGCAATGAGCTGATTCACAAGGGACAGGACTGCACCGACAAGATAAAAGAAGGAAACGACCTGACCGTGGAGCTTGAGGAAAAATTCAGGCTGATCAAGGATTCTGCATTTTTGACACAAAGCGCATCTGAAAAAATTCAGTCGGTAATCAACTCGCAGTCAGATTATTTTTCTGGCATTGTTCAGAAGCTGCAGCAGATCGGCATGGGTGTTGAAAAATTCAACGACTCAACCAGAATTATTGCGGAAACAGTACAGAACCTCCGGATTGACTCAAATCATCTGAGCAAAATAAAATTCCAAAGTGAAAATCAGTACGAAAATCAGGCGAACTAGGCGGGGAATAAAATGGAAGAAATAAAGCAAAAAAAATTAAGCAGAAGAATTACAGACAAAATTGTCATACCGAATGTCGTTTCAGGATTTCTCTTATTCGTCTACTCTCTCGTAGCCACGCAGATTCCGTTGCGGATTGTCGTTCCGGCAGTCAAATACGTCGTGCTGATTGTTTTGGGATTACAGTTTACACTTGGCCTTTTGGCAGGATTCACAACTTATGCAAAGGCGGACGCAGCTCTTGCAGATTTCAATTCACGCTCGATGGACGACAACGAAAAAATATCCGTGCTCAAGGAAGTCTCAAAGGTTCCTGTCCTATGCGGCATACTCACGCTGATTTTCTTTGTCGGAGGAGCCGGCATTCTTTCCGCGGTCTATCATTTTTACCTCAAGCTGCCCAAAAACATAATCTTACTCTCACTGCTGGAATGTATATACGGAGCTTACATGAGCACGCTCGAAGGATATATGCTTTGCAGACTTTTTTGTCAGGAAGACATTTACAAGATTGTCCGCTCGCTTTCAGGAAGAAAGGAAGTAATGGCAAAAAAAGTTTTTGGAATCAGCGCAAACGCACAATTCTTTGCCTTTATCTGCATTCCGATTATTTTTACGAGTCTCATCGCAATCTACGCGCTTGCCACCGCTTATCCCGTGCACGATGGAACTACAATGATTTCAGTACCGGGAATCGGACTCCGCAGAATGATGTACACAACAGGACTAAACTTTTTAACCGTCGCCGTAATCGCAATAATGTACTATATTTTGACGGAAACAAATAACAAAAAAATGTGCGCCACACTTGAGGCCATGGAAAAACAGGATTTGACTTCGCTTGAAATTCTGGACACGGATCTCACGGACAAAATCACATACAGCCATTATCTCGTGAACCAGACACTGCTTTATTTCAAGAGCATACTTTCAAATTCAATAGACATCGGTGTGAAAATAAACTCATCCGCAAATCTTCTGCTGGACATTTCGAATCAGTCTGAGACAACCGCAATGGAACAGTCCACGGGAACCAGCGAGATAGTCTCAACAATGGAAGCCGCGGACAGTCTTTCAAAAAAAATTGAGACAAAAATTTCAGATGTAAATGAAGTCGCATCAAAGACAGCCGAGAATGTACAGAACGGAACCCAGCTGCTCATTGACAATCTTGTAAAGATGGTGGAAATCGCAAGGGCAAATGAAGCGACAACAAAAGGAATCCGTGAAGTCAGTGAGCAGATTAACAACATCTGGGACATCGTCACAATAATCAATTCTGTTGCCGACCAGACAAAAATCATCGCGTTTAATGCGGAACTTGAATCCACCACAGTTCGCGAAAACGGACGCAACTTCAGGAATGTTTCAAACGAAATCCGTCGTCTTGCAAACGGAACCATGGACAGTACAAAAGAAATCAAGGAAAGAATCAAGGAAATTCAGGAAGCGTCAAACCACCTTCTGCAATCATCACAAAACTGTACGACGCAAATTAATCATGGAATGGATCTTGTCCGAATCCTTGAAAACAATTTCTCGCACATCAGCGCATCGGCAACAAAAAATGCTGGTTCGGCTGAGGAAATCAAAAACAGAATCGGGCAGGAATCAGAGGCATTCGGTCAGATTGTCGCAACCCTGCACCAAGTAAGCCACAGCATTGAGAATTTCTCCGAATCAACAAGGGCAATCATAAGCACGGCACAGATTCTTGAATCCAATGCAAAACGGCTTTCAGGACTAAAAGAAATTGAAACCATAACGGAAAAACTTTAGATTCTGAAAAACCAACGGACGAATTTTAGGAGTAGATATGAACACTGAACAGACAAACATACAATCACTTGAAGCGGACGCAGACAGAATAAACGATGAAGAAGAAAAAAAAGAGACTCCAAATTTTTACGAGGAAATCATACGAACCACATTGATTCCGGACATGCTTTCCTCCGCGCTTCTTTTTATTTACATAATTATATGCGGACTTCTTTCACCGTCACAGATTTTTTGGGCGGCACTTGTCACCATCCCGATCCTCATAATATCAAAGCTGCTTTTTTCTCCACTCATCAACAGGCTCATCGCATCCGACATCAATGAGAAAATACTCACATGGCAAAGCGGAGGAATGGACAGTACAGGCGACCGTACGGCTCTTTTTGAAGACATAATGGCATTTCCAAAAATCAAAGCAATTGAATCCCTTATTTTCATTCTCGCAATTCACTCGCTTATTTGCATCTCCATGCATTTGATTCCGGCAATCGGTTTTTCATGGACATCAACACTTCATGTATTTATCGCCGGACTTTTTCAATGCTACATAGTCAGTCTGATTTCGTATTCACAGACACTCAAGATTTGCGAGAAATATGCTGAGGAACTTGAGATGCTTGGCCTTGATAATCGCTACATAAGGAAAAAGCGTCTTTTCGGAATGGGACTTCTCGCAAAAACAGTTCTGTTTATAATTCTTCCCTCCCTCATCGCAAACATAACCTACTGTGCGATTCTTTTCCAAGGTAACAGTGAAGTGAACGGAATGATTTTAAATTTCCGCCAGCAGATTTTCCGAATCAGCGTTACCGTTGCAATGAACATCGTCATCAGTCTGATTGTGTGCTTCATTTTTTACAGCCATATAAGCGAAAGCAATGACACCCTCACGAACACACTCACAAAAATCATCACCGAGGGAGAGACCGGCTCAATCTCGAAAACAGCAATCGGTGACAAGATGCAATACAACATCTATCTTCTGAACAGCATTGTGGAGCGATTTAAAAGAATGTTTTCAACCGCAAACAAAATCGGAATGAACATTCGTGAGACGAGCAACAATCTTTCCGTAACGGCAAAGCAGCTTTCATCGGCATCTCTTGCACAGAGCGCGTCAATCAAAGAAATTCTTGCGACCATGGAAGACTCCAACTCACTTTCCCAGAGCATTTCCAAAAACATTGAGACCGTTACGTCTGGAGCCGAGGGAACCGTGCAGGACGTAAACTCAAGTATGAACGTGCTTTCAGAAATCATTGAACAGATGAAGCAGATTGATGCGGCAAACAACTCAATCATGAGCGTGATGAAACAACTTGGAACTCAAATTGAAAACATCGGTGACGTCGTTGCAATCATAAACGACATCGCTGACCAGACAAGAATCATCGCTTTTAATGCTGAGCTTGAGGCCGTAAGCGCAGGAGACGAGGGACACAACTTCCATATCGTCGCTACTGAAATCAGGCGGCTTGCAAACAGCACGGTAAACAGCATCAATGAAATCAATTCGTACATTCAGAACATACAAAAATCTTTTGCAAATCTGATTGAATCATCTGAGACAGGAACCGGGTGCATTCAGGAGGAGACAGTGCTTGCCGAAGATCTTGAGTCGCAGTTTTCCGTAATAAAAGATTTGGCCGATGTCACGTCGCTGAAATCAAATGAAATCTCCGAAATAATCGATGAGCAGACACAGTCCTTCAACCAGATTGTAATCACCATACGGCAGATTTCAAGCGGCATAGAAAGTTTTGCATCTCTCACGCAGACAATCAGCAAGGCGGCCCTGGAAATGCAGACTGTCACGGAAAAACTCTCTACATTGCAAAGGGACTCGCTGATGTGATTTTTACCTGAGCGGAGTTTTCATCTCTGCCAGGGTCAAGAGGATGTTCGACATAATTCTGCAACTAACGTCGGTGAGTGATCCGGCATTGTCATTTTCGGTGTGAAAAAGTCTCCATGTTGCGGGAAGCCTGGATTTATATCCATACTCGGGACTTGATGTTTCTATCCTTTTTTTCTTGGAGGATTCCCTGTTCAAAACAGCGTCCTCAAGTTCCTTGTTGCGAAGAAGCTCCCTTGCGTAGGATGAGGCCTCGTCAGCAGGAAGCATGGTCAGTGCAACGGCGGGAATCCCACATGCAAGAAAAGCCGCATTGTCACTATACGGAACAGGCAGACTCATCCATCGACCGGGACATGATCGGCGAAGTAAATCTTGCGTGCGTTCGTAAAGGTCATTAAAATCTTCTATAAAATGTTTGGGAGCTTTTTCGGGAATAACCGTCCTTGAAAGAATAGGAACCTCACCTCGGCCACAACAGTCGAAAACATAAACGTCATCGCTCGTAATGCCCAGCCGCTTGAAGACACTCGCAATACCGTAAGCACCCTGCTCGCTCACACCGGTATTCCATCCCAGCTCCTCGCCGTCAGTAAAATAAATGCGCACGTTATGGAAGCTTCTCATCGCATTCAGCTCCACGGCCCAGTTCATCAGAAGCCAGTCCGAGGATGAGTTGTCATTGGCTCCGGGACTTCCATCCACACGGTCATAATGCGCGATAACCGTCTTGATTTTAAACTGCGGATTATAAAACTGAGGGGCAAACTGCACGAGAATATGATTTTTTCCGTCAATTATCGTCCTGTGTGAGTCTATGCCACGTTCCTTGAGCCAGTTCTGGATAAAATCAGCGCGGGATGTATCCTTTTTGATGTATTCCAGAAAATCTTCCGAATGAAAATCTACTTCCATACATTGATTATCGGTAGGGATTCGGAGGATTTTGAGGAGAACAAAATGCGGATATTTTTGAAAATTGTCTTAATCAGTAAGAGTCGTCTCTGTCCCAATCACGGTCTCTTCCACGGTCGAAACTTCGCTCGGAACCTCTGTTAGGATTTCTGTCCCTGCGGTCGAAATTTCTCCTTCCCCCATCCCGGCGGAATCCATTTCCAGACGCACCACGCTCCTTTTTTTCCTCGGCCATGCTCACGCGGATTTTTCTTCCGTCCAGTTCCTTTCCATTTTGGGCGGCAATAGCTTTCTCGGCGGCACTATCATCGGCAAATTCAATGAATCCAAAGCCCTTTGACTGCTGAGTGTCCTTGTCAATTATAAGATTCACGGAAACGATTTCCCCGAATGAAGAAAAGATATCCCTGAGGGTTTCTTCCGTAGTTGTGTAGCTCAGATTACCTGCATAAATTCTTTTAGACATATTTGTTCCTGTACGCCATGTGGCATTTTCGATATACGGAAAAGCCTCAAAATTCAGACGAATTTAAAACTTTCCCGGGCGCTGATTTTGCACCCTGTTCCTAGATTTTACCCCCAAGTTGAAAAACAGTCAACAAGAAAAGCAAAAAGTGGCAGAGAATCATAGTCCAATCTCTCTAATATCCAATTTTTTCTTAAAATTCACGTCAAATTTGAAAAAATTGCTTTTATTTTCATCCATTTTGTGCTATAATAAAGAGTATGAACAAGAGTGATTTTTACAGCCTTCTGAAGTCAGTCCCCAAAGCGGAGCTGCATCTTCATGGTGAAGCCGTAATCAGTAATAAAACTATAAGGCAGCTATATAAAAGCAAATTCGAAAAACCTATGCCGAAAGAGGAGTTGGAATCCTTATGGCAGTATGATGATTTGCCGGGATTTTTGGACTCATTCATCAAAATCCAGCAATTTTTCGTAAATGTCAATGACATAAAGTTTTATTTTGAAGATTTCGGTGACTACCTCAGCCGCAATAATATAGTTTACGTGGAGACATTCTTTTCGCCGACCGCACTCATGAGGACAGGATTCGACTTCCACGAGATGGTAAGCCACATTTCCGACGGAGTAAAATGCGCAAAAGAAAAATATAATGCAACTGTAAAAATCATCGTTGACGTAAGCCGCACATTCGGATTGGAAAACGCACAGCATAATTTGGATCTTGTTCTTGCGGAAAATAATCCTGACATAATTGGAATTGGACTTGGTGGAGACGAAGCAAAGGGTCCCGCACGAGAATATGAGGCTGTTTTCAAAAGAGCAAAGGAAGCCGGATTGCACAGAGTCGCACATGCGGGAGAGACGGTGGACAGCTGGAGCATGAAAGACTGCATCAATCTTCTTGAGGTTGAAAGAATCGGACACGGAATTTCCGCCGCCTATGACGGGGATTTTATGAAAGAACTTGCGGACACTCATTTTCCGCTTGAAGTCAGTCCCACGAGCAATATTTTCACGAAGCATTATGTCTCAAAGCTGGAGGATCATCCCTTCAAAAAGCTTTATGACGCAGGTTGTTTCGTCACTCTGAACACCGATGACCCCACTTTCTTTAAGGTGGACTTGATTGATGAGTATTGGAACATCTACCACAAGCTTCACTTCAAGATTGAGGACATCAAGCAGGTAGTTCTGAACGGATTCAAGGCAGCCTTTATGAGCGAGCAGGAAAAGCAGGGCTATTGCGATGCAGTGGAAAAAGCATGGACACAGTGGTTCAAGGAGCATCCTGACATTAAGAGTTAGTTTCCGATGACATCTCATTCAAATGACAGAACTTGAAGAAAACAAAGATTTCCTGACGACTCAAATCATTACTTACATTGGCAACAAAAGAAGTCTGATCGGGAACATAGAAAAAGAAGTCGAAATTATTTCAAAAAAAATCGGAAAAGAAAAGCTGATTTGTGCCGACATGTTCTCGGGCTCAGGAATCGTCGCAAGGATGCTGAAAAAACATTCCTCAAATCTGATTGTAAATGATTTGGAAAATTATTCATCCGTCATAAACAGCTGCTATCTGACGAACAAAAAAAAATTCCCTAAGCGAAAATATTATGAACTCCGCAAAGAAATTGAAGCATTGTGTGCAAAAAGAAAACGTGCCGGAATAATCACCAAAAATTACGCGCCAAAAAATGACAAAAAGATTTTAAAGGACGAGCGGGTTTTTTATACGCACGAAAACGCCCTGCTGATTGACACATACCGCTCCCTGATTGACAAACTTGTGACAGATGAAAAGATGAAAAAATTTTTTCTCGCGCCGCTCATTACGGAAGCATCAATCCACGTGAACACAAGCGGAGTTTTCAAGGGATTCTACAAGGACAAAAATACAGGCATAGGATGTTTCGGCGCAGCAGGCAAGGACGCTCTTTCAAGGATATTCGGCAGGATAGAATTAAAGGAACCCGTATTCAGTAACTTTGACTCCGATTTGGAGATATTTCAAAAAGATGCCGTTGAGCTTTCAAAGGAATTAAAAAATCTTGACATCGCATATCTCGATCCGCCGTACAATCAGCATCCATACGGTTCAAATTATTTCATGCTGAATCTGATCCTAAAAAACAAACTGGATGTTGAAGTCAGCAGGGTCAGCGGAATCACTCAGGGATGGAACCGGTCCGCATTCAACAAATCATACAGAGCATTTAACTCAATGGAAGAAATAATCGCAAATCTTCAAAGCCGATTCACAATCATCTCGTACAATTCGGAAGGATTCATAAGTTTTGATGAGATGTCGCAGATGCTAAAAAAATACGGCAAACTAAAAACAGTGGAGATTGCCTACAATACTTTCCGAGGAAGCCGCAACCTGAGGAACAGGGACATTCACGTTTCCGAATATCTTTTCGTTTTGGAAAAATGAATCCCTGCCCCAAAACAAGTTTGAGACGAAAGTAAATCAGCTCAAGACAAAGCGACGGTAAAATCAAGAGTGGTTTCTGTTCCTGTCCAGTCCTTCACGATGAGTTTTCCTTCACCGGCCTCTCCCACGGATTTTATGAAGCACCCCGCATGCCCACCCTTCAGACTCACGGCAGAAGGTCCCACAAGCTCAATCTTTCCTTCAGTTCTCAGCTCCACCGCCTCCTGACAATACGGAAGCAGATTGCCGTTCACATCAAGCGCGGAAATCCTCACAAGGGACATATCGTAAGTTCCATCCTCCACGAGCGACGTTCTGTATGTACTCAGCGCAATCTCCGCACGCACGGCACTTCCGAGAGAAACCTGCTTCACAACTTTTCCTCCACGGATTGCCTCGAAGCGGTAAGACACAACCTGCCCGCCCCAGTTGCCTATGTATTTTCCATAAAGCTGCCTCAGATGATTTGCGTCCGTCACACCGCGCAACCAAAGGAAAAATCCCTTGATGAGATAGCGGAACGGAAGCTTGTCCACTCCATATTTTTGCAGGGCAAAGAGCATTGACTTAACGGCCTTACCATGCTTTTCCTTGATTCCATCCTCATCCACAAGCCGATGACCGATGAAATCATCAATCAAAATTGGACCGTGGCGCAGATTTTTAAACGGTGAGTCCTTAGGGAAATAATCCTTGATAAAAATTCCATTCACATACAGCTTGACAGATTCCGCATTGGTGATTATATACACGTCTCCCCTGGCCCCGCCCGGATATTCACCGATGTTCATTGCGGAACTTACTTCCAGCACGTCGCCGACAACATCGCTTTCCGACTGTGCCCTGTAAACCGCAGCCGCAAGCTTTGGATTTCTGAACATATCCATCACGCCATGATAGCAGATATAGTCTCCGCTTCCAAAATCGCTGTGGGTATTATAATCAAACGCACACCATCCGCTCGATCCCGCAATCTCGTCGTACTCCGCAACGGTGTCCAAAACAGTGGCGTGCCTCAGCGCATGTTCCGTCCTGTGTGATTCGCAGTCAAAAGACTTTGTGGGAAACATGTGTCCGTTGTACTCAGTGACCATATACCCACCCCGGGTATTCGTAACCTTTTTTTTATGCAGCACACCTTTTCCAACGCCGTAAAAACTAAAATCGTTGAACGTGTAGACATCCTCAAGCAGGGAACTGTTTTTTAAGTAGCGGACTCCACCAGTGGGACGGCTCGAATCCAAACTGTGCGCAAGGGAATTGGTGCGTGTGTAAAAATCATCGTCGTCAAGCGACTCATTGATTCTCACTCCCCAGATAAAAACCGAAGGATGATTTCTGTACTGTCTGACCATATCCTCCACATTTTTTACCGCCTGATTTTTCCATGTCTCGCCGCCAATATGCTGCCATCCGGGAATCTCGGTAAAAACCAAAAGACCAATCTCATCACAGCGGTCCACAAAATGCTGACTCTGCGGATAGTGGGAAGTTCGGACCTCGTTCAGTCCAAGCTCGTATTTCAAAATATCCGCATCTTCCCTCTGCATATTTTTCGGAGCCGCATACCCGATGTAAGGCCAGCTCTGATGTCTGTTCAAACCACGGATTTTGATTTTCTTCTCATTCAGATAAAATCCCGACTCGTCAAAACGGATGTCCCTGAAACCGAAGCGAGTCTCCACGGAATCAACCACTGTACCGTTTTCATCAAGAAGCTCGCTCGTCAGCATGTACAATGCGGGAGTCTCCAAAGTCCACAGAGCGATGCCCGACGCATTTGCGGATGTGAGCACGATTTTTTTAGATGCACCGGTATTGATTTCAACACAGGGCTGATCAGGATTTCCGGTCACAGGCGCATTGACCGACGGCATGATTTTTTGTCGCAGCGTAAAACCTTGAGGGACAGACTCGGAACTAAGCGACACACGGGAATTAAAACGGTTGCCCTTTGTCGTCACAAAAACGTCCTCGATGTAAATGGGATTCAAAATCTTCAAAGACACTTCCCTGTAGATTCCGCCATAAGTCATGTAATCAATCACATTACCGAAGGGAGGAATATCAAGAGACTCACGGCTGTCCACTTTGATTGCAAGCACATTCTCTTTTCCCGCAGGATTCAATGCGTCGCTCAAGTCCACGTCAAAGGCAGTGTAACCGCAGCGATGTGTGTAAAGCTCCTTTCCGTTCAAAAACACAGTGCTCTCATGTGCCGCAGCACCCACACTCAGAATGATTTTTTTCCCCTCCCAGGATTTTTCCGTAACAAAAACTTTCTTATACAGACTGATTTTTTGATAAAGCTCAGGACTGAAATTATTGAAAGGAGTAATGCAAACCGTGTGCGGCAATCTCACCTGCTCAAATCCATCACTTGCGATGGAACCAATCATCTCATCAGAAAAATTCGGACTGTAATTCCAGCCGTCATTAAAAGGAATTGTATTACGCATGATTCGATTATAAGTCACACATGGAAATAAATCAAGAGCAAGAAAGTGGAAAGTTGAGAGTGGAAAGTGGAAAGCTCTCAGTGCTCAGTGCTCATTCCTCCCATCATACATCCAGGGTATGGCCGAAAAATCCGGAGTCGGAGGATGGCTCGCCTGCCTCAAACAGATGCCTTGTGTCGCCCAGTCTCTCCACACGGAAAATTGCCTCGCCCGGGATTCTTTCCTGAGTGCCGAGAACCGTCACAGAAGTTGGTGCAACGAAAAATCCCTGCCATAATGTTACCGGAGAGATTCCTGTAAGATGGGAAATCATTGCGAACATGACTCCAAGATGGCACACAAAGACGATGTTTCTTTCATCCAGATTTTTCTGAATTGCTTGCAGATGAGTGTCCACCGAAGCCTCTTCCTGAGTCAAATGTGGAAAGCAGTTGTAGATTGCGCTCCACTCGTCCTTTCTTGTGTAATCATAGCGAGAAAGAATTTCATCAAGTCCGTTACAGACTTCCCTGTATTTATCTTCAATCTTTTCTTTTGCCATTGGTTTTATATCAAACCACTTTCTGCGGTCGAAAAATTTTGGCTCAGAATAAAAATCCTCTGGCAACCAATCCCAGCATCCACGCAATTGTTTTGTTTTTGGATCCGTGATTTTATGGTCGAACTCTTTGAGCCAAGGAAGCGTCTCTGGCACTACGGAAATCTTTTTCAAAAATGGAGCGGCGGTTTCCTGAGCACGTCCGTAAGGTGAAAGATACACGTCATCTATCCTCCACTTGGAAACTCTTTCTGAAAGAATCTCCGCCTCTCTCTTTCCTTTTTCTGTGAGGCAATTGTTTTTGTAATCCGGATCTCCGTGACGAATAAAAATCAAATGCATTGACAGCTCCTATTCTGAAATAACGACCGAAGATTTTCCCCGGCTCAGATTTTTTATCTGTTCTGAAAATGTCTCGGATTCGCTTTTCCAAATCTCTCCCTGCACATCAACTCCCGAACCATAGTTTTCAGAAAGCGATGAAATGTGGTAATTTGAAAAAAGTCTCTTGATTGACTCGTAACTTCCATAATCCGACGAAAAAGAAAAATGCGATTTTTCAACAAGCTCCTCGGTACGGCACACGGCAAGTACTTCCTTCACCGAGTCCCCGTAAGCACGAACAAGTCCGCCAGTACCAAGCAAGGTTCCTCCGAAATATCGTGTAACAGTAATCAGTATGTTTGTAATTCCACTTCCCTTCAGGACATCGAGCATGGGGCGACCGGCAGTTCCAGAGGGCTCACCGTCATCGCTCATTCCACAGGTCTCAGCATTTTTTCCCACGGCAAAACAATGACACACATGGGTTGCGTCGGCGTATCGGAGTTTTTGCTCGTGAAGTTTTTCCCTGGCCTCTGCCTGTGAGTTTACTATAAATGCCTCAGCAATGAAACGTGAGTTTTTTATGACGAGTGTTGACGAAGCGCTTTCACAAAGAACTTTCATTTTCACTTTGATTTTCTGTGTTTGAGTCCGCAATATCAGCAGAATCATCCGTCAAATTATCAGCAGCACTTACATCCACGGCATTTGCATCCTCAGCATTTGAATCCGGTGCATCTGTAATTGAAACGGAGGCTCCGTCCAACACAATCTCATCTTTTTTTGTATCGGATGGCGGGATATAATCTGAGCCGTGAACCTGCAGCACTCCGGTCATTGAATAAAAATAAATTGGAAGGGCAAGATTTATTCTTACAAGCACACGGAACTGAGAGACAATCTGCATACAGGAAAGAAGCATGGAAAGAAAACCCATTGACGAATGAGCATCCGTAGGAATTAAACTCATCACAATGGAAATGACGAGCAATGCAATCAAATCTTTTCCGGCGGCATAAAACAAAAATCCGACGAAATGAAAAACCTGGGTAAAAACAAGTCTCGCACTGATCGCAATGGATCTGAACACACCGCAGTCGGGTCTTCTATAAAGAATAAGATAGACAAAAGCAAAAACCAGTTTCAGAATCAACAAAATAAGAGCATAAATTCCAGTCCCGAGAACAATAAAAGTCCGTATCGTATTTTCATCAATACTGCTTCCGGAAGTTTGATAAAGCTTGAAAAAATATAAGACCAGAAAGACAAGTCCAAAACCGAAGATAAAACTCAGCAAGGTATAAAAGGCCGCCATTCTAAGCACACGCCCTTTCTTTTCCCTGAATCCGTTGAAGAGATAACCCAGCGTCACATAAGATTTTTCAACCATGCGGGCACAAGTCACCTGAAGTCCATAATTAAGGATTTCACAAACTGTCATTGCAATGAACAAAAGGAGAATCAAACCGATTATAGAATGCAAAGAAAGCGGTCCGAAGCTATCTCCCAACATGTTCTCCAAGCCTCCACCGGGAACTGATTTTCTGACAAAAAATCCAGTCGAAAAACTCAGAAGAAGGCTCTGAATGATAGTGCAGACTACCAGAGTGATAATCGCCTTGCCACGGTTCAGCCTGTCGCACTGATTCAAAATCATCCGCATGATTTTATACTGTGGACGCAGCGTTCTGATTTCGTCTTTCATAAAATCTCCTATATAAACTCAACTCCAAATCAGGAGAAAACTATTGCAAGTCCAGTTCACCTGCGGGCTGTACCTTGATGCTTTCAGTCTCGTAAGCGCTCAAACGTACTCCCTGGGTTTTGTGTCCCTTCTCCTCGTAATCGGAGGAAACGAAAGTCTCTTCCTTTACCTTCTGCCTTGCTTTCTTAACGTAATGCAGCGTAAACTCAAAGTTTTCCCTCGTGTCCACATGAAGCACTTCCATTCCGTCAGGAGCAATGAGATAGTCACGGTTCATAATCCAGCTTGGAATTCGACATCGCTTTATGTAACAAAATTTCGTCTTCGGGTCGCGGTAGATGACAGTGAACAAAACCTTGGTGATGATTTCCTTGTCCGCATAATTACAGTACCACATTCCCGCATCGACAAAGAGTTTGTCCGGCACATCGCACACAGTATAGATTCCGCTTCGTCGCATGATGAAGATTCTGTCATAAGGAGTCACGCGGCAGATTTCAGTTCCACCCCAGACCGAAGTTCCAAGGTAGCCCTTGTCATCATAGCGGAGGGGAGTATCTCTTTTTGCGACTTCCTTAGCGTCAACGGCAGAGAAAGACGCAATCTGTGTGTGGCGAATAAATTCCTCTGGACGGAACTTGCCGAGCATTCCCTCAAGATATTCAACCGCACATGCCTTGAGATTTTTAAGTCTGCGAGCAATCTCCTTGAGTCTCGCATTGATTGCCTTAACCTGATCGCGGTTTTTGTTGATGTCGAAAAGTGAGATGCGGCGGATCGGAATCTTCAAAAGTCTCTCCACGTCCTCATCTGTCACCTCATGAAGGAGCTCCTTCTTATATGGAACAAATCCTTTTTTTACAGCCTCATTCACGGCTTCCGCAGTTTTCATCTGCTCAATCTTTTTGTAGATTCTTTCCTCAATAAAGATTCTTTCGAGCGTGCGTGCGTGAAGTTCCTCGTTGAGCTTGCCCCTTTCGAATTCCAGCTCGTCCTTGATGATTGCCTTGAGCTTCACCGAATAATATTTGATGATTTCGGTCGCGGTCATCGTGACAGGCTGGTTGTCCTTGATGACGAGCATCTGACAGCTGATTGATTTCTCGCAGTCGGTGTATGCATAGAGCGCGTTCTCAACATCCTTCGCATACACTCCCCTTGGCAATTTGATTTCTATCTGACAATGATCGGTGGTCAAATCCTGCACGGAACTGATTTTGAGTTTGCCGGATTTAAATGCGTCGTCAATTGATTTTTTCAAATCCTGCGCGTTGGTGTCTACCGGGAGCTCAGTGATTACAATCTTTTTGTCATCGGACAAATCAAGCTTTGCGCGGGAGACAATCTTTCCGTTTCCGTCATTGTAATTGCTCACGTCAATGAGTCCGCCGGTCTGCACATCGGGATAGATTTCAAACGGCTCGTCGTTCAGGGCTTTGATTTCCGCCTCAAGAACTTCCTTTAAATTATAAGGAAGAATCTTCGTGCTCATACCAACGGCAATTCCCTCGGCTCCGACAAGCAGCACCACAGGAATCTTCGCGCGGTACACCTCGGGTTCTGTTGAGCGTCCGTCGTAATTCGGAATGTAATGCGTTACCTCCGGGTTCGTCACAAAAATCTCTTTTGCAATCGGTCGCACGCGGCACTCAATGTAACGGGAAGCAGATGCCTCATCCCCCGTAAACACATTTCCGAAGTTTCCCTGCTTTTCAATGAAGAGTCCAACCTTGTCGTTCGGCACTCCGCCCTTGTTAGCGAGCACAACCAAAGCACCCTCAATGGAAGCGTCTCCGTGCGGGTGGTACATCATGCAGCGTCCAACAACATTTGCGGCTTTCTGAAAACGACCGTCATCCATGTTGAAAAGAGTATGCAGGATTCGTCTCTGAACCGGTTTCAGTCCATCCTCCAAATCCGGGATTGCGCGGCTTCGGATTACATAGCTTGCGAACTCAATAAAATTTTTATCAAAAATATTCTTTACAAATGCCATAAAAACCTCAAATCAAAAATGCGGCTCACACATCAATGTCTGCGTTGGACAGAAGATGCTTTTCAATGAACGTCCTTCGCTCAGGAGTATTTTTTCCCATGTAGAATGAGAGCAATGTAGGAATCGCCTTGAGCTGACTGATTTCCACCGGGGTCAGATGCATGGTCTCCGGCGTAATGAATTCCTTGAACTCATCTCCGTTGATTTCTCCAAGACCTTTGAAGCGTGAAGTCTCAGCTGAGTTACCAAGACGTGCGATCGCGGCATCACGCTCTTCCTCGCTGTAGCAATAGATGTTCTCCTTTTTGTTTCGCACGCGGAAAAGAGGTGTCTCAAGAATGTACACGCGACCAGAAGTTACAAGCTCCTCGAAGTAACCAAGGAAGAAAGTAAGCACAAGATTGCGGATATGGAATCCGTCGTTATCGGCATCAGTCGCAATTACAATTTTTGCATAGCGGATATTCTCAACGCTGTTCTCAATTCCCAGTGCCATCATCAGCTGATAGAGCTCATCGTTTTTGTAGATTTCGGTCTGCTTTTTTCCGTACATATTCTCAGGCTTTCCACGCAGAGAAAAAATTGCCTGATAGTCGGAGTTGCGCGAATGTGTCATGGTACCGGAAGCGGACTGTCCCTCGGTGATGAAAATCATGGAATTCTCGCCCTTGATTCCGTCCTGAACATGATAGCGGCAATCCTTGAGTTTTGGAATTTGGATGCTGAATTTTCTTGCGGCTTCCTTTGCCTTTACTTTGACCGCGCTGAGTTCCGTCCTGAGTTTTTCATTGGAAAGAATTTTCTCCTGGATTTTTTTCGCCGCCTCGGGATTTCGGTGGAGCCAGTCGTTCAGTCCAGACTGCACTTCGCTTACAATCCATGTGCGGATGTCCGTGTTGCCGAGTTTATTTTTGGTCTGGCTTTCAAAAACAGGATCCTTTATTTTCACGAGCAATGCAGCGGTAATTCCCTCGCGAACATCCTCGGCACGATAGCTTGTTCCGTAGAATTCATTCAGACTTCGGACAAGACCTTCCTTGAACGCATTCAGGTGGGTTCCTCCGTCCGCCGTATACTGACCGTTTACAAATGAAAAATATGTCTCGCCGTAAGCATTCGTGTGAGTAAAAGCGAACTTCAATCTTTCGCCCTGATAGCTTCCGATCGGATAAAGGCTCGTGTCCTCAATCTCTTTGTTCAAAAGATCGAAGAGTCCGTTGTCGCTGTGGAAATCCTGACCGTTGAGACGCACGGTAAGTCCCGTGTTCAGGTAGGCATAATTCCACATCCTTTTTTCAACGAACTCCATGTTGAAGCTGTATTTTCCGAAAACCTCAGTGTCCGGCACGAATTCAAAATAAGTTCCGTCGGGCTGCTTTGAAGGAAGCTTTCCGTTTTTCTCGCTCTTGATTTTTCCACGCTCAAAAATCGCCTCGGTATACTCACCCTTTCGGACGGAGACAACACGGAAATATGAGGAGAGAGCGTTGACGGCTTTCGTACCGACACCATTCATTCCAACGGAAAACTGGAAAACATCATCATTATATTTTGCACCGGTGTTGATTTCGCTCACACAGTCCACGACACGGCCAAGAGGAATTCCACGTCCATAGTCGCGCACTTTCACACGACCGTCGGCAACCTCAACGTCAATGCGTTTTCCGAATCCCATAATGAACTCATCCACGGCATTGTCAACGACCTCTTTCAAAAGAACATAGATTCCGTCATTCTGATTCGAACCGTCGCCCAATCTTCCGATGTACATTCCCGAGCGCAACCTGATATGCTCCAGAGCATCCAAGTGCTTAATCTGGGACTCGTCGTATTCCTTGATTGTCCTTTTCGGAGCCGCTTTTTCAGGAGTGATTTTTTTAGGCTCCTCTTTTTTTTCAACGGCAACCGCGGATTTTTTTACGGTCTTTGCTTTATCATCCGCCTTGGATTTAGAAACGGATGCCACCTTTTTATTTGCACTAGATTTTTTATCTTCTGATTTTTTCCCCGAAGCCTTTTTAACGGCTGGAGATTTCTTTTCGATTTTTCCACCCATAGATTTTATTATATCGAATCAGTTGATTTTAGTCTAGGGGAGGAGTTGAAAACTGAAAACTGAAGAGTTCACCTTTCAACTTTCACCTTTCAACTTTCAACTCTCACTCTTCCGGGATGAACTGGTGGATTGCGGGGACAAGGCCGGTGTCGCTTTCGTAATGGAATGTATGGATCTCCCTTCTGCCCGACGCCCAGTTTACGGCAAGCACATTTCCTTCGATTGGGGTTCCGTCCGCGGATTTCATTATGCCCAAGTTGATTTTTTCAACTTTTGTGCCGTCATAAAAATATGCGGATGAATCTGACATTCCGATGTTTTCCCTGATTATCAGCGCGTCACGGGTCATGGCAAGTTTTTCAATGAGTCCGTCATCCGGCAAAAACGAGCTGAATGCGTCATGAATCAAAACAGAAATGTGAAGAGAGGCCGGAGAAGCAGATTTTTCATCAGGCATCCCGGTATCCCAGCGTCCTTCATCGAACATGGCGGCGGCTTTTTGAAGAGTCGTGCAATCAACTTTCAGATTAGTGCCGTGAAGTGTCCGCTCGAAAAAATCACCATCGTGCATGTCGAAAATGTATGCGTCGAATCCCATCAGGAAACGAGCCTCTTTTCCCGCAAGACTCCGAAGATTGATTTCACCCGGATCCGTGCTGGTACGGTATCTGTCCCAGTCCCACCTTGTGCGTAATCCCAATCCGAGATCTCCGCTTCCCCCGATTACAATGGTCTGATTCGGAAGATTGTAATTGTTTACGAAAACTCTCTGCCTTGACATGGGCATCATTTTGTAATAATAGGACTCAATCAGAGCGGAATCTTCTTCCATATAAAATGCCCAGTATTGGTGCGACGTGGACTCAACGAACTCATCGGGGATAAAATCGTAAGTGCTGGAGCGGTCAACAATCACGGGACGGACGGCTCCCTTTTTCCTGCAATATTCCATCAGAGTAAAAACGGACTCAGGGCTGTCAATTTCAATGGGACGCGGATCCTCAAAATTTGCGATTGTGTTCAGGCTCACCTCGTCATGGATGGAAGTCATCTCGGGAATCTGGTAGTGGGAAAAATCCACGGACGCAACAAGCAGGGCATCGTCGGGAAGATTGTCACACAAAAAGTCTGCAAGCTCGGCGTAGGATGAAAAATCCTCATCGGTTGAAAGCGGCTTTAAAAGCAGGGGAAGAAATTTCGCATTCGGAAAATAATGTCGGATAAAAGGCACATGGATGAAAGCACCGTGCTCTTCCTTCCAAAGCTGGTCGGCAAAATCAACTTGAGAAGAAAAATCAGATTTGGAAAGTTTTTTCAAAAAAGTTTTATCAAGTTCAAGATTTCCCTCGGTGGTTTTAAAAATCACGTTCGGAAGCGGAGCCACTATTTCTTTTTTCCCCCGCTCGAAATGATCGGGTGAAAGAAGGACAACAAGGGACGGCTGGGCTTTTTCAGAAAGAGCCTTGTAAAATGAGTTCTGTCTGAAAGTCGTAATGTCGTGATGAGGAATGATAATTGCCTTCGGAAATTTTTCAGGGATGGTATATGCGGATGAAGTTTTGAAAGTGTGCTCCCAAAGTTTTGCATCACCCGCATACTGACCGTAAACCTCGACGCTTTCTTTTTTGCAGGATGAAAAAATCAGCGCAGGAAAAAGAATCAAGGCCAGGATCAAAAAACGTATTTTGTTTTTCATCGGTAATTTCGTAACCGCTTATTTGTAGCGGCGTCCACCCCACTCAACCACGGCGAATCCGGATCTTGTGCGCGGTGTCAAAATCTGCTCCTTAACCTCAATCGGCTCGTCAAGCTTGCGATGGTCGAAGAAAACACGGATTACGGAATCAGGCTTGGGACTTACGGTAAGAGGTGCCTCTTTGTCCTGCTGGTCCTGCGGGATGAAAGTGATGTAGAGATAGGGCTTTCCCTCAAGCTCAGGAATCCAGTACTCGTTGAAATCCGCAATCTCCTTTTCGTTGAGTCCAAGGACTGCAAGTTTTTCCTTGAAGAAATTCTCGGCTTCCTCGGTCGGGATTACAAATCCCTCGGTGATTGAAGAAGTGTAATCCTTGTCGCGGCTTTCCCAATAGAGGTAGGGGTATTCCTTCTTTGATTTTTTCTCCACGATTTTTCCGTCAGGCCATGCGGTGACTTTCCACTCTTTTCCCATCTCCGGGATTGACTCGATGACTCCTCCCTCGGGAGCGACGGAGACTGTGACGTTCTGCTTCTTTTTCGGATAGAGGTAAATCACAGGTTTTGCCTTTTCAGCGCCACCTCCACAATAGACGTAATATGTGAGCGAATATGTTTTCTGGCTTCCGTCCTCGAAGGTTGCGATGAAACGGTAGCAGTTGGTTCCCTGAATCAGATTGTCCAGCTTTCCACCGACGTGATATGCGAAAGTCGTGTCTCCGGGCTTGAACTCCTTGAGCGTCCAGTCATCGATTTTTATCATATCCGTCTCGTCAGATCCATACTGATCGGGGACCTTTGTCCTTCGTCCCTCAAGATATTCCTGAATGTATTTGGAATCATAAGGTGCCCAGATTACGCGGATGGATTGACAGTCGGGGGAAACGGAGCCTGTGAAATCAAGCTTCACCTCATCAACGTTGTAGACATTGTAAAGATATTTTTCGTCCTCATCTTTGGGACTGTCAATTCTGATGTAGGAATCTCCCTTCCATTTTGATGTGGCGGGCTCTGATTTTTCAACGACAGCGACAGTCTCAGCGGGCTCAGATTTTTCAGCGGAACCAGTTTCCTCGCTTGTTCCCTGTGCGTTGAGTTTTGCCTCAAGCTCGCTGATTTTGTTTTCAAGAGATTGTATATCAGACTTTTTTTCGCATGAGACGAATGCAAGTGACAGTCCGAGACATGCAAGCGTAAAGATTATTTTTTTCATTTTAGCCTCCATAGTGTATTATTTAATGGTAATCATTTTTATGCCGTCTGTCAAGAAGCCGTGTCTTTGGCTACCAGATTCGGTATCTTCCTGAAAGTGCGAGCAGGGCAAAAATGTAAAGGCAGTTGTCGTAGTATCGTCTTCCTCCTTTTCGCATCGGCTCGTTCCAGAACCACTCCACCCATTTTCTGGCAATCTCGAAATCACTTCCCTTTTCCTCGCTGTATGGAATGGCAAGCGTACTCTGGGCGATTGTGGATATGAGTCCCAGCGGATGAAGCACCGGGCGCATGAGTGGTGTACCGTCAATTTTGTACTCACATCGCACGGCCTCCAAATCTGTTTTGAAAAATTTCATCATCCTGAGTGGAGCCGCAAAATGTCCCTTGTCGGTTTTAAACCATTCCGCGTCCAGCCCGATGTTTGCCGCAGTACGATATGCGTCGCTGAAGAAGTTTCCAAAATTGCCCCATGGGAAATCCTTGGTCATGGGTGTGCCGTCAAAGTTCGCGTACTCAGGATTCAATCCGGTTTCCTTGTGACATGCCGTAACCAAAAAATCACGGCTTGCATCCGCGGCTCTCTTCCAGAAGGGACGGTCCTCCTCATAAGCCCACAAAGCAAAAAGCTCATAGAAATGCGGAAGATGATAGGAAGGATCCGTATGAGGGCATCCGGGGACAAAAAGAATCTGGGCGTTATCGCGGTTCCACATGGGAGCTCCCGCACGACCGTTCTCGCCCTTGTGGAGACACGCACGAAGGATGTCCTTTGCCTCGCGGCTGTACTCGAAGATTCCCTCTCCGTCGCCCCATCGATGTGAAGCGAAAAAAAGTGCCATCGCAAAAAACTCTTCTCCATCGGGTGCGGGTCCCTCTGCATTTTTCTTTCCGTCAGTTGCGCATGACCAAGCAAAATATCCCTCGTTCTCGCCGTAATCCATGTACATGTAAGTCTTGGCCCATTTCCAGATTCTGTCAAACTCTTCCTTTTTATCAAGCTGCACGCACATCATCATTCCGTAAGACATGCCCTCGGTTCTCGCGTCATTGTTGCCGGTGTCCTCAAGATAACCCATGTCCGCACCCGCATCATGGTAAATGCGATCCTCGCTGTCATAGAAAAATGTCCTTACGGCATTCTCAATCTTTTTCTCCACGTCCTCATCGCTCTTCCCGATTTCCTTAAAGACGTTCCTGTAAACTCTCTTTGTGTAGTCTGACATAAAAACCTGCCTTTGGCGTATTTGATAGCTCCATGCTACTCGGATTCGTGGGATTTGTAAAGCCCTTTTGATTGTGTATCTTCTTGACTATTTTCTTTGCAATTTATACTGAGACGAGTCAATATCATTAATATATTCCATGAAAATAGGGCGACTTTCTCCGAGCGGGCCGTTGTAGAAAATATAGTATTTTTGTGAGGGCTGGGCACCGTATTTATTTAGAAGATATGACACATCTATTTCAGCAGTTTTCAAATACTCACGCGGTTTTAAACAAACAACATCGCTTTCAAGATTTCTTTCCGCCACTTTAAGAACAAGTCCATTATATTTCAAAAATCCTCCATTTTCATCCATTACGGAGAACCAGTCATTTTTCAAAAGCTTAGACTTCTCTTCAACAAAACTCAAATAAAACCTAGGAATGACAATTTCATTTTCAGAAACATTGAAACATTCTAAAAAGAACTTCAGCTTTCCATCCACGTCTCGAATGCAAGGAAACACTCTGATATCTTCCTTATCAAAAATCTCTGTGTAAGGTCCAGTAATCCAGTCTCTGCTTTTTCTTTGCCGCATCTCAAACCGTTCTCTTTCACCGGACAAGTCGATCAAGATATTTCCAAGCTCATACATAAAACCTGAAGTCGGACTCCACCTGCAAACCACTTTATATGAGCCGTCGATATTTGTCTCCATCAGCCAGTCACATCCATCACACCCATTGGACTTTTCCTCTGTCGGCTTTTCATAAAACTTTTTCTTTTTAAGGGCCTTAAGAAAATCGTCTATCTCTTTTTTCTGCACAGGCTCCTTCTTATAAAAAGCTATTTTGTGTTCTTTCTGATTAGGGAAACTTTCAACGAATACTTCAAGATTTGCGTCATCATCCGTCCATGTGATTTTTATGACATAGCTCCTTGTCATGGATTCCATGCACGAAAATCTTATGGTGTTACATTCGGCATCCATCAGGCACACAGGATCAAGCAGATTCAAAACATCAGAATAGTGTTTTGTCATAATTTCACCAAAAGTACCTTCCGGGAAAAATTTCAAATCCTTGGAATATACATTCAAAGAAATCAAAAGCATAGAAAAAATCAGCATCAGTCTTTTCATTTTTTTACTCTCCCGCTTGGCTCATTATAGCAAAAACTTTTAATTCTGTAAAGTTTGTATTCATTAAGATAAAAAGGCATCATTTAGCCCCAATTTTCTTAATATCTTCCAGGAACAAATCAAAATCGCTCTTAAGATTTGCCAGCTCCTTCTGTCGGAACAGTTCATATTCCATCTCCGCTTTCTGCATTGCCTGCTCGTGGCTGATAGAACCTTTTCCTTCAAGAATTTTCCGCTGATGGGCTACAATCTGATTGTCAAGTGCATTTATCCAGTCCTGCATTTTCATTGGCTTTTCTTCCAAGGCTTGGAACTCAGCAAAATCCAAGAATTCTGAAACAAGAAGATTTAGCCTTTTCAATTCAATCTCAGAAAGATAATTCTTTGCAATCTTTACATCGTCTTTCGTTACATAATCGCCTTTGAAATTTGTCATTCCAACAAAAGTTTTTTCGCTGTCAACACGTTCATAAATCAATTCAGCAGCAGTATGTTCGTGAACTGCATAATGCAATTTATTCTGAACAGTTGCAAAAAAGTTTAGAGTCATCTTAGAACGCGGGTCATAATCTGTTGCTGTTGCATAAATATCTGTAACCTGCTGATAGAAATTGCGCTCGCTTGAACGAATATCGCGGATTCTTTGCAAGAGTTCCTTAAAATAGCGGTTGCGACCTTGCTTAAGCCGCTCATCGTCCATTGTAAAACCTTTCTGAATATACTCATGAAGCCGCTGCGTTGCCCATCTACGGAAACGAACTGCAACATCAGACTGAACTCGGTAACCGATTGCAATGATGATGTCGAGGTTGTAATGAGCAATACTTCTTTTTACATTACGCTTCCCCTCTTTTTGAACTAACAAGAAATCCTTGTGAGTTGCATATTCTGGAAGTTCACCGTCTTTGTAAATATTTTCGATATGTAGGCTTATATTTTGCTGGGTTGTATTGTAGATTTCAGCGAGTTGAGTTTGCGTTACCCACACATCTTCATCTGCAAAACGCACGGAAACATTGGTTTTTCCGTTTTCGTCGGTGTATAAGAGGATTTCATTTTCATTGTTTGTATTCAGTTCTTTTTTCATATTGCTACCTCGTATTCGATTAACTGGGATTCGGACATTATACGAACCTCCTACCGTAATAATTTTTCATCTTCAACGTTTTCCAGAACATTCATCTAATTATGGCGAATTCGCCATAATTAAAAGCGGGGTTATATACTTTTTCCAAATACCAATGTATTCCAGCGTATTTCGATTTCTGAGCCAGTCCGTAATAAAGAAATCTCCATCTTTTGCTTTTAGCATATCAGTGAGACAAAGATAGTCCTCGTTGTTTACTTGAACAACAGTAATTTCGGTATCTTTTACATTTATTTTTGCCATATTATAAACCTCAAAAAAATTGTGAATTTATAGCACGCCGCCCTATGCATCTGCAAATCGTTCTAATCCGCTTCACGTATTGCACACCGAACTTTGGTAAGCAATACTCGTGCAAGCCCATTTGAGATATTCATCACGCCAAGATTCTTTCTATTCGATTAACTGGGATTCGGACATTATTGGAACTCCTTATGTTTCAGATGTTAGGTTATATCAATTTTTTACAAAACTCATTTTTTTCTATATCACCATAAAAATATTCGATAAAATTTTCAATGTATTCTTTTTCTAATGAACTTAATTTTGTATGTTCCAAAACATACAAATGAATTGCTCGACCTATTGCAAAAGAAAGTTTATTACTAGTATTTATATCGATTTTTTCTCTTGAAGCATCTGGATAACACTTATCTAGTAAAATATTTATTTCAAAATTTGCAAGAATAAGCCCTCTGAGCAATACAGGAATTGTAATGTCAAAATAAGATATTTTGACATTTTTTACGAAAAGTGAGTTTTTCTCATAGTTAGTTAACCGATGTTTTTCTTCATATTTTGCAAATAAATCATTATCTATGTAAACTGACACTTGCTCTGTTTTTATCAAACATGATACGACATCGTAGTTATAATGTTGTTTTTTTATAAAGTCTTGAAGAAGTCTTGTAAAATCATTTTTTTCATTATCTCCCTTTACATCCAATTCCATGTCAACAAGTTCATAATTATCAAAGCTATAGAATAAATTCTCATCGGTTATATAAATTTTGATAGGATCAAAGAGATAGTATTTTTTTCTCATATATTCAAAAGTTTCCTCTTCATCCTCAAGAATTTCTTGTGCTTGATAATATGTTTCACTCTCATTACAATCTAAAGGATAAATCTCTAAGCATCTTAGATATTTTCCTTCCGTAACTGCTCTTCGTATGTCATAACTACAACTATTATTCAATTGCCAATTTCCCAAATCTTCATAATCGACAATCATTGAAGAAAAATAATCTGTATCATATAAATATTCACCCGTATTAGAAAATGGAGAAAGAATCGAAAGAATTCCATGAAATTTAGCCCCTCCTTTTGAGACATCTAATAAGGGGCTACTGCAAGAACATTGAACATTCGATAGATATTCTGAAATATCGATTATATTTTTTAATCCTCTTTGTTCAAATAAAACAGAAGTTTCTTCTTCATTTTCAGATACCACAATTTTAACACCAGTATCTTTGAAAGTTTCTGTAATATATCTAATAACCTCTTCTTTGGATTTAAACACTCGAAAAAATGCATCCCTATTAAAGGAAATCTGTGTTCCAGATTCTGGATAACAATTCTCTTCTTTCTTCTGAATAACAAAACGACTACTTTTCGTCAATTGCAAAATATTAGACATATTCGGTTGTTTAAACGAAGTTGTTTTCACTGTTATCACATCAGAAAGCAAAAATGAAGAAATAAAACCTATCCCATAATGACTTATTGGTTTATATTTTATTGGCAAATTATGAAATTCTTCAGATTGATAAAAAGAATGTCCGAGTTTGAGAAAATAGTTTCTAATATCTTCAGAAGACATTCCAATTCCATTGTCTTTTATCGTGACTTTATCATTAGAAATGATAATTTTTATTATCGGTTCATATATACTATCATTTTGTTTTGATATTTCTTTTTTAAATAAAACAGCATCTAGAGCATTTTGAATTATTTCCCTTAAAGCACATTTCTTATCATTGTATAATTGTTCCCCCATCAAAAGTTTAGAAATAGCTAAATAATCCATTGAAAATTGCAAATCAACAGAATCAAATGTTTTGTGTTCTATTTTGTTCTGTATTGTATTTCCAATTTGCAATAAATACTTTTCATCACTGACCCGGAGTAGTTCTTTCGCTTCTTTTATTTCATTTTCGATTGAAGCAAAGTAATTAAGAATTCCAAGATATATTTCTGGCTCTTCGCACTCACCCGTAAAATAAATATTTCTATGTTCATCAATTTTAGGGAAATTAGTGATTGAGAAATGCTTTTCCCACTCAAATTTACTTGTAGAAGATAGTTTTAGGAATTTAAATAAACTATCAGGCGTTCTTCTTGAATCAAAATCTAGATAGTCGCCTAATCTCAATAAGCAAGAAATAAATTGAGGATTAACAGTGTCATTACCATATTGTTTTAGAGAAGGAAGATTTTTTTGAATCCACTCATAACTTTCACCATGAGCTCTTGATAATAATGCAAGCAAACTCTTAAAACTTACAGAACTTTCATTATCAATCTTAAAAACATCATCTTTATTATATTGTGTGTTCAAATAATCTTCCGAACGAATATGATGTATCTTTCGAATTTCATTCTGTTCAGAAGGCTTTAATTTATTTTCTGTTTCACTTACAGCCATTCCAATATCATGAAATATCGCAGAAAAAAGCATGATAACAAGTTCTGTATCATTATAGTTTTCTATTGGCAATGGTAGCAAATCGACCATATAATCAGCAACTCTAGCTGAATGGCCAATATCATGATTTGTGTAATTAGAAAACATTACTGGAGTACGTGAAAGTACAAATTTCACATCAGATGCAACAGTATCAATTCTTTCACAATAAAAGCGATTATTTTTTCCTTCCAAATACTTATATATCTTTGTTTCGTTTATTTCCATTTCTTTGTTCCATATTCATAAAAATGAAATCAAATGTTATCCCAAATCTTTGCAGTCTTTGAATCAAAAATATGTACCTTGCACTTGAACTTTGATTCTATAGATTCTATATGTTTTTTATCATCTTCACTGTAAACGCCTATATAAACACTCCATAATTTCTTTTTGAAATCTTGCATTGTAGCTTTATTTATTGCTTTAATAATATGCTCGTCATACTCACCAAAATTAAATCCGTAAGTAATCAAGGAGCCAGAAATATTACACAATGAATCATAGCAATATGCTAAATAGTAATTATGTTTGATATGATTTAATTTTTCATCTCCATTACCAGCTGTAACAAAGATTGGATATGTGCCTTTATTCATTAATTTTTGTATTTGCTCCATGAGATAATTTTTCCCATCGTATTCTTGTTTAACAATTTCATTAAACATATCAAATAAATGCAACGCACCATGAAGATAAAAGATATTTTGCTCCTCTTTATGTTTTCCCCAACGTAATTCAGAATAATCAGCTTCTTCTGAAGGAATAAAATCTTGTCCGTCTTCTTTATCACGTCCAAAACCGTCAATACAGTTTTGATTATTACTTCTCATTAGAACCCAATATAGTAATAAATCATAATTTGTAGAAAATATTTTACCTTTGGACTCAGTAAAATATTTTAGAAAATAAGAACATGAATCAATTTTATTTTGGGGAATCGAAAATACATGTTCTGGATGACTATTCTCAACTGCTTCAATAAGCAATGTCTTTAATTTATCAGATAAAACTTTTAGTCTTTCCTTAATATCAGACTGATTATCAAATGCTTCTATTAACTTTATAAACAAATCAATTTCTTTCATTATTTGCTCAAAATTACTTGTTTTTATAACTTGGAACAGAGTCTTCAAGTCTTTATCATTAGTCGAATCAATAAATGAACTCAAGGCATTATATGAAAAAATAGAAGGATTATACGAAATACTAAATCCGTTTCCCATCAATAGATTCGGTACTCGATTAGTTTTTTTTAAGTGTTTTACTACATCATCATAATTCATTAAATCCATAATTTACATCTCCCTAACCTTAGTTTCGATAAAGGAGATTTCTTCTGCAGAAAGTCCATATTTCCCGTACAACTGTTTATCTATTTCTGAAACCGACTTGCTCCAATCAATATCGCTGTTTGTCGTAAAATCTTGTAATGGTACATTGAGCCAAGTTTCACGAGGATTATCTTGTGTTACTTTTAGGGTACCAAGCATTGCACGGGCGAATTTTGTTTTTATATACTTCATGCAATTTTCAGCTTCATCT